>ERZ887849.4329-NODE-4329-length-10054-cov-6.743874_pt1 | contig 10054 bp, 8 predicted proteins | sample MGYA00521267_ERZ887849 | MGnify/ENA primary metagenome ERZ887849 (study PRJEB32303, sample SAMEA104408601) | aquatic metagenome | biome: Brackish water; feature: Pelagic; material: water | place: Baltic Sea | collected 2014-06-06T16:11:00 | depth 2,863 m ... | reverse complement strand
GGAGCCATTGAGCTTATCAATACGACTATCCCGCAATATCGCGATGTGTATAAAAACATGGGTCTTGACGTAAAATAACGTCTGAACATACACATATTTTATAAAGGAGGGCGGACCGTTAAATAAGCGTTCCGCCCTCTTATCCCAAAACCAAAGTCACATCCATCTAGCTAAGAGCATTATTCATGAAAATGGGGAACCTTAAGAATTCTCATCTGATTGAAGGCACTATCTGGCTCACTATTGTGCTGGTCTTTTTCGCCTTCACTTATGATTTTAACCAACCGATTGAGATTTATAAATTTGGGGCAACAGGCTGGCCCCGAGTTATTTTAGGTATTTTGTTATTTGTGACCCTTGGCAATCTCTTTCATCAATACAGGTTTGGCTCGGCCGCCCAGTCAGGACGTGTCGGCATTTCTGATGACGATGATGAGGCTGATGGGACAACATCCATAGGGGCTGTCCTGAAGATTATTGCTGTTCTTGGGACACCCTTTTTATATGCGCTCTCGTTAAAGCCTGCCGGGTTTTACTTTGCGACACCTTTTTTCATCGTGTTTATCATTCTACTTTTTGGAGAACGACGCCCGCGCTGGATAATCAGTATAACGCTGCTTATCTACGCGCTTCTCCTGTTCCTGTTTATGATGGTTTTGAATGCACCATTACCGCAAGGTAATGTCTCACCATTTTATGACTATAGTGCCTTTATTCTCCGAATGAACTCACAATTCCAGCAGCTGGATTTATGGTAGGAAGACAATGATAGAAAATTTCCTTCTCGGGAGCAGTGCTCTTTTCGGTGACCCCTATACACTTGCTATTTTTGTTTTTGGGGTATTAGGCGGCATGTTATTTGGGGCGATTCCGGGCGTAAGCATGCTAACGCTCGCTGCCATTTTGTTGCCCTTCACGGCAAGCCTGACACCGGCACAGGGCGTGATGCTATTTGCGGTTATTTATTGTACAGGCACCTATGGCGGCGCAATTACTGCCATTTTATTCAATATCCCAGGAGCGCCTGAAAACGCGCCAACAGCCTTTGATGGCTATCCCATGACACGCAAAGGACTAGCCGGCAAGGCAGTAGGCGCCGCAGTGCTCTGTTCTGCTATTGGCGGTGTTGCATCAGCCTTGGTGATGATGGCAGCAACTGAGCCGCTCGCAAAATGGGCGATACGCAATATTGGGCCACCGGAAATATTTGCTCTGGTGTTTTTTGGTTTGGCTGTTGCGTCTTCTGTTGGCGGGCGAACAATCTGGAAAGGGTGGATGTCTGTTGCATTGGGCCTTATCATTGCCACCATTGGACAGGATCCGGTTGGCGGGATTGACCGCTTTAATTTCGGCTTTTCCGATTTGGCCGCGGGCATTGCCTTTGTTCCTGCTATTCTCGGATTTTTTGCCGTTTCAGAAATCTTTGTACAGGCTGAAAAAACTGCCAGAGGGCGCTATGAAGCGCCGCCAGTGAATATGGAATTCCCCTCATTTTTTGAATTGTGGCAGCAGAAAATTGCTGTTATCCGTTCAGTGTTTGTTGGGTTTTTCTGCGGCATCCTTCCCGGCATTGGCGCGACACTTGCTGCCTTTATGGGCTATGGCGAAGCTGTGCGCTGGTCAAAGAATAAAGAGTCATTCGGAAAAGGAAATATCGAAGGCGTTATTTCATCTGAGACAGCCAATAATGCAGCAACAGGTGCTGCTATGATCCCGCTGCTCGCCCTTGGGCTTCCGGGCGGCGCTCTTACCGCCATGATGGTTGCTGTATTCCAGATGCATGACCTAGAACCAGGACCGCTGGTCTTCTATAACTCGCCAGACCTTATCTGGGTTGTTTTTGCTGCGATGTTTTATGCCAATCTGTCTATTCTCTTCATTGGCATCCTTGAAACAAAAACAATTCTGTATTTATTGAAAATTCCGTTCCAGTTCCTTGCGCCTCTGATCCTGCTTCTGGCAAGTATCGGCTCCTATATTGGCCGGGGTCTGGTTCTGGATGTCATGGTGATGTTCGGTGCCGGCATTATTGGATTCCTGCTGCGACGTTCAGGCTATTCCATCCCCGGGATTGTGCTTGGCATTATTCTGGGAAAAATTGGCGAACAGAATTTCGCACAAGGCATGCAGATGGTTCATTATGACCTGTTTGATTACTTATCACGCCCCGTTTGTCTTATCCTGATTATTGCTGGCACATTGACGCTTGCAAGCGGGTTACACAAAGCGTTTAAGGCAAACCCTGCCTAAGCCATCTAACTAAAGAAGTGAACCATATGACTGATGATAGCGGCATTGCTGAAATTGACAAAACCGTTGCTTTAGCGCGCATTGCTCAAGCGCGCTATGAGGAAATGGGTAGTCAGGCCCTGTTTGATAAAGCCTGTCAGGCTGTCGCCTGGGCCTTGATGGAGCCGGAACGAAACCAGACACTGGCAGAAATGGCAGTTGCTGAAACGGGTCTTGGCCGTGTTGAAGACAAGGTTCGCAAAAATCATAATAAGACATTAGGGCTGATGCGTGATCTTAAACATGTCACCAGCTTTGGGCATGTTGGCGATGATCCGAAAACAGGTCTTTCAACCTATCTCCGGCCGAAAGGCGTTATTGCAGCGATTGTACCCTCAACAAACCCGCTTGCAACACCGACTAATAATATCATCAACGCATTGAAAACAGGGAATGCGATTATCATCGCACCTAGTCCAAAAGGGGTAAAACCAGCTCTTGCCCTGCTTCGTCATATTCACAAAGCCCTTGCCGCATTGGGGCTACCAGACAATCTGGTGCAGATGTCACCTGCCCCGCCATCCAAGCCTAAAACCCAACGGCTGATGCAGTCTGCCGATCTTGTTGTTGTGACCGGCTCTCAGAGCAATGTGCGCGCTGGATATTCATCTGGCACACCTGCGCTTGGTGTGGGTGCTGGTAATGTTGTTACGATTATTGATGAAACAGCCGATATTGATGATGCTGCGGCCAAGATTGCCGCCTCAAAAATCTTTGATAATGCCACATCATGTAGCTCGGAAAATGCCGTGATTGCTGTTGATAGCGTTTATGATGAGGTTGTTGCGGCGCTCGGACGGCATGGTGGATACCTGCTTGATAAATCCGGAGCAGATAAGCTCCAATCCATTCATTGGCATGATGGAAAAATGACAACAACATTGCTGGCGCAGGATATTGAGACTGTTCTGGAGGCAATGGGCTTAACAGCCACCGCGCCAGATGGGACAAGCTTCCTTGTTGCGCCGCAGGAGCATATTAGCGCTGATATCCCGATGACGGGGGAGAAGATGGCGCGCTTTCTTGCACTCTATAGAGCCTCTGATTTTGAAGACGCCAAGGCAAAGGCAGTGGCGATACAGACTATTCAGGGAGCTGGCCATTCTCTTGGCCTTCATTCCACTGATGATAGCCGTGCCCATGCGCTTGCGATGGAGGCACGGACCTGCCGTGTGATTGTTAATCAGGCTCATTGCTTTGCCAATGGCGGGTTTTTTAATAATGGCATGCCGTTTTCTCTCTCGATGGGATGTGGGAGCTGGGGTGGTAATTCAATCGATGAAAACCTGAACTGGACGCATTTTGTGAACCACGTGAAGATTGTGCGCGTAATCCCAGAGCGGAAACCTGAACTGGACGAGATTTTTTCTGATTACTGGGCTGAGTTTGGCAAATGAGCGGTTCTCTTCGTGACCAGCTTGAACAGAATGCAGCGGCATCACCTGATGCTATTTGGCTCACCAGCCCTGAAACCGGCCAGCAGATTAGCTGGAAAGAGGCCCTTTCTCAGGCCCAAACCATTGCAGCACATCTAAAAGCCTTGGGAACAGAAGAAGGTGCATCCATTGCGATTGCCTCTCATAATAGCATAGGCGCTTGCCTTGCCATTGCCGGCATCACCTATGGCGGCTACCTTGCAACCCCGCTTAATCTGGTCGCAGGGGCAAAGGTAATGTCCTATGTGCTGAACCATTGCAAAGCTGATGTTATTTTCTGTGCGCCCGATAATCATGACCTCATCAAAGATGTTCTGAGGACGACTGAGCTTTCACCTCTTATCATCAGTCTGCCGCCAGAAGGACAGCCTGTCTGGCCAGAGGGATATAGCGGCACGGCTGCAGAACACACCCCCTCGCCGCAGAAACAAACGCCCGGCATCTTGATGTATACCTCCGGCACCACAGGTAATCCAAAAGGCGTTGTTCTAAGCCATGGAAATTTACTGGCGGCTGGCAGAAACCCTGTTGAGGCCCATCATATCACGTCAAAAGATACCGGCCTTTGCGTATTGCCTATCTATCATATTAACGGATTATGCGTGACCGTCATGGGCACTCTGGTATCTACCAGCCAGCTTATTATCCCCTATAAATTTTCAGTCTCGACTTTCTGGCAACAGGTTTATGACCATAAGGTGAGCTGGTTTAGTGCGGTACCGACTTTGTTTGCCTATCTATTAAATGACGAAACCGAGCCAGTGCTTGACCGGGCACGGCTGCGCTTTTCGCGTTCCGCCTCGGCGCCTTTATCGCCTGAAATTCACCGCCGGTTTGAAGCCCGGTTTGGGATTCCGATTATTGAAACAATGGGGCTAACCGAAACAGGTGCACAAATCCTATCAAACCCCATGCCGCCACAAGAACGCAAAATAGGCTCACCCGGCATTGCTGTGGGAAATGAAATCATTATTGCAGATGAAAATTTACACGCCCTTGCCGCAGGCATGTCTGGCGAGATACTGGTGCGCGGCGAAAATGTTATGCAGGAATATCTGCATCAGCCCGATGAAACCGCAAAGACGATTACGAGCGATGGCTGGCTGCGGACAGGCGATATTGGCCATATGGATGATGATGGATATGTGTTTGTTACCGGCCGGATAAAAGAGCTTATCATCAAGGGCGGGGAGAATATTGCACCGCGTGAAATTGATGAAGTGCTGCTAGAGCATGATGTTATTCTAGAAGCAGCAGCCTTTGCTGTGCCGTGCGAGAATTATGGCCAAAGGGTTGAGGCATGTATTCGCTTTAAGCCCGGAAAGGCGGCTGATGTTTCAGCTCTTCTTGATCATTGCCGGGACCGGCTTGGTAAGTTCAAATGTCCCGATAATATTCATATTCTTGATGACCTGCCAAAAGGGCCATCTGGTAAAGTTCAACGATTAAAGCTGTTTGGTCTGGTGTATCAGGAAACGTAATAATGGATGTGTTTTATGAAACCTTTCTGCCGGCAGGCATTGAGCCGGCAGAAATGGTTCTTGTTGCGGGTATTTTTTTCATAGCGGCTCTCATTAAGGGGTTTCTGGGTATTGGTCTTCCTGCTGCTGCGATGGCGTTTCTGACCCTTATCATGGAGCCAACAACTGCTATATCACTGATGATTTTGCCGATCGTTTTCACAAACTTCGTCCAGTTCAACCGGTCTGAAAATAGGCGGCAAATAGCGATAAAATATAAATGGTTTGCCGCGGCCATTATGACTAGCATCTTTGTTACGTCATTATTCATCACGTCTTTTCCTACCGCCATGCTAACGGTTGCCATTGGCTGTGCCATGGTGGCCTTCTCCGTCAATTTGTTGTTCCGCATCCCGCTTCCGATTTCTGATGCGCTTGGATGGCAGGTAGGTGTTGGCCTATTTTCAGGCATCTTGGGCGGGCTAAGTTCTATTTGGTCGCCGCCTGTTGCGATGTACCTTCTGGCTCGAAATACACCCAAAGAGGAATTTATTGGCGCAACAGGGTTTCTGTTTCTTGCCGGCTGCATCCCCCTTACTATCGGGCTCATCATTTCTGGTGTTGTTACCAGCGAAACACTTTTGCAGTCACTTGTTGGGCTTTTTGTGGTGATGTGTGGCTTTCGGGTAGGAGAGATCCTACGGCGTTATGTATCGCATGAGTTATTCCGTACTTTTGTGCTGACGGCTTTCTTACTAATGGGCGGACGGCTTATCGCAACCGGTCTATTATAGGGCCAGATATGTTTGTTATAATATAGCAAGGAAAATGCTAGGTTAGCATAATCCATGGGAGCGCCGCCTTATGGCACAGCCAAAAATTATTGTTATCGGTGCTGGCATCTGCGGCGTATCAACCGCTATCTGGTTGCAACGATATGGCTATCAGGTCATTCTGATGGATAGGGGCGAGCCGGGTATGGGCGCGTCTTACGGTAATGCTGGCTTAATTGCACAATGGGCGGTCGTGCCCATGACAACACCCGCTCTCTGGGGCAATCTACCCTCTCTTCTATTTAATCCCAAAAGCACCTTTTCTCTGAAATGGGGTTATATGCCGCGTCTTGTTCCGTGGTTAGCAAAGTTTCTATCACAAGCAACCGATGCCAAGGCGCGCCAGACAGTCTCGCACCTGATGCCTCTTTTGTCTGATGCTGTAGACCAGCATAAAGCCTTGAGCAGCGGCACGCCTGTCGCGCAGTGGGTAGTGGATAGCAAAATCAGCTATGTCTACCGCTCACAAGCAGGTTTTGAACAAGACGCTTATAGCTGGGCATTACGCCGAGAGGTGGGGCTTGTGCCAACCATCCTAACCGGCGCGCAGGTTGCAGAAGAGGAGCCAATTCTGGGTCCGAAAATGCAATGTATGGCTGTTCTGGAAGGGCAGGGTCACATTCTAAATCCTGGACAATATGTCAAAGAACTATGCGCCTATTTTGTCCATGGCGGCGGAACCTTCATTCAAACAGAGGTCCAGGATTTTAAAAAATCTAATGGCAAAATAACAGCCATTCACACTGACCAGGGTGAGTTTGAATGTGACAATGCTGTTGTGACATCAGGCATTTGGTCAAAGCCGCTCATGAAGCGCCTTGGCTTGTCTGTTCCGCTAGAGGCTGAGCGCGGCTATCATGTTGTTTATAAAAATGCATCGATATTACCAAAAAATCCGATGCTCGCCGCAGGGAAATTTGGCATCACCCCCATGGGAGGGAAACTGCGCTGTGCCGGAACAGTGGAGTTAGGCGGCATTGAGTATGGCCCGTCAAAAAGACCAATTGCGCTGATAAAATCCTTTGTTAAGGATGCCTTCCCCGAGCTGCATTATGACGGCACCGAAGAATGGATGGGGTTTCGTCCCTCTACGACAGATAGCCTGCCGCTGATTGGCCAGATTGCACAGAGCGGTATCTATACAGCCTTTGGCCATCAGCATATCGGGTTAACATCGGGGCCAAAATCAGGCCGCATGATTGCTGATATGATTGATGGTAGGGTCAGCAATAGTGATACCTCTGCTTTTGACCCTGCGCGGTTTATGTAACCTAGCGTCAGTAATAACAAGACTACCCTTGCACCATGATTTTGTTTTCGCCTTATCACTGCGTAAACTGTTTCATTTCATCTTCGATAATATCTGCGATAAGCGCGCAATCAGCTTCCGTGAATGTCAGTGGCACACGCATATCAAGTGTCTTCTCCAGCACCTTCAACGTAGTGGGCAGAACCGGAATATCATCAATATAACGCCAGCTATCATAACGGCTTGTGAACGCTTTTGGCTCGTCATCGCCAAACCATTTAAGCTCTACACCGCGCGCTGCACAGGCGGCAACAAAGGCAGGTATGCTTTGTTTTGCAACCACCTCAGCACGAAACTGAATGGAAGAGCCAACATATTCTTCAGCTTGCTTACGCCGCGGAATAGTCACGCCTTCCATAGACGATAATCGTGCATGTAATTTATCATAGAGCAGATTCCAGCGCGCCAGATTCTTTTCTATTTCTGGCAATTGTGCCCGCAACATAGCCGCCCGCATCTGGTCCATCCTGCCTGAATAGTTAGGTGAATGAAGCCGGATTTTCTGAAACACCTCCTCTGCTGGAATTGCGCCATGACGGCCATACAGCATATAGGAGCCTGACGAAACAACAGCACGCGCGGCTATTTCAGGATCATTTGTTGTCAGGAATCCGCCTTCACCAGAATTCATATGCTTGTATGTCTGGGTTGAAAAAGTTGCAACAGTGCCAAAGTTACCGGACCTAATCCCGCGCCATTTGGCGCCCATCGTATGAGCGCAATCTTCAATAAGGCAGATATTATAGGCGTTACAAATTTCTACCACACGGTCCATATCGGCAATATGGCCGCGCATATGAGACAAAAGGAGAACCTTTGCGCCGCTCACCTTTGCTTTGGCGTCTAGGTCATCACAATCTATATGGTAATTCTCGTCAATATCTACCAGCACTGGGACAGCGCCCACATTATGGATAGCGCCCGGGACAGGGGCTAGCGTGTAGGCGTTTGCCAGAACCTTGTCACCCGGCACAACACCGCATACACGCAATGCCAGTTGGATAGCATAGCCGCCAGAGCTACAGGCCAGACAATAATCAGCACCCTGCCAGATCGCATATTCCCTCTCAAGGCAACTAGCCTCGCTTGCCTCATCGCCTGCAAGATTATAGCGGTGGAGCCTACCACTTCTCATAATCTCCACAGCGCGTTCAATGCCAGCTTCTGGAATTGATTCTTGCTGGGTAAACGGTTTTGTAAAAACATGCTTGCTCATCTGGTCTCCTCTTGCTCACCCCGCCCATTTAGCCAAGGATAAACCGCACCATACATTTATGGCGTAATTTTGAGCGCGTTTCGTGATGGTGTAAATGATAGATAACTTCACCGCAGGTAAAGCACACTGATTGCCATTCTTCGCCCGCATCATCAAAATAGGTTTTAACAGCTGACTTTTTTGCGTGGCAACTTGTGCAGATAATCTCATGATAAGGTTTTTGTGACTGTTCCATTAACGGCTCGTCCTTCAGCATATGCCTGCACCCCCCTCTTCTTAACCCTACTCTTAAGGATGAGGCCTTGCCTCTATTGCGGTGAATAGGATTGACGAAACTCTCTATCTCAATACTATTCTAACCGACACGCATATGGCAATGTTAAGGTCGTTAGGATTAGCAGTAGATGTTTGCACTTCCGTTAAAGAATTTTCTGGATCGTCATAATATATATTACGGATGGGTGATGGCCTTTCTGGCTTTTATTACGATTACCTTTACCTCAGCTGCGTTGAGCATCCCTCAAGTTCTTATTCTGCCAATGACAACTTCTTTTGGATGGCAGATTTCTGATGTTACCACTGCGATTGGCGTAATGTTTCTCATCCTTGCCTTGTTTGCGCCATTTGGCGGCGCGTTAATGCTGAGGCTTGGGATTACGAAGGTTGCTGTTACATCCTGCACACTCATTATCTTGGGCCTCATCCTTACGGTGAATGCAACCCAGACATGGCATCTGTATTTCAGTATCGGCGTATGTCTTGGCATAGCCTCTGGCATCCTTGGGCTAGGGCTTGCGGCGACTGTTGCAACAAGATGGTTCGAGACAAGGCGGGGTCTTGTTGTCGGGATACTCACATCAGCTTTTGCTGCAGGTCAATTAGCATTTGTGCCCATAACAGCCTGGCTTACGACCCGTTTCGAATGGCAGTTTTCAATTCTTCCTATTCTCATCGGGGCCTGTTTATGTGCCGTGCTTTTCTTTCTGTTTGGTAAAAACTGGCCATCAGATTTGGATGTTCCCCCCTATGGCTCGGATGAGCTGTTTATGCCGCCTAACTCATCAAAAGATAATCCCTTCCTGACCAGCATATCTTGCCTGATAGAGGCGATAAAGCATCCGGCTTTCTGGGTTCTTGCGATAACATTTTTTATCTGCGGGCTGACGTCCAATGGTCTGATCTCACAGCACTTCATTCCATTTTGCTCTGATAATAATATTGGCATAGTTGTAGCCTCATCATATCTTGCAGTGATGGGTATTTTTAATTTCATTGGCACAATGAGTTCAGGCTGGCTGTCTGATAGGTATGATAATTATAAGTTGCTTGCTTTCTATTACGGATTTCGCGGCCTATCTCTTCTCTATCTTCCGTATAGCGAGCTTGATGTTTTTGCTCTATCACTTTGGGCCATTTTCTTCGGTCTGGATTTTATTGCAACGGTTCCCCCGACAGTACGGCTCACGGGAAAATTCTTCGGGCCAGTCAAAGGGCCTGTTATTTTTGGATGG
>ERZ887849.4327-NODE-4327-length-10057-cov-17.292941_pt1 | contig 10057 bp, 8 predicted proteins | sample MGYA00521267_ERZ887849 | MGnify/ENA primary metagenome ERZ887849 (study PRJEB32303, sample SAMEA104408601) | aquatic metagenome | biome: Brackish water; feature: Pelagic; material: water | place: Baltic Sea | collected 2014-06-06T16:11:00 | depth 2,863 m ... | reverse complement strand
CATGCTGGAAGTAATTTAAAAGCAGATGATTTCGTTGGAATTAGTTTTTGGTTTATTTCAATGGCATTAGTTGCTGCTACTGCTTTTTTCTTTTTAGAAACACAAAGAGTATCAGCTAAATGGAAAACATCACTAACAGTTTCTGGTTTAGTTACTTTGGTGGCTGCAGTTCATTACTTTTACATGAGAGATGTATGGGTAGAAACCGGAACATCACCGACAGTATTTAGATATATTGATTGGTTAATTACAGTTCCATTATTAATGATTGAATTTTATATCATTTTAAGAGCGTGTACTAAGGTTTCTGGTGGAGTTTTCTGGAAATTAATGATTGGTTCTTTAGTAATGTTGGTAGGTGGATATCTTGGAGAAGCAGGATACATCAACACAACATTAGGTTTTGTAATCGGAATGGTTGGTTGGATCTATATCTTATATGAAATCTTTGCTGGTGAAGCAAGTAAGGCTAGTGAAGAAGCTCCAGAATCAGTTCGTTCAGCATTTAATACAATGCGATGGATTGTAACTATTGGTTGGGCTATATACCCGATTGGATACTTTATGGGTTATATGACAGATGGAGTAGATGCAGCTTCATTGAACATAATTTATAACTTAGCTGACGTTTTAAATAAAATTGCCTTCGGTGTAATTATTTGGAATGTTGCAGTAACAGAATCTGAAGCTAAATAATTAAATAAAATTTATTCTTAAAGCCTGCAGGTAAGTCTGCAGGCTTTTTTTATTTTAAAATTAATTCTAAATATGGTTTATATTGGATTACAAATGGAAAACTTATCTAAAAATAAAAAAGATAATGTAAATAGTTTAGTAATAGGTGGTGGTTTTGGAGGTATAGCCTCAGCACTTAGGCTTAAAGCATTAGGTCATGATGTGACTTTAATAGAGCGATTAGAAGCTCTAGGAGGCAGAGCTCAAGTTTTTAATAGAAACGGGTTTAAACATGATGCTGGACCTACAGTCATTACTGCCCCTTTTCTGTTTGATGAGCTTTTCGAGCTTTTTAATGAAAAAAGAGAAGATTTTGTTCAGTTTAAGACATTAGAACCTTGGTATAGATTTCATTTTCATAATGGTGAGACTTTTGATTATTCATCAACAGTAGAAAAAACAAAGAAAGAAATGGAAAAATTTTCCAGAGAAGATGCAAAGAATTATGATAATTTTCTAAAAGCTTCAAAAGATATATTTGATATAGGTTTTACTAAATTAGCTGACAAACCATTCGTATCTTTCTTATTTATGTTAAAACAAATCCCAGCTTTATTAAAATTAAAAAGTTATCTGACTGTTGCTCAATTAGTTAATAAACACATAAAAAATACTAATTTAAGAGCGGCATTTTCAATCCATCCTTTATTGGTTGGAGGTAACCCATTTTCTACAACTTCCATTTATGCTTTAATTCATTTTCTTGAAAGAAACTGGGGTGTTTATTTTAGTATGGGTGGAACAGGTAAATTAGTTCAAGAGTTAACAAAATTATTAGAGCGTTCTGGAGTAAATATTATATACAATACTGATATTGTGTCATGTTATGAAAAGAATAACAAAATTCAAAAAATTGAAAGCTCAAATGGCCAATTTTTCTATCCAGATAACGTTATTTTTAATGGTGATCCACCTACGTTTTATAATGAAATACTTAAGTCTAAAAACAGAATTAAAAAAAGAAAAAAATTTCTTCCAGAGAAATTAACAACCTATTCAATGGGTATGTTTGTATTGTTTTTTGGAACAAAAAAAACTTATCCAAAAATTGCTCATCATTCTATTTGGTTAGGAAAGAGATTTAAAAGTTTGTTGAAAGATATTTTTGATAACAAAATTTTAAGTGATGATTTCTCTTTATATATACATAGGCCAACAGCTACTGACCAAAGTTTTGCTCCAAAAGGTTGTGATAGTTTTTATGTTCTTTGTCCTGTTCCAAATCTTTTAGGTAAAGTTGATTGGGATGTAGAATCTATTCCATTAAAAAATAGAATAATAGAAGCATTGGATAAATCAATATTACCTAAGTTAAAAGAAACTATCTGTGAAGAATTTTGGATGTCTCCTGTAGACTTTAAAAATAATTATCGTTCTACTCATGGAGCAGGTTTCTCTATAGCTCCAATTTTTTCTCAATCAGCTTGGTTTAGATATCATAATAAAGATCCTCATATTGATAATTTATATTTTGCAGCAGCTGGAGCGCATCCAGGCGCCGGAGTTCCTGGTGTATTATCTTCTGCAAAAATAGTTGAAAGTTTGATTAAATAAAAGTATTAGCATATGAACAATCAAATAGATGATGCCAAATTAATTTTAAAAAAAAATGGTAGAAGTTTTTTTTGGGCAAGTAAATTTTTACCTTCTTTGTATGTTGAGAGAGCTTCAGAGCTTTATAAATTTTGTAGAATTTTAGACGATATAGCTGATAACGGTAAAAAATCTTCAATAGACCTTTTAAATAAATATAGAAATAACCTTTTAAAAAACAATATTAAAGACTTGATTAAAGAAGATAATAAATCATTTAGTTATCCTGAATATTTTAATTCTCACTCAAAAAAAGCTACTTTAAGCCTTCTTGACGGCTTAATTTCGGATCAAAATATTGTTTTACTGGAAAAAGAAATAGATTTAATTCGTTATTCTTATCAAGTAGCTGGCACAGTAGGTGTTATGATGTGTGATGCATTAGAATGTCATAATGAAAAAGCTAAATTGTTTGCTGTTGATTTAGGTATAGCTATGCAATTAACAAATATTGCCAGAGATGTTTTAGAGGATGCTAAAATGGGTAGAAGATATTTGCCTAGTTCTTGGGTAAACGGAATTTCTCCAAAAGAAATAGTAATGGCATCAAAATCTAAAAATAAGAAAGTTATTAATGAAATATCTTTGGGAATAGAGAAGTTACTTTTAATCGCTGAAAGATACTATATTAGCGGATCTAGTGGATTTGTATATTTACCCATTAAAACTCGTTTTTCAATTTCAATCGCCTCTAGTGTTTACAGAGAAATTGGAGAGCAATTAAAAAGAAAAAACTTTAACTGGTATGATGGTAGACAAATAACAACTTCAGCCACTAAATTTAAAGTTAGTATAAAAAAGATAATCATAGAATTACTTTCTATTCAAAAAATAGAAACAAAACATAAATCTGAATTACATAGATTTATCAAGGATATGCTTTAAGTGAAAAAAAAACAGATTAATATTATAGGAGCAGGGTGTGCTGGATTATCTTTAGCAAGATTTAGTAATGAACTAAAGGAATACCAATTTAATGTTTTTTCAGAAAAAAAAATAGAAAAAACTAAAGATCATTACTGGGGTTTTTGGAAAAATTCATTTACAGAAGATGCATATAATAATGCAAATTGCACTTGGTCTAAATGGTCTATAATAACTAATGAAGCTCATGAAGTGTTGACGGCTAAAAAACATCCTTATTGTATAATTAAAAGAAAAAAATGGCTATCTTATTGTCAAAAAAAAGCTATCAAAGGGAAAACAAATTTTTTTGATGAAAATATATCAGAGGTTAACAATCTACTTTTAACATCGAATAAAAAACATATTGCTGGCCATCATACTTTTGATAGCAGACCTCCTCCAATCCCATCAAATACTTTATTGCAACACTTTGAAGGTTACGTTATTACGTCTAAAAATAATATTTTTAATCCTGAAATTGTTAGATTAATGGATTTTAGATGTGATCAATCAAAAGGTATTCACTTTATTTATTTACTACCTTTGAGTAAAAAATCTGCTTTAGTTGAGTCTACTCTATTTTCTAAAAATATAGAAAGTTCAGATTTTTACTTTAATTCAATAAAAATTTATCTAAAAAAATATTATGATCTAACTAAATTTTCAATGAAAGATTTTGAAAAAGGAATTATTCCTATGAATGATCTGTCTATGAAGTCTATAGGTAGATATAATATTGGAATGAGGGGTGGAGCGATTAGACCATCTTCAGGATATGCATTCATTTATATTCAGAAACAAATTAATAAAATTATAAAAAATTTAATTTTTAAAGAGAAGATTAATACAAAAGTTCATAAAAATTTTGATTTATTTATGGATAGAATTTTTTTAATGGTTTTAGATTTATATCCTGAGAAAGCTCCTAAAATTTTTCTTAAATTAGCTCAAGCAATTAACGGAGATGAAATGGCTATGTTTATGTCTGGAGAGTTCAAAGCATCCATATGGTTTAAAATCATAATGTCTATGCCAAAAATATGTTTTATTAAAGCTTTTTACAAAGTTATTATACGGTAATGGAAATGTCAGTTTTAAAGTTGTGGGATTATTGGGCTTTAATATCAATTATATTTATTGGAATTCCTCATGGAGCACTTGATGGAGCAATTTCTATTACATTAGGGTATTCAAAAAAACTAAAACTTCAGTTAGCTTTTATTTCAATTTATATTTTTATTGCCTTTGTTATAATAATGTTTTGGATATATTTCCCTGTTATTGCATTAACACTTTTCTTGTTTTTAAGTGTTTTTCATTTTGGACTAGGTGACTTAGTTTGGAAAAATAGTAAATTTTATTTATTAAAAGGATACTTTCATGGAGGTTTATTTGTATTCGGAATAATATTTCTTAATACTTCTGAAGTAGATATTATTTTTAAAATATTATCAGGAGAAAACCTATCATTATTATGGTATGCTTTAGGTATAGGTGCTTTTATTTGGGTTCTCTCATGTTTTTTAATTGTTTTTTTTCAAAAAAGTATAGTTTTAACTAAACAATATATTGGGCTAATTTGTATAATTTTATCAATAATTATTTTGCTTCCGCCATTGCCAGCTTTTGCTTTATATTTTTGTTTAATTCACAGTTGGAATCATGTCTCTCGAATATATCCAACCTTAATTAGTTATATGAAAAAAAGAAAAGCAATTTTATTAATGATTAGTTTTTCAATTACTAGTTGGGTCATGGGTTTAATTGGTTATTACTTTATATTAGAAACAGATGGGTTTTCAAATTCAATTTTAAAGATAACTTTTATTGGCATTGCATCTTTGACTGTGCCACATATGATTTTAGTAGATGGATTTTTTAGGCCAAAATTTAAAATTTAATCGATTAGTCTTATTATCCTAAATTAATAAAATTACCCATAGCACCTAATGTTAATATTAAACCAACTGTTCTGTTCGATTTAAAAATATTTAATGGAATATTTTTACTTAAATCCCTTAATTTATATATTTGAAATATGAAATGAAAACTTACTATTAATACACTTAAATACCAGAAAAAATTAGCATTTAATCCTATGCCACTAAGGATAAATAAAGCAGTTGCAAAAAAATATATTGATGCAATAAAACGTATTAAAAATGTTTTTGCAGATACGGCAGAGTTTTTTATTCCGTAAATTTCATCTTCATTTCGATCTTGACAGCCATATATTGTATCATAACCAATTATCCAAAAAACAGTAGCTAAATACATTGTTAATACACCCCATTCCCAAGATGATCCAGAAGCAGACCAAGCAGTAGGGATTGCCCAACTAAATGTTAGTCCTAAAAATACCTGAGGCCATTTGGTAAATCTTTTTGCAAGTGGGTAAACTATAATTAAAGGAATAGAGGCTAATGCAATTAACCAAGTGTTAATATTTAGTTGAATTAAACAAGTTAAGCCAATTAAAAGCATTATTGATAAAAATATAAATGCTCCCAAAAATGAAATATCACCATTAGCTATAGGTCTATTTTTAGTTCTGGAAATTTTTTTATCGATATTTCTGTCCCAAAGATCATTAATGGTACAGCCCGCTGCACGCATAACAATCGATCCTATCCAAAAAATGCACATTAGCTCTAAACAGCTTATTAAATTTAAATTAGATAAAGGTAAAATCCACCAGCCAGGAAGTAAAAGTAACCAAAAGCCAATTGGCCTATCAAATCTTCCTAATCTAATCCAAGGCAATATTTTTTTAGGTAAAAAAGTCCACCAACCAATTTCTGGCATGTCTGAATTATTTGATTTTAGTTTACTCATAAATAATGCAATATCATTTTAGTTTGTTGTATTCAATAAAGTGTTAAAATAAGCTTTAACTTTAAATATTAGGTTTTATCTAAAATGGTAGATTTTTCATATAGTCCCAAGATACGTTTATATGTAAAAAATAAACTTGAATGCGATCAAATATTGTTAATTGAGAATAAACAATTTCATTATTTAATTAACGTAATGAGGAAAAAAAATGATGATTGTTTTTTTATTTTCAATGAACTTGATGGTGAATTTATTGCTAAAATAATATCTGTTAATAAAAAAAAATTAACTATTAATATTTTACAAAAATTAAAGATACCAGAAAAACTATCTGATATTTGGGTTATATTTGCTCCTGTTAAAAAAAATGCAACTGATATCATTATTCAAAAATCAACTGAATTAGGAGTGTCGCGTATAATTCCAGTTTTAACTGAAAGAACGATTACTAGAAAAATTAATTTAAAACGAATGGAAGATATTGCAATTGAATCATCCGAGCAATCAGAAAGAGTTACAATTCCTGAGATTATGCCAATACAAGATATGACTAAAGTTATGTCCGAATGGGATATGAATAGAAAAATTTATTATGGAGATGAAACTATAAGACATAATAAAGATAATGCTAAAGATGTGCCACAACAAATAACTCATACTTCTGGCGCTATTTTGATTGGCCCAGAGGGAGGATTTTCTATGAAAGAAATTGATTTTTTAAAGTCAAAAAGTTTTGTTATTCCTATTAATTTTGGACCTAGGGTATTGAGATCAGATACAGCGGTAATTAGTGGGTTAGTATTTTGGCATATGGTTAATGGTGATATGAAGAATTATTCCCAAAATAACATTCTTTAGTTTGAAATAATTATTATGTTAAATATTATGTTGTGTTTTACATTTAATGTTCTTAATAATTATATCTTAAATCTATGAGGAAAATAATGCCAAAATTAGAATATTCAGATCTTTTAAAATGGTTTAATCAAGGTGAAAAGCCAAGTAAAAACTGGAAAATTGGAACTGAACATGAAAAATTTGTTTTTTATACTAATAATTTTAAAAGGGTAAGTTATTTAGGAGCCTCTGGTATCAGTGAACTTCTTAATGCTTTGGCTATTAAAAATAATTGGGTTAAAATCATAGAAAATAATAATACGATAGGGCTTAAAGATGATACAGGCGCGTCCATTTCCCTTGAACCTGGAGGTCAGCTTGAATTATCAGGCACTCCTCTAGAGAACCTTCACCAAACATGTAAAGAAACAGGTCAACACCTAAAAATTATGAAAGAAGTAATGAGTGGTCTTGGGTTGTCGATGGTCGGAGTTGGTTATGACCCTAAGTGGTCTCGGTCTGATATTAGCTTTATGCCAAAGGGCCGTTACGAAATTATGAAAAACTATATGCCTAAAGTTGGACAACTTGGTTTGGATATGATGTTAAGAACTTGTACTATCCAAGTTAACTTAGATTTTTCTAGTGAAAAAGATATGGTTGAAAAGTTTCAAATTTCAATGGCTCTTCAATCAGTAGCTACAGCTCTTTTTGCTAATTCCCCTTTTATTGAAGGTAAACCAAGCGGCTACTTGTCTTCAAGAGCTATGGTGTGGACTGATACAGATCCATATAGAACTGGAGTACCAGAGATTGTTTTTGATTCTAATTTTGGTTATGAATCATGGTTAAACTACGTTTTAGAAGTTCCTATGTATTTTGTTTATAGAGATGGTAAATATATAGATGTTGCAGGAAATTCTTTTGTAGATTTTATGGAAGGAAAATTAAAAGGTTTTGAAGGTCAATACCCAACAATAAAAGACTGGGAAGATCATATAACCGTTGCTTTTCCAGAAGTAAGGTTAAAGCAATATCTTGAAATGAGAGGAGCCGATGGTGGCCCATGGAATATAATTTGTGCTCTACCTGCTCTATGGGTTGGGTTGCTTTATGATTCTCAATCGCAATCTGACGCATTAAGTTTAGCAAAGCCACTTATGGATGCTAATATTCTTGAAGAAGGAAGAGTTTCAGCAGCAACATTTGCATTAAACGGTAAGATTGGAAATGTATCTATAGATAAGCTTGCTTCAGACATGCTTGATATTTCTAGAAATGGTTTAAAAAGGCGAAATAAAATAGACGCAAGAGGGCTTGATGAAAGCCAATTTCTAGATCCTTTATTTTATATTTTAGATAATAAACAAACTGGCGCTGAAAAATTACTTCAAAAATTTAACGGTTCATGGAACAAAAACATAGACAAAATCTTTATTGAAAACTCTTTTTAATAATTAGTTAAAAAGTTTTTAATTAATTCATCTCTGTGCCACCAATAGTTATTCCTCCCATTAATAAAGTAGGTTGTCCAACTCCAACAGGAACGCCTTGTCCATCTTTGCCGCATGTTCCAATTCCATCATCTAAAGCTAAATCATTTCCAATAAGAGAAATTTTTGACATTGCATCAGGACCATTGCCTATTAAAGTTGCTCCCTTAAGTGGTTGTTTTATTTTTCCATCCTCAACTAAATATGCTTCTGAAGCAGAAAAAACAAATTTTCCATTAGTTATGTCAACTTGGCCGCCAGAAAAATTTACAGCATAAATCCCTTTTTTTAATGACTGTATAATCTCTTGTGGGTCAATATTTCCATTATCCATATAGGTGTTTGTCATTCTTGGCATAGGGTAATGAGCATAAGATTGTCTTCGACCATTTCCTGTAGGCTTCATATTCATCAGTCGGGCATTTTGTCTATCTTGCATGTAGTTTTTCAATATACCATCCTCAATCAGAATATTTTTTGATGATTTAGTCCCTTCATCATCAATTGTAATTGATCCTCTCTTATTTTCTATCGTTCCGTCGTCTATTACAGTAACTCCTTTTGCTGTAACTTGTTCTCCAATTCGGCCAGAGAAAATTGAGGTGCCTTTTCTATTAAAGTCACCTTCTAGGCCATGACCAACAGCTTCATGGAGCATAACGCCTGGCCAACCAGGACCAAGTATGACAGGCATTTCTCCAGCAGGAGTTGGAATTGATTCTAAATTTGTTGAGGCAATTCTTAAGGCTTCGTTAACCTGACTTTGCCACTTTTCTTTATTGATCCATTCCTCGTACTTGCCTCTTCCACCGCATCCAGAACTTCCTGTTTCTCTTCTTCCACTTTGTTCTACTACCAGTGAAACATTTAACCTAACTAATGGCCTGATATCTGCTGATCTTTCACCGTTTGCTCTCAATATTTGTATAGCTTGATAAGATGCTGACAAAGATGCTGAAACTTGAACAACTCTTGTATCAAGAGATCTTGCATAAGCATCGATTTCTTCCAAAAGATTTGTCTTAACTTGAAATGAAGTTCCTTCAATTGGATTGATTGAAGTATAAAGCGGTTTGTTTACTCCGTGAGATGGTGCTTCTGACATTATTCCTGAATAATTTTTAGACACAGACTTTACTGTTTCAGAAGCTCTATTAAGAGCCTCCTCTGAGAGTTCGCCTGAATGAGCAAATCCTTTAGCTTCATCAGCGATAGCTCTTAATCCAAAGCCTTGAGTAGTATCATATGCAACATTTTTCATTCTTCCATCATCAAATGAAAAAGACTCTGACTTAGTAGATTCTAAATATAACTCTCCATCATCAGCGGTTTCTAGTGCGTTAGAAACTATGGATTGAACCTTATTAAGATCAAAGTCATTATCTTCAAAAAAAATTTTGTCTGTAATTTCTAATGATGATTTATTTTGCATATTATTAGTACCTCAATTATTTTAAAATATGTTAATATTATAGGTATTAAAGTGACAGTTTGATCTATTTTTCGCAAGATCAATTATAAAAAATTTTTTTTTAAACAAGCTTGTTTAATTAATATACAAAATATTAAATTATTTTGCTATTTGACCTAGTATTTTAGTAAAAAAAGTTTTAAGTAATACCATATAATTATATATTAGAATCATTATAAATTTTTAT
>ERZ887849.4326-NODE-4326-length-10059-cov-5.831967_pt1 | contig 10059 bp, 18 predicted proteins | sample MGYA00521267_ERZ887849 | MGnify/ENA primary metagenome ERZ887849 (study PRJEB32303, sample SAMEA104408601) | aquatic metagenome | biome: Brackish water; feature: Pelagic; material: water | place: Baltic Sea | collected 2014-06-06T16:11:00 | depth 2,863 m ... | reverse complement strand
ACATACAATCAAGAGATGTTTGGTGTAGCTACCAGGGATATAGCAAAGCGTTTGCTGTATGGATTGTTGTATGGATGTGGTGCACTCAAAGCAGGTACAATTATTGATCCAAATGAGAAAAATGAATTAATTCTGCGTGAACTAGGAAGTACTGCAATCAATTCATTCATGCAAGGGATACCTGCATTAAAAGAACTTAAGAATAGGATTGCTCACAACATTGCAAAGCGTGAGTACTTAATTGGACTAGATGGTAGACCACTTTTTTGTAGATCTGATTTTAAAGGATTGAATGTACTACTACAATCATCAGGTGCACTCATTATGAAACAAGTTGTTATTGAATTACATAACAAGATGTATGACCTTGGTTATATTTATGGGCATGATTGGCAACAAAACGCTATGATCCATGACGAAGTTCAAGTGTCCTGTCCGCCTGCTATGGTGGATACTTTGACATCGGTTGCGCTGGAAGCGTTCCCAGCATCGCAACAATTCTTTGACTTCCAATGTTCTATCCATGGTGATGCTCATGTAGGCTATAGCTGGGATCAAACCCACTAGCCGCCCGTCCCAGGCATGACGTTAAACTGCTTTACCACTACCCTTTTGATTTAATGAATCAAACATTTGTTTGCGCCCAAACAACCGAAGTGCCTCGCGAAGTTGCCATCAGTGCTACTAACTACGCTATGCGTTGTGCAGTATTGTTGCCTCCCGTTGGGAACAAAGCTCCAACTCCAATCGAACTTAATGTCTATGGAAAAGCTGCAGAACGTTTCGCACGTACAACTCGCGGAGCCCAGATCTACATTCACGGCGCCAAGTTACGTTTCGATCTGGACTCCCGTACGTATTCGTTGCATGGAGGAATCATTGCAACGGTGGATGAATCATTCCCGATCCTTAACACCGTTATCCTCAGTGGACGTTGCGTTAAAGACATCGATCATGAAGACGCACGTGCTTTTAAAACAACAGCCGATGGGCTAATGATTTGCAATCAAACTCTCTCAGTTAATACTGGAAGAAACCAAGCAGATCTATTTAACTTCTATGCAATTAACACTGCACAAGACAAGTTGAATAACGCTGAGCTCCTCGTTAACTTCACACGTAAAGGTGTGGGGCTTACCATCCAAGGGAAGTTGACCACTGATGCTTGGGTTGATGCAACAACTAAGGAGAAGCGGACAGCTACCAAGATTCAATTGGTGAGCATGACCCTGGCACCCAAGGGCAATGATGGATCCAGGACAATCCAACCGCAGACAACGGTTGCATCCACGGGAGATGTTGCTACACTATGGGGCGGAAAGAGTGCTGAAGACGAATCAGACGCTTGGACCAAGACTGCCGGTGGTACCTTGCCTGATCTTCCTGGTCAGTACGGCCCAGCACCTGAACTAACTCATGAACCTTTCTAATCAAATGACAGCATTTAATCAGTTTAAATTTGAAAGAGTTGATGGTAATTCAACACTTACTCTTGAGGTAAATGTTGATGGCTGTCAAGAAATCGTGGATGAATTTATTTCTTTTCTGCGTGGCTCTGGTTTCATGGATGCAAGCATTTATGCGGCTATGGAAAACGCAGTAGAAGAATACAGTTCTTATCAAGCTCAGCTTGAAAAAGCTATTGAACTTAGTATGTGTATACCAACAGGAGAGTGAGTGGTCACGTCCTAGGCAAGACGTAAAACTACCCACCACCCATCTCTGATTCAATTATGACAACCACTACGGTTGATATGATGAGCGAAGCTTGGATCGATAAGATCGAAGCTGAAACAAAAACTCCTGAACAAACTTTTAAAACATCTACGAAAATGGCTGTAAAGAAAACTTCTTCCTTGGCTACACGTGGCCTGGATTCCTTCCTTGCTTTTCAATCCAAAGAATTTATTTCGGGATACCAAAATCTCGTCACCATCCAGCCCCTTAACAAGTCCAAGACACGAGGTTGGTTCGTTAGGAACTCAGACCTTGACACTTGCGGATGGAACGCCACTGAAAATCAATTTGCTAAGGGTTCAGTTCTCTGGAACTACAAGCAAACTTTTGGTATGGCTCCCAATACTTCAGTGGAAGAAGGACTTAATTTCACTGTGCCTCGTTTGCAAATCCTTCTGCGTTCCCCACTTATGGTTGAAGAAACCACAGGGATGAGGCAGACGATTGGCACGTTTGACAATCCAGAAGTTAAAGAACTATGGGATGCAGATAAGCTAGCCGCTGATCTTGCCAACAGCAAAGGTGAGATGTACAAACGTAAGTACAGTGTACGTACAAAATACCTGGTGTACATTCTTACTGAAGACAATGCACGTGCCCACAAGATCCCAATGGTACTTACCTTGAAGGGATTGAATGGCACTGACGTATCAGAAAAAGTAAAGCTGTACGAAAAAGAAATGTCTAAGTGTCTAAGCAAAGCACTGGACTCTGAGATCCCTCTTGCATTCAACGAGAAGTTTTATGCCACTACCGTTTTTGCTCCGGTACTTGCCAATGAAATGCGTGGCGCCAACAACGTTGAGATCTGCGCAATTGAATCTTTTGACATTCCTGAGTACAGCGACCAAGAAACCGCTGTCGAATCACTAAGTCGTATGTCAATTCCAGATGAAGACCGTGCTTCTACCTGGAAGTATCAAGAGATGTTCAATGATTACATCAATCAACATTCACGGCAAGATGCTGAGAAGCTAGGTGGTGCCTATGGTATCAAGCCGGGTGTACAAATTCTTCCCGCTAATCGAGCTGAATCTGTAGATGTTAAAGCGCTACCTGCTCGTGATGAAACTACGGGGGAAGACTTTACTCTTTGAGTTAAGACTCTGAGGTAGACATTGGGCCAGGCGTTAAGCTTGGCCCTTTTGTTTCCAGGAGTATTTTCTTCATGAGACCACAGATTACACCTTGTCTTTGTGTTGCAACTGTCAACAACAGTATTGCAATTTCTCTTAGTTGACTTACGGAGTTACATTCATTAATCATGCGTTGAGTTTTTTCTTTCCAAAACAAATCATTTAGTGTGGGTTTTAAGTCCATGCCACCAAATACACCACTGGATTCTTCCATTGGTTAAAAGCAATCAACTTATTCTACTTAAGTGTATACAATGAACAACCCAGGAAAGGCTGCAATTGTTACAGGAGGAACCTTTGGCTTGTTTGCCGTAGGGTTTGCTGCTATTGTGAGTCATCCAGTCGTGCTTGCTGCTGCTCTTTACAGTACGTACCAGGTAGGCAAGGCAGCCTACGACCGGAACCGGCCAGGAATCAAACTTACTGAGGAGGACTACAGAAAACTCTTTATGTAATCCAAACATCAACACAAATCAACCTAACTTAAACAAATGACAACTCAACTTCTTGAACTTAATGAAGCGCAAACTGCAATTTACAATCGCAGTAATCTACGTCGTGCTATCAAAGATTTTGATGACACTGAAATCGCCGGTATTACTTTGCGAGATAATCTTGTGGTTGTGGTTCGTACTGATGGTAGTCAGCAAACTTACCCGAGGGAAATAATAGTTACTGCCTACCAGGAATTTACGCAACGCCTTAAGCATTTCTTTTCTTACCTTGGACCCAACTATCGTGGACCATCAATCTGGCATAACAATGGATACGTCCTCTTCAAAGGATGGACATACGGTCATGCCCTTGGACACATCACTGCTAATGCAAAACTACAAACGTCGTGGGCCGATAAGTTTATCCATATCAATAATCAAACAAAACTTGAGGCATTGCTACAATCAGAACATACGGACCTTGGGTATCTCATTGCCCCTGAAGGCTTCCGATATATGCAATCGATTGAACTCGGTTCTGCTCTTAACGATTCTACGGGTGATGACACTGAGTCGCACGTTGAAAATAATCAGCCTAAAGAATATGCGCCGTATTGCTCATGCGGATCGTTTAAGAAACAACTAAATAACTTGGCTGATTTCCAGAGGGAGATCCCTGGGTACAAACCAACGTGTATCCACATGACATGGCTGCACAAGTACAGAGCTCTTCTCTCTGAGCGTTCCAGAGTCAGGACAGAATTGCCTGGCGGAGCCGCTGTAAAGTGTGTAGCATGGGCCTATGCCCCGCCTGAGGACCACATCAGTAAGGGACGGTTTGTTCTCCTGCATACCAACTCGGGGTCTATGGCACCCATTAGCCATTGGCGTACCTACAAATCAAATGAGGTATTTACTGAGGAACATGCATGGGATCTATTCTTCAACATGCTTGAAGCTGGTTACGTTCCATTCCCTTTGACTTCTCTTCCACAATTGTCTTCTGCTCTTAAAAAGAAATGACAGATACTTTTGACCCCGCTGGTTGGGTACACAAGCTACACATTGAGGTGATCGATGAAGAAGATGGATCTGGTACTATTGCAATCGAATGGGATGAAACAGATCCTGATCTTGATTACTGGAATAGTTTAGGTAAAGAGGGTCAGGAGAAATTTATTATGGATGCTCTCCATGTTTCAATTGAAAACCTTGGACTTACTACCGATGACACTTGACACCTACGGACTACCAGAAGAAGAGTACCTTACTATCTTTGAGAAGAAAGCGGAGTTTGCTTGTAAAGCACTACGCATTGTAGAACGTGTAGCAACTGACTACAACATAAAAATGGAACCCAAATTGTTTTGGGATCTGTATCAAGAAATCGGTTATGCAACAGATGATGCATGCCGTATAAAACAAAAAAAGGAAGATCCTCAAGCTGTTGAAGAACGTAGTTACACATCAACTACTTACCCAACAACAGGTGCAGTATTTACTGAAGTGCAAAAATTAGATAAGGTAATTACAGAATTTATTAAAGAGCTAAAAGAATAAAGTAACGTCCTGGGCATGACGTAAAACTACCCATCACCACACAACAACACACATCATGTTTGAATTCTTCACCACAATTATTACACCAAAAATTATTCAAGTGTTTACTGAACTTGCATGGGCAGCATGCGCAGCACTGCTGGCCTATACAGTAAACAAAGTATGGAAGACCACATGAAATACACACAAACAATTAAATCAATCATGGTCTACCCAGAAGGGGAGCCATGGTTTCATGAACTTGCTACCGAAGTATCTCTCGAGGATGAAGGCGGTGGCTACTATGTAGTACTCACTCAATCTCCTGATGCTCCAGAACTAGGCCAAGTTCGTTTGGATTCTAACGAACTAGATGCAGTATATTCTGCAGCTAAACAACTACTAACCCAACACAACAATGACTACTGCACAGCTTACAAAGGCAAACCTTGGGCAACTGAATGTCCTGAAACTGTATGAACACTATGTTGCTATCGAAAGGTCTTTGCCTCTTCTCACTCCAGAGTCGCAAGACCTGGCGCAATCTGAACTGGAGCAGTGCCTGGCGCTACGTTCGGAAAAGATTGACCGTCTTTATTACGCATGGGCGCACCATGAAGATGCAGTAGAACGTGCCAAGAAAGAACAAGAGCTTCTTGCGGCAGCAAGGAAGCATCATGAATCTCAAGTCACACAAATCAAAGCACTGATCAATTGGCTGAGGAGGTCAGCACCTATTGATGACAACAAGATCAAAGGTAAAGACTATGAGTTTACCTTAAGCAAAAAGAAAATCCCTACGGTACTAGTGTCTTCTGATGTCCAGGATTGGACAGAAGATGAGCAACAGAAGTACTGTATTATTGAAACAGTCACCACAACTAAACACACTGTGGTAACTTCAATAGATGGCAAGGTTCTTGAAGAAGATACCAAACCATCAACCAAGACTGAAACTATTCCTAATCTCAATGCCCTCCTCAATGCTTACCAAGAAGGACAACACATCCCATCTGGTGTCAAGATCCAGCAAGACTACAACATCAGGAGAGCGCGAATCTTGGTCAAGCGATCAGTGGAGTTATCTCCATCCGCATATCCAAGCGAGTTTCTACCAGAACCTGATCCCACCGACTGATCTAGATGACGCACATATCTTGTGTCGTTGCCATGAGCAAGCCATTGCTGATTTCCAGTTACAAATCGAAATGATTGAACTGGAACTTACGATGCTTACTGATGATGGTGACATATTGCCATACAATGAAAGCAAGGCACAAGAGTTGGAAGAACGTAAACTTAAGTTAATGACCGGCAAACGCTTTCAAACAAACGCACGTAATGCCTACTGGTATTATTTGATGAAAGCTAAAAACTGATCACTGTAAACTTAAGTAAAGGCAAAGGGTTCCATGACTGAAGATAATCAGCTTATCAATTTGATTGCTGGTTTTACTAGTGGTGGAACCCCTTTACAAGCAACGGTTGGCAGCAAGGCTGAGTGGATGGTAACCATCTTGACAGCGTCCATGTTGGCAAATGAAACCCTAGCAGCGTCCATGGTGCCAGAAGAAATGGTTGATGCTGCTATTAACTACATGAACGTAATACAAGAACGTCTTTCGTATTACGAAAAATCTAAGCTGCATTCCCTTGAGCGTTTGTTAAACAACTGACCAAGCCTTGGTGTTGGTGCTAAGGTATCTATGTTCTTCTCCTTCAATAATGGAACCGATCCTTACTCCAACCATCACAGTTTCTTTTGTAGTTGACCTTAAATTAAAGTATGATCCTTTCAAAGGCAAATCTCCTATGCAGTTTGCTGCTTCAATTGAAGATGATCTACGCGATGTATTAATGGATTGGCGTCCTGAAATCCTTAACGCATACACCTCAATCACTGAAGTCAACGAAGACAATGTCTGATCACAATCAAGGAAGCACCCTATTTAATTGGGATGTAAAAAAAGAACAGCAGAAGGCTGACTTTATGGAACATCTTTTTGATGTGTATAGACCCAGCAACAATTGTTACACAGGTTTGTGGCAACGGTTTTGCATGAGTGAAGCAGGCGACTACTGCCGTGGTATGTATTTTGAACGCTTAGCTGCTTTAAAAGAATACCTAGACACAGTAAATGAAAATCAAACTACCAGTGCAACAACAGATCATGATTGAACCATTTACAGAACGGCTTGGCAACCCTGTTACTCCAGGTCCAGGTAATGCTAAAGAACTTAGGGAAACCAAAAGCACAGGCAGTGAACAAGACCTGCTAAATGTTCTTTCATGGGAAGCTGCTTTAGAAGCGGCAGAAGAATATGAAGCATCTAAACAACCACACAAAAAATTATCTCAAGAATGTATTGATGATTTCTTGGATGTTATTGCAACACATTTGACTTCTGGTGAATTGGTGCCAGGGGATTTCATTGGCTGTTTTAGACGTGCTCTTATTACAGAGTTGAGATTACAAACGCACGTTACAGAAACAGTAAAGAACACACTGTCTTTACTTGATCATGGATGAAGAAAATAAAAAAATTGAACGTCCTAACTGGATATGTGATCCGTGTGGGCAACTATATGGCCGATGGTACCAGGGAAATTACAGTGGGCCATTAAAGCACTGCGCTACATACCACAACGGAACATGTGATATCTGCGCAAATAAAACATCAGTAACAGAGCCACGGGACTACGGTCACGTGGTTCGTGATTGGAAATGGAGATATGAAGTGGACTGTAAAAGAAGTCAGTAATCTAATTGCCAGCAGCAATCGAAAACAACACAGTAGCCGCTGTGCCGCCTGTTTCTGAAACAAAAACAGGTTGAATGTATTTAATTGGATGGTTAGCTATATGGTAATGAGTTGTTCCGTCTGCGGTAATCGTCTGATTAGCAATAATTTTTGACCAATTGGTACCATCAATTGATCCGTTCAGTGCAACAACCACGTTGGTGTTTATGCTTGCTACAGTAACAAACAAAGAAAAATTCTTTGCAACTATAGAAGGTGGTAAGTAAACGGATGTAGATTCACCAGAGGCGGGTGCTTCTAGTACCGGATACGTATTAAAAAGAATATTTGGAGGACGTACTGACATGTCTTTGTTTTCTCTGTTTTAATTTTACTGCATAAAACTATAACCAACCTTCAATCAACTGCTGATAAACTAGAAGTATTGATACGGCGTTATGTACACAGCATATCCAACGCAACCACCCCAGATGGAGCAACCGCTTCAAGGTGGGGTGATGCCAGAGCCACAAGCTAAACCAAAGGCTCCTGCCAAATCAAAAGAAAATGATATTGGTAGTTTCATTCAGCAATTGATTGGTCTTGCTTCTTACGTTCATCAGTTGCAAGTGCAAGCACATCTAATGCACTTCAATTATGAAGCTGGTAATTTTTTAGGTGTGCATAAATTTCTTGGTAAGCAATATGAAAAACACCAAGAACAGTTTGACAAGATTGGTGAGTTCATTCGATCAATGGACTATTACCTTCCTATGTGTCATAACGGTTTGATGAGTGCCAGCCCTGAGTTCAAACATTCAACTTCTTACAAGGCAAATGAAATGCTTGGTGTGTACTACAAGAACCTTGAAGAGCTTGGTATGAAGACTAAAAAGATAGAAGCAATATCAGCGAAGGTTCATGCTCTTGATATTCAAAACTACATGGCTGAGTTGTGTGGTGATGCATTTAAAGACGCATGGATGGTTAAGGCCACGATGCGGAATGGTTAATGGACTTTGCTGGCCGTTTTAAAAAAGAAATAGAGTCAAAAGAAACAAACCCAATTCAAATAAATGCGGGTGCTCTTGGGGCTTTAGGATTAATTGGTGTTCCGTTATTGGGTTATTCAGCAGCAAAAGAAAATGCACCAGAAGAGCAAGCCATAATTGATCGCGCTATTCAAACTGAAAAATACTTCAATAAAGATATTGATCCACGTCTAAAAAATCTTTATTTACAACAAGGGGGATATGGTCTTTTATATAAATCTGGAGATATTCTTCAAGAATTAATTCCTTCAACGACTACTCCTTTTGTACCTGCTGATCTTTCTTTGGCTGGTAAATACAAAGAAGAATTAAAAAATATTAAACCTGCTAATTATCAAGCAGATATTATGACTGTGACACCTGGTCCAAACCCAGCACGTTTTGCTACACCTGAATTAACACCGGCTGAAGTTGGTAAAAAAGGTTCTAAAGGCTATCTCTGGGGAAATCCCGAAGAGCCCCAATGGGGTTATGCACGTGGAAATATAAATCGAAAAGTTGTTACAACTTCAAACCCCACGTTGTACATGACTCGACTTGATCTTCTTCCAGAGAATAAAGGATCTTTTAAAACAACAGGAGAAGTTGAAAATGATCCAACTCTTATTGAAAAACGTGCATGGGGACAACGTGGTCAAACTACAGGAGATATGTATTTTCCTAAAGAAAATATTCAAGCAAGGGGTGAAGTAACGGCTGCAGATTTATATACCAAAATACGAAACTATGGTTTTCAAGCTGAACCTTTGGTCGATGTTAGTCGACCAGATACATATTTTATGGATTTAGCTAATCGTTTAGCAATTATTGAAGGAACACCAGGGCGCCCAGCGCCTGTAAATCAAGTTCTTCAAAATATTGCTACACCTGTACCAGCTTTAGGTGTTTCCCAAAGAGAACGTGGTTCAGTACCAATCTTTAAAGATTTTGATCCATCAAGTGCAACACCAGAACAAAAAGCAAAAGCAGGAATTAATAAAATCTTTTTTGACCCAACGGATCCAAGAAAATCAGATTATACCTGGGATTATGTAACTGTTGGTAACAAAGAAAGATTATTAACTCTTCCTTATGGTTTATCTAAAGAGCCGCCTACACAAGCAGGTACTAGTTTTAGAAATACTAACCCATTAAAATCCGGTGGTTTTATTGCAGGTGCCTTATATAGTCCTGAAGTTTTTGAAGAACTGGATAAGGGACGTTATGCTTCTGCTTTAACAAAAGCAGGTGCCGCTGCAACAACAGGAGCTTTAATGGAAAGTGCCGTTAGATCAGGAGTAGTTAAAGCAGCGCAAGCTGGGATTGCTGGTCCAGCACGTGCTTTAGCGGCTGTTAATCCTATTGTTGCTGGTATTGCAACAGCAACTTTAGCTCCTAGTTCTTCCAGGATAACTCCTGCTATGGCTGCTGCTGAACAAG
>ERZ887849.4322-NODE-4322-length-10061-cov-7.381571_pt1 | contig 10061 bp, 10 predicted proteins | sample MGYA00521267_ERZ887849 | MGnify/ENA primary metagenome ERZ887849 (study PRJEB32303, sample SAMEA104408601) | aquatic metagenome | biome: Brackish water; feature: Pelagic; material: water | place: Baltic Sea | collected 2014-06-06T16:11:00 | depth 2,863 m ... | reverse complement strand
GAATATCTTCAAGCAGATTTGTTTTAGTGTGCCTTCTGTGATTTTACTGGGCAGCAATTGGACCAATTCAACCCATTGGTCATTCTCAACGCGCTCATTTGCTTGCTGATTTGCCTGTTGTAACAGAGCATCAGAGAGCCAATATTCCTCCACTTGTTTGTAGAAATAAACAGCCTCTGCCCAGAGTTTTTCTTTACTTAGCTGCTACAGTAAGTGCACGGGCATAGGTGTATGCGCGTTTACCACTATCCCCAAAAATCAAACGAACGATATGGATGGCAAGTGTGATATTGCGCTATTTGAAATACAAAAACGGTTGCATTCATAGTTTATAAAAACCTAAACTTTATAAAAGATTGTAAGGAATTAGGAAATTTCAATTAAATGGCAAACCTAGACCGAAAAAGAGCAGAAATTTTGATGCGTCAGGTGGGTATAGATGCGCTAATTTTATTATCACCGGAGAGTTTTTTTTACGCAACCGGTGCGAAGGCTGGTGTTGCAACGATGTGGCGTAAACCGGGCGCTGTTGCCGTTCTAGTGCCCTGCGATGCTAATTTACCTGAAACTGCTATCGTGAGCGACTTATTTGCTAAAAATTTTAGAGAAGTTAGCCATATTACAGATATTAAAGAGAATCCAATTTGGGTTGAAACGGTAAACCTTGACCAAGCAGACTTAAACCAATCTGCCTCAAGTCAGGTAGCTTCTGCTTTTGATAAGATTGGACGCCCAGACAATTTCAGTCGCCCTACTACCTTTAATCCAGAGGTCTGTTATAGGTATTTAACAGAGGCAATATCTAAGCTTGGTCTCAATAAAAGTATAATTGGATTTGAGGCATCTGCGATCTCAGTGATCGATTATAAACTGATGAGAGAAATATTTAAAGTTATCAAATTACGAGACGCAAGTCATATGATAAATAAGCTAAAAATGGTGAAAACTAGTCGGGAGATTGACTATTTGCAACAGGCTGTTGAAATTGCCGAAAGAGGGATGCTGGCTATTAAAAAATCCATTTATTTAGGTGTCACACGTAATCAGTTAGCAGAAACTTGGCAAAAAGCAATTAGTAAACATCCAATGGCGGATAGGCTTTCTGGCGCTTGGGAATATATTTCTGTTGGCAAAAATCCATGGGGTGGTAATTCTGCTGTAACCAGTGGGGATTTGATAAAGGTTGACGTTGGCTGTTTAGTGGAAGGGTATACATCTGACAGCGCTCGTACCTTTGTATTTGGCAAACCTGATAGAGTTAAATTAGAAATTTATCAAGCTTTACTATCGGGTTTTACCGCAGGAGCTGATTGCCTCCGTCCGGGGGTTCAACTTAAAGAGGTTTACCATACCACTTTATCTGCCATCAGAAATTCGGGTTTTCCTGGATATACAAGAGGTCATTTTGGCCATAGCCTTGGTGCTGGATTAGGAAGCGAGCAATGGCCTTTTATTTCTGCAGACGAAGAAACTGTTCTTGAGCCAGGAATGGTAATGGCGTTTGAATGCCCCTGGTATATTGACGGGATTGGCGGAATGATAATTGAAAACCAACTTCTTATCACTGAGGGTGGTCATGAAATGATGAATAAGTTACCACTCGAATTGCAAGAAATAAGCTAATAAAGCAAAAACATATTGTTTAGCCGTTTCAAAATATGCTTACTTGATTTTTTTCCAAATTTATAATTAACTTTCTAATGACGTATTTTAAGAAAGAAAAATTAAATAATGCCACATGATTCATTAAAAATGGGACCTCACGATGTGGGAGGTGAGACCGCTCAGCCAATTAATACAGCTGATCATGGAATGACCTACTGGGAAAAGTTTTCAAATGGTTTGAGAATAGCGGTTTCATCGAAGGGAATAATTACATTAGATGAGCTTCGGTTAACGGCTGAATCTTTTGGTAAAAAATATTTTGAAATGGAGTATTTCAAACGGAATGGGCTGGCATTAGTTGAGCGATGTAAACAGAGATCATTTTTTGATGAAGCAGAATTCCAAAACGAGATACAAACGCAGAAAAAAAATTTTGAGGTTCCAATTGTTAAATTACCAGATGTAAAAAAAATAAATCATTTACATGATGGTGTTGAACATACCCATGAGCAGTCTGATTTTCAGGAAGATGAATTTGGAGAAGGACCCCCGGAATATTATTTTGAAATGCTTGCCACTGCGGCAATCTTGCGAAAGAAAAATTTAATCACTGAAGATGATATTCAGTCCAGAATTGAAAAATTCGAAACCGTTTTTCCCTTTAGGGGAGTTTCTGTGATAGCAAAAGCTTGGTATGATGCTGAATTTCAAAATTACCTATTAAAGGACGCTAAATCGGCGATTAAGGATATGGGAATACACCTTGAATCGTTTGCGGACATTATTTGTTTTTCTCAGTCTGAAACAACGCACCATGTTGTAGTATGCACATTATGCTCTTGCTATCCACGGACCCTTCTTGGAATGCCACCTTCTTGGTATAAATCCCGCAGTTATCGTTCTAGAGTTGTTCATGAGCCAAGAAAAGTTTTGGAGGAGTTTGGAACAACTATTCCTGAAACAAAGGAAGTTAAAGTTCATGATTCCAATGCGGACATGCGATACCTCATATTGCCACAAAGACCTAAAGGGACTGATGGATGGAGTGAAAAAGAATTATCAGAATTGATATCCCGTGATCATCTTGTTGGCGTAAGGATTCCTAAAGATGTCATACAATAGCAGAGCAAGCTCTAATCCAAAATATACGGTAAATCAAAATATTGTCATTTCTCGCAGAGGTTCGGAAGGACATTGCAGAACGCCATCTTATATCCGCGGAAAAACGGGCAGAGTAGAGAGATATTGTGGTAATTTTAGAAACCCAGAACAATTGGCAGAGAATATAAAAGATGCCGATATCATACCGCTTTATAGATGTGTTTTTTATCAACATGATATATGGTCAAATTATCTTGGTTCAAAAAATGATACGCTTGAATTAGAAATATATGAACATTGGATTGAGCCTGCCTGAATGGGATTTAAATTTTTTATTACAACTATAATTATACTTTAATCTTAACTGGCAACGCTCCAAAATGGCTCCTCATATCTGTTTCAATTGCTTTGCAGTGATTTAAAAGTTGTCGGTCCTGATTTTGCGGACCAATCGCTTGTATGCCAATTGGCAACGAGTTTGGGCTAAGATAAAAGGGTAGATTAATGCAGGGTACATACATCAAAGTCCATAAATGATTAAAACTATATTTTGGTATTTCGGTGAGGTCACTTGGTGCTTCACCAATAGCACTTGGTGTAATTATAACATCAATTTCATTAAATATATTTTTAAGAATATTCCTAGTTTGCTTTGCTTCCTGCAAAGCATCTAGATAATCTTGATTGGTGATGTCATTCAGATAATTTATTGCCCATCTGAACCAGGGATTAAATCTTGAAAAATGATTTTTAATCTCATCACTGTGCGCTTCACGTAATTCCCATGAATATATAATCTGGAAAGAACGTTCCATAAGTAAATCAAATTCTTTAGGAAGTTCTATTTCATTAATATTATAATTAGCAACGTGGAGGGCTTCTGTTGTTTTATTTATAGCAGTCATGGTATCATGACTTGCAGCGTGCCAACTTGACGTTTTACATATTCCTATGTTTTTAGGTGCTTTGCTTTCAAGAGGTTGATTATCCTTCTCTTTTGTTAATACTTGTCTTAGTAATTCTATATCCTCCAAACATCGCGCAAAATGGCCAACTGTATCTATAGAGGGTTTAATATGTTTTATCCCTTGTCCGCTGATATGATCAAAGCTTCCTTTATATCCGTATATTCCGCATAAAGAAGCTGGTCTGATGATGGAACCACCCGTCTGTGTTCCATTTGAAAGAGGGACCATATAATCTGCTACACTCGCCGCAGAACCCATGGATGAAACACCAGGGGTTCTGGTTATATCATGAGGATTAAGTGTAGGGCCTGGAAAAGGACCGGCGAATTCCGAGGTAACTGTTTTTCCAAGAAACAATATACCAGCCTGTCTTAAGATTTTTATTGAAGCTGAATCTGTGTCTGTTTGATGTCCTGGGTAAATATTTGTACCGTATTCAGTAGGCATATCGAAAGTATCAAAATTATCCTTTATTGCCATAGGAATACCAGCGAGGACAGACTTTTGTTCGATTGAGCCGAGTGATCTTAACTGTTTTTGAATAATATTTTCATCTAAAAACTTCCACGCTTTTATCTGGGGGTTCCTTAAACGAATCTGTTCAAGGCAGGCGTCAACAATTTGTGATGGACTGCATTCCTTATTTTTCAGCATGGTTACTAATTCTATAGCGGTTAGTTGATTTAATGTTTTATTTTGATTTGAAGACATATAAATTTCATAAAAACCCAGTGAATATTTAACCCTTTTTAACTAATGACCTTTAATAATTTATAAGAAAGCTCCTGAATAAGCTAAAGGAATTGTTAGAAAATGTCACAAAAAAAATTTAATAATGGGTCTGCATGAAGTGGGTGAAGAAGTAGACAGAAAAATTAACACCGATGACCATAAAATGACGTATTTAGAAAAATTTTCAAACGGAATGGCATTACATGCTTCTGAAAAAGAGCTTTTTAGTTTTGATGAATTTAGAACAACGACTAAATTTTTTGCAGATATAATTTGTTTTGCATATGATGTTAAAGCTCATCATGTTGTTGTATGTACTTTATGTTCAAGTTATCCACGCGCTCTTCTTTGAAGACCGACTTTTTTTAAATCAAGCAGTTATCGCTACAGAGACGTTATTGAATTTTAAAATAGTTTGTTTTCAAGAAATTTTACATAAGTATTGTTGGCAGAAATAAAATCAATTGAGGTGCTGCGGTCAATAGAGCAATTCCAGCCAGAAGAATTAACCAATATGGGATAGTCGCCAATGCAGCTTCGCCCAGCGTTACTTTTTCGTTTGCAACAGACACAAGCACTGACAAGTTAAGCCCAACGGGAGGCGTTACCTGACCAATTTCAATCATAATTGTGATGATAACACCAAGCCATATTGTGTTATATCCAAGTCCAACCATCAAAGGAACTAATATTGGTAGGGTCATAATCATTAAAGATAGCCCATCAAAAAAGCACCCTAAAACCAAGTATACTATTACAACAGCAAGTAAAACAGTTATTGGACCTAATTCTGCCGCTCTTATCGCCTGTAGTATGATTTGTGGCACGCCTAGCAGGCTTACAGCTTGAGCAAGAATTGTTGCTCCGACCACAACAAACATTATAGATGCGTAGAGTAATGTAGCTGAATAAATGCTCTGTATAAGCTTTTTTAAAGTTAATGATCCCCAAAATTTTCCTAATATTACAGTAGCAATCACTCCTACACCTGCAGCTTCAGTCGGGGTTGCAATACCAAACGCTATTGTCCCCATTATTGAAACAACCACTAATAAAAATGGCCATATACCCCCAATATTTTTTAATACTACCCTGGTGTTTAAAGGGGAAGTATCTTTTGGCGCCATTGAAGGGCTAAATGAGCAACGAATATAGATATATCCCATAAATAAAAGGGCAAAAATAATTCCAGGAATTATCCCGGCTAAAAATAATCGTCCGATAGATGTCTCTGTTAGTGCCCCATAAATTAATAAAGATAAGCTTGGAGGAATTAAAAGACCCAAAGTTCCACCACCAGCAAGTGAGCCAACCACCATTTTTTTATTATAGCCTCTTTCGGTCATTTCAGGGTAGGCAACAGATCCAACAGCTGCAGCAGTAGAGAGGCTGGAGCCGCTTACTGCCCCAAATAACGTGCAAACAACGATATTTGTATGAAGTAATCCCCCAGCAATATTCTGAAATAATGGTGAAAGGGCAAGATAGATTTTTTTACTTACCTCACTTCTAAGCATTATTTCCCCAAGGATTATAAATAGCGGAATGGCACTTAATGTAAAAGAATTTAATACATTCCACACTGCATCAACGGCAACAAATGTTATGCCACCAGCAACAAATTCAAGCAAAAGTAAGCCCGTAAAACCAAGTGCAGCACCAAGGGCTAATCCAGAACCAGCTAGTACTGACAACCCACCTATAAGAACTGTCCAAAAAAATGTCATTTAGGGCTCTCGGTACTATCTAATACACCGCGAATGATAAACGCAACCATGGTTAGTAGCATTGATAGTGGTAGAACCGACATCCAAGGATACATCAGTAATCGACCAACTTCGGTTTTAATTTGCCTAACATAAGCAAACTCTATCCAAGGTATGCAAAGATAAAAAAACCAACTACAAAATATAAGACCAAATAAACACGCAAAACTAGTTGCCCACATTTTAAGTTTTTCAGGTAAACTAGAAACCAAAATTAAAACACGCACATGTTTTGCCTCAATTGTTACCATTGGTAGTGAAAGAAAAAACGCTGTTGTCATTAATAATCCAACAAGCTCTTCTGTAAAACGGAACGGAGTAAAAGTAAAATATCGCATTATAACACTCATACCAATAAGCAGAATTATCAGGACGCTAGCGATAGTGGCAAGAACTGCCATTACATAAAAAATGGGAGAAACAAACACTTTAACTGTTCTGCAACTAGCGTTTAGTTGGTTTTGAAGTGTTTGCTTTTGCAATGTAACTTTTCCAAAAAAGATTTTTTTAGGTTTTATTAACGTTCTAAAATATCTAATATACGTTGTCTATATTCGGGTGCTTTGCCACCTGCATTCTCAGCCATCGACTTCCAAGTTTGAGACGCTGCATCAAGAAATGCACTTCTATCCGTATCAGAGAAAGCTTCTAAAAATTCAACTCCTTGCTCAGCGAGTTTTGATCTTGCGTCAGTTTCTTTTTGTTCTGCTTGCGAATATTCATTAGTGCGTTCCCAAACACGGTCTGCGGCGTAAGTGATGGCATTTCTTTCCGCTTCAGTTAAACGGTTCCAAGCATTTTTTGATGCCCCTAATACATAAGGAACGCCGGCTACAGGGTATAAGTATGAAGCATATTTAGTTACCTCTTGTAGAGAAATAGTGTGAGCATATAAGGCTGGGTAAACTGCACAATCAACAACACCTGTTTGTAGGGCGACATAAAGGTCGTTTTGACCTACAATCTGCGCAGAAACTCCTAATTTAGTGAATGTTTCAACTTGATCATTGCTCCATACCCGCAATTTTCGTGTGCGCAGGTCGTCTAGGGAACGCACTGGTTTCTCTCGGCAAAAAATAGATGCCTTCAGGATTGGCAGTGCCATAAAACCGGTTGGAACGATATCAAAATCGCTTAATACTTCTTTATAAATTTCTTGGATTTCGGGTAAGGCCGTAATTAATTCGTCTGCGCTACCAACAGAGCCTTGAATCATAACAGCATTTAACGAAGGTACATCACGGCCGAGATAGTTAGCCCATACAAGCCCCATTTCAACTGCACCTTGAGGGAGCCAACGAGCCACATCATTATCTTTCAAATTTAACGAACCACCATGAAAAACGTTAATAGAGAGACTGCCGCCTGTTAAATCAGCCACGTCATCGGCAAATATTTCCAACTGTTTTGATTCGCCTCGGCTCTCAGGCAGCCCATTATTGAATTTCCATTCAGTAGCGTGGGCAGAACCAGCAACAATGCTAAGACCTAATGCTGTTATAACCAAAGTATAAAGTAATTTTAACAATTTATTTCTCCATAAATTTGTGAATTCTATGACAATAATAGTTTTCTTTTTTTTATTTGTCTAAAATTAAGATCTTAATTAAATTTATATTCTAATTATTAATTTGCTTATAGACAATATTTCTAAATAAAATTCTTATTTGGTGATTTTAATCCATACCTCTTCACCAGACACACCAGAGACTCTTTAGAGACCCATATGAGTTTCTTCAGCACCCTTATTATCAGGGTGCTCAGAGAGCTCTTTGAGAGTGGATGGAACCTTGGTGCACAAAGAGTATACCAAATTGTGCCTGTTGACAGGATTAATACAAATCACTTGCTGGATGTTTTCTACCCCAAATATGCCACAATAATTATAAAAAATAGCAATATTTTGGGGTGACCTAAAGAGTAATAAAGCCTTATCAGCTATCAGAGATGAAATAGTGGCAGAAGCTGCGGCTTGTGCTGCTGAGGTCGCCGCGCTAATTGCCTATCAAAATGGGCACGGTGATATTATAGTTATCATGAATGAGATGACAGAGCGTAGTGGTAAATTAACTAAAAGCCGGACCAATGCTAATAGGTTGCATGATATTGCCAAAGCGTTATCTGATGATGATGCGGCGCGTTCAGTTATGGTGCTTGCGGCTGATATGGCAACGCACGGTCTTGGCATGGGTGAGATCCGGCTGCGCATTAATGCTGTGCAATTGCGTAATGCGATGCGCTTGCTTGATGGCAGAGGTGTTTCTGTCAGTGATGGCGGTTTGTGGTGCTCATATGTCAGGCCTGCCGCTAAACGCCCAGCTTACAAATCTTGGCGCTTTATTTGTCACGGCTGCTAAGACAGTTGCCAAATATAAGTTCTATGCGCTGGCAGGTGGCCCGCCCTTGCGGCCTGGTTTCATCCGACCTGATCATGCAGGCGGCTTCTATTGCATTAGAGATTTGGTCCCTTCCCAAAGTCGCTATGGGATGCTTTCTTGAAGGCATACCTGCACCACTCGGCATTGGCTCCATTGAACTATCTGACGGCAATTGGGTCAAAGGCTTCCTTTGTGAAACATCTGGTCTACACGGGGCGACTGATATTTCGCACTTCGCAGATTGGCGCAAATTTCTGAGTGAAACGGTCTAAGGATAAATATAGCTTGAAGAAGGCGAGCTTTGCTAACCTGCTCGCCTATTCGCGGCTATACCCACTCTCACCCCGCATGCGATCGGATCAAGAAAACGACACTTCCGATTTGGACTATCAAATTACAATGCCCTTCGAGGTTTTAGAAGCGTTAGCCATTTTAACAGGCACCTTTGCTAAATATTTGTTCGACAAAGCGCGTAAGTTTAATAACCAGATGATCTAGACTGCCGATACAAAGGTTTAGGAGTGTGCTAATAATCATTAGGCGCTTTACAACATATGACTTGCGTGCCGTAACCCAATAAAGCGAAGGGGGTGTAAATTATTGTTATATACAATTCATAGTTTTAAATTTAATTCATTTTCTAGCCAGTAACACTCAAGTCCGACGGCTATTTTTGGTAATTCACGCATGACGTCTGCGCCCAGATTAAAGGAGATTTATTACCTTCATTTGTTACCATATAGATATTTGATCTGGTCTTTTTGGCGCGTTAGGATTGGATATTTCTGCTGGCTGGAGCATTGTCCAAATTACTGTTTTATTGTTTGTAATATCAATTTTACCAAATCTGTTTTCTATTCAGAAAAAAGATAGTATATAAGAAATATTGATATACAAATCCGTAAAAATAAATGATGAACTGGACCCTTAATATTAAAAATACATTAACCAAAAATCAACAACTGGTTTTAGATGTCCTCATTAAAGCTAATATGCCAGTGAGCGCCTATTTTGTTCTTTATGAATTAACAGAGTTTGGACTAAAAGCGCCACCGCAGGTATATCGTGCGCTTGATAGATTGATTGAGCTTGGAAAAGTACATCGTATTGAAAGCATGAATGCATTTATTGCCTGTGAGCATACATCATGTGAGGCAAGTGATTTGACTGCTTTTACAATCTGTAAAAAATGTGAAAAAGTCTCAGAGATCAAAGATAAAGAATTGTCTGATTATATGCATTTAAGAGCAGAGAAGTTTGGTATATACGAACCTAAAACAAATATTGAGTTTCATGGCGTATGTCCTGAATGCTCGAAAAGTTAATTTTTTGGGTTGTTTTAAGCGGTATTTTTGATTGAGCATTAAGAAATAAAAATTAGTTAATTATCTAGTCCTAATAAAAGGGAACTAAAAAAACTAGCTTTACACTAAGTTAATAGGCTTTGGGTACCTATTAATATTAATAAAACTGTGACCTGATATAAGAGCCGTTTCTGGCAATGATTTTCC
>ERZ887849.4316-NODE-4316-length-10076-cov-4.569105_pt1 | contig 10076 bp, 7 predicted proteins | sample MGYA00521267_ERZ887849 | MGnify/ENA primary metagenome ERZ887849 (study PRJEB32303, sample SAMEA104408601) | aquatic metagenome | biome: Brackish water; feature: Pelagic; material: water | place: Baltic Sea | collected 2014-06-06T16:11:00 | depth 2,863 m ... | reverse complement strand
TGGAATCCAAAATGGACTCGAAAAGGGAACCACAAGTGTTCCAAAAACTGTTTCAAAATCGATGACAAGGATCCCAAAATCATCCGAAAATGGTCCCCAAAATCTAATTGGCCAAGCGAGTCTTTGAGGTGATTTTGGGGGCCATTTTCAGGAGGCCAAGAGCGCTCAAGATGGCGCCCAAATGGCCGAAGCTGGGTTTTGCCCCCTCGACGGTCATGCCGGCTGAATCGAAGTTCTTCAGGTTGCTGGTAAGCCGCTCAGAAAAAGGCATGGCGAACTTGCGAGGCGCCATAAAGCCCTGAGATGAGAATATTTTATCTGCGTCGACACCCACTTCGACCAGCCAGCGGCTCAAATCGTCGTAGTGTAAATCCACCAAATGCCGACGGAACTGCTCCCATAAATGCATCCATTCGTCACTCGCCCCAGGCAAGAATTGTCTTGGCAATGCTCTGGGCGGCTCTACGGAAGACCAGTTTGTAAAGTCGCGTCCGGCAATTTTCCCAAGCTCCTCTAGCGTTAATGTGTAGGCACGATACTCTGCCAACATGGCCTTATCGGCGTACAAGCCAGTGCCACTCAGCCAGTCTCTGAACTGCCTTAGGGTATCTGGGTTGAAGTCATGCCAACTGCCCTTCACGAAAGGACTCATGTACACGTCTGCGTCAAGATTAACGCCCGCGAACAACGCGGGGTGTTGGCGAGCAAACTGTGCGACACGCTTCCCGGCTGCCTGTAAATTGCGTTTTTTATAGAAACGCACCGTGTCGTTATACGCATTGAGGGTTAACACGCGCGAGAGTTCGGGTGACTTTAGCGAGCCTGGCAAGCCGGCGATCCAATCATCTGGGAACACTCTATCCTCTTGATCCCACTGACAGTTTTGCGGATCCTGCTCCAGAAAATCGGTTAAATCATAGTCAGGCACAGTACCATTCGCATCCCCCCACACACCGCCATTTAAGGTAAATAAAATCGGCAGCTGCTCAGCAATGGCCATATCGATGACGCCTTGCAACCAATCATCGACCAAAAGCGACCCCGAACTAAGCCGAATCGGGCCAAGATCCGGATCAAAGCGCCAATCTTCCGCCTTACCTGCAGTAGCGCGCATGTAAAGAATCGGCACCCGGAATCCGACACGAAAAGTATCGCTGTTATAGGCAGAGTAGGCCTGCGCAAATCCTTGGTCACCGCGGGTAGAAGACACCCCACTTGTTCCCAGCACAAACCAAAAGGGATCGTTGCGCCATTCGGGATATCGCGCTAACCAGGGCTGCCACTTGGTAGATAATGTGACCGGACGGTAGCGCAACCGCTTGAGCTCGATTCTTGCACCGGAGACCCGGTAGGCGGCAATAAAAAAAGTCGAATCCGAACTCATTGTTGCCGGCAAGGCTCGACGCCCGTGAAACCCTGAGTTCGCAGCTTGCTTGTCGCCCAAGTGGTCCGCTACGTCGTTTCGCTCGAGCAAAAAATCCAGTGGGAAAGACCAATCCTCCGACTCAAGGACGACCCGCTCGACAGGGTCCTCGATACCTCCCCAAATCCAACCGCCCACCTCAATGTCTTGCTCTTGCCAGACATTCATTGCCGGTGCGTCAACATAGAATGTGAGCGTCGCGTCAGTCTCAGTCGCCGCCAAACTGAACGCTGTCGTCATCAACAGCCCCAGGGTCATCAATCGACGCCATAACGTCATCGAGCAGAATCTCCTGCTGACCCTCGCTGATTCTCGCATGGGATAACGCGTTAAAACGTCGTTACAAAGCAACCGGTAACGCTTTGTTGACTGGCTGTGTCAGCTCCGCGACGGGTACGGAAAATCCAATAATGGCACTGTAACCCTCGGTCTGCTCTCGATGCACCACCCCAGCAGACGCCACAATTTTTGCACCCCGCTGGCAAGTCACACTTTTCTCGTCGCCCTCTAAGGTCAGCTTCACTTCGCCGTCTGTGATGTAGAGCACCGAGTCAAAATCATGCCAATGAAAGGGCGATTCCTCTTGAGCAAAATCTAAAGCCAGTGGGTAATAGCCCATCGCCTCAATTTCCGCGTACGCTTGCGCCTCGTCTTCGAAATGCTGAATATCATTCATCGGCTTTGCCCTCCTATTCTTGTCCCGCTACTCTAACGAGAACATCGGATCCTGCCTACTGGTTTTCGAAAGCGATACACTCGAAGCGCATAATGGCCAATTATTGTGGATACGTTAGTGGGTGACGATCATTGGCACTGATAAGGTTTAGTCATGACAGCGTTAACCCGTCTTACAGCACTGGAACTCTCCGAGGCGATTCACAGGCGATCTGTGAGTTGCGTCGAAGTCATGGACGCTTTTCTTGAACGTATTAACGAACTGAATCCAGACTTGAACGCCCTAGTGGGCCTCATGACACCTGAAGCCTGCTCAGCAATGGCCAGGGAGGCGGACAAACAGCTCGCCCGCGGCAACCGTTCAGGCTGGTTGCACGGTATCCCGATTGCCATTAAAGACCTCTTTAACGCAAAAGGTTTTGTCACCGCTTTTGGATCGCCGCTATTGTCGAGCGTTGCGGCTCAACAGGATGATCCCCATGTGGCGCGTCTTCGCGCTGCAGGCGCGCTGATTATTGCCAAAACCAACGTACCAGAGGCCGGCCTTGGCGGTCATACCGACAATGCCTTGTACGGACTGACGCGAAATGGTCTCGATCGCAATCTGAGTGCCGGTGGCAGCAGCGGCGGCGCTGGCACCGCTGTCGCGAGTCACATGCTGCCGCTCGCCGATGGCAGCGATATGATGGGTTCACTGAGGACACCTGCCGCGTTTCAAGGCATCGTGGGATATCGCGCGTCCATCGGCGCAATACCCGCAGCAAGAGACGCCGATCCACAAGGACTCGGCTTGACCAGTATTGGCGCCATGGCCAGAAACGTGCGCGACGTCAGCGCATTATTCACCACTCTCAGCAATGACCGTGGCGCCGAAGCACAAAACCCACCCCCCGATACAGAGCGACTAGACGGCCTGAACATCGGCTGGCTGGGCGATGCAGATTCGCGCTGGCCAATGGCTGATGGGCTTTTATCGCAGTGTCAGCGCGCGCTGGAAAATCTACAAGGCCTAGGCGCTCGCATTGATTTCTGCCCACTGTCGTTTTCCTTGGCAGACCTATGGGTTTGTTGGCTAACCCTCCGGCAGCACTCTCTACTACCGGATCGCGCGCTGTATGACGATCCCCGCTCGCGCTCACTCATGAGTGACAGCTGGCGCTGGGAAATTGAGCAAGGCATACAACGAAAAGGGTCTGACCTCTCTACCGCAGAAACACTCCGACGCGATTGGCTCGTTACCGTCGAGACGCTATTTCAACAATACGATGTATTGGCAGCGCCGGCTGCTCAAGTCTTTCCTTTTCACGCTGAGGCAGGCCCCCCTGCAGCGATCGGAGGGACCGCTCTTGATACCTATCATCAGTGGCTAGCCATTAGTGTGCCCGCCTCACTCGCTGGCCTACCGGTTATCAGCCTGCCCATCGCCACGGCATCAGCAACAAAGATGACGGGCATTCAATTGATGATGCCCCGGGGCCGAGACTATGATCTGCTGTCGATCGCAACGAAGGTTGAGCCAGCGCTACTGGCCTAATGTGGCTTAGCTTTTAGTGCCCGCTTGATGACCGTAATCGCGCATCACGCGACGCCACACCCATCTCCCTGAAGCCACCAACACCAAACCGTAGGTCAGCGCGAGGAGCAGCTCTCCACTGACGCCACCGCCCCCCTCGACGCTAACCGCTCGTCCAAAGGGCAGGGCATAAAAAATCGTCAGTAATGCGCTCAACACGAAGCCACCGAATACCATCACACGAGGCCACAACAGCGTTTGCCTTACGACGGCAGGGTCCTTCTCTTGTTCTGGCAATCGATGCAAGGCGATCCGGTATTCGCGCTCTGTTATTGACACCTCACCCTGTCTTGAAACAAACACCATGACACAGTAACTACTCAGCGCCGCAACGAGTATGGGGTCGGCGATGACCGGCCATGCCACCGATCCCATAAGGGCAAGGGCATTCATTCCAACATTAACCACAAAGCCCGCGGCCATACCCCAAAAAGCACCCGCCTCAGTGAGGCGATCACTCCAAATACTCATGAAGGCTACTGCGCCCCAAGAAGACGCGAATAGCGGTCCAGCGAAATGGGTCAACCAAAAAATATTTCTCGGCAATAAGAGCGCTAACACAATGACCGTGAGGCCGACGACCAACATGGACCAGCGAGCGGAGCGCAAACGCTGTGCGTGATGTGCGGCACTCGCCGCCACGCTCTCACTCACTGGACCGGCAGCACTGCCCAGTACATCGTGACTCACGCTGAAGCCGACCAGTGATAAAAAAGTCGACGCTGAAGACAAGCCTGCGGCGAGCACACCACAGATGAGCAGCGCTCCCAATGCCGTAGGCAGTAGATTCATCGCCACCCAAATCATGGTGCTTTCCGGAGGATTAATATCAGGATTAATCAGATTCACCGCTGTGGCAGCAAAGTTAGTCACGAGGTACAACAACAACATCGCAATCAGCGCTCCACACGCCGATCGAATGACAACATGCTCGCTTCGCGCCATCAGGTATCGACTGGACTGCCACGGACTCACTGCGACAACAATGCCCCAGGCTACGCCCAAAATAGTCGCCCACAGCAATCCATCCAACGGCGTGTCCCAGGGCGTCTCGGGCCCCACCCGCCCATGCCAAGCAATGATGCCGGGTTTCGCTTCATAGGTTGCCAGCGCCTCAATGGCCGAAAACCAACCGCCCGCTGATTGAATAATAAAAAAAGCGGCCAACACAATCATTGCTGAAAACAGCACAAACATCACCGTGTCGGTCAAGATGACGCCACGGGAGCCGGAGTAAAGCGTGAACAGGGTATAGCTGAACCACACCACAACAATGGCGGTAGATTCTGCTACGCCGGTCACCTCAGACATGACCAGCGCCATACCCCAAGTCACCGCGAGCAAATAAGCAGAGAGCCCCACGACAATCGAAATGCCGGCAAAACGTTGAATACGGCGACTGTTGAAACGCGCCCTGAAAAAATCGGGCACCGTCAGGGCCCGGCTACGACGTAAATAACGACCGAAAAATACGGCGCCAACCACATAGCCCAAGCAATTGAAGCACGTCATCATGATGATCAGCGGCGCATGCCCTTGATAAGACATGCCGGCCTCACCCATGAAAGCATTGGTGCTCATGAAACTAGCGACCAATGTGCCAAGAATAAGTAACGTTGGTGCATTACGGCCCGCGACAAAAAAATCTTCCAGATCTTTAACACGACGTCCGGCATACCAGCCTATCGCCAGATAACCGGCGAGACTCACCACAATGGCAATCTGAAAACTATTCATCGAATCAGCGACTCACCGCATCTATCCTCTCACCACTCCACTGTTAACGACCGACCGTAATCGCCTCAGAAATAACGCCCATCAGCGAATCGGCATCAGCTACCCTAGGGTTGGTGCCTGCGGCCGCATCTTTTAACGCTTTTATCGTGAGCGCTTCAGCTGCCGACTCAGGAACACCTAATTCCGACAGTGTGCGCGGGATTTGGAACTGATCAAGCAACCCACAGACATAGCGATAAAACGCATCGAAATCCGTTCCCGGTTGATCCAGCGCTCTCATCATTGCCGGCACCTTCTCGGCGATGGCAGGCGCATTGAATCGCAACACCGCAGGCAATACGACGGCATTGGTGAGGCCATGATGGGTATCGAATTCTGCGCCAACCATGTGACTGATCGCGTGCACTAACCCTAATCCCTTCAAAAAGGCGATGCCCGCCAAACAGGCACCAACCTGCATACCCCCGCGCGCCGCGATATTGTGGGGCTCTTCGACCACTGCCGGCAGTGACCGACCAATCAGCGTCAAAGCTTCTAGCGCAATGCCATCGCACATGGGGTGAAAATCAGGCACGCAATAAGCCTCCACCGCATGCACCAGCGCATCTAGACCAGTCCAAGCCGTCAGCTGAGGGGGAAGGCCCATCGTGAGCTCAGGATCCAGCAACGTCAGCGACGGTTTCAAGTCCGGATGCCAAACACACAACTTCATCCCCTCCTCGCTGTGCGTGATCATCGCGGTACTTTCCGTTTCAGCTCCGGTACCCGCCGTCGTCGGAATGCAGATCAACTTAGGGAAGACATGTTCGACCGGCAGCATGGGACTCGCTTCATCGTAGTTAAAGCGCCACACATCGAGATCATTATTCGCCACCAGCGTGGTGGCTTTTCCGGCGTCCATGCCACTGCCACCCCCCATTGCGATCACCCCATCATGATGGCCATCGCGGAAGCATCGACGGACCCGCTCAATCTCGGTGTCCTTCGGGTTGGGGGAGACGTCAGAGAAACTATCAACCGTGAGCCCAGCCGCCTCGAGCGACCGCTTGGCAGTCGCAATAAACGGCAAGTCGGCGGAGCCACGATCGGTCACGATCAACGGGTTGCTCATGGCCAAGGCTTGGCAATGGGTTGCCAGTTCTTTTAATCGTCCGGGCCCATAGGCAATCGGCACCGGAAAGGACCAGTCATAAGGCTGTAACAGTGCGCTGGGGTCGTTCGTTTCCATAGTGCTATCTCACGATGAAAGGGGTCGATTAGGTGACACGTTAGCCCTCTAAAAAAGACTATTTACCGGACCAAATAAAAAGCGTACTTTGCTTATTACTTTTTATTATATTGCGTGAAATATGGCTTTGCTAGTGCGTTCAATCGCGTTATCTACGCACTCAAGACCTCCGGTGGGCCCGTTTCTTAGCCCCATCATGAGTGGCACAGAGCCGAATTAAGGCGGACCTGCAAACAGGAACCAGAGTACATGAATTCACCACAGCTTTCTCTTTCGCGCCGTCTGCGCAAATCACCATTCGAAACACGCTCTCACGTGGGCGCGACAAGAGCGTCGGTCTACAACCACGTGGTCTTACCGACGGTATACGAATCATTAGAGGCCGACTACTGGCATCTCAGAGAACACGTTCAAATCTGGGACGTTGCCTGCCAGGTTCAGGTCGAGGTTCGCGGACCCGATGCGCTCAAATTTGTCGAATTTCTGACACCGAGGGATGTCTCGAAATGCGTACCCGGACAATGCATTTACGCTCCACTGCTTGATGAGCATGCCGGCGTTGTGAATGACCCCATCATTCTCTGCCTATCGGCAGACCGCTACTGGCTGTCCATTTCTGACTCAGACGTCTTATTGTGGGCAAAAGGACTGGCAGTGGGTGGTGGCTTTGATGTCGAAGTCCATGATCCGGACGTCTTCCCGCTGTCGTTGCAAGGTCCTCAATCGGAGACGCTATTGAGTCGACTGATTGCAGAGCCGGTCGAAGACATTCGCTTTTTCCGTTTCATTCACAGCCGCATTGCAGACATTGACCTCGTCGTTGCACGCACTGGATGGAGTGGACAAGGTGGCTTCGAACTCTACTTAAGTGAAGCCGCGGAGGGAGAGCGACTGTGGGATATCATTGTGGACGCTGGAGCGGATCTCAATCTTCGCTCAGGCTGCCCTAACTTAATCGACCGGATTGAGACCGGCTTACTCTCGCACGGCAATGACGTCACCTTAGCCAACAATCCGATCGAATCAGGGCTGAACCGCTTCTTCAAAATGGGTAAAGACGCGGATTATTTAGGCAAGCAGGCACTGGAGAAAATTGTGGCCGAGGGCACGTCACAGCAATTCGTGCGTCTGGTCTTCCCGGGAGATCCCATCGCGAATCCGCGGGAGTACTACCCTCTATCCGTTTCGGGAAGCGCCGAGTCAGGCCATGTGACCAGCGTCATCTATTCTCCAAGACTCGGGCACAACGTTGGTCTCGGATATGTTCCCACCTCGGCCACCGCGGTTGGCACCACGGTAACGCTATCGCTACCCCATGGCAGCGTATCGGGCAACATCGCGGATAAGAACTGGCACACTGAGCCCACTCAGTAAGCTAGCCCCAAGCCCTGCGAGAGCCTAACGGGGTTCGACCTACTCGGCAGAAAGGCCGTGAATCATTTTGGTCTCGAGGAAATCGTCGAGGCCCATTTTCCCGCCTTCCCTGCCGTTCCCCGATGCTTTATAGCCGCCAAAGGGCGAACCGTATTCGTAAGCACCCCCGTTAATATGCACCGCACCGGCACGCAGCTTGCGAGCGACGCGCGCGGCGCGTTCACTGTCGCCTGTCTGCAGGTAAGCAGCCAATCCGTAAGGGGTATCGTTAGCAATGGCAATCGCGTCAGCTTCGTCCTCAAAGGGTATAATCGCCAAGACCGGGCCAAAGATTTCCTCGCGGGCGATCCGCATGTCATTGGTGACATCAGCAAAAATCGTCGGCCGAACAAACCACCCCGTCGTCAATCCCTCCGGACGGCCCAATCCGCCAGCGACCAGCTTCGCTTTTTCGTCGATACCCACCTGAATCATGGCTTGCACCCGGTCGAACTGAATTTGATCAAACAGCGGACCCAAGTGATCCCCCTCGAGTTCCGGATCATCGACTCGAGTCTGTTCAGCAGCGCGCTGCGCAATCTCAACGGCCTCGTCATAACAGCTGCGTTCGACCAAAAGCCTCGTTGGCGCATCACACGATTGACCCGTATTGAACATACACTCCGCAACAGACTGGGTAACCCGTGTTTCCAGGTCACAATCAGCGAAGATCAGATTGGGTGACTTACCCCCCAGCTCAAGAGTCACTCGCTTAACAGACGACGCGGCATCCTGTGTCACCGCAGTGCCCGCTCGCGTCGACCCCGTAAAAGACATCATTTGGATGTCAGCATGCCGAGACAGCGCTGACCCCACGACAGGACCCGTTCCATTAACCATATTAAAAACGCCCGCCGGAACCCCCGCCTCATGAAGGATCTCAGCATAAATCATCGCAGAGATGGGAGTGTGTTCGCTGGGCTTCAACACACAGGTGCAGCCCGTCGCGATCACCGGCAGCACCTTGAGTACCACCTGATTGATCGGCCAGTTCCAAGGCGTAATCAAGCCACAGACCCCAATGGGCTCCCGTAGCAACATTTCACCATTGTCGAAGGATTCAGTTTCTTCAAGCTGCTCGAGTGCCGCCATAAAGCCATCCAAGTGCCCTATCGCCGCGTCGGCTTGCGCTTCACGCGCCATGGTAATCGGCGCGCCCATTTCCATTCGCATGGCCTGTGCCAACTCTTCAAATCGTTGCTCGCTAATGTCTCGTATACGCTTTAATAAGGCTAATCGCTGATCCTTCGTCCAGGCTGAAAAATGCTCGAAGGCAGCGACTGCCGCCGCCACTGCGCGGTCTACATCGGCCTCATTGCCCAGCGCGACTTCACCCAGCTGCGTCACATTGACAGGATTGAGCACGGGCATGGTGTCTAACGACAGGGGCGCCACCCATTCCCCGTTGACATAAAATTTTGATAAATTGTCCATAACGCCTCTTACCTCACAATGAATTCAGCGTGCCCGTACAAGTCGGGACACCCATGTCTCTCGATCGGTCATATTATCGCTGATCGCCTTGCCTCGCTGTTAATACTCTATGGGCTCATACTCGCAGCCACTTTGGTATCACCTCGTGTTTGACTGTCACCCCCTCCCCAACCGACACGACACCCGGCACCTCTACCGCACCGACCAAGCCGCGACAAAATTTAGAGGCCTCAATAAAATCATTCTTGCCGAGGGGAGCCTCACTGAGGGCATGGTAATGATCAGCGATGTGCTGGGACATTCTGCTACACGGGGGATTGTATTCCTCCACGATCAGCACAACACCTCCATCGAAGGTTAATACGGTTCCTCGCGGTAAGCGGGAGAATTCAGGAATACCCGAGATACTCAGGTTCACCGCGACGTCACCCGCCTTCAGTGCTTCCGGTAGACCGAGTTGTGTAGAGACCGCCGCCAAATCCTCATGGCCCACCGCCGACCATTGACGTTCATTTCGACGCTCGGTGCCGCCGGGTTGCTTATCCGTGAGCTCCCATGCCGCCCGAGTAAACCCGCGATGGCGATCACCCACG
>ERZ887849.4315-NODE-4315-length-10083-cov-5.191065_pt1 | contig 10083 bp, 7 predicted proteins | sample MGYA00521267_ERZ887849 | MGnify/ENA primary metagenome ERZ887849 (study PRJEB32303, sample SAMEA104408601) | aquatic metagenome | biome: Brackish water; feature: Pelagic; material: water | place: Baltic Sea | collected 2014-06-06T16:11:00 | depth 2,863 m ... | reverse complement strand
TAGAACATTTCCTTTTTTTAGTCCGGCTTTCATCAGAGCAATATCTGACACGCTTGAGTTTGAAAAATGAATCGCCGTCTTAGATTTTGATGAAGTCTTCTCAGATTTCTTCGTTTTTAGCCACCCTAGCTCGGCCAGTCTTATCACTTCCAAACTTGGGCTAGCACCTATGAAATGAAGCGAGAATTCACCGCTGCGCAGCATCGCTATATCTCGAACATTCCAACTTGGGAATCGTCTCTCGTACATGGATTCATCGCCGTCATTAAAGATCAAAATTGTCGAATTCGGCACCAATGGGGTGAAGATTGAGCCCCGGTTCCCCACTATTAACTTTGATCGCAGAAACCTTGCATTTAAATAATTCTTATACCGATCGGATTTTGAACTATCTGAAGTTAATAGAACTGGTTCGGTATCAAAATCAAAGGTGAGTAATTGTTTGATATCTCGCTCATCCGGGACAATTACAAGTAGCTGTTCATCTAACCTTAGTTTTCCAAGAATCTGATTTATCGTTCTTGGAAGATCCTCAAATCTCTTAGTCACAGATACTTGATGCTCTAGTTTCGGTTTGATGTCACTAATTTGTGGAATTGCTTGACCAAGAAATTTCGACTCAACAGAAGCTGCTCGAGCGGGAATTGCGCTTCTAATAACGTCCCATGGCTTGCACGCGTAACGCTCGCAAGTGAGATTTACGATCTCTATCAGCTCTTCGGTTAGAAGTGGAATCGGTGAAATAACCTTGCTTAGAGTTTTCAGCGACTTTGAATCTAGAAGAGATGGTTCTCTAGATTGGACATAACCCATAACTTCTTCCCTGCCGAATGGAATCTTTACAAATACGCCAAGTTGAACTTGGTCAGAGAGAACTTCCGGGACTAGGTAATCATAAGTATCTGATAGATGAAAAACTCCAGTATCCACACAAACTTGAACGATTGGATTCTCTGAGGCAACGGTTACTTTCTTTGGTGCCCGTTGCGCCTTCAAACGCAGTGGCTTTACCTGCGTCACTTACATTTACCTAGAAGCTGCTTCTTTGAGTGCCGCTGCGCGATCGGTCTTCTCCCAAGTGAAGTTTGCGAGTTCGCGACCAAAGTGACCATAAGATGCTGTTGCTGAATAAATCGGACGAAGCAAATCCAGGTCACGAATAATTGCAGCAGGCCGCAGATCAAATGTAGCCATAACTGCATCAACAATCTTATTAGGTGCAACTTTTTCGGTTCCGAAAGTTTCTATGAACAGTCCAACTGGCTGTGCTTTACCAATTGCATAAGCAACCTGAACCTCACAACGAGAAGCGAGTCCGGCTGCAACAACATTCTTCGCAATCCAACGCATTGCGTAAGCGGCGCTGCGATCAACTTTGGATGGATCTTTTCCTGAGAAAGCTCCGCCACCATGACGGGCCATTCCACCATAAGTATCAACGATAATCTTGCGACCAGTTAAGCCAGCATCTCCCATTGGTCCACCGATAACGAAACGACCTGTTGGGTTGATGAGGATTCGAACATCTGAAGTATCTATCTTTAACTCGCTAATAATCGGATCGACGACCAACTTCTTTAGATCTGGAGCCAATGTTTTTTCGAGATCGACAGAAGGTGCGTGTTGGGTGGAGATAACGATTGTGTTCAGTGCAACGGCGCGATCGCCGTCGTACTCAATTGTTACTTGGGTTTTTCCATCTGGGCGCAGATAATCAACTTTTCCAGCTTTACGAACCGCTGAAAGTTGAAGCGCGAGTTTGTGAGCTAAAGAAATTGGCAGAGGCATAAGCTCTGGGGTGTCATCACATGCATAACCAAACATCAAGCCTTGGTCTCCTGCGCCTTGCAGATCTAGTGGATCTGCCGACGAAGAGATTCGCTTTTCAAATGCTGAATCTACGCCTTGAGCAATGTCGCTAGATTGTTGGCCAATCGATAGTGAAACGCCACATGAGTTTCCATCGAAACCTTTTTCTGAAGAGTCATACCCGATATTCAAAACCGTGTCACGCACAATCGTCATAACATCGGCGTAGCCATTAGTTGTTACTTCCCCTGCAACATGCACCTGCCCGGTTGTAATAAGTGTTTCAACTGCCACACGGCTCTTTGCATCTTGAGAAAGTAGTGAATCGAGAATCGCATCAGAAATCTGATCTGCCATCTTATCTGGGTGGCCTTCGGTTACTGATTCTGAAGTGAATAGTCGTTTAGTCATTGGGTTACCTTAACTTATTGAGAGCTCGATCTAGTAACAGATCGGCTAGCGTGTCCTTTGATTGGTTCTTACATTCAATACTTTCGCCATTGCTATCTATCAGAAGTCCAGCAGTTTCATCAGCGCCGAAGATCGCGCCTTCGCCAACATTATTTAGGTAGATTAAATCTGAACCTTTATGTTTCATCTTTGCCTTAGCAGCTTCGACCCCTTCGCTATTTAGGGGCAACGTTTCTGCAGCAAACGCTACAAGCACTTGATTGCCAGAACGCTTCTTCGAAATATTTGCGAGCAAGTCTGGATTGGCCTCTAGTTCAATGTTTTGATAATTGCTCTTCTTAATCTTGTCTGAAGAAAAACTCTTAGGTCTTGCATCTGCAACTGCCGCTGCCATAATCAGGATTTCACACGTCGGGAATTCTTTGTCGAGAGCATCTGCCATCTGTGCAGTCGACGAAACGCTAATCGTTCTGACACCAGGCAAATCATCAAGGCTCGAATTTGCTGCAATCAAAACAACATCTGCGCCTCGGTTCCTGGCAGCTTTTGCTACCGCATAACCTTGCTTGCCCGTTGAATGGTTAGCGATGAATCTCACCGGATCAATTGCTTCTCTGGTTCCGCCAGCAGTTACCAGAACCTTTCTTCCAAGAAGATCGGAGTTAATTTTCGCGAACTCTGAAATCTCAGTGATTATTCGTGACACCTCTGGATACCGGCCGACTCCGAAATCTTCACCAGTCATACGACCTTCATCTGGTTCGATCACTAAAAGACCGCGCCTGCGAAGTGTTGCGACATTCTCTTGATTGGCGACGCTTAACCACATTTCAGGATGCATCGCTGGAACCAGAACTATCGGACAAGTCGCCGCACTAATAACATTTGTAAGCAAATCATCTGCAAGGCCGTTAGATATCTTTGCAATTAAGTCGGCAGTTGCTGGGGCGACGACAATTAAATTTGCTTCGCGCGCCTTCTTTATATGAGGAACCTCATGCACGTTGTTCCAGAGATTTTCATCAACGCTGCGACCCGATAGCGCCTCCCAAGTCGCTGAACCTACGAAGTTCAAGCTTGCCCGAGTTGGGATAACTGAAACCCCGAAACCTACGTCTTGCAACCTTCGTAACAGCTCAGCAGATTTGTAAGCCGAAATTCCACCGCCCACACCAAGGATTATTTCCCTACCCAGGAGTGTCATTTTTTAGACCTTTAAATTACGAAGATTTATTCGGCAACGCTTGCTTCAGGAGCGACTGGCTCCAAATTTTCAATAGTTAGAAGACCCTCGTTGATCTCGCGAAGAGCGATAGAAAGTGGCTTCTCGTGAACATAGGTTTCAACAAGTGGGCCAACATATTCAAGTAGACCTTCGCCAAGTTGTGAATAGTACGCATTGATTTGGCGGGCACGCTTAGCTGCATATAGAACCAAACTGTATTTTGAACCAGCTGCATCCAATAGTTGGTCGATTGGTGGGTTTGTAATGCCATCCATTGTTGTCATGATGTGCCTTCCGTTAGTAATTCAAGAATCTAGTAATTCAAGAATCTAGTAATTCAAATTCGATTCGCTCTATAGGTCTATACAGATTAGGTCTATATTTTGGTAGAAACAAATAAGACTAATCAAGCCCTTTACCTCTAGAAGAGGCTAAGGATAGCAGTGCGGCAGCCACTTCCTCGACTCGATGATTTACTAGGATCTCATCGAACTCGCCTGAACAGGCCATTTCTTCCTCAGCTAAAGCCAGCCGAGCAGCACGACGTTCTGGCGAATCAGTCCCTCTGGACGTGAGCCTTTCTACCAACTCTTCCCAAGATGGCGGTGAAACAAAAACAAGAAGCGCATCCGGGTCGGCCTTTCGAATCTGTCTAGCCCCTGCAATTTCAATCTCTAAGAGAACGTGCTTACCAAGATTCAGCGCCTCTGCAACTGCTTCGCGTGGAGTTCCGTAACGCGCACCAGCAAATTCGGCCCATTCAAGAAGAGCATTCTGCGCAATTAATTGATCAAACTTCTCCTCGGTTACAAAGTGATAATCGCGTCCATCTCTCTCATTCTCACGTGGTTCGCGAGTCGTAACCGAAACACTTACCCAGATTGCAGGATGGTCGCGAAGATACGAAGTGATTGTGCTTTTTCCAACACCACCAGGTCCTGACATAACAATTAGCGTTCCAGGGTTTACTGGCACCTTATTCAAAATCATCTCACTTCTTAGTTTTTGCAATTGATGTGAACCTAGTCCACTTATTCTACGCGTCTCAGAGATGCCAGCCTTTGCCATTAGAGTAAAAGTTCTCCTTGACCCGATACCAGGTGCCGCATCCAATAATTCGCGAACCCGCATTCGTTGTATCGACTCTCGACCATCATTGATGACATCGAATATTCCAATTTCACCTGACGCTAGAAGAGCTTTCACTTGGGCTCGCTCGCGCCGGGATTCAACAGCCTTCAGTCCAGCTTCCGCTCGTGCTTGCGCACTTAGGATCGGCGGTTGCTTACTCACAATCTAATTCAAACTATCCAGAATGGATGCAGCGGTCTCTTTCATGCTGGTCAAAGATATCTTCGCCTGATCTGTAATCGGCCTACCGATGACTAAGTAATTTGCTCCGGCTGTCACAGCCTCCTTCGGTGTCATCACTCGTTTTTGATCGCCGAGTTCGGCTCCTGTCGGCCGAACGCCGGGTGTAATTATCTCTAACTTCTCCCCGACAACAGCGCGGATTTCACTAGCCTCAAACGGTGAACAAACTATAGAACGTGCTCCATTTTCACTCGCCAAGTTAGCCAGAGATGCAGCAGAACTTTTCGTGTTCTTTGCATAGCCAATCTCTACTAAATCCGAATCGGATAGGGATGTAAGAATCGTGACCGCCGTTATTGAAACATTAGGTGCGGCATCACTCGCGGCCTTGATCATCGCTGCGCCTCCACTTGCATGGATGGTCAAAAACTTTGGCGCCAGGTCTGCAACGCTAGATACTGCCGCTGACACAGTATTTGGAATATCGTGAAGTTTTAAATCTAGAAAAGTTTTGAAGTCTCCGGCATCGGCCAATCTTCGTAAGCCATCGGCCCCAAATTTTAAATAGAACTCTAGACCGACCTTATAAATACCTATTGATTCATTAGTTGCTTCTATCCAACTCTTGGCCGTCTCCAGATCCTTAGTATCTAAGGCAAGAATTATTGGTGAATTCAAAATTACAGATTCCCTTCGCTGCGATGTGCGTAACCAACGGCCTCGCGCAATGAATCAAATCCGTGCTCAACAAGTTCGTTGCGAAGTTCTTCTTTGACCTTCATGGCAGCCATTGGATTTCCAAAGGTTGCGGTGCCGATAGAAACTGCGGAAGCTCCTGCAAGAATTAGTTCAAAAGCATCTTGACCCGAAGCGACTCCGCCCATCCCCAATATTTTGACATGTGGCATAGCGGCATGAACTTGATAAATCGCACGCACGGCAATTGGTCTGATGGCTGGACCAGAGAGTCCACCGGTCTTTCCAGCAAGTTTTGGCCGCATGGTATTTGTATCAATAACCATTCCAAGAACAGTATTAATTAGCGCTAACGAATCTGCTCCCGCCGCAACAACTTCCTGCGCTATTTCAACGATACTTGTTACATCCGGAGTCAACTTTGCGATTATCGGCAACTCACCACCAATATTTCGCCTGACCGCCTGTATCGCTGCGCGTGCAGTTTCAGGGTGACAAGCAAAGACTTGTCCGCGATTTTCAACATTAGGACATGAGATATTTACTTCGAGCGCAGAAATACCAGGGACTGCTCTGATCTTTCGGGCAAGAACTGCGTAATCTTCAACGCTCTCCCCCGCAATACTTACGACAATTGTCGCGCCCTGATCTCGCAACCAAGGAACATCATTTTCTAGAAAAAGATCAATTCCAGGACCCTGCAAACCAATTGAATTGAGCATGCCACTTGGCGTCTCTGCCATTCTTGGAGTTGCTCGACCTGATCTAGCTTTTAACATAATGGATTTGGTGACGACAGCGCCGAGTTGGCTGAGTTCGAAGAATTGACTTAACTCTTTACCAGATCCCGCACATCCGCTTGCAGTAAATATTGGATTCTCGAATTCGGCCTGTCCCAAAGTTGTTTGGTAGTTAAACATTATTAGGCGCCCCATGTTCCTTCAGGAATTGTGCGCTTGGCCTTCCAGATCACGTTCTCTCCAGCAACTACCGGACCATCTATACATGAGCGGAGCATTCGAATAACCCCATCCTCGCCTTTAATGGGAAGAACGCAGGTCATGCAAACACCAATACCGCAGGCCATCGATTCTTCGATTGAACATTGATGCATCAGATTAAATTCTTCAGCAATGTCATTGATCGCTTCTAGCATTCCCATCGGTCCACACGAATAAATAATGTCGATCTCATTTGCCTCAATAATTTCACGCATTGCATCGGTAACTTTTCCAGTTTTTCCGGTCGAACCATCTTCGGTTGTTATCGTTAAGCTACTGACAGAACGCTTCCCATCCAACGGTGCATATATTTTCATCGCAGTGCTCGCACCAAGAACCATATCTACGCGACAACCACGATTCTTCAGGACTTCTGAAAGCCCAAAGAGTGGGGCACTTCCGTAGCCGCCACCGACTAAGAGCGCTCGGACTGGTTCTGTTGGAATTCCGAATGCAGTTCCAAGTGGCGCAATTAAATCAATCTTTGAACCTGGTTGTTGATTAGCTAACCAAGTGCTACCTGCACCATGCGGTGCAACAACAATTTCCAACAAGCCAACGCTCTGGCCACGATCAAAGGTTCGGTAGATAGCAAAGGCTCTCCGCAAAACTAACTGGCTAGACTCGCCACCTACCGATATCGCAACAAAATTTCCAGGCTTCGAAGAATTAGCCAAATCACCGACCGCAAAGACCATGTGGTGATAAGCGCCAACCTTTTTATTGCTGACTATTTCGGCAAGAACCTGTTTAGCGCTGCTGTTGATTCCCATCATTCGACGATTGCCAACCAATCCTGGATTGAACAAATGCTAAAGCTCTTCCCCTGTAGTTCAGATATTCCGGCAACCGCAGCCTTAAAACCGGCAATGGTTGTAATGCAAGGAACTCCTCTTTGAATTGCTGCGGTGCGAATCATCCACCCATCCATGCGAGTTCCCCGGCCAAGAGGTGTATTGATAACTAGTCCAACTACACCTTCAGTAATCAGATCTACCGCAGTAAATTCCCCACTTGGACCGCGACCCTGTGAATGTTTGCGCACTAGTTCAGAATCCACACCATTCTGCTTAAGAAAATCGTGGGTTCCCTGAGTAGTAAACAATTTGAATCCGATTCCATTCAAAATTTGAGCCGGATATAGTGACGCTTTCTTATCACGCTCAGATAGCGATAGAAACACTGAACCAGCCATAGGCAGCGCACCAAAAGCCGCACTCTGACTTTTTGCATAAGCCTCACCGAATGTCCCAGCAATTCCCATTACCTCACCAGTCGATCTCATCTCTGGTCCCAAGATTGAATCTACTCCGGTGCCATCGTTCCTGCGGAATCTATTCCAAGGAAGTACGGCTTCCTTAACTGAAATTCCTTTAGCAATTCCATCGCCAGATTTTGGAAGCAAATCTTTGGCTCGGAGTTCAGAGATCTTCACTCCAGTTGCGATTAACGCTGCGCATTTTGCTAGTGGATTTCCTGTCGCCTTACTTACAAATGGAACTGTTCGCGAAGCTCTGGGATTGGCCTCAAGGACATAGAGTTTCTCATCAGCTGTTGTATTTGCGATAACTGCAAATTGAATATTAATTAAGCCCCTAACTCCGATGCCACGAGCAAGTTTTTCAGTTGCAATTCGAATCTCCCGGGCAAGCGCGGATCCAATAGAGAAACTAGGAAGTACGCAAGCAGAATCACCCGAGTGGACACCAGCTTCTTCGATATGTTCCATCACGCCAGCTAAGTAAAGTTCTTCGCCATCGAAGAGCGCATCAACATCTATTTCAACAGCGTCATCCAAAAACTTATCAATCAATACTGGATGATTCGGAGTTATTTCCGTCGCCTTTTTTATGAAATCTGCAAGTGATTCGTCATCGTAAACAATTTCCATGCCACGTCCACCCAGAACGAATGAAGGACGGACTAAGACTGGGTAAGTGATATCGTGCGCAATCTTCAACGCTTCCTCGAAAGTATTTGCCATTCCAAATGTTGGGGCATCTAAAGAGTTAACTCGCAGCAGCTCACCGAACTGACCTCGATCTTCCGCCAAATCAATCGCATCCGGCGAGGTTCCGAGAATTTTCACTCCTGCATCTTGTAGACCACGCGCAAGACCAAGTGGTGTCTGGCCGCCAAGCTGAGCAATAACACCTACAACTGGACCTGCTTGCTCTTCGGCGTATATAACTTCCAAAACATCTTCCAAAGTTAGCGGCTCGAAATAGAGTCGATCTGAAGTGTCGTAATCCGTTGACACAGTCTCAGGATTGCAGTTAATCATTATCGTTTCATATCCCGCAGCCTTCAGCGCAAATGCAGCATGGACACAGGAATAATCAAATTCAACGCCTTGGCCAATTCGATTAGGACCACTGCCGAGGATAATTACTGCTGGTTTAGTTCTAGGAATAACTTCGCTTTCGAGGTCATAGCTTGAGTAGTAATAAGGGGTGTGTGCTTCAAATTCTGCAGCGCAAGTATCGACAGTTTTATATATAGGGCGAAGACCAATTCGGGTTCTGGTGGCCGAAATTTCGGCGAGTGATTTGCCAGTCAAATCTGCAATCTGGGAATCCGAAAAACCATTGGTCTTAGCAACGCGAAGGAGTTCTTCAGATAGATGAGTGCTTTGGGTTATCTGTTTAGCTATTGAATTGATTTCTACGATCTGCGATAGAAACCAAGTATCAACTTTCGTCGCTGCATAAACTTCTTCAATTGTTGCGCCCAAATACAATGCGAGTTGGACTTGTTGTAAGCGATGTTCGGTTGGGATGGCCATAGCCGCGAGCAAATAATCTTTGGTTACACCTCTTGTATTCCAGTGGAAACTCGTTCCCTTCTTTTCAACAGAGCGTAGCGCCTTCTGCAGAGCTTCTGGAAAGGAGCGACCAATCGCCATCGCCTCACCGACGCTCTTCATAGTGGTGGTCAGCCTGGTATCGGCCTCAGGAAATTTTTCGAAGGCAAATCTAGGGACCTTAACAACTATGTAATCTAAAGTTGGCTCGAAGGAAGCGGGCGTAACTTTTGTAATGTCATTCTGAATCTCATCAAGGGTGTAACCAATTGCTAGTTTTGTCGCGATCTTCGCGATCGGAAAGCCAGTCGCCTTCGAAGCTAGAGCTGAAGATCTAGAGACGCGAGGATTCATTTCGATAACAATAATTCGGCCATCACTTGGATTTATTGCAAACTGAATGTTGCATCCCCCGGTAGCAACTCCAACCTCGCGAATGATATCTATCGATAGATTGCGAAGTTTTTGATATTCAACATCGGTTAGCGTTAAAGCTGGAGCCACAGTGATTGAGTCTCCAGTGTGAATTCCCATTGGATCAATATTTTCAATACTGCAAACGATTACAACGTTATCTTTGTTATCTCGCATCACTTCTAACTCAAACTCTTTCCACCCAATTATTGATTCCTCAAGTAGAACTTCAGTTGTAGGGCTGTGTCGCAGACCTGCTCCGGCGATAAGTTCTAGGTCGCTCTGGTTGTATGCAATTCCAGAGCCCAATCCCCCCATCGTGAATGAAGGTCTTACGACTACGGGATAGTTGAGAACTTGTGCTCCGGCTATACATTCCGCCATTGTGTGACAAATTACCGATTTTGCAG
>ERZ887849.4314-NODE-4314-length-10083-cov-5.627842_pt1 | contig 10083 bp, 9 predicted proteins | sample MGYA00521267_ERZ887849 | MGnify/ENA primary metagenome ERZ887849 (study PRJEB32303, sample SAMEA104408601) | aquatic metagenome | biome: Brackish water; feature: Pelagic; material: water | place: Baltic Sea | collected 2014-06-06T16:11:00 | depth 2,863 m ... | reverse complement strand
AAACGTATGGTGACATTTTCTTTGGTTATTGTTAAATCATTGTACCCCGACTTAAACTGCGTTACATTTTTACTTATATCCCCAATTGAATATGAAAATTCTCCAAGATTTATGGGCGCAAGAGGACCAGAAGAAGGTCGTGAAGTTCGTTTTTTCTGAGTTGTTTCCTCGTTATCGTTCGTTTGATTATTCTCCGCTGGAGTTTGAGCAGCTTTTTCACTGCAACTCACTAAAACAACTGCGAAGGAAAAAATAAATAGAATTATTATTTTCATATGCTCTAATCTTTTGTTTGTTGACCCGATGGTTTATTCGATGGCTTCTTACGGAATGGTCTTTTCTTCGAATTAAAACTCTTTTTACCTGATGAAGTTTTCCATTCTGGTGCTTCTCCTAAATGTTCTGGCATCGTCATACGAGGAACTGTGGAACCAATCAAATCTTCAATGCGCTGGAAACGCTGCATATCTCGTTCGTTGATTAGTGTAACCGCTTCTCCCGTTGTATTCGCGCGGGCTGTTCGTCCAACTCTGTGTACATAATCTTCAGCATCACTCGGCGCATCATAATTGATCACCATGTTGATTTCTTTGATATCAATACCACGGCTCATTACATCTGTCGCTATCAACAATGGAATTCTTCCAGAGCGAAATCCGCGCAAGGTTTCTTCCCGCTCCTCTTGATCGAGGTCGGAGGAAATTCCTGAAGCTTTATATCCTTTCTTCTGCATGTAACGCACAATGTCATTTACTTTACTTTTCGTTGAAGTAAACAAAATAATACGTTCATAGTCCTTGCGTTCTTTAAGTAATTCATGAATCAAGGGGTTCTTTTGGCTGTCATTCGCTAAGTAAACTTTTTGTTCTACCCCTTCAGCTGGTTTAGAGAGTGCTAAATTAATTTCAACTGGATTTTTTAATAAGTTTCTTGCTAAATCGCGAATCGATTTTGCCATTGTAGCACTGAATAATAAATTTTGGCGTTCCGCAGGTATGTATTCCATGATTTTCTTCAAATCATCATAGAAACCCATATCTAACATTCTATCCGCCTCATCTAGAATTAGATGCTTCACTTTATCAAACTTTACATAACCTAATTTCAGATGAGAAAGTAATTTTCCTGGTGTTGCCACAATGATATCTGTACCATTTGTCAACGCTTGTTTCTCTTCTTCAAAGTCTTTCCCTGAGCCTCCACCGTAAACGGCTTTTGAACTAACAGAAATAAAATAAGATAATCCTTGAATTTGTTGTTCAATTTGAACCGCTAGTTCGCGCGTAGGCACTACCACTAGCGTATCTGTGCTCATTTCTGTTTTTCCAACAAGTTTATTTAAAATCGGAAGTACAAACGCCGCAGTTTTTCCAGTACCTGTTTGGGCACAAGCAATTATGTCTCTACCCTCCAAAATCATCGGTATCGCCTGATCTTGTATTGGTGTAGCATTTTCAAACCCCATACAAGCAATCGCTTCCTGAAGTTCGTCTGATAGATTTAATTCTGTAAATTTCATGTGTTAAAGATAGGTATTTTCTTGTTAGTCGAAAGTCGTAAAGCGCATTACTATTTGATTCTAATTTAGGTGCTAGGATTAAGTTGAAATATGAAAGAACACACCCAATTCCCTGCTAAAAAAACTTTCGACTAGTGATTAAGAAATAATATCCGGATTAGAAACTGTCTCCTTATCTGGATAACGCACTTTCGCAACCTTATAATAAATATAACTCACCAAAGCGGCACCGATATCGGCTATGGGAAAGGCCATCCAGATTCCATTTAAACCAAGATACATGGGGAGAATTAATACGAGTGGAATTAAGAAAAATCCTTGTTTTGTAAGGGCTAATAAAAGTGCTGGAAGCGCTTTCCCGATTGCTTGATAGTAGGCGCTGATAATTAAACTTACCGCCAATAATGGAGTAGCCAAAAACACAATACGGATAGCATCTCCCGAATCAGTAATTAGCGAAATATCCTTCGTAAATAAATAAGGGATTTCGTGTGCAAAAAACATTAACAAGGCAAAAATAATTAACGCGAAAGCAGTAGCCCAGATAATGGCCAATTTAACAATATCACGTACTCTAGTTTTAAGTTTAGCACCGAAATTATACCCTACAATTGGAACAAAACCTTGGGTAATTCCGAGCACTGGGAAGTTAGCAAACATCAACACACGATTGATAATTCCATAAACAGATAACCCTTGCTCACCTCCGTAATAAAACAATGAATTATTCAATACGGTGGCAAGAATACTGATTACTCCTTGTCGCGCAAAAGTAACTGCCCCAAGTGATGCTATTTCACCAATAATCGTTGGTTTTATAATGAAGTACTTTGCAGCAAAAGAGAGTTGACTCTTTCCAAAAGAGAAATGATAAAAGGCAAAAAGTGCACTTCCAATAAATGAAATGGTGGTCGCCCAAGCAGCTCCAGCTAAGCCCATATCGAAATAAACAATAAAAATAGGGTCAAGAATAACATTTAATAGCGCTGGAATAATCATAATTATCATCGCTATTTTAGGATAACCTTCCGTGCGAATGACATTGTTGGACATCATGCTCCAAGCTAAAAAGGGAATCCCGATTAGCACAATTCCAAAATATTCTAATGCAGGAGCTTGAATAGTTCCATTTCCGCCGAATAGTGCAATAACTTGTTCACTGAAGACATAGCCTAAAATCACAAAAATCAGCGCAAAAGTTACAGTCAACATTACTTGATTGGCAAATGTGAAAAACGCTTTTTCTTTATTGTTATCCCCTAGAGCTCGAGATAGCACAGATGCCCCTCCGACACCAATAGACATTCCAATACTTGCAATTAAGAAGGTGATGGGTAAAACTACTGTTATAGCCCCTATTCCGTCAGCACCGACAAAATGACCAACAAAAATGGTATCAACAATACCATAAATAGACATCACTAAAATACCGATAGAAGCAGGAAATGCCTGTTGCCGCAATAATTTACCCAATGGTTGAGTACCAAATTTATCTGCTTCTCTCATTTTCTATTTAACAGTATGCATCACGAATTGTTGGTATGATCTAAATCTGTTAGTAAAAAACGATAGGTAGTTTCCTCATTAGTAGTTTCTCGTTTAAATTCACCATCTAATTGTTCGGTAAAGATATCAATTAATTGTAGTCCGAAAGCATCTTCTTTTCGCTCTTTCCAGGTGCCATTATCTGAATAAATTAGTTCAAATCGGCCATCTTGAAGGGGGTTGAATTTAATACTAATTTCCCCATCCCCATTAAAAGCGTGTTTCAATGAGTTTGAAATCAATTCATTAATAATAAGAGCAAGTGGAGCAATTGTTTTTGATCCAATTTCCTCAGGATCCATGGCTAGATGAAAAGTCACCTTCCCACTGGTTACAGAAGAGGATAACATATCATCAATAAGCGTTGTGAAATATTCATTTAAATTGATTCGAGATAACTCCTCTCGTTCATACATTTTTTGATGAATCAACGACATGGTCATAATTCTGCTAATAGCTTCATTGAAGCTTTTCTTTGCTTCCTCGGACTTTAGTTCTTGTGATTGGATGCGCAACAAACTTATAATTACTTGAAGATTATTTTTAACTCTATGATGTATCTCTTGCAGAAGGACTGTTTTTTCAATATGTTGTTTTTCAACAATAATTTTCTCTGATTTCAGCGCATCATACGCTTTAGACCGCATACTTTCAGCGTACTCGTTAACTTCCACAAATTGCCTTACTATAAATCCAATCAAGACCATAGTAAAAGCAAATTCAACGGACATTACATTCCACTTTAGCGAGGTGATTTCTTTTATATTAAGTAAGTTTGAATAAAACAATGTGTTGAAATAGGTAATAAAAATCGCGGCTGATATAGCCAAAAACAAATAACCAAACCAACTTCCTAGTGTGAAGAACACGTACAAAGCGATGATTAACATCCATAAAATCTCAATGATATGTGCAGCAGCATTAGGTACAAAAAATACCGCCCCCACGATGATGCCAGTAGCGCCAGTCATAAGTATTATAGACACCAACTTGTACTTACCATAAATACGCATATAAATCAATGCCCCGAATATAAGCGATAGCACACTTATATAATAAGGATAAAATGCGTAATTAGCGAAGACGGATAACGCGGTGATGACTCCAATAACAAGAGCAAATATCCAGCAAATCTTCCAAGTTAGAGCAAAACGGGCTCTATCATAAAATTGATCAAAATCGTTTTTCGGAACAGTAAACAAACGTTTCATAGTATTTAGCGACGGATCGAATATAAGGATTCTCCGAGAAGTACCTTCAACAAAAAAGATAAACTTCTGTTAAGTTTTAATAGGTTTAATTAATTAATTTCACCCAAAAATTTATCACATGGATGCAATCAATTGGAAAACAGTCAAAGAGTATCAAGATATTACCTTTAAAAAATGTGATGGGGTTGCTCGAATAGCTTTTAATCGACCGAATGTAAGAAATGCTTTTCGACCGAAAACCGTTGGAGAATTATACGAAGCATTTCTTGATGCACGTGAAGATACCTCCATTGGTGTCGTATTGTTATCCGCTGAAGGACCTTCTTCTAAAGATGGTATTTATTCATTTTGTAGCGGAGGAGATCAAAATGCTCGGGGACATCAGGGATATGTGGATGATGATGGTATGCCAAGGTTGAATATTTTAGAAGTTCAACGATTGATTCGCTTTATGCCTAAAGTTGTGATTGCTGTAGTTCCTGGCTGGGCTGTTGGCGGTGGACATAGTTTACATACGGTATGTGATTTAACACTAGCAAGTAAGGAACACGCGATCTTCAAGCAAACAGATGCTGACGTAACTAGTTTTGATGGAGGATACGGCTCAGCCTATTTAGCGAAGATGGTTGGACAAAAACGCGCCCGTGAAATTTTCTTTTTGGGGAGAAATTATTCTGCTCAAGACGCTTTTGAGATGGGAATGGTGAATGCTGTAATTCCACACGCTGAACTTGAGGCCACAGCTTTTGAGTGGGCACAGGAAATACTTGAGAAATCACCAACATCAATAAAAATGCTGAAATTTGCCTTTAACCTTACGGACGACGGTATGGTTGGTCAACAAGTTTTTGCAGGAGAAGCAACGCGATTAGCTTATATGACAGACGAAGCTAAAGAGGGTAGAAATGCCTTTTTGGAGAAAAGAAAGCCAAACTTTAAAAATATTAAGTGGATTCCTTAAATTGGTTGTAGGTTGCAGTTTCGAAGTTTGCGCTTCACTTTTGTTCAGAGTTTCTTCGTTGCAATTCGAAGAATAAAAAGTTCCGCGTTTCGCGTTTCGAGTTGTAGGGTTGGTGTAATTTACGGTGGCGAATAATTATTTACCCCCTACAAATAAAATCAACCTAGCTAAAATCAATAAATAATTTGGCAACTATTTCAATTTCATTATTTTCTTTGACGCTATAAAATACGGATTAAATAGACTCTCTTTATTGTAGGTAAGAGGGAGATTCGTTTCTAGATTTAGAACCTCTCCGCCGACCGCTTTATAGATAGCGTGACCAGCAGCAATGTCCCACTCCATTGTAGGCGCTAATCGGTGATAAATATCGGCTTTACCTTGTGCTAAATCAAAAAACTTTAGTGCTGAGCCCATTCTAGCATAAGCAATTTCACCGTAGTTTTTTTCTATGTTTTGAATTATTGAAAGTAGATCACCCGAATAATGACTCCTAGAAGAAATAACTACTACAGGCTTATTAATGGTGGAAATATGAGCTAGCTTTTTCCATTTTTCAGGATGATCAAACTCATCAAAAGAAAAAATATAGGCTCCAATATCTTCACCTCCAATAATTATTCGCCTAGAAACAGGCGAAGCAATGACCCCAAAATGAGGCTGTTGATTTTTAATCAGACCTATGCTCACTACAAATTCTCCATTTTTCCGCACAAATTCTTTTGTACCGTCAAGCGGATCGACGCACCAACACTCGTCCCATTCTTTTCGTTCTATATACGGTTTTTTTAATGTTTCCTCTCCTGTTATTGGAATTGAAGTAGGTAGTAAATAACTAGAAATGATATCTGATGAAGTTAGGTCGGCAAGTGTTACAGGACTCCCATCGCCTTTAAGATGCGTAGAAAAATCCGTTGCGTAAATCTCCATTATTGCCTCCGAAGCCGTGATAGCTCCGGCTATTGCAGATTGATATTTAAATTCAAGTTTATTCATTTACTAGAGCGTCCGCTAATGAACTTGCGCCTATTCTAAAATAATCAGGCTGGCAAAAAATTTCTCCCAATGATTCTCGAACAATTGAATAATATGTCAGTGCATCTTCTTTTGATCGCACACCTCCACTTATTTTGATTCCAATTTTCCGAGCAGAGATGAGGTTTTCCTCCTTGATTACTTCACACATGGCTTGAACTGCTTCAGGAGTCGCTCCGATATCTACTTTGCCAGTGGAAGTTTTCAAAAAATCAGCTCCGCCAAGAATAGCTAATCGGGAAGCTCTCTTTATTGTTACCGCATCACTCAGCGCTCCTGTCTCCAAAATCACTTTCAACTTGGCAGAACCGATAACCTCCTTAACTGCTTTGATTTCATCCACAACTAACTGATCATTTCCTTGCAAAAACTGCCCGACATTTAAAACAATATCAATTTCCGTAGCCCCAGCTTCTACCGCCATTTTAGACTCTAAACACTTTACCTCGGTAAAACTCTGGGAAGCAGGAAAGCACGCGGAAACGGCGGCAGTTTGAATGGAAGTTGATTTCAATAATTGACTTACCACCTTCGCGAAATTCGGATAAACACAAACGGCAGCAGCACTATATCCATTCCGTTGATAATAAATGACCTTATTAACCAATTCACTTACTGATTTTTCCGTATCATTCACACTAAGCGTCGTGATATCTAAAAACTGAAATAATTCTTTATTTGTAGGATAACTCATATCAAAAATTTAAGCAAAAAAAAGTCTATCACTGGGATAGACTTTTGAATATTATTATTCAAGTTATTGGAGTATAAAACTTATTGGAATACGACAACGCGCACGAACTGATTCTCCTTTTGCTTCGGCAGGTGTCCACTTTGGCATAGAAGAAACTACACGTTTCGCTTCTCTGTCGATTTCTTTTGATACACCGCGCAAAATTTTGATTTGTGTAATGCTTCCGTCTTTTTCAACGACAAATTCGATAAACACTTTCCCTTGGTCACCAAGTTCCATCGCAATTTCTGGATATTTAATGTTATCCGCTAAATATTGTTTCATAGCTGCGGCGCCACCAGGGAAAGTTGCTTCCTGATCTGGATAATCTACAATTGGAGCTTCTGGCTCTGGTTCTGGCTCTAAATCCAAGATCAATGGAGGCGTTTCAACAATAATTGGTTCATCCTCGTCTCTACTCTCCTCTTCCACGATGTCTTCAGATGGAGGGGGAGTGATATCTGGCGGTGGGATATCTTGAACTACTGGCGGCTCTTCCGGTTGATCAATAACCATTTGCTCTTCAGGAATATCACCTGCATCGCGATTATCTCTACCTATCGAATCGCCATAAATAGCAGATTTGAAAGAAAAAGATAAAAGAATGATACTACCAACGATGAAAAAACCTAAAAACACCAACGGAGTTCTTACGTTTTCATTATCAACTTCTGGGTTTTTCTTAAATTCCATAATTTTGTTTTTGTCTGTTGGAACAAAAAATATTCCAAAACAAGTGTTTCAAAAATAACACGATTCTCCTAATTAATCAAGTTTTCAAATAGAAAATCGGAATATTTAACAAATTCTAAACAAAGAGACCTATCCAACAAGTGTCGTATATGCCACTGCATCTAATAAATCTTCTAATTGAGAAGCATTAGAAATTTTTACCTTTACCATCCATCCAGCACCGTAAGGATCGCTATTCACCAATTCAGGATTCGCTTCAATTTCTGTATTGAACTCAACGATTTCTCCTGCAATTGGCATAAATAAATCAGAAACAGTTTTTACCGCTTCTACTGTACCAAAAACCTCTTCCCGATCGAGCGTTTCGCCTTCTGTTTCAACTTCAACAAAAACGATATCACCTAATTCACTTTGAGCAAAGTCTGTTACACCAATTGTTGCAATATCACCGTCTACTTTCACCCACTCGTGGTCTTTTGTGTACTTCAAATTTCCTGGAATATTCATAAATGTTATTTAATTTGTTCCAAATGTAGAATTTTTTAAAATATTTGAAAGCGAATCAATCAATATTATCGTTAAAATCTGTGCAAAACAAGAATTTTATTCGACAAATAAATTTGATTCTTCGAAATACTCTATGTCACTTTCTTTGAAATGTTCAGAATTAATTTGATTGGTTAAGTACTTTTTAGTTGACTTGTGGAAAACACAGCGCTGCTGAAAGAATTAAAAACCTTAACAAAGAAGCCTTAGAGGTTCAGCAAAGGGTAAAAAAACGGAGAGTCCCTGCTACAGACCACATCAGACGCTGAAATCAAGATCTAGTTCATTCATCAGAACAATGCGTTTACCTAGCTTATAATGGACAACTTGCAACTTATTAACTTTTGGCTTTGGACTTTTCGTTATCTTCGCATACGTGCTTTATGCGGTAACAGATATCGAAACAACTGGGGGCAGCACACGTTCTACGAAAATCACAGAAATCGCTATTTATCTGTTTGATGGCGAGCGTATTGTAGATGAATATACGCAGCTCATTAATCCTGAATGCAGTATTCCGCGATTTATTAGTCAGCTCACGGGGATTACAGATGAAATGGTACACGGCGCTCCTAAATTCTATGAAGTTGCTAAAGACATTGTGAATTTTACCGAAAACGCCGTATTTGTCGCGCACAATGTTGGTTTCGACTACAACGTTATTCGTCAAGAATTTAAGTCGCTTGGCTACGATTACAGAAGGGAACATTTATGCACCGTTCGTTCAGCGCGACATATTATTCCTGGACAACCATCGTATAGCTTAGGTAAACTGACGAAAGCATTAAACATACAACTTGAAACTCACCACCGGGCAGCAAGTGACGCTTTAGCAACTACTTACCTGCTTCAGTTGTTGATTAACATTAACAAAGGAGACTTATCCCATTTTATTGAAAAAGAAATTAATCCAAAAGAGCTGCATCCTTTGTTGGATTTGGATATTTTAGATACTCTTCCTAAGCAAACAGGCGTTTATCGTTTTTACAATGAAGAAAATCAGCTCATCTATATTGGGAAAAGCAAGAGTATCCGAACACGCGTTTTGCAGCACCTAAAAAATAATAAAAACAAAAAAGGGGCACAGATGCGACAAGAAATTGCCCGAATCGAATATACGTTGACCGGTTCCGAACTCATATCGCTGATTTACGAGTCGGACACTATAAAAGTGCATAAACCTATTTACAACAGAACCCTCCGTAAAGATAAATTCAACCTCGGACTATACGATTATTTAGACGGGAAGAACTATATCCATCTAACCCTGGATTCCGTCAAAAACAAAACTGCACAGCCAATTACTACTTTTGCAACAAAGCAGGATGCACAGCGGTTTATGGAATATAATTTCGAGAAATATCAACTTTGTCAGAAGCTAATGGGGTTATATCCCACACGAAGCGCTTGTTTTCACTATCACACTAAACAATGCAAAGGCGCATGTATTGGTGAAGAGTCCGCAGAGTCTTACAATGCACGCGTGCAAGAAATGATCGACCGTTTGCATTTTGAAAGGGACAACTTTTTTATAATCGAAACGGGAAGAAACAAGTATGAAAAATCGTTGATACTCATAAAAAATGGTAGCTATTTTGGTTACGGCTACATCCCTATTAACCAGATGAGCAGCGGTCTTGAGCATTGGGAGAACTTTATCGAACACCACAAAGAGAATAAAGATACACGTATAATACTTCAAGGGTACTTGCGGAAATACTCAAAAGTCAACACGAGAGATTACTTATAGCTAGCTCTTCTTCTCCAAGCTACTAAACATGAGAGCACCAAGCATGACGACAAAAACAAAAGCGAGGAGTACGGGCATAGTTAACAATTT
>ERZ887849.4313-NODE-4313-length-10086-cov-54.215233_pt1 | contig 10086 bp, 9 predicted proteins | sample MGYA00521267_ERZ887849 | MGnify/ENA primary metagenome ERZ887849 (study PRJEB32303, sample SAMEA104408601) | aquatic metagenome | biome: Brackish water; feature: Pelagic; material: water | place: Baltic Sea | collected 2014-06-06T16:11:00 | depth 2,863 m ... | reverse complement strand
AACCTTTGGATGATAAAGCAATCCTTGATTCTGTTGCAAAAACAGGCTGTATTGTGACTGCCGAAGAGCACAACCATCTTGGAGGATTGGGAGAAAGTGTGGCGCGAGTTTTAGCACTTCACCACCCAACACCTCAAGAGTTTGTTGCAACTAATGACACGTTTGGAGAGTCTGGAACCCCTGCTCAATTAATGGAAAAATATGGTCTTAACAGCGATACTATTGTGGAGAAAGCATTGAAAGTTATAAAGCGAAAGTAAGCAAATCACATAATTGTTTATACCAAAAAAGAGTCGCAATTGCGACTCTTTTTTTTTGCTCTAAGTGTTTATTCTATTATTTCGGATTCTGTATCATCTAAATAATTTGGAATCCCATTGCCGTTACTATCTAAAATTGTGATAACATTTGCGATGTAATCATTGCGATTGGATCGGTGCTTAATTGGGGATATCAGTTGATTATCGTCCAATTCAAGTGCATCTAGAATTGCTTGAAGTTCAACTCTTGTGTCTGCCGTATAAGCTTCTACACCAACCTCATCAGAAGTGGCTGTTCCATCGCCATCATCATCAGCATCTATAAAATCTACTACTAAATCTTCATCTGTATCTTTACCATATAAATCATAATCAGCTTCAACAACCTCCATATACGTTGGGATATTATCCGAATCGTGATCGGAAGTTTCTGTTTGTAACAATTCAAACTTAAAAACCAAATTAGAGTACATCGGAATTGAGTTTTGATAGACTGCATAATACCCTAAACCAGAGGGTAAAAACATAACACCCATTCCATATCCTTCATAAGATACCGTTCCATCTGAATTGGTTGTAAATGTACCTGGGTTAAACTCAGGCATGACACGACCCCAACCTGGAATTAATCCGGCCAAATCAAAATCGATGGGCGTTGATTTTACTTCAAATTCTTCACCATCCAAAAGAGATCCCGCATATTTGACACGTACTTTATCACAAAAACGAGGAGGCTGAGCAGTTGTTGTCCCTTGATTAATTTTTAAAATATAATAGTCATATTCAACGTCTGCATAAGTTGTTGTTTTGGTCTCCACAGCCGCCATTAAAAGCGTTGCATCAGAAGGCAGTGTTTCACCTTCGACTAACTCTGTAATCACCACATCTGCTATGGTAGGGTTTGCCAACGCATTTACTTCTGTAGAATTGTAGTAATGAGAGTTCAGATAGCCCAAAAGTGAATCTTTGTCTTTAACTTGCTGTTCGGTACGGTCATTTTCGGGAACAGAAACGAAAGTATCGTTTTCATCATCAGGACTGCATGATATGATTGAAATAATCAAGGTGCAGATAAATAGTATGTTATATTTATAGTTCATATGTTCACATTTAGTTTCGCAAGATACAATATTATACTATTTTTGTATAGTACATTAACGATGTTTTAAGCATTTTATGAGAATCGATAAATATTTGTGGTGTGTTCGTTATTTCAAAACCCGTAATATTGCCACAACGGCTTGTAAAAAAGGACATATCAGAGTAAATGATGCCATTGTAAAGCCCAGTAGAGAGGTCTATCCAATGGACAAAATAGTGGTACGCTTGAATCAAATGAACTATCAATTGACCGTTTTAGACATTCCACCCAGTCGTGTGGGAGCAAAACTGGTTGATATCTACAGAACGGACACCACGCCAAAATCTGAGTTTGAAGCCCAAGAATTATTAAAATATTCAAAAGATTATTACCGTCAAAAAGGCGAAGGGCGTCCAACTAAAAAAGACCGCCGAGAAATTGATTCGTATTTAGAAAGTGATGAAAATAAAAATGAAACCAATAAAGAATAAAAACAGTTTTTTATCTTTGAACAAATAAACACTATGGGCTTAACAGAAAATTGCATTTTAAATCACGATGAAATAAACCACAAGATAAAACGAATTGCTTATCAGATTTATGAATCGAATGTTGAAGAACAAGAAGTCATACTTGCTGGTATTGAATCAAATGGTTACTTGTTTGCTAAAAAACTAAAAGCTGTCTTAGTTGAAATCTGTGACATCAACCCTATTCTTTGTAAGGTAGTTATTGATAAAAAAAATCCAACAACCCCTATAACCACTTCGCTTACAAAAGATGCCTACACAAATAAATCATTAGTGCTCGTAGATGATGTATTAAATTCTGGTACGACCTTAATATACGGGGTCAAACATTTTTTGGATGTTCCTTTAAAACAGTTTAAAACAGCAGTCCTTGTCAATCGGAATCATAAAAAATATCCCGTCAAGGCAGATTTTAAAGGCATTTCTCTTTCGACCTCTATTCATGAGCATGTATCTGTAATTTTTTCAGGGAGAAAAACAAAAGTAGTTTTAGATTAATTTAGTTTTAATCATTGCTGTAATTTCGGAAACACTTAGGTTGTCTGTTTGTATTATTAGTTCGGCTTGGTTGTAATAAAACGAACGTTCAAATAGATGTTTAGCAATAAACTCGGGGATGTCTGCCTCATTTAAATTAGCAATCAAAGGGCGTTTTGCTTTTTCATGAATCAGACGTTCTGATAAGTTTTTGATTGAAAGATTTAAAAAAACGGTTTTCACTTTAGGGTTATTTACCAAAAATTGCATGGTATCGGAATAGCAAGGCGTACCACCTCCCAATGCAAGCACTAAGGAGTCGGAATTATGACACAGTTGTTTAACGGCTTCAGACTCTATTGTTCGAAAAAACAATTCACCTTTAGTTTTAAAAATTTCAGAAATTGAAGTGTTCTGTTTTTGTTCAATAAAATCGTCTAAATCTAAAAAATTAGTTTTTAAATTTTTTGCAAGTATCTGTCCAACAGTGGACTTACCACACCCCATATATCCTAGCAAAACAACGATCATACTTTTATCAAAATTTGATTATACCTTCTCTTAAATTAGCTAGGACAAAAAAACGAAAAATATTCTGAAAAAGCATTGTATAATTAATTAAACCCTTTATATTTGCAGCCGCATTGAGAAGAAATGTGAGACCTGGTAGCTCAGTTGGTAGAGCATCTCCCTTTTAAGGAGAGGGTCCTGGGTTCGAGCCCCAGCCAGGTCACTAAAAAAGTTAAGTTTATTCTTAACTTTTTTTTTACCTTTAACATTCATAATGCGCACGTGGCGGAATTGGTAGACGCGCTAGCTTGAGGGGCTAGTGGGAATTATTCCCGTGGAAGTTCGAGTCTTCTCGTGCGCACTTTTGATTATTTAGGTGCAATATTTTGTTTATACTAATTTTTGAGTTAATTTAGTTGACCCAAATCTTATTAAAACATGAACAATATTAAAACCTCCTTTAGTATAAGGGACTTAGAAAATCTTTCTGGAATCAAAGCCCATACCATTCGTATATGGGAAAAACGTTACAATCTTCTTTCTCCAGAACGTACAGACACAAACATTAGAACTTACAACTTAAAAAGCTTACAGAAACTATTGAACATTAGTTTCCTAAACAGTAATGGGTTTAAAGTTTCTAAAATTGCAGCACTTGATGAACTTCAAATTGCTTCAAAAGTAAAAGAAATTTCATACCAAGGCAATACGGAGCCACATGCCTTTAATGCCTTTAAACTGGCAATGTTAAATTTTGATCAAGCACTATTTTACAACACCTATAACCGCTTGTTAGAAGAAAAAAGTTTTCGAGAAATTTTTTACGAACTCTTCATTCCTATCATACAAGACATCGGTCTTTTATGGCAAACACTTACAATCACCCCGTCACATGAGCATTTTTTATCAACTCATATTCGGCAAAAAGTATTGATTCATATTGAGCGTTTACAAAGTGCAAACCCAAAACCAGATACAAAAACATTTGTATTGTTTTTACCGCTCAATGAAATTCACGATATTGGATTGTTGTTTATAAACTATGAACTTCTTAGCCGTGGATATCATACAATTTATTTGGGAGAAAATGTTCCGATTGAAGACCTCAATCTAATCAATATTCTATATGACAATGTTACCTACATTTCGTACTTCACCGTTAAACCCAATCCAGAGGATGTGGGAAATTATTTGACAAAACTCTACACTGAGGTGATCGAAAACTCCACTAATTCGGTACGGTTAATTGGACCGCGTTTTAAAGGTTCCAAACCTAAAAAAACCCCTAAAAAAATGAAAATCTTTGACTCCATAAAAAAATTAGTTAAAGATTTGTAAAAAATCCTTAGACACACCCTAACTGTATTGGCTTTTGTTTATTTTTATAAACTCTATGAAAAAGACAATACAAATTATTGGTTCTGGATTTTCATCCTTATCTGCAGCCTGCTATCTTGCTCAAGCTGGGCACTCAGTGTCTATCTACGAAAAAAATACAACGGTGGGCGGACGTGCACGCCAACTAAAAAAAGAAGGATTCACTTTTGACATTGGACCCTCTTGGTATTGGATGCCAGACGTTTTTGATCGATTTTTCTCCGATTTTGGCAAAAAGACATCTGACTATTATCATATTGACAAACTAGATCCCGCTTATAAAATATTTTTTGATGATGAGATTATTACCATCGGCGACTCCATGGATAAAATTTGTAAGGAATTTGAACGCATTGAAAAAGGAAGTGGTCGCAAACTGAAAAAATTTATTGATAAAGCACAAAATAATTATGGCATAGCCGTTAACAAAATTCTATACAACGCGCCTGGAGTATCCCCCTTAGAATTAGTTTCTAAAGATACCGTTGCCCGCTTAGATCAGTTTTTTAAAACCATCAGTCACGAAGTTCGAAAAAACTTTAGCAATCCAAAGTTAATTTCAACACTTGAATTCCCTTCCCTATTTTTAGGCGCCAAACCGAGTAAAACACCTTCGTTTTTTAGTTTTATGAATTATGCCGATTTTGGTTTAGGGACTTGGCACCCAAGAGGGGGTATGTATCAAATTATAAAAGGAATGGAAGCCTTAGCACTCGAGTTAGGTGTACAGATACACACCAACCATCCAGTGGATAAAATTGTAGTTGAAAAAGGTGTTGTAAATGGAATTGTTACTAAAAATATATTTATAGAATCTGACATTGTATTGAGTGGAGCGGATTATCACCACTCCGAAACCTTGTTAGATTCAGAGTACAGACAACATTCAGAAGCGTATTGGTATAAAAAAGTATTTGCTCCTTCCTCCTTGTTGTTTTATATAGGATTGGATAAAAAACTGAAAAACACAGAACATCACAACTTGTTTTTTGATGCTGATTTTGAGAAACATGCCGAAGAGATTTATGACGACCCAAAATGGCCAAGCCATCCTTTATTTTATGCCAATGTACCTTCAAAAACAGACCCTTCCATGGCACCAAAAGGTTGTGAAGCATTGTTTATTTTGATGCCTATTGCTCCAAATATTGAGGACACTCCCGAACTTAGAAGCCGCTATTTAGGAAAGATAATTGAAAGATTTGAAGAAAAAACAAAGCAATCAATTCAAAATAATATTATATTTAAGGATTCCTTTTGTGTTGAAGATTTTAAATCGGAATACAACTCGTACAAAGGAAATGCTTATGGAATGGCAATGACATTATTACAAACGGCCTTTTTGAGACCAAAACTAAAAAGTAACAAAGTAAAAAATTTATTTTTTACAGGACAATTAACTGTACCTGGACCAGGAGTGCCCCCTTCTTTAATCTCTGGAAAACTGACCTCAGAACTTATTCAAAAGATGTTGAATAAAAGTTAAGCATCTTCGTTTAAAAAAATTAAAAAAAAGTTTATGAAGTCCATATTTGATACTGTATCAAAAGACTGTAGTCGAATTATCACACAAACCTATAGCACCTCGTTTTCGATGGCTACAAAAATGCTGTCTAATTCGATTCGACAGGATATTTATAATATTTACGGTTTTGTACGCCTCGCAGATGAAATTGTAGATTCATTTCATGATTATGATAAAGAAGCTTTGTTTGTTCAATTTGAAGCCGATTTAGAAGCGGCACTCATTAATAAAATAAGTTTAAACCCAATCCTAAATTCATTTCAAGAAACCTATCACAACTATAGTATTGACAAAGAAATGGTCGATGCATTCATGGATTCAATGCGTCAAGACTTACACAAAACAGTCTATCATACTGAAGAAGAGTATAGAAATTATATTTACGGCTCAGCTGATGTGGTTGGCCTAATGTGCTTAAAAGTATTTGTAAAAGGAGACCCTGAAAAGTATGAGAAACTTAAAGAAACAGCAATGGCTTTGGGATCTGCATTCCAAAAAGTAAATTTCCTCAGAGATTTAAAAGCCGATCACGACGAATTAAACCGAACTTATTTCCCTAATACGGATTTGAATAACTTAGATGAAATCTCTAAAAAGGCTATTATTGACGATATAGAAAAAGATTTTGCAGAAGGATTGCAAGGAATTAAACAACTCCCTTTAGAAGCAAAATTTGGCGTTTTTATGGCGTATCGTTACTATAATCAACTTCTTGTAAAACTAAAAACAACCCCTGCGCTCGAAATTAAAAGTACCCGTATTCGAGTCCCTGATTATAAAAAAGTAGAACTGCTCACCCGCAGTTATGTCAAATACCAACTCAATCTATTATAACCGCTATTATGAACACATTTTTATGGATACTCGTTTTTTTAGGAACCTTTTCAACCATGGAATTTATGGCGTGGTTTACACATAAATACGTCATGCACGGGTTTTTATGGAGCCTACACAAAGATCACCATCACAAAGATCACAAAAGTTGGTTTGAACGCAATGATGCCTTTTTTATTTTCTATGCAGTGGTTAGTATGACCTGTTTTTACTTTTGGAGTTACGAAGGATTTTGGGCAGGACTTCCGATTGGCTTAGGAATTATGGCGTATGGAGCGACCTACTTTATTGTACACGATATTTTTATTCATCAACGCTTTAAATTATTTCGAAATGCCAACAATTGGTACGCAAAAGGGCTGAGACGTGCACACAAAATACATCACAAACATCTTGGGAAAAGCGATGGCGAATGTTTTGGAATGTTATTTGTACCGTTCAAATACTTTAAACGGTAAAACATGAATACACTCTATCTTTTATTAAACTTAGGGTCTATTTCGGTGCCGTTTCTATATAGTTTTCATCCAAGATTACAACTCCACAAACGATTCCTCTGGGTCTTTATTTCAATCCTTCTAACGATGGTAATTTTTATTCCGTGGGATGTGATTTTTACAAGGCATGAAATCTGGGGGTTTAATGAGACCTATTTTTTAGGCCCCAAATTTTTAAGTCTTCCTCTTGAAGAATGGTTGTTTTTTATTTGTATTCCCTTTGCTTGTGTATTTACGCATTATGCACTCCTTCTCTATTTTCCGAATTTAAAACTTAGCAAAGCAGCCACTAAAGCGATTAGTTTTGGACTTATAACGCTGTTATTTATTCTCATTGTTGGTAATTATGATAAGTGGTACACGCTGATTAATTTTAGCTTGGCAATTCCGTTAACCGTGCTTGTTTATAAATATAACACCAAATTGCTTCAACATTTTTTCTTGACTTTTTTAGTAATGCTGATTCCATTTTTTATTGTAAATGGCATCTTAACTGGTAGTTTTATTGACAATCAAGTGGTGTGGTACAACAACGCCGAAAACTTAGGCATTCGTATGGGCACAATTCCTGTAGAAGATAGCATTTACGCATACACCATGATTCTTTGTAATTTATTTATGACGGAATTTTTTGTGAAAAAGTTTCAAAATAAAAAATCACTCGAACTGACAAACGGTTAGGATGTCTGTTCGAGTGAATATATAAAAACTAACTTTCAAAGTATAACTTTCCGAAATACAAAGGTAAGTTAATTCACTTCTTAGGCGTTTTGTTTTTTGATAAGGTTCAAAGCAGAGCCTTCGTTATACCATTCTATTTGAGAATCGTTATAGGTATGGTTTGCAATAATGATATCCTTAGAACCATCTGCATGAACCGCTTCAATGGTAAGGGGTTTGCCTGGTGCAAAAGCATTCAAGTCCACAAAATTAAAGGTGTCGTCTTCTTGAATTAAATCATAATCTGATTCCGTCGCAAAAGTTAATCCTAACATTCCTTGTTTTTTAAGGTTTGTTTCATGAATACGTGCAAATGATTTTACAAGGACTGCCACCACTCCCAAATGACGTGGTTCCATCGCCGCATGTTCTCTAGAAGATCCTTCACCATAGTTGTGATCGCCAACTACAATGGTTGGAATGCCTTTGGACTTGTATTCACGTTGGGTTTTAGGTACCGCATCATAATCTCCTGTAAGTTGATTTTTCACAAAGTTTGTTTGCATATTAAACGCATTCACAGCACCAATCAAACAGTTGTTCGAAATATTATCTAAATGCCCTCTATAACGCAACCAAGGTCCTGCCATAGAGATATGGTCAGTGGTACATTTTCCGTGTGCTTTAATTAATAGTTTAGCTCCTTGAATTGTATTTCCAATTGGCTCAAAAGGGGTTAAAAGTTGTAATCGTTCAGAATCTGCAGCAACCTCAACAATCACATGACTGCCATCTTCTTCAGGTGCTAAATAGCCCGCATCTTCCACAGCAAAGCCTTTTTCTGGCAACTCGTGTCCTGTGGGTTCATCTAACATGACTTTATCGCCATCTTTATTTATCAGTGAATCTGTTAATGGATTAAAGTCTAAGCGGCCAGAAATCGCAATTGCAGCAACCATTTCTGGTGATGCTACAAACGCATGGGTATTTGGATTTCCATCAGCCCGTTTAGCAAAGTTTCTGTTAAAGGAGTGAACAATACTATTTTTGGGAGCATTTTTAGGGTCTTCATAACGTCCCCATTGCCCAATACAAGGACCACAAGCGTTGGTGAATATCTTAGCATCTAGATTTTCAAATACCTCTAAAATTCCATCACGTTCTGCTGTATATCGTACCTGTTCAGAACCTGGATTAATTCCAAATTCTGCTTTGGTAACCAAGCCTTTATCCAATGCTTGTTGTGCAATGGAAGCCGCTCGTGATAAATCTTCGTAGGATGAATTGGTACAAGAACCAATCAAACCCCACTCTACTTTTAAAGGCCAATCATTTGCTTTTGCTTTGTCGGTCATAGTTCCTACTTCCGTTGCTAAATCTGGTGTAAAAGGGCCGTTGATATGTGGCATTAAGGTCGATAAATCAATCTCAATTAATTCATCAAAATAATCTTCTGGAGAAGCGTATACTTCTGGATCGGCTGTTAACGAATCTTTTACTTGATTGGCAGCATCAGCTACATCATTTCTATCTGTAGAACGCAGGTAACGCTCCATTGATTCATCATAACCAAAAGTGGAAGTTGTGGCACCAATTTCGGCACCCATATTACAAATAGTTCCTTTTCCTGTACAAGACATAGAAGTTGCTCCAGGACCAAAATATTCTACAATTGCTCCTGTTCCACCCTTTGCTGTTAAGATTCCTGCAACCTTAAGAATAACGTCTTTCGGTGCGGTCCAACCTGAAAGATTTCCAGTTAATTTAACTCCAATAAGTTTAGGGAATTTAAGCTCCCAAGCCATGCCTGCCATGACATCCACAGCATCTGCACCACCAACTCCAATGGCAATCATTCCCAGTCCTCCAGCATTTACGGTATGTGAATCTGTTCCAATCATCATCCCACCTGGAAAGGCATAATTTTCTAGTACCACTTGGTGAATAATTCCGGCACCAGGTTTCCAAAATCCGATACCATATTTATTTGATACGGATTCTAAGAAGTTAAATACTTCATTACTGTTATTTAAGGCAAATTGCAAATCTTTGGTCGCTCCAACTTTGGCCTGAATTAAGTGATCACAATGCACTGTTGTAGGAACTGCTACTTGCTTTTTACCAGCTTGCATAAATTGCAATAATGCCATTTGAGCTGTTGCATCCTGACATGCAATTCGGTCGGGTGCAAAGTCAACATAATCTTTGCCACGCTCATATGCTTTTGTGGCGGTATCGTCCCAAAGGTGACTGTAAAGTATTTTTTCTGATAAGGTTAGTGGACGTCCAACAAGTTGACGTGCTTTTTCAATGCGTCCCGGCATTTGACGGTACA
>ERZ887849.4311-NODE-4311-length-10090-cov-59.911410_pt1 | contig 10090 bp, 11 predicted proteins | sample MGYA00521267_ERZ887849 | MGnify/ENA primary metagenome ERZ887849 (study PRJEB32303, sample SAMEA104408601) | aquatic metagenome | biome: Brackish water; feature: Pelagic; material: water | place: Baltic Sea | collected 2014-06-06T16:11:00 | depth 2,863 m ... | reverse complement strand
ACCAAGTAACTGGAGACGCGGCATGGGGCGGCGGAAACCGCTTTTAAGTTAGGCACGCTTCAGCCCCAGCACCCATGCCCAGGCTCCTAATTGCTGCCAGCGGCACCGGTGGCCACCTTTTCCCTGCTCTAGCAGTGGCCGATGCCATGCCCGCCGATTGGAGCGTGTCGTGGCTGGGGGTGCCAGACCGGCTGGAACGCCAGCTGGTGCCGAGCCGCTATCCACTGCACACGGTGCGGGCCGGGGGGCTGCAAGGCCGGGGCCTGCGCAAGCTGCTCAACCTGCTGCAACTGCTGCAGGCGGTTCGGTCGGTGCGGCGGTTGATCCGGCGCGAACGCATCGCAGCGGTTTTTACCAGCGGCGGCTACATCGCGGCGCCGGCAATCCTGGCGGCCCGCTGGTGCGGCGTGCCGGTGGTGCTGCATGAGAGCAACGCCGTGCCCGGCAAGGTGACCCGCCTGCTGGGCCGGCTCTGCAGCCAGGTGGCGGTGGGCCTGCCCCAGGCCGCTGCCCGCCTGCCCCGCTGCCGCCCCGTGCTGACGGGAACGCCGGTGCGGCAAGCCTTTCTGGAGCCCGCCCCCCTGCCCGACTGGGCGCCCCAAGGCTCCGGGCCCCTGCTGCTGGTGATGGGCGGCAGCCAGGGAGCCGTGGGTCTCAACCAAATGGTGCGCCCCCTGCTGCCCAAGCTCACGGCTGCAGGCGTGCGGGTAGTGCATCTCACCGGCAGCAACGACCCCGAGGCAGGCCAGCCCCTGCCGGCAGGGGTGGTGGAGCTTCCCTTCAGCGACGAGATCCCCGGCCTGCTGCAGCACGCCGCCCTGGCGATCAGCCGCAGCGGCGCTGGCGCCCTCAGCGAGCTGGCAGTGTGCGGCACCCCGGCGGTGCTGGTGCCCTACCCCGCCGCCGCCGACCACCACCAGGACGTCAACGCCGCCGCCGCCGCCGAACTTGGGGCTGCCGTGATCGTGTGGCAGCACGGCCCCGGCGAGCCGGCCCTCGAGCGCAGCCTCTGGCGGCTGCTGGGCCCGCGCCTGCGGGGGGCAGCAGCTGCTTGTGATCCCCTAAAGCAAATGTCTACAGCCATGGGCGAGCTGGCGGTGCGCGATGCCGATCAGCGGGTGGCGGCGATGCTGAGAAAACCCTAAAATTGTCCAATAAAGCTGTACAGAAAGTGGCAATTGAAACTACTTACAGCAAAGCCAGGGAAGGCTTGAAGGGCCTGATGGACCGTGCGGTTCAAGACCGAGAGGTCGTGATGGTGCGGCGGCGCAAGGGCGGCGACGTGGCCCTAGTGGCTGCTGATGAGCTGGCCGGGCTACTGGAAACAGCCCATCTGCTCCGCTCACCGGCGAATGCGGAGCGTCTTCTCGCAGCCCTAAGTAGAGCTCGCGAGCAGAGCCTGGACCCAATCAACCTGACGGACCTGGTCAGCAGCCTTGAAGGCTGATGGGCCCCTCCTGGCAGGCGGTGGTTCACACGGAGTTTCTAGATGACTTGCAGCATTGGGTGCGCCACGAGCCACGCACCGTTAAACGGCTGATTGAGCTGATGCAAGCCATCTTGAAAGATCCCTTTGAGGGCATCGGCATACCAGAACCGCTCAAATACTTGGGTCCGGGCGTCTGGTCTCGGCGGATCACCCAGGAACATCGCTGCGTGTATTTGGTTAAAAGCAGCCGGGTCGAATTTCTGCAAGGGCGCTATCACTACTAAAGCGCCCTAATTCCTGCCGCAAGGCCCGCAGGATGCGGCGATTGTTGCGGTGGCTCTGATAGCCAATCCGCAGCCAGTTTTCCCCCAGCCCCTCGAAAGAGCGGCAATCGCGCAGCAGGATGTGATGGCGCTGCTCCAGGGCTTGGCGCAACGGCACTAGCGAGTGCTCAGCGCGGATCAGCAGGAAGTTGGCGGCCGAAGGCAGGGGCGTGATGCCGGGCAGCTGGGCCAGCTGACGCTGCAGCCAGGCACCCTCGCGGCCGGTCCAGCGCTGCACCCTGCCGCACCAGCGCCGGTAGGCCGCTGGATCAGCCAGCAGCCGCTCCCCCACGGCGGCAGCCAGACCATTCACCGGCCAGGGATCCCGCCAGGCAGCCCACCGGGCCAGGCGCTCGGGGTGGCCAAGGGCATAACCAAGGCGCAGGCCCGCTATGCCATAAAGCTTGGTGAGGCTGCGGATCACCACCAAGTTTGGGTGCGTAGGCAGCAGCGGGATCAGGCTCTGGGCCTCGCCACCCGGCACCAGCGGCAGGAAAGCCTCATCGGCGATCACCAGGGCAAAGCGCTGCAGCAACGGCTCCAGGGAGGCGCGAGTCCAAAGCGCTCCGGTGGGGTTGTGGGGATTGGTGAGCCAAAGCACCTCGCCCGCTGGCGGCGCCGGAAACGGCTGCGCCACCGAACCAACCTGCAGCGGCAACGGCTGAGCCCGCCAAGCCCCATCCCAGCAGGCCAGGGCCCGCGGATAGTCGGCAAAGCCCGGCTGGGCCAACACACTTACCCCTGCCGCCGCCGCATCCCGGCCCGCCCAGGTGAACAGCTCCGCTGCGCCGTTACCCGGCAACAGCCACTCGGGCTCCAGGCCATGCAGCCGGGCCAGGCCACGGCGCAAACCTGCATAGGAGCGGTCGGGATAGGCCCGTAGGGGCGCGCTCAGCCCGGCCCCTAGCAAGGAGCGCCGCACAAACCAAGGCGGCCCGAAAGGAACCAGAGAGGCGCTGGCATCAAGCAACTGGGAGGGCCGGCAACCGAGCCGCTCGGCGGTGGCGGCCTGGTTGCCGCCATGGCGCTGAAGCGACCCCATTGGCATCAACGCAATTTAGGTGGCAGCGCCGTCACAATCGTGTTCTTCGCACCGGCCCCGTGTCCAGCCCCAGGCTGCAACCGCTGATCAGCGCCATCGGCCAGGTGTTGCTGGTGGGTGGCAAGACCAACTAAGGCGTGAGCTTGAAGCAATGGTGCAACAGCTGAAAAGGAGTGGCATTGAGTTGGAGCCAGGTGAAGGCTTCGAACAACTCTGCAATCGGGCAATTCAAGTGCTGCCAGCAAGCGCCACTAACCTCAATGAGTCGGCAATGTGCCACAACCTGCTGCGCTACGCCGCCTTGGGCAAGCAAAAGCGGTTGCAGCAGTGGGCCGGCTGGCAAACAGCACTGCGAACCATTAATAAAGCCCCCAAAAGCACGCTATAAACATGGCAATGGTTGGAAGTGCCGTGCGGTTCAGCGCCATTCATATGAACAAATTATTTCTGCTTGGCGCCTGCAGCCTCGTAGCTATGAGCGGCGCCTGGTTTGCACCTCCTACTTCTATGGCAGGTTCTGCCGACCTAATTCGACTGCTTGAAAGTAAGAACTGCAGAAGTTGCAAACTTCAGGATGCGGATCTTGTACATGCAGATCTACGCGATGCCGACTTGCGCCAGGCACAGCTGCAACGGGCGAATCTGGGTCACGCACGCCTTGATGGAGCCCAGCTGAGTGGCGCCAACCTCAGCTTTACAAGCCTGGCCGGGGCCTCCCTACGAGGGGCCGATCTACGCGGTGCCCGACTGGAAGGCACCGATCTGCGCCAGGCCGACCTAAGCGGTGCACTACTAGATCCAGGCGCCCTTTCACGCAGTCACTGGCAGCGAGCCACAGGCATCGAATCCATACAACTGAGCTATGGCGAATTACACAACGCTGGCGCTGAGGCCGCTCAGCAGGGTCGCTATCCGGAGGCTGAACAGTTCTTTGGAGAAGCGATCCGCAAGGAGCCAAGCGCGGCAATCAGCTGGGTAGCCAGAGGTATTTGTCGCATTGAACAGGGGAAAACGGCACTCGCCGCAAGTGACTTCAACTATGCCGCCAGCCTCTACAGCCAGGGGGGTGAAGTGGCCCAGGCCGAGCAGCTGAAACTGGCCGCCGAAAAGGTGGACAAGGCTCCGGAATCAAACACTGAAGCCGGAAATGGCGTTGGCAGTGCAGCCTTCAGCGGCATTTTGTCTGCCTTTCAGTTCTTGGCACCACTGGCTATCAAAGGGTTGATGCCTTTGGGGCTATGAAGTCACACCCCGGAGCTAGGGACGGAATTCAACCCAATCCAGATCGCTGACACCACCCAAAGCCCTAGGGGAATCTGACCCAATCGACACAAATAAAAGGTCGGCCCGCCCGGACCGGATCCTTAATCCGGTACCCAGAGGCAAAACCTTGCTCTCGCCCTTATCCAGGAAAGCGTCGTAAACCTTGCCACCCGAAAGGCTTTCCACCAAAACCCAAACCTGCCCCCCACGGGCCTGCAGGATCAGCATTGTGGCCGCAGATCTCGGAATCCTTGAGCGCTCGATCGTTGCAACGATGCCGTCCCTAGAAGCGGTTCGCTGATTCCCCAGGAACTGGCGGCCAAATATAAGGAGCAAAGCTATCCCAAACCCACCAGCAAGGGACCAAGCCCAGAGTCGGCCCCTGGGAATGTGGCACCGCAAGGAAAGCCAAGATAACCTCAGCGCCTGTACAGACTCAACGACAGGTAACGGAATACGAAAACGAGATAATCCCACTTCTGGCCTGCCTTCTGCGGGCGTTACCAGCTCAGCCGCCAGAGCAGGTGACAATGCCTGGCGCTCCTGCGCCTGGGCCAAGGCGCGGGACACCTGAGCCTGCAGAGCATTGCGCTCATCAAAAAGATTGCGTAGATCCTGCGCCACCGTTCGCACTTTCTGCCGGAACTTGTCTTCGTAGATGCATGGCAATTCGTTGAGCAGACAATGAAAGTGCTCAAGCTCAGCCTGGGATTCAGCCAATATGCGCTCAAGGTCTTCGATGGCCTCAGGAGAAGCTGACTGAGAGGAATCTTCGTCATCCATAATCATTTTGCATTCTACTCCATCTGCTTTCAGCTTTTTATTTCTATGAGGCCCCGAAGACCGCCGCCACGCATGGGGCGCTTGAGCATCAACTCTCAAGCGACGGCGAGCTTCAATAGCCTGCCGATCCCATGAACTCTCGGGCCTGCGGACTGGAAGGCTGATAGCCATACCCATAGCTGCCACCCTCCACGTCATTAACAACTCTAGGTGTAACCATAATTACAAGCTCAGACTTTTTGCGATTAGTACCTGAAGACCTAAAGAACTGGCCAATCAAAGGAATGTCTCCAAGAATTGGCCATTTCGAAACCGTAGCCTGAACATCGTCGCTAATAACACCTGTCAATAAAAGTGTTTGCCCATCTCTCACTCGTAGGCTACCAGTGTCTAGTCGACGCTTATTGACTGTTCGAATTGAGCCACAATTTCCGACCGATATCGGGACACCTGCAACAGCAGATATCTCGGGAGATAGTGAAAAAGTGACAAATCCATTGTCATCAATTCGACTAACTCTTGCCCCAAACGTCAGTCCAGCATTTGAGAAAACTGGAAGGCATGTTGGCGGAGCCCCAGTAGCAGAATCTTGGGTCGTGAAACTTGTCACGACCTGCTCGCCGACGGTAATGAACGCTTCATTTGAATAAAATCGACCGATTGGCCCGGAAAACTTACTTGATGCATTAAGCTTATTCTCGTCATTAACTGATGTATCTTTTTGTATTTGTTCTGGATTTTCACTTAAAATCAAAGTCGGACTTGCTAAAACTTTAGTGGAGCTCGACAAAATTACCGCATTAAGGCTATCAATAAAACTTTGATCAGGATATTTAGCTCCAGGGTTGGCCACGCCTGGCGTAGCAGTAAGGGTTGCAGACCCAAAAGTCGCCGACAAAGCACCATTATCATTCAAGATGAATGTATTTCCACTTTTAAACGCAAAGCTATTCGCTATTTGATTGTCATTGCTTAGGCCAACGTCTAGAATTTTTACGCTAAGCGCAACTTGCCTTTGACGCAAATCAAGCTGTCTCAAATATTGTTCCGCAATTAATACAATTGCTATATCGCCTACCAAAGTAATTGTACTCAGCCGTGTATCAGTAGTAGCGCGGAGGCCAATCAGAGGCCCTGTTGATGCGCCATAGGCCTCAACATTTGTGATGGTTGAAGATTGGGTAGTAGCCGAATTAGGGGCACCAGAAGGCTGATTTTGGTCTCCACCCTGAGTCACAGAGGTTGTGATCGTATTAGTCTTGGTAACTGAGGCTCCAAGATTTGCAAGGTAATCAGCAGCCGCATTGGGACCAACTTGATTTAGACGGTATACCTTAGACATTTGCGCACCAAAACTCTTAGTCAAAGCGTTTGGCCCTGCGAATATCATATTTCCCTCTTTCTTGCCCTGGAGCCCTGCAGCAAGCAAGGTGGAGTTCAATGCCCTGGAAAAGCTTTCGCCACGGAATGAAATGGAAACCGTGCGTAACCCTGCGGGAGCAGGATTTGCACCACCCTGGGCTGGAGAGTCTTCAACAAAAACAAACCCATACCCACCCATTTGGGCCAGCGCCATCAAAGCATCCTTCGCTGGCGCGTTCTTCAGGGTCATGGTGACCGAAGGACCACTCACATTCACATACCCAGGGTTGCGAAGTGTCATCGTGCCCACAGCCATATCGCCCAACGGTGGTGCTACGGCTCTCGCCTGAAGCGGTGGAGCATAGGTAGGCAAAGCAACCGCGCCAGGCTGGCTCAAGTCAAGGCGATTGCTCTGCAGGGAAGCTTGGGTTGCCGTCGGGAAAGCAAGGATCAGATTTAGACCATCGGCGCTCACTACTGGGCGAGCCAGCGGGAGCCCGGGCATTGGAATCACTGACAAGCTGTAGCTGCTGCCAGAGCCATCCAGACTCACCGACTGAATTCCCAATTCCGGCAAAGAAATACGTTGCGGACCAACTCGCAGGGCCGTTGGACTAGCTGTAGACAGCTGCCCCTGCCAGCTGCTGCCCCGAGACGATTGCTGCAAGAGGGGCCTTGGTCCGGCACCCTCAACCACCAGCTCAACAGAATTGCCCAAGCGACGCACTTGGAGCTGCATCGGCCCGGTAGCAACGGGCGCAGGCGCCTGAGCAGTGGCCGATTGACGCGGAGCCGCAAGAGCAGCTACGTCCAGAAGGGCGTATCCGGGCAGCGCTGAAGCCACCGCGGCCGTCGCGGTGCGTTGCCAGAAGTTCCTACCCAACGTCAAACCCTATTGGTGGGCGCATCTTAGCTAAAGTAATTCAAAACGGCCAGTCGCTGTAGCCAGTTAATTGAGAACCTAGCTAGTTCTTAGCAGCCACCAATGCGGGCGCGCCGGCAGCAGCAGATTTATAATAGGCAAGCATTATCTTCAACTCAGTCTTTGCTACGGCCGGTGAGATGACTGCCGAGGCCTGGGGGCTAGATGGAGCTCCGGCCTTAGCAGGATCTACAAAAGCCAAAGACATATTACTCTGGCTCACAAGCACACTGAGCTTTTCTGTAGCTCGCATAAATGCCAGCAGGCTTGGATAACTACCGCGAGCAGTTAGCAACACCTTCTGCTCCTTCAGCCCAGCCTCTTCCATGGGAGAAGCCGGCGAAGGTGGAGTCTTTTCATCCTTCTTTGATTGTGCAGCTGGCACCGGTGCTGGAGCTGCCACTGGCTCATAGAGATCGAGCTGCACGCCTTGGCGAGCAGCTTCAGCATCCAACTGGGCTAGGAAAGTGACAAATTCGCCACTGCCCTCGATTAATTGCAGCACCTGTAGCTGCTTACGTTCCGCCGCGCTCTGAGCCTCGGTAGTTTTGGCAATCTGGGCTCTCAGCAGGGGGATGCGGCTCTTGAATTCCTCTAATTGGGCCAAGCGCTCACTATTGGTTTGGAAGCGCAACCACTGAGGAACTACACCAAAGCCAACAATCAAAGCAGTAACTACGGCGCCAATACCAATCGGCACACCCAACAGCAAACGCTGCTGCAACTTGGTGGCATTGGGATTAGCAACATCTTGCAGATTAGTCATCAGAGCAGGCCCTCCCTTTGGAGCAGGTCGAGGCGCCGCACCAAACCATCAGAGCCCAACTGGGTGAGGATCTGTTTTTCTGCTAGCGGAGTAATTGCTGGGCGGAAATTTACCTGAATCTCAAAATTGACAGGTGCCACTACGGATTGAGCTTGGGGTGTGCTGGCAACCGCCGCCTCGCGGGAGGCCTTCACCAAGGTGATTGAATTTGGATCAAGCAAGGGCGAACGCTTCAGCTGCAGCTGCAGCGCGTTGATACGGGCAAAAGCCTGGGGATCACGCGATAGCCCCTTAAGCCGATAGCCACTGCCTTCTTCGGCCGCACTAGTGAGCTGGATTCCCTCAGGCACCCTCATTTGCAGATCGCGCAACACAGCTGAGCCGGATCGCACTGCCAGTAAGCCCTTAACCAGATCCTGATTTGCCTTGGTGACCCCATTGAGCTTGGCTCTACTGGCGTTCAGCTGGGTTTCAAACAACTGCACCTCCGCTTCGACGGTGTCTAAAGCCTCGATCGCCGAGCTCACTATCAAGGCTCTTAAAAAGACCAATACAGCCACGCCCAGGGAGACGCCAACCAGTGCCGCACCAATCACCACACCCTGGAGCAGCCAGCGGCGCCCCTGGATCGAGGCCTCAGCTGGCTCGGGCAAATTCAGCTCCTGGCGTTTTTCACGCAGTAGATCAAGCTGAGAGGCCATTGGCGTGGAGCTCATTGGGCCAAATCCAGGCCGGCAAGTCCTTGCAGCGCAAGCGACCCAAAGCCGTCGCCCTCGAGCAGCTCAGTCTCCAGGCCTAGGGCCAGCTCCAATCCTTCCAGATCCGGCATTAATTCGGAGAGCAGCAGCCTCACAGGTGCTTTGGGTGCATGGTGGCTGCGATAAAAATCCAGGCTCTGCTGCAGGGCAGGTAACAACTCAGGCATAGCTCCAGGCAGTAGCCGTTCAAATTCAGGAACGCCCTGGCGCCAAATGGTAAGGACCGTCTGCTGGTCGAGCGGCTGCAGCAGGACTACCAGGGTGGAAGCAGGAGTGGTTTCTAGCTCCTTACTGAGCGCTCCCATTAAGCACACCTGATCTGGCAGAAGATGTTGCAGGGTGCCGCCAGCGATCGCAAACACCTCAACCCAGGCCTCAACCACCGACCGATCTGCGGCCACCACCAGGGAGCTGGAATTATTTCCAGGTAGGGGTTGCACATCGACGTAAGCGTCATCCAACGCAAACGGCAGTCCCAGATCCGGGTTCAGATCGCGTAGCTCATCGATCGAATCCACGGGTTGCTGCGCGCTAGCCCGTTCGAGCACCCGCCAATGGGCCGCCTGACGGGGCAGGGACACCACCAGCTGGGAATCAATCCCACCATGCTCGAGCAGCAGATCACCGATGAAGTCGCCCACGGCATCCACGAGCTGGGGCACCCCATTGCGGCAGGTGCGCGCCGGTATCGGCGCCGACCAGGCTGGCCCCTGGGGCTGGCCCCGCTTAACGGGCTGGCCAAGCACCAACCGCTCGGACAAATCCAGCATCACCAGCCTGGGGAAGAGCTGGGCATGGAGGGGGCGCCAGATGTTTTGGAGTCCCGCCAGTACCAAGATGTAGGCCTTTTCGAGGAAATTAACCGAACATTTAGCGCCAGACCAGGCCCGTACCCACGGCTTCGCCGATATGGCTCAGGCCATGGCGGTCCAGCTGGGACGCCAGGCCTTCCAAAATCTGCGGCACCAGCGCCGGCCCGCCGTAGATCCAGCCGGTATAAAGCTGCACCAGCGAGGCCCCCGCAGTGATCCGCTCCCAGGCGCTCTCGGCCGAATCGATCCCGCCTACTCCAATCAGGGGCAAGGCGGGACCTGCCGTGGCCCGCAGCCGCCGCAGCACCTCAAGGGCCCTGCCCCGCAAGGGCACTCCGCTGAGACCACCGGCCTCCTCGGCCAGGGTGCGGCCCGTCTGCACCAGGCGCCGCTGCTCCAGGCCAAGGCGGTGCAGGCTGGTATTCACGGCGATTACGCCGGCCAGCCCCTCCTCGTAGGCCATGCGGGCGATGGCATCAATGGCGTCGTCTTCTAGATCCGGGGCGATCTTCACAAGCAGCGGCGGGCAGGCCGGCAAGCGCCGCAGCCGCTCCACCAAACGCCTTAGCAGGGTCTCCTCCTGCAGCTCCCGCAGGCCCGGCGTGTTGGGCGAGCTCACATTGATCACCG
>ERZ887849.4309-NODE-4309-length-10092-cov-64.303577_pt1 | contig 10092 bp, 6 predicted proteins | sample MGYA00521267_ERZ887849 | MGnify/ENA primary metagenome ERZ887849 (study PRJEB32303, sample SAMEA104408601) | aquatic metagenome | biome: Brackish water; feature: Pelagic; material: water | place: Baltic Sea | collected 2014-06-06T16:11:00 | depth 2,863 m ... | reverse complement strand
GAAATCGGCGTTGATTCGCCGGTGGCCGCTATTTGTGTTTTTAAGTGTTTGTGCGGGCTATTTTCTGATCTGTCGTCGGTTAAGCCTGGTCTTTGAATGGGCATTTCTGATCGGATTTGTTGGAGCATTACCAATAGTCTGGCTTGCCAACCGATTTCGCCCGAAACGGGGCCGCCTGCTTGTCTTACATTTCATCGCCACGACTCTAATCGGCTTTAGCGCATTCTTCGGCGCAACCGTCGTTTTTCTGAACTCCCGCTATTGAGTGGTTCGTGAAAGGGTGCGCGAGGCCGTGACGGGAAATGTCAAAGCGTGCGGTGAGTCCTGCATGCAATTGACACTCGGCCCCAGGATTAAGCTTCCCGGTTTGCTCCATGCCGAGCGGTCGGACATGTCAAAATCTGATGAAGACTTTCCGTTGTCCTTTCCCATGTTTGATCCCATCGGCTTGTTCAATTCGGCTTGTTCAATTCGGCAGGGTCGCGTATTGGCGTCCTTCAGCAATGGCGATGTGGCTGTCGGATGGAACGTCGCTGAAAGTTTGGGTTCTACCTGATGGCCAATTGATTTCGATCGCTTCAATCACTTTGTGTTGACCAATTCCAATTTGTATTTGCCGCTGATTCGTGCATTGATAGCCGTCACCACCTGTCAGTTGGACTGTCTGAGTTCCGTCTGGTGTTTTGACTTTTACGATCGTGCCAATGGCGTCCCGTGCATTTTGGGTTGATATAAGCTGAATTATAAGGAAGTGATTTCCATCTGTGTTGGATGTATTCGTCAGTACGAAGGAGGGTTCGCGCAGCAGTCCGACTGCCAGGTCTGGACGGCCATCACGATTCCAGTCGATTTTGGCGACAGCTCGTCCTACAAACTTCTGCCGACTCCACTGGCCGATGATATCGCTGTTAAGCTGCTCAAATTGAGAACCCGTCCATTCAAACATATGAGGTTGCATTTGAAAGGCCGTGCCTTGCCGACTTTGGTCAGACGTGTGACCGTTGGCAACAAAAAGTTCCTGTCGCCCGTCAAGATTTGCATCCAGAAACTGAGTCCCGAATCCAAGCACAGGCAGACTGGCATCCTGCAAGCCCAGTTTTCGAGTCTGATCTTCATACAGCCCCGGCGCAACAAGAGAGTACAAGGTGTTGGACTCGTAAAGAAAATTTGTCACGAGCAGGTCGATATTTCCGTCTTGCGTGCAGTCTGCGACTGCAACGCCCATGCATGCCTCAGCCGCGCCCGCCGCGTTAAAAGCCAGCCCCGCCACTGCGGCGTTGTCCATTAATGACAAAGGTGTCGTGGAATTGGATGTATAGAAAAAGTTTGCCACAGTATCGTTGGCCACAAACAGCGACAGGCCACCACTGCCTGATCGAAACGCCGCAACTCCCAGCCCTCTCCCTGCTGCTGGTGGTGGTGTAAGAAAGCTTGCTGTTTTGTCTTGATATGATCCGTCGCCAGTGCCCATTAAACAGCGGTCCATTGCCCCGGGGTAGTCATACGGAGTACACATCGCTTGCTGCTCATCACCGCCACTGCATACTCGAGTGAATACGTCGTGGCCGGTAAGATAGTTCACGTCGTACAGGTCTGGTATAGAATCGCCGTTCAGGTCTGCAATCAGGCAACTGGCTGTCCATTCCGGCGGTGCGTCTGTCACGTTGACAGACGCGGCGGAGAACGTCCCGTCACCATTGTTCAGCCACAGGCTATTGGCTCCGATCGAAGCGATGTATGCATCCGCAAAGCCGTCGTTATTGATGTCGCCGGCGGACACTCCTGTACTAAAGTCTTTTTCGTGCCCGAATCCTGCGGCTTGTGAAACATCATCAAAGCGTTCACCGCGAAGATTGCGAAATATCGTGTCGTGGTAAAGCGTTTCAGTCGCCGGGGCATTGGGAATTGTGGTGCCCTGCGTGCAAAGTAAATCTGCATAGCCATCGTTGTCGAAGTCAGCAGCTGCCAGACCGCCACCACCAAATTCCAGCATTCGATGCGTGGTTGTGATTGCCCCTGGCATGTATTCGAATTGAAAGCCGATGTCTGCGGCCTGCATTCGAAAAGCGACATTGTCTGACCTTAGTGAACCGACTGGTTCAGCAATCTGTGGCTGCGTCGTGGGCATGGGGTATTCGGATAAATCAAGCTTTGCCGCAAGGTTGAATTCTTCGGCCGTCAGTTGAAACTTCAGATCCGGTAACTGCTCCGTCATTTCCTTAACCAATTGCTGCATGCTGTCATTCTGTGGAGCCTTCTTCACTCCAATTCTTCCCCACGCCAGCGCCTCCCAATATCGACCGACGGATCGAAGCGCGGTCAGCATGTCAAGAAACTCCTGCTCGTTCGGATCACGATCTGCCATCAGCGCCTGATGCTGCAGGTCTCGCAGATCATTCAGCAGTTGAACTCGCTGAAGCAATGGTTCTGCAAGCTGGCTTTCATTTACTGAAGTCAGGCTTCTTGCCAGTTGATGCATCGCTGGCAGGGATTCAGGCCGACGTCGTGAAGCTTCCCAGGCGCAACGCACCGTTGATCGAACATCTCCCGCTGCGTCCGCAAGCTCCGCAAGAATCAGCCAGGATTCAGCGTCCAGTTGCGACATGTCCAGTTCGGACTGCCATTTCCTCAGGCGTTGGGTTTGACCATTGCTTAATAACTGGCGGCCCATCCATCCGGTGAATTCAGCAGGCAAATGGCCGAGTTTCTCCGCAGCTTCCAGCTTCTCAAGAGCGAGCTTCGGCTGCTGGCTGGCAGCGGCTGCGGCGGCCTGGCCGAACAGCGGGTTGGGATCGCCGGAATCTGCGTCGATCGCGGCCTTCAGCATCTGTGGGTCATTCAGTAATCCGGACTCCCGCGAAAGCAGCATTAACAGATCAGTTTCCTGTTCGGCAAGAATCAGCCGCAACACGCAAGGGATTGCTTCCGAGCGTCGTCCGCACATTCCCAACAGCCGAGCATAACCATCATTGGCCGTCACGTTGTCTGGATCAATCTGCAGAATGCCCCTGTATGTCTTTTCCGCATCCCTGAAGCGGTATAGCTCATAGTGCAGAATATCGGCTGTCAGCATCTGAGCTGTCAGCCACGCTTTTTCGTTATCAGCCGGAATGTGACTCAAATAGTCGACTGCGTCATCGTAGGCGTTTCTAGCAACGGCACACTCCGCTGCGAGTAACCAGGCGTCAGCCAGATGCGGCTGTGTCAGCGTGATGGGGCGAACCAGGGATTCGGCTGCGTTAGCATCACCGCGAGCCAACAGCAGCCGTGCCTTACGAAGTGATTCGTGCGGACTGTCTGGCGTATCGCTGGAAAATGAGCAGCCTGGTGCTGTCAGCAAAGTCAACAGCAGAACCGCAATCGCATTGATCTGAACTGTTGTGCGGCTGCTCAAAAGGTTAGATCCCGTATTTGATGAAGACAAAAGAGCGAGAGGTCGCGTCAAACAATCTGAAATGGAACGGTTAAGGCTGAATCACAACCGGAAGTGAGCGAGATTCATGTTTTGTTACACAAGTGGCGATGGGCTTTCCTTCCACGACAGTCACTGTGCAATCCACCGGAAATGATGCAAGTTCAGAAACACTCTTCGATGGCCAGTGAATCTGGACGCTGTCAATCATTGTCGTTTCAGCCAGACCAAATTGAAGCAGTCGTTCGTTGCTGGCCATATATCCGTCACCGGCAGTTAATTGTCGAGTCACATCCTGACCTGAATATTTGATGGTAACTTGAGCTCCAATGGCGTCACGTGCGGTTGTTGAGGCGATTAACCGGAAACTGACACCGTGTCCGCAGGACTTCGTTGTGTTCTTCAGCACTGACACACCTGCATTGATATTGGAGACAATAAACTCCGGCATTCCGTCCATGTTCCAGTCCACTCTGGCCACGCCGCGTCCCAAATACATTCCGGAAAAATACTTACCAGCCTGAGTTGCTGGCAGCTCTTCGAAGCGTCCACCGACATTGTGAAAAAACTGAGGCCGTTGATGGTAGTCTCCACCGAACTCTCGACCGTCATCGACGTGGCCATTCGCGACAACCAGGTCCGGTCGTCCATCAAGGTCGGCGTCGAGTGTCTGAGTTCCCCAGCCAGTATAAGGCAGACTAACAGACTGCATGCCAGTAGCTCTGGTTGTGTCAACAAAAAGGCCAACAGTATCCTGAAGGTAGACAGTGTTGGATTCGTCTTGAAAGTTCGTAACGAACAAGTCCAATAGTCCATTTCCGTCCAGGTCGTCTACTGCAATGCCCATACACGCCATGGGTAGCCCCTGATCATTCAGTGCCAACCCGGTGACCATTGCATCATCGCTTAATACGATATTCTCCGAGTTGTCCGCCGGACGACTCTTGAGCATAAAGTTCGCGACCTGATCGTTGGAAATGAACAAAGAAGGACGCCTGTCTGAAGCTGTTTCAAACGCGACAATTCCCAGTCCTTTTGAATTTACTTGCGGCGTCGCTTCGTCAATCGGGCGAAAGGTGCCATCCCCCAGATTGATCAACAGGCGATCCGGGGAACCATCGAAAACGCTGGGTGAGCATGCTCGATCACGGCAGATCTTCGTATACACATCGTCACCCATCAGGTAATTCACGTCATACAAATCCGGCAGGCTATCCGCATTCAGGTCGCACATCAGCACACTTGCTGTCCACTCCCGATCACTGAGTGATGCCTGTTCACTTACGTCGATAAACGTTCCGTCTCCCTGATTCTGGTAAAGACAGTTCTTTCCGACATTGGCAACGTACAAGTCAGGAAATCCATCGTTTTGAAAATCACCGACAGTGCACCCCTGTCCATAGCCGGCAATACGTTCTGCAATGGCACTTGAACGATCTTCAAAACGATCTCCGTCGAGGTTTCGAAACAGCGCATCATGAAGGCTTGACGTTTGTTCGGGAGAGTTTCGTCCACTTTCCCATTCGACCCCCTGTGTCAAAAACACGTCCGGCGAACCATCCATGTCAAAATCTATGATACCGACGCCGCCGCCGGTCTGTTCAAGCACGCGCACTCCTTTTGTGGCAGGGTCGTCTGCGTTGAAGTACTGAAAGTCAATTGCAGCAGTATCTTCAAACTGAATAGACACCGGTAATGTTGCCTTCATCCGCGCGACACGATGCTGCTGCGAAACATCTGCGATCAGTTGGTGTAAACCAGGCACGTCACTAACCTGGCGTCCTGCTGAAGGATTGACGGCGGGGGCAATCCTTGGAAGTTCCGGCTGCAGGCTTTTAGACAGCCTGCTTAAGATAGCGTCTGGCCAATCTGAATCGGGGTATTGTCGGCGCGCCTCAACGGCCCATGCACACGCCTCCCAGTTTCGCCCAAGTTGCTCCATGAGCTGAGTTACTTTTCTGGCAGCTGCTTCGTCTTTCCCGTCCGATGAAAGAACGTGATCAACCTGTTGTGATACGTCACCCAGTAGGTTGCAGTATTTTATGACCGAGTCACGGTCTGGATCCTCGGTCGCGGCCAGAACCTGGGCCAGGGCGCAGTAACCTCTTCGATGAAGCGATGCTCTTATGACAGACTGCCATAAGCAGTCGGCTGCAACGGAAAGGTTTCCCTGTCGACGTGCCCATAAGCCTCGCACATACCAGATGTCCGGCGATTGTTCTGCAATGGCTGGTAATGCCTGGTGCCAGTCCAGAAAACGGCCAGTATCCGGTAGGTCGACCAAAAGCTCGCCAAGCATGGCCTGGGCCGAAACCAGTCGTGGGTGTTCATTCACCAGGGGCCGAAGTTGCTCAATCGCCCCAACTTTTCCTTCATGAAAAGAATCAGCAGCAACAGCCAGCCGAACATGCAGCCCACTGGGATTTCTCTCGACACATCTTGCCAGCAGGTCTGGCTGACGAATTTGACGGCTTACATCTGCAGCCATGCCCAATTCGCGGAAGGTCGCGTCGCCACCTTTAATCAAGGCGAAGAAGTTGTCCAACGCCTCCCAGCGTCGGTTCGTGAGCGACAGCAGCAGGGCCATGCGACTGTTGGTGACCCCGTTTGCGGGGTTCAGGCTAAGAACCTGCCGATACAACTGCTCAGCAGATTCCAGCTCCCCAAGCTCCTTGTACAATTCTGCAGCCGAAAACAGAGCCAGCTGTCCGTCCTCAGTAGAATCGTCCTTAGCTGCCGCCAGATAGTACGGCAGAGCCTGTCGCAGCCGGCCTTTCCTGGACGCCACCTCTCCGATAATCAGCTGGCTGGCCTGCCACTGCTTCGAATCGGGGGGGATAGACTTCGCAAGACGTTCGGCCTCTGCAAGATCCTTCCCCACCAACGCCAGCCGTGCCAGCCGAAGAGACTCGGCTGGCGGCGTGGACGGCGAACCTGATTGGAAACATCCCGATCCCAAAAAAAGAACAACAATCGCTACTGCAACAATAACATGTTTGTGCGATCGCATGTTGGAATGACATTGCCTTTCACACAGCAACATGCCGCTATTTTATCTCCAGAAGAATGTCATTGTCGCCGCTGGACTTCACCTCGGCAGTCAAAGGTGTGGTCGTTGAAGAAGAATATTCAGGCGGCACCAACCCAGCTCCTCCGGCCGCACTTTCTGCTGAGGCTGCACTGTGGGAGTTTGAATCGGAATAAGCCTGTTCGTGCCCGTCATCTCCAGCGTCAGCGGATTCTGTGCTGCTTGCTTGCGTTGGAATTGGTTTGGATAAAACCACTTTGTAGCTGCCTGCAGCCGCACCATCACCGTAGTCATATGTGGTCAGCACAAACTGTCCTTGTGCATCCGTTCGCCCGATTGCCGTTGGTTGCCCCTGTTCTGTTGGAGCAAACGCCACTGTTGCGTCCGCCAAGGGGGCCCCAAACATAGTCACTTTGCCTTTAGTTAAAAAAACGGGCTTACCACCCGAGGCTCCGCCGCCACCACATCCGGCAGCGATCAGCAGGCTAATCATCAATAGCCCATAAGAACATCGACTCATTTTCTACATTCCTAAATAAAGGGCGGACCACGAAAACGTGATCCGCCCAGAGTAACTCTTATGACGCTTCAAGCCAACTAACGCCTACCATTCGCCAATTACTTCTCCGGACTGAATACTTCCCAAGGCACCAAACACACCATAAGGGCTTGGTGATCCACCGGTTAGCGGTGCAGCGGCCAAGTTGCCAGAGTCGATGTTTTCGCTCACAAAGCGAACAGAACCATCGCCCAACAGTACCTGAGCACCACCAGTGTGATGGCTGGTCATTGACATGATACCGTCTCGGTCGTGCTGATTATCGTTACCGTTCTTGCACGATGGAGAATTTGGCGGCAGAGTTGTGTGGCATCCGGTAAATGGCGGTGACCCGTCATACGCACGAACTCCACCAAGTCGCGAACCAGTTCCGTTCCCCAGACTGGTGTATCTGCCATTCGAATCGACAGAAGCCTTGCACAAAGCAGGGTTATTACGACCACCATTGGGCACGCTTGTCGTAGTAGCTCCGGTCAGGATGCTGTCGGCATTTTGCTTAGCTTTGATGCGTTCGCCCATTGCGATGGTGTTCGACAAGCCATCTGTGACGTCTCTAAACCGACGTACTCCTCCGCGACCATTGCCCTGCTGCCCCATGAAGAAGCCTCGGCTTCGGCCACCGTTGCCAGCCCATCCTGGGTTTGAGTCCCAAGCATTGTCGCCATAACAGAACATGTAGTTCGTTGTGGCCTTCCGTCTTTCAGCAGTGTGTACACCGTCACCATCAGATGGGCACAACAGATTGTTCGTCTGAACCAGAATGTTGTTGACTCCTCCGCTCCAAGGTGCATTTGCACCACCAGCATCCATTAACGCTGATGCCTGCTGGTACGCTGGCGCTTGATCGATGTACGGAAGCAGACCGAAGTGTCCACTAAACCGCCGGTAAGTTGCTCCAAAGGCACCCGTGCAACCAAAAGGAGCGGTGCTGAACACATCATGATAGTTGTGAATCGCCAGACCCAATTGCTTGAAATTGTTTTTGCACTGAGTGCGACGGGCGGCTTCGCGAGCCTGCTGCACGGCGGGCAGCAATAGAGCAATAAGGATCGCAATAATCGCGATCACAACCAGCAATTCAATAAGGGTAAACGCCTTGCGCTTACTACTACGGAGATGTTTCATGAGCAGGTCTTTCTAAGAACAAAACAAAAAAACGGACTTCTAGTCATCTTCGTCCACCAGTGTATCAGAATTTTAAGGCAAAAGGGAATGGTGGACAGATTGACCAAGCAGTCAAAAGCTAAGGTGCAGTCAGGTAAATGTCAACATTATTCGGTCGTTTGCCGCCAAATGTGCTCTTGTACTTCGCCAGAACTTGATTCCAGTTTAATCAGAGTCGCCCGGCATCTGGAATAACACCGGAAAGACAATCGAACTTTTAAACCTTGCTGAGTTCATTTGCGGTCCATTCGGTGGTTTGGCGCTGGTACTGCACTGGTTCAACTTCAAAATGAAGCAGACTGGAATTCCATTCTCGTGGTATTGTTTTCTACTGGCTGTGTCGGTTGCGAAGATCGGATGGTTTTGTCCTACTGGTGATGTATCTGACACCTATCGTCCTTCCGCGGCAATTGCGGCTCGGGTCCAGAAATCGGCCAGTTCGATTAAGCCCAGCTCAGCATATGAGTGCGCGAGTTCTACGCGAACAGTGACGTTTAATGGGTCTTTCGCTGCGAGTTCTTCCATTTCATGAATGCTGACTTTCTTATCCAGTAGAAGCCGATGCTGTGCGAGGGATTTATTCGCAAGCTCTTTCTCGCCATTTCGGGCGTAGGCTTGTCCTAATTGGTAGTGAATTTGTTCGTCTGATGGCGAAAGTTCGACGGCTGTTCTCAGGATTGTAATTGCCTCGGGAAGTCGCTTATTGGCGATGAGGTAAGTACCACGCAGCAGGAGCGCTTCAGTGTCATTGGGTGAGCTTTTCAAATATGACTCCAGTACTGAATCTGCTTTTGCGTCCAGCCCTTCCTGGATAAGAAGTTTTGCGTACAGTGTTGGGGCTCGTTGACCTATGTCAGGCCAATCCGCAAACACTCGGTCAAATTCTCTACGTGCGTCGGCCGTTCGGCCAAGTCGAACATAGGCCTCTACCAGATTGATGCGAGTTTCATGGTCTTGCGGGCTACAGTGTTCCAACAGTGTTTCGGTCGCTGCAGCGAAGTTTTCCCAGCGACCGTGATTGCGATGAACAAGCGAGATGACTCGCAGCGCAGGTACGTCGTTGGGCGAAATCGTCAGAAGTTCGTTGCAATGAGCGAGGGTATCGACGTCGCGCCCAATGTCGAAGCGAATTGTCACGGCCAATCGGAGGGTTTGTTCTCGAAGGTCATCATTTCGACTTAAAGCAAGTGCGATAAGTTGATCAGCCGGACCGAATCGTCGCGAGTTGAAGAAGATTTGGGCTGCATTGAGCAAATCTTCTGTTGCCAATTGTTCGACGCGGCTTTCTTTTGGGACTTCCCGTTCGGGGGCTGTACCTTCCGCGAGGTCAGACAGTGCCAGAATATACAATTCTGCAGTCGCCGCGAGGGGATCCGGTTCTGTCTTGAGAGTTTCAGCAATGGCGATCGCGGTATTGGCGTGAGTTACACGACGTGGGTGCGTGGTGGCTCTGATTAGTTGCTTTACCTCGTCACGAAGGGACGCCAGCCGAGCGTTCGGTGAGTTGTTTAAGGCGGCGGCGACCACTATCAAAGAAATGATCACAGTTGCTAATGCTACGGCTAGTTTTAGTCCAGCAGATTTACGAACTGACATCTTTGCCTCGTCCCTGAATCAATTTGTGAACTGTTCCTGTTGGCAGCATATTGAAGGCTTCCTGGTTTCCGCCGGGCCATATTACCTTTACGTCAACTGGCTGGTCCGTTGGCAGTGTGAACATCAGACGTTGATCGCTTTGTGAAAGATAACTGCCACCACTGACTCGCCATTTTTTTAGTTGCTTCCCTGCTTGCATTTTGATGCTCACAACTGCTCCAATCGCAGACCGCTGAGCAGTGACTCCAATGATGTCGAAGCTAATCCAGTGATTACATTTGTGATTGTTTCGTAAGACGCAAACTGGATCATTTTGATGTGAAACGATCAGGT
>ERZ887849.4308-NODE-4308-length-10093-cov-4.884539_pt1 | contig 10093 bp, 6 predicted proteins | sample MGYA00521267_ERZ887849 | MGnify/ENA primary metagenome ERZ887849 (study PRJEB32303, sample SAMEA104408601) | aquatic metagenome | biome: Brackish water; feature: Pelagic; material: water | place: Baltic Sea | collected 2014-06-06T16:11:00 | depth 2,863 m ... | reverse complement strand
CCCCTCTTGCAGGCACCCGTGGCGTTTCCGGAGCTTCAGAGCTGGTGGGTCATCGACCTGCCCGTCGCGGCGTTGCTGGCCCCCGTGACCGCCCTCGGCGGTGCCTCCCTCACCTACAACCTCGCGTTCCTGCTCCACATCGCCGCCGGGGCCTGGGGCTTCACGCGGCTGTTGCTCCACCACCGGGTGGCCCCTGAACTCGCCGCATTGGCCGCTGTGGTGGGCTGCTTGTCCCCCTTTGTGCGGGGGGCGATGATCAGCGGCGTGCCCGAAGCGCTCTCAGTCCTGCTCACTCCGCTGCTCATGATCTGGCTCACGCTCGCCTTGGACGGCAGCCGGCGCCACCTCGCCGCCGCCGCAGTGCTGGCGCCGATGCTGGTGCTGGACGGGGCATACGGCGCCGCGGCGGGCGCGCTGGGGTGCGCACTGGTCGTGGGGATGGCCTTGCTGGGCCAGGCCCCGCGCTGGCACACACTGCTGCGCTCGGCCATGGTCGCCGCGCCGGCAGGGCTGGCCTTTGCGGGACTGCGGGAAGCCATGCGCTTCACCGACCACCCGGTGTTGGAGCGGGCCAGCCGCCGCATCGCCGACATCGGGCCCCACTGGGTGCTTCAGCCCCTCGGTGGTGCGGACCTGCTCGCGTTCGTGAAGCCTGCGGCGCTGTTCGCCCTGCAAGCCCCGCCCACCGGCCACCGGCACATCGTCTATGTTGGCGTGCTGATGCCGATCTTCGCCCTGTTCGGCCTCCGGCATCGCCCCGCCCGCCCGTACATCATCCTGGGTGCCATCACCGCCCTGCTGTGCCTCGGTCCTGCCCTCCACATCGGGGGCGTGGCGGTCCCCGGCATCACCCTCCCCGGCGCCTTGCTCTGGTCGTCTGGGGCCACCAACCTTTACCGGCTGGCTGGCCTCGTGCCCCTCGCCGGCATCGCGGCACTGGTGATTGGCAGCCGATCTCGGTGGTTGCCGACCCTGGCCCTGGTCCTCATCGCCGCCGAGTGGTTCACCGGCGCGCCGCTGCGGCTGAAGGTCGCGACCACCGCCGATCCCGCCGGTCCGGTTGAAGCGTGGATGGCCACCCAGCCCCGGGGCGGTGTGCTGGATCTGCCCTTCGATCGCGAGGACACCAGCGCGTCCGGCCCGTATCCGCAGCGCACCTTCCACCTCCAGACCCACCACCACCACCCCATCGCCAGCGCGCTCTACGCCCAGGCCCCGATGCACGGAGAAGAGCCTGCCATCGGTGCCTTCGACCGAGCGATCCGGGCGGGCTGGCGGCTGGCCAACGTGCCCGACACCGAGTCCCAGCGGGCGTCCCCCGACGTCCCCCCGCCACCGCTGGGGGGCGCCCGGACCGACCTGCTGGCCCACCTCCACCGCATGCGCTTTGGGATGGTGACCCTCGACCTGGCCCTGGTTCACCCCGACCAACGGGACGGCGCCCGGACCTGGGCCCTGTCGTGGCTGGGGGAGCCGGACGCCGAGGCCGAAGGGCGCATGGCCTGGACGCTGCCGAAGCCGTCGGGTGCCCCGCCGAGTGTCGATCTGATGGGCCCCCACTCCGAGCCCCCGCCCCGACGGGACCGCCGTCCCGGTGGGTTCAAGGGCAAAGGCAAGAGCAAGTCCCGGGGAGGGGGCCCGCCGCCGCCCCGCTGACCTCAGCGCCCGCCCACGCCCCAGTCGATGCCCACCTGAAGCCAAGCGGCCAAGGGCGAGACGCCAGCCACCCGCACCAGTCCCGCCCCCCACCCCACATCGGCCTGGACAAACCACCGGTCCCCCGACCAGCGGTTGAGGCTGCCGAGGCCCCACGCTCGGGCGGTGTCGGCGCCGGCTTCGGACCACACGGCCGCATCCACCACCACGCCGTGCTCGAAGGCACCCACGTCGGTCTCGAGCTTCACCCGTGGCCCCGCCCGCAGCGCGGCGTAGCGCTCCACCCAGAACTCCGCCCAGCCCGCCCCCGCGAGGGGCACCACATACGGGTTCATACCACCGAGTCGGGTGCGCGTGAGCAGCGACTGGTCCTTGGCCCAGCCCGCCCTCACCTCCGCCAGCGGTGCCACCCGCCACGGCGCGTCCGTGGTGACCGTGCCGTGCACATGGGGCTGAACAGCCGCCCCCAAGCGATCGTGGTCCACCCCGGCCCGCAGCCACCCATGGACCGGCTTGGACCACCAGCCCAGCAGCCCGTCGGCGGTGAGCCAGGGCGTCGGATCGGGCAGCTCAACCTCGGTGGCGGGAAGGTCCGAGAACCACGCATAGTAGGCCGTTCCCGACACTCCCGCATAGAAGCCATGGGGCAGGTAGGCGATCACCCCGGCTTGTCCGCCGACGGTCGACCCCGCGAAGCCCCGCTCGGGCCGCGGCTGGCCATCGTCCCACGGGGAGATCAACAAGCCCACCGCGCCCACCTCGGTGCGGCTGGCCACCCAAGCCCGTCCCCACTTGGCCTCCGGTGCCCACCGAATGTCGAGGGTGTCCGTCAAGATCTGGGCAGACCACGGCCCCTTGCGCACCCCCACATCCAGCGCCCCGTGGGGGTCCGGATCAAACTGGCCCGCGACCATCGCCCGCCACTCCACGGGGACCCTCGCAGTGCTCCCGTCGTCGGTCGGTACCTCGGCCGCCGGCGCCGCCAGGGCACTGCTCCAGCCGCACAACACCATCCAGGTCGAGGCGGCCCAGCTCAACGGCGCCGCCGCAGCACCACCAAGCCCGGCAGCAGCGTCCACCAGACCCCGCCCCCGCCGCCCGCCGTGCTGCACCCCCCGTCTTTGCTCGGGGCCGGCGTGTCTCCGTCCACCGGCGCAGCGTCGTCTTCATCGTCCACCGGATCCGGCACCGGGCGTTCTTCGTCCGGCAAGACCCAGCCCGAGTCCACGCCGCCCGTGTCGTGGACCAGGGCATCCTCGGAGACCCGCAGCGCGTTGTCCCCCACCACCCGGTCCAAGAACCAGTCGCCCGGCTCTTTGGCCGCAAACACCACATAGTGCCGCGTCTCACCGGGCTCCAGCGCCGGCTCCCGCACCGCAACGGTCTCGCCAGGTACCGCGTCTGTCAGGTGCAGCAGCACACGCCCGTCGTCCGGTGATGCCGGCCAGTCCCCATCGAGCCGCACCAACGCCACATCGGCCAACGGCTCAATCCATGGATTGTCCCACCGCAACTCAAGGCCATCGCCGTCATCGGTCGCGGTGAGGTCCACTCGCCTGTAGTGGGCGGCTTCATCGGCGAGGCGCACCACACAGACCTCGTCGAGGGTCCACCCGCCAAACTCCAGCCCGCCGTCGCTCTGCAGCGTCCAGTCGGCTTGGACTGTTCCATCGTCCACAATGCCCTGAAGCACGATGTCGTGCAGCGTCCAGTCCACATCGAGGGTGTGGGTGGTGCCGCCGCCGGTCGACTGGTTCTCAAACACCGCCACCCCGTTCACTTGCAGCCCCGCTTGGTCATACCGGGCGTCTTCGACCGTCAAGTAGCGCCAGTAGCTGAGCATCAGCATGCGGTCGGACGGGTCCACCGCCACCTCGGGCATCGTCGCGAACTGGCGGTTGTTGGCCGCGTACTCCCCCGACAAGCGGGTTCCCATCACATACGAGCCCACTCTGGCCGCCGCGGGCACAAAGCGCCCGCCGGTTGCCGTGCCCACTTCCCACTCGTCCACACCGCCGCCAGGGCTCTCCGGCAAGCCGCCGCCGGTCACCCATCCCACGGCTTCCCCGGACTCGAAGTCTTCGCACCACACGGCTTCCCGATCGCCCACCCGAAAGCGGTAGACCCCATCGACCGTGCCGCCGTGGGACCAGATGGAGGCTTCGCCGTCGGTGGTGCTGGCCTCGATGAAGTAGCGAACCTCGGTGGTGGCGAGCTGGCGGGGAAGCTCGCCGGTCCAGCTCAGCCCGTCGGTGGACAGCGTCAGGGCCGTCCACCCGGCGTAGGGGTCGGTGGTCTCCTCGGGCAACACGGTGCCGGGCACGGGCAGCGCCGGGTCGGTGCTGAACCAGAGCTGGACCGAGTCGGGGTCGAAGTCTGAGCAGCCCACGGTGGCATCGTGAATGCTGAACTGGACGGCATACTCAAGGGTTGTGGACGTCTGGGGCCCGAGCGGCGTGTGGTTCAGGGAGAGCACCCCGATGGGCCCCGGACCGAGCCCGTGCTGGTCCAGCAACGTCACCAGATCACACGCGTGGGGGGTGCCGTCGGACAGGTCGCCGTTGTCATCGTCGGCGAGGATGACCGCTTCATAGGCATCGGTCAGGGTCGGCCCTTGCTCCAGCGCACCGAGGAACAGCAAGTCCGTGGCTTCAATGCCCGCCGGGTCGCCCATGTCGGCTTCCCACTGGGCCCGCAGGTTCCACAGAAAGCTGGCCCAGATCAAGCCATCGTTGTGGACTTCGCCGCTCAAGTCGTCGGGATAAACGCGATCGGTGTCCAGCTCTCGGATCGCGCTGCCGTCCGGCCGTGCATTGGCCCCCACGGTGGCGTCGTCCAAGATGGTGGACGAGACATAGTCGGCGCTGCCCTCGGAGATGTCACCGGCGAAGGTGCCGCCAGTCAGGATGTATTGGTGAATCCCGTGGCCGACCTCGTGGTAGATGACGTCCGCGATCTTTCCGTAGTTGTAGCAGTAGCTGCCCGCACCCACAAAGAAGTTGATGGTGCCGCTGGTGTAGTAGGCGTTGCAGGCCGATGAGTTGATGTCGACATTGGCCACCACCTTGGACGCCAGCCAGGGGTGGGCCGGTCGGCGGTCCTTCAGCCAGTCCCACACACCGTGGAAGTGGTGCTGGACCGAGGCACTGGCGTCGCTGATGTCTTCGCCCCCCGTCAGCAACAGGGTGCCCGCCGCGTCTGGCGCCGCCGTGACCGTCACGTCGCTGCCCCGCTTGAGAACCTGCAGCTCTGGGCCATCCAGCTCGACGGTCAGCGTGCCCGTCAGCCCATGGGAGCCGTCGTCAGCGGTGGTGTCGACCGCGCCTTCCCCATCGGTGACCGTGCCCAGCCGCAGGGGCGCAGCGATGTGGGCGTCACCGATGGTCCGCTCCAGAACACTGAGTTGCACGTCATCGTAGCGAACATCCGTCCACCGGTGGACGACGCTGCCCCCCCGGTCCCGCCACGTCGTGATGCCGTCGGCTGTGGTGACCGTCACCAGCACCATGTCGACCCCTTCGGCGGGGGCCACCCAGGGCTCCCCCTGCTTCCAGTTGGGCATGGCCACCACGGCTTCGCCCGCTGCGGGCCGCTCCGTCATCGCGATGGGGTGCAGCCGCACCCAGATCCCCGCCACTTGGCCGCCCTGTTCGAGTGCCAGCACCTCGTCGCCCACGACGGTCGCCCCGTGCCAGGTGCGGTGGAAGTGGTGCCAGCGGCGCTCTCCCCGCTGTTGCACGGGATCGGCCACCAGCTCGGTCGGGTCCACCCCGCTCAACGCGGCGAGGTTGGCCAAGAGCCCCGGGAGATCGGACACCGGAACACCGGGCCCACCCACAAAGCGCGGGGCCCCAGTGCGCTCATCCCAGCGGGCGGTCCACCCCGACCCCCAGCGCGCCCGAAAGCCCCGCCAGTCGGCCCGATTGGACAAGGCAAACTGGACCGTGGGGGTGCGCGCGAGGTGGGGCACCGGCGGGCCGGATCGCACCGCACCGGGGTAGGGCGTCATGGCGAGCAGGCTCAGCAGCACAAGCATGAGAAGTCCGAGGCGGTGGGCATCCCACCTTATCCCGGCTCGACCCGTCCTCCGGGCCGCCCGCCAAAATGCCCCGCCCGGAGCCCCCAGTGCTGGCTGTGTTCACTTCCTTGCTGCTCAGCGGCCCCGCGGATGCCGCCCCCTGCGCGTTGGCGCTCATCACGCCGCTGGACGGCGGGATCGCGGTGGTGCTTGGCGACCGGGAGCTTCCCCGGGATGCCCTGGTTCAGAGCGTCTTCGATGACTCTTGCCTGGACGGCATGCCCGTGAGAGTGCGGTCGCTGCCCGACCAATACCGGTCCGGCGACCAGCCCCGAGTGGCGGTCGGTGACTTGGCGTGTGTGGCCCCCGACGTGCTCCGGCCCCCCGACCACGCCCTGTGGATGGCCCGCTCCAGCTTGGACCGTCCGGATGGTCCTGTGGCCCACCAGCCCCCCGGTCGACTGCTCGGGCCGCTCACACGCTGCACCGACACCACCGTCACCCTCGGTCGAACCGCGACCACCACCGAGACCACCCTCCCCATCGACCAAGTCGGCAACCTGCGGCCCATCGAAGCCACCACCCTCGCGGCGGTCCACCGGGTGCAAGCCCAGGCCATGGTGCACGGGGGGCCGGTGGGCATCGAGCAAGTGGGCTGGACCCACACGGGACGGGTGAGCTTGCCGTGGACCTGGCTGGACGACGACGCGGTCCGGGCGGAACACGTCCGGGAGGGGCTGCTCATCGGCGAACAGAAGGAGCGGGCGCTGGCGGCAGTGGGGCCGGCGGACCTGTGGCTGCACTTCACCGGCAGCGATCCCGACCGCAGCGACGTGTGGGGAGAGCCCGACGCGGTGGTCGCACTCATCGACCTTGCCGCGAGCTGGAAGACCGTGTGCGAGGCTCTGCCCGCCCGCAGCCCCGGCGCGTGTGCGCTACAGCTGGGGGACATGGCCTGGTACGACGACCGGCGGCCCGATCCCTTGGGCCACAAGGACCACTATCAGGGCCGATGCGTCGACATCCGGTTGTTCCGCAGCGACGCCAGCCGGTACGAGGCGTGGTGGAACCGGGACGATGACCGGCCGGGCTGGGCATCCGCCTACGACCGCGCCCTGACCGGGGCCTTTGTCGCCAATGCACTCGCCCGGAATGACGTGGACAAGGTCCTCTTCAACGATCCCAAGGTCAACGGCGCCACCCCCGCACGGGGCCACGACGACCACCTGCACCTCTGCTTCGCCCCGACACCCCAGGCCCCATGAGCAATCGACTCCCCGAGACCTTGAGCGAAGAGTGGCTGCGCCAGCAGGGCCGGCGCCACCTTGAGCGATATTGGCCGTCCGAAGAGCAGCTTCGGCGGGTGCTCCGGCGCCGCGTGGACCGCTTCACGACCGAGCGGGGCGGCCCCCGGGCCCCCGGCTACGGGCTTGCCGAGAAGATCATCAAGGAGTTCTTGGAGCAGGGTGCCCTGAACGATGTGCGCTTCACCAAGGCGTGGGTCGAGAGCCTGGACCGCCGGGGGGACTCCCGCTTTCGCATGCGGGCCAAGCTGCGCCAGAAGGGTGTGTCGTCCGAGGTCATCGACGAGGTGGTCCAGAGCCACGACCAAGCCACCCGGGACGAGGGCATCGACCCCGTGATGGCCCGGGCCGCCGCCACCCTCAAGCGCCGCCGGCTCGGCCCCTACCGCCACGACCCCCAGAAGCGGGCCGAGCGCCGAGACAAGGACCTGGGCGCGCTGGCCCGCGCCGGCTTCCCGTACGGGGTGTGCAAGCAGCTCATCGACGCCGAGAGCATCGAAGACGTGGAGCTGCTGGCGAGCGGCGAGCTCGACTGAGCAAGCACCGGCCACCCCCTGGTGTGGGATGCAATGCGCTGGGGTAGCGTGTCCTAGGTTCTTCCCGACCCGAGGTGCCCATGCCCCCCCGCTCCGTCGTCCGCAGCCAAGCCAAAGCGCTGGTGACCGAGACCCGCGCCCGGGCCGGCCTCATCGCCCGCTGGACCGCCTTGCTGTGGGCCATCGAGATCGTGGACTTGGTCGTGGTGCACGGCGGTCTCGACGCCTTTGGCGTGCGGCCGCGGGTGGTGTCTGGGCTATTGGGGATCCCCCTGATGCCACTGTTGCATGGCGGGCTGCCCCACCTCATCGCAAACACCGTGCCATTCATCATTCTCGGCTGGCTCACGACCTCCCGAAAGCGCATGGACTTCTGGGTTGTGGGCGCGGTCAGCACCCTCACGGCGGGGCTGCTCGCATGGGTCTTCGGCGCGGCAGGCTCGGTCCACATCGGCGCGAGTGGTGTGGTGTTCGGCTTTCTGGGCTTTCTGATGGGGCGCGGGTTCTGGGAGCGCAAGGCGGGTGCGGTGGTGCTGTCGCTGCTGGTGACCTTGACCTTCGGCGGGATGCTGTGGGGCATGGTGCCTGTGCTCGCGGGGGTCGGCATCTCGTGGGAGGGCCACCTCGGCGGCTTCCTGGGCGGGCTGCTCTGTGCGCGCACGCTGGGCCAAGCCCGCGCGAAGACCCGCAAGTGAACGACATTGTGGCGCCGTCTCCTGCGCCGCCGCTGCGGGTGCCTGGGCTCGCAATGCCCGGGTACAGGTACATCCCGGGCCAGCGTCCCCACCCCTTTCGCCACGAGGGGGGCCACCAGCACCACCACCCTGATCCACTGACCGATGTGCTGTGGGATCTGGACCGGCCCTGGCAAGAAGACGTCCGCTATCTGCACGGACAGGACCTCTTCGACCAGCGCTATCTGTGGGAGTCCCACGAGCTGTGGGAGGCCATCTGGCACGCCGTGCCCCGAGACCGCCCCGAGCGGCAGCTGCTCCAGGGCCTCATTCAGGTTGCCGCGTCCTTGCTCAAGCTGCACATGGGCAGCACCGCCGCGGCCGGCCGCCTCGCCGAGCGGGCGCAGGGGAGACTGGTCCGCGCGGCACCCGGGGGCGGCACGCTGTGGGGAGTCAACGTGAACGCCCTGTGTATGGGCATTCAGGGCGCCCAGAGCGGCGGCCCCTGGCCCACCCTCCAGTGACTCAGAAGCCGGACTTCTGGGCCCGGCGCAGCGCTTCTTGCACGCGACGGTCGCGGGGATTGGAGACCGCCGCCGCCTTGAGCACGTCGACCGCCTCGCGCGCCTCGCCGCGCTGCATGTAGAGCTGGCCCAGCAACAGCGCGATCTCGGGGTTCGACGGCATCGCGGCCCAAGCCGAGCGCCCATGGCCGACGGCCCGGTCGACCATGCCGGCGCTCGCGAAGATGCGTGCGGCGACAAAGTGGGCCCGGGGGTTGTCCGGCGCGAGATCGATGGCCCGCTGGACCACCCCCACGCCCCGCTCGGCGGAGCCCGCGTTGGCCCAGGCCTCAGCGACCTCCACCCAGCGGGCGGGGTCGAGGCTGTCTTCCAGCACCACCAGCTCTTCGAGGGCTTCAGCGAGCCCCTCGGTGTCGGACCGCTTGCGCCGGACTTCAGCGAGGTCCTGCCAGATGCGGATGACGGCGCCACGGCGATCGTCGGGGTTCATCGCTTCGGACTGGCGCTGGGCGTAGTGCACGCCGCCTGACACGGTGCTGTCGGCGTAGGGCGCAAGCTTCAGGGCAGCGGAGAGCTCCACTTCGGCCCGTGCGTACTCGTCCCGGGCGAGCCAGAGGCCCCCGAGCTGGCGGGCGTAGCGGCCATTGTCCGGAAAGACGGTGCGCAGCCGGCTGATGCGGCGCAGGGCACCCTCGTGGTCCCCGCCAGCTTGCATGCGGTTCGCCGAGAGCTCCCATGCGGTCGGCCCTTCCGCCAAGAGGGTGCGGGCGGTGCTGGCCGTGCCTTGGGCCCGCTCGCCGGCCCCACACAGCCGGAACGCCGCCGCCGCTTCGGCTTGAATGACCGCGTTCTGCATGGCGCCCGTGACCGCCCGGGCCGCCAAGGACAAGGCGCGGTCACAGTTGCCCGTGCGGGCGTGGGTCCATGCCGCGAGGGCCTGGGCGTCGGCGCCACCCCCGACTTCCAGCATCTTCTCTGCCGCGCCCACCGCCGCGTTGAGCTGGCCACTGGCCAGGTGGGTCTCGGAGGCCCGTCGCCATGCCTCGGGCGGTGCCTTGCCGTCGGCTTCTTCGCGGCGCTTGACCTGTTGCAGCGCGCGGTCGAGCGCCTGGGCACCCTTGCCATTCACCAGCAGTGCATCGATGAGAACTTGCTGCCCACCGGCAATCTGGGTCTCGGCCGCGACCTGGGCCGGCACCAGCGCCCGCTCGGGCTCCGGGGTCTCCATCCAGGCCCGAGCGACGCCGACCAGCGCCCGGGGCTCGCCCGGCTTCTTCTCCAAGACCCGCTCATAGGTGCGCACCGCCGCAGGGTAGCGACCGGCCTCCATGTAGTCCTCCGCCTTCCGCGACTCCTTGTACAGGAGCCAGTTGATCACGTC
>ERZ887849.4303-NODE-4303-length-10101-cov-6.596058_pt1 | contig 10101 bp, 19 predicted proteins | sample MGYA00521267_ERZ887849 | MGnify/ENA primary metagenome ERZ887849 (study PRJEB32303, sample SAMEA104408601) | aquatic metagenome | biome: Brackish water; feature: Pelagic; material: water | place: Baltic Sea | collected 2014-06-06T16:11:00 | depth 2,863 m ... | reverse complement strand
CGTATATATACATAAAGATCGTCATGCTGAAGCTATCTTAGATCGCGAGCTTACTACGGGATTAACAGTAAGCGAACAAAGACGCGTTGATAAAATAGAAAACGATCGAATACTCGCTAAACTCGAAGATGAAAACAATCTCAAAAAGCAAGGTATATATACGCTTCAAACAACAAACGACTACGGGTACTCCGAAACTAAATATGTAAAAATACAACAATTCTTACAAGCAAAACGCGATGCAACATTCGATCGCATCTTCTGTTAATTACCATTGCGAAATAGTAACGGTCGCAATATGAAAGGTTAATCGTTCTATGCTCATAGATATAATGACATTCATCGGATACTTCTTACCTGCATTATTTATAGTAAGAGCTATCAATTATTATTTAAGGTAAACAAAATGACACTATCTACACTTGATATCAAAATGATTAACTACATTAGTAAAAACTTAAACTTTATAAGGCTTGCTATAGACACTGTACACCATAAAGACGACAAAGAAATCGCTGAATGGTTATGGCAATACATGAAAGTATCTCATAGCGAAATCGATCGCCAACAACGACACGAAGCTATACAAGCACGTCGAAAATTCAATAGTCCAAACTATTCAAAGGCAGGTCACTAATGAAAGTTCAAGAAGCTATAGCCAATAGATTTTACAAAGATTTTGAAGATGCTCTATACGATTTTACTTTTTCATACAAAACCGAGCAATATTCATACAAAGCCGGAGATCTTATAGAAGATGCAACTATACTGCGATTATGCGAAGAATGCTTTTGCTCAGCTCATAATATAGCATATGAAGATTACGTAAATGAAACAAGCAATAAAGACTATAATACAATATTTTGTAACGCAGGTGATATGACTGAAGAAATTATAAACATCATGCTTGCAAGATTCGCAAAACAGCACCACGGTAATACTGCAGAAAAATCATCTTCTAAAGAATTTTGGATTAAAGCACATGAAATCATGGGTAAATGGAGCTCTTACGAGTTCAGTGAATGGAAAGCAACCGGAAAGGTTCCAGACAATGGGTAAACTAAAAGAGATAACAATAGAAGTTAAAGATGCAATTCAGCTAGACGCTGAAGAAGCATGGGGTAAAGTAATAGACTTTGCTGAACAAGCTAAAGAAGATGCGTTTAATGATATGGCTAATCATATATCTAAAATCGCTAATAGATATGAATTAACTCTCGAAGATCTCGATATTCTATTCGAAGAAAATCACGAAGACTTAATAGAAGACGCGCTAAGCGATATATGGGAAATCTAATAATGTATGCTTATGAAATATATGTACCACGACATCTAACCGCCGCTATCAAATCAATCACAGAATACTTCAATATATATTATGGCGGCTCTACATCTTACGATGGCGAAGGTAAATGGTATAACAGCCACACTAAACTTACAGTCGAAGAACCTGTTACTATCATAAGAGCTATCATAACATACGAAAAAGACTTCCCAATGCAATATGTTACTGATATACTTATCAACGAAGGTGAATCAGTAGTTCTATATACTAAACAAAAACTCGAGGTTCACTATGTCTCTAAATGAATTTACTAAAAGATTCTTTTGGATTACTATATACTTCTATGCATTCTTAGGTGTATTCTATACAATCCAAAGTTACTTATAAAATAAAAAAGCGACTAGAAATACTACATGTATCTCTAGTCGCTTTACTAATTTTTACTGACCCACATCCGACAGTTCCTTTATCTTGCGGTCAAGTTCCTCTTCACTCATTGAAGCTGTATCAATATTCTTTGTTGTCTGATCAATCCGCTGTAACTTAGGCTGCTCATATTCAGCTAAGGCTATTGCTAATCTTTCAATAGTTTCTTGATCTCCTACTTGCATAGCTTTAATTAATTGAACTTTAAGTATTTCAACAGCTGTTGGCATCTCAGTAATTATTTCGTCTCTAATCTTTTTAAACTCAGCAGCAGATAACTTCATAGCCTCTCTTAGCTCTTTGTTTCTTCTGCGAGTTTCTACACCCTTCGCCTGCATCTCCCTAGCCTTTTCAGTATCCATATAAGGCTTAAGATGTTTTAAGGAATTAGGGTGTTTTCCACAGTTCTCATAACCCATAGTAAACCTCCAAGTTAAATTGTCTTTAAGGAGACATTTAAATTTTTAATAACCCACATCCGAAAGTATGCAGAAAATGAAATACGAACATTATAAAGAATTATTAGATGCTGAGTTAGAGGCTAACGCCTCTTTTCATAATAATAACAATAAGAAAGGAACTAAAATGGCTAAAGTAACTGCTGTACAAATACTTCACGAAGCCGCAGCGCTTAAAGAACGTAAGTCTAAAGACTACCAAGGTGGTAGTTGGTCAGAAGAAGATTACTTCCCATTCGGTGATAAATCTTATATCCATATGATTCATACTAAATACTTACGTATGAGAAATATATGTGAAGGCGACCAGGAAACAAACTTCGAAGCTCTCGAAGATACACTTGTAGATATGGCAGTATATTGTGCAATGTTTGCAGCTTATTTAGAAAACAAAAAGGATTAAATGCGGCATGATTAAGATACAGGAAGTAACAGAACACGAAGATGGTTCAGCAACTATAGTGTTTGAATGTAATGATAAAGCAAAAGAATTATTAATACAGCAAGGCTTACTGTCACTTATTATGAAAGCCATTGACAAAGAAAAGGAATTAAATTTACCATGAAAAAAATAGTATTAGAAAATTATTTGACAAGATTTATGAGATATATTGTAGATTGGCGGGCTACTAGAAAAGTAATACGTCAGCTACATGAATTACCTGATAGTACTCTGGAAGATATTGGTGTACAACGACATCAAATAGAACGCTTAGCTTACACTCAGGTGCAAAGAAAAAACTATGAAAAATAAAGTATGGCGTATATGGGCAAAAACAATAGGTAGTAAAATATCTGATAATGATACTGAAGCCGATATCTCAGCTATTATAAGAACAATATGGGTAATCACACATATGGTTGCTTGCTTCTTTATAATTGCTCATAATGGTACAAAGTTAGGATGGTTTTAAAATGGTAGATAAACAAACAATAACATATGATGGAAAAGAATATGATGTCTCTGACTTAGATGAGAAAGAATCATACATGTATGCACAAGTAAGGGCACTAAGAAAGAGGATAGCAGATGCTAGGTTTGACTTAGACCAGTTAGTAGCGGCAGAGAATGCGTTTGCTAATACACTTGTAATAGCTTTAACAAAAGAAGAAGGGAATTAATATGGCTTGGCTATTTGAAGAGAGGTATTTAAATATCGCCGAAAAAATTATTAGACATGGTAGTACACAATCAACTCGAAATGGAATAACCTATTCTTTACCAAATCAAACACTCAAATTTGATTTAACAGACGGCACATTCCCATTACTAACTACTAGAAAATCATATTACAAGGGTGTACTGGGCGAATACGCTGCAATGATAAGGGGTCCTAAACATGTTGATGACTTTAAAAGATTTGGTTGTAACTACTGGGATAACTGGGCTGATAAAGAGGGTAACATTAAAGTTGACTACGGAAATGCGTGGATTAATTACGAAGGCTTTAATCAAATGGAATATGTTTTGGATCTGCTGCGTAACAATCCAACTAGCCGTCGCATGGTTATTAGTGGATGGCGTCCTAATAAACTCGATGATTTGGATTTACCCTGCTGTCACCACAATTATCAGTTTTGGTCTGACGGCGAGGTGGTGGATTTGTTATGGGTCCAAAGATCCGGAGACTGGATGGTGGGAGTTCCCAGTGATGCTATCCTTGCATCTATTATGTTGCTTTGCTTTAGCAGTCTTGCTGGGCTTACTGCTAGGTCTATTCATATGGTAATTGGTGATGCCCATGTTTATCAAGAACATGTAGCACCAGCTAAAATGCAAATGCGCAGAGTACCTTGGTATCCTCCTAATTTTAAATTAAGAAAGCAAAAAACTTTGTATTCTTTTGTACCAGAAGATCTTATAATTAGTGACTATAAACCTGAAGAACCAATTAAATATATATTAAAGGATTAAATATGACTTATATAGTAAATACAGATATGCCTTGGCATTATCATATTGAAGATATGCATGCTAAATTTGGTGTAAATGAATGGATAGATAAACAATTAGACGCAGGTGATTACGAAAAACTAAAAGAGTTTTTGCAATTTAGAATTGACTTTTTACAAGAAGAACTAAATGAAACAAAAGAAGCCTATGAAGATGGGGATGCTAAAGAAATTGTTGATGGTCTTATTGATTTATGTGTTATCGCCATTGGAACATTGGATGCATTCGGCTGCGACACCGCTGGTGCATGGGCTGAAGTAATGGAAGCAAACATGGCAAAGAGACCTGGCATTAAAGCTACGCGTCCTAACCCTCTTGGTTTACCTGACCTTATTAAACCTGAAGGATGGGTTGAACCAGATCATACAAACACTACAGGTTTTATTCCAAGTTTATTTCCAAGAAAGGAAAGCTAATGACTTTATTAGAAATTAATGTTACTCAAGATTTTATAGATCAACGAGAAAATCGTGCTAAAATATATAATCCTGGTAAACGTTCAGAACTGCAGCTAAGACTAGATATTGAATGCGAGATATACGAATGGTATATGATATCTGAAAGTAAGTGGGATGATGATGATCGATGGCAAGTTGATGGAGTATGTCCTATCTATGGTAACGTTGATGTTAAATTTGTAAAGAAATGGTATAACATTCCATGCCAAAAGCTTATTTATATATTAAGACAAAGAGATATTACTGAGCATTTCTTCTTTTGTGAATGGTCTAAAAGACCAGAACGTCTCCTTGAAGCAGGCGATAAAGTAACAATTAATTTACTTGGTGCTGTTTTGTACTGGGATTTACTAGATAATATTAAAACCTCTAAATATAATGGATACTATGCTGATGTCAAAAACCTCCTATCGTAATGAACTAGATCATTTAACTGAACAACCATTTATAATTACTAATTGTAAAACATGCAATAAAAAATATTATCATATGGCAATAGACAATAAAGAATTTACTTGTCCACCGTGTGCTAATGGAAAGGAACCCAATGAGGTTAACATTTGATATTGAAACTGACGGACTAGATGCTACTAAAATCTGGTGTTTAATTTGTGAAGACATTGATACTGGACGTATCATGAAGTACACTGACGAAAATAATAATCATACTGGTAATATTAAAGCTGGCTTAAGTGTACTACAAAATGCAGATCTACTTATTGCTCACAACGGAATTGGCTTTGATGCATTACAAATACTAAAGATCTATGGTATTGATTTGTATGGTAAAAAGATATTTGATACTTGGATTGCATCTCAAGTACTCAATTATCGCAGACCACACAAGCATGGATTAGCAGGTTGGGGTGAACACTTAGGCTATCCTAAATTTGAATTTGATAACTTCACTGAGTACTCAGAAGAAATGGTTACTTATTGTAAACGTGACGTTCAACTTAACACTGTTATCTTTAAGAAGCTAATGGAAGAGCTAACAATACTAGCTGCTTCACAACCTTTAATTAGAGAAGGCTTACGTAGTGAAATGGAAGCTGCTAAGTTTGATGCTTACTGTAGATATTACGGTTGGCAATTTGATATAGAGAAAGCTAATAAGACATTGAATTTATTACTAAATCGCATGAAATACATTGAAAATATTATTGAACCTAACCTTCCAGCTATTGTAAAATATATTGACAAAGTTCCGAAGACACCTAAGTTTACTAAGAAAGGTGAGTACACAGCAACAACAGCTAGGATGCTTAGTGAGTACTTTAAAAGACCTATTAAACCAACCGATACATATATAATACCAGCTGGTAAAGAGTTTCAACGTAAAGAAACAGTTAAAGCTGCGCTTGGTAATATGGAACAAGTTAAAGAATACTTATACTCAATTGGCTGGGAACCTGATGATTGGAAAATGGAACGTGGTGTATATGGTTGGGAAAAGAAATCACCTAAACTAACCACTACTTCATTAGAAAAAGTAGGTGAACACGGAGTACTAATAAATGAATGGACAACACTCAGATCTCGTAAGGGTGTGCTTGAAGGATGGCTTAACCAATTGCAAAAAGGAAGATTGCACGGAAGATTGTGGATTGTTGGTACACCGACATTCAGATGCCGTCATGAAGTTATTGCAAACTTGCCGGCTGTTAATGCACCGTGGGGAAAAGAACTACGAGAGTTACTTATCGCAGAAGAAGGTAGGAAAATCGTTGGTGCTGACTCTAGTGGTAACCAGTTTCGTAGTCTTGCTCATTATGTTAATGATCCAAAGCTAACAGATCAAATACTTTCTGGAGATATACATCAGTATAATGCAGATATTATTGGTACTGATAGACGAACTGCAAAGACCTGGATCTATGCATTCCTATTTGGTGCAGGTCCTACAAAGCTAGGTCAAGTGCTAACTGGAAAGAAGATTGTAAAAGCAGGTAATGATTCCATAGAAAAATACGGTGATGCAATACCTGGTTTGAAAGGTTTGAAAGATCGTATTGAAGAAATATGGAAGAAGACTTCGGGATCTACTGAAGGTTATATACCTGCGCTAGATGGTCGTAAAGTCTACACACCGCAGCCTTATCAAACACTTAACTATCTTTTGCAATCATGTGAAGCTATCACTACTAAGTCAGCTGTTGCATACCAACTACAAAAGATTAAAGAAGAAGGCTTAGATGCTGAACCTCGTTTGTATTATCATGACGAAGTTGCATGGTCAGCTGCTGATAAAGATGCTGAGCGTGTCTTAGAGATACTAGTAGAATCATTTGCTGAAGGCCCTAAGAATGTAGGTGTTACTATAATGGCAGGTGAAGGATCAATCGGAAACAACTATGCGGAAGTACACTAATGGAAACAATTAAATCAATAGAACACCCAGGTTACTTTGTAACTACTCATAAGAAGCCTGATGGATATACACTTGGTGACTGGAATCATATGGTTAAATGCTATCATACTAGACAAGGCCGTATAATTAAAGAGACTGTAACATACAGTAGCCCAGTACTTGATAAACCTAGAACTGAATATGAACCTAAAGAAATTGATACTGAATTCGGTATTGAAGTAATCTGGAGGCCATGGCATGGGTAATCTTAATATATTAGTAGATGCTGATTCTATATTCTTTAAGGTAGCTTATAGTGCAACTTCAGAATCAGATCTGCGTAAAAAGTATGACAGCTTTTGTAGAAAACTAGAGCTTACGGTTAAAGATAAGTTATGTAATCCATTTGATGAAGATGAAACAGCTACAACTTATTATGCAGTGAAGGGTACAGGTAATTTTCGTAAAGATCTATATGATAAATATAAATCTAATAGACCTAACCTAGATCAAGATATACGTGATAAGCTAAACTTCTTACATCGATATGCAATTACAAGTGGCGCAATACCCGCTGATAATATGGAAGCCGATGATTTAGTTTGCATATGGGCTTATGAAGCACGTGAAGCTGAGGATCAATACGTAATTTGTGGTATTGATAAAGACTTAAAACAAATTCCAGGTAACCATTATAACTATGGTAAAGACACTTGGGATTTTATTGATGATGATACTGGCCACTATAATCTAATGCTGCAATGCTTAACTGGTGACAATACAGATGGTATTCCAGGACTTAAAGGTATTGGCCCCAAGAAAGCTGAAAAGATTCTTAAAGATATACCTAAAGAACGCAGATGGAACAGAGTTAAAGCTGCCTGGCGTGGTCATGGTGGTAACTTAAAACAGCTTGAGGTATCATATAAACTTTTACGAATGCTAACATCATGGGAAGAATTAAATGATATTAGAACACACCTTTCAGGTGAAGCCGCTATCGGCAAACAACATGACGTACCGCAACAAAGCAATAAAGCAGAGGCAGTACATCGATTATCAGAATGAGTTACGCGATGAAATCCTCGGGGTCGAATGGCCTTTCGGGGATGATCGTGTTTCATTCTATATTGTAGCAGGCTTCTCAAATAAAGGGGCTGATCTTGATAATGTAATTAAACCACTCTTCGATACTTATCAAGGTATCTTTGAAGAGTTTAACGATAATAAGGTGTACTATGCAGAACTACACAAAACAATCGTCAGTAAAGGAGCCGAGTTCCTTTACGTCAGAGTGGGAAGAGTTGACCCTAATAAAATCAAAGAAGGTACAGCGTATGCAGAAGAAGCAGCAAAGCTCTTTGCGCCGAAAACAAATAAGGAAAACTAAAGAAGAAAGACTTTGGAAATGAGTAAATATGTACAAACTGAATGTCCTAAGTGCGATTCATCAGATGCATTTACTATCTATGAAGATGGTGCGCACTGTTTTTCATGTAACTATTCAACTAAGAAAGTAACTAAAATGAATAAAGATAACACAAGTCCTTGGCCTGATGAGGTTGATGAGGATTATTTTAAAAGTGATATAGATAAAATTACAGATCTCAATAGCTTTGCAGTAACTAGTAGAGGTATTAGTAAAGCTGTTGTAGATTACTTTGGAATTAAAATGTCTATTAATCCGGACGGTTCAGGTGGCTCACACTTTTATCCATATACTAAAGATAATAAAGTTGCAGCATACAAAGAACGTAAGCTACCAAAAGATTTCAGAATTCATGGTAGCTTTACTAGCACTGAATTATTCGGACAAGCTTCAGCAATGGGTGGTAAGTCTTTAGTAATTACTGAAGGCGAGCTAGATGCTTGCGCTGTTGCTCAAGCATTCTATGATAAATACCAAAAGATCTATCCTGTAGTTTCTATACCTTCAGCCTCAGGTATTAAAGTATTACTAGAGCAATTAGAATTTATTCGTAAGTTTCAAACTGTTGTATTATTCTTTGATAATGATGAAGCTGGTAAAGCTGCTGTAGAAAAAGCTGCAAAGATTATTGGAGCTGGTAGATGCAAAGTAGCTAAGCTAACTGAAAAAGATCCAAGTGATGAGCTACTAAAGCACGGCTCATACAAATTACTACAAGCTTACTGGGATGCACAAACGTGGTCACCAGCGGGTATTGTAGTAGGTGAACCTATATGGGATCAGTTTAAAGCTAGACAAGCTGTTAAAAGTATACCATATCCTAGTTGTCTTGAAGGCTTAAATGATAAGCTAAAAGGAATTAGGCAAGGTGAAATTACTTTGTTTACTTCAGGTACTGGTAGCGGTAAATCAACTGTGATAAAAGAAATTGCTCTTGAATTACTTGATAAATCTGCAGATAAGGTTGGCCTTATATCTCTTGAAGAATCTGTTGGTGACACAGCAGAGAAGTTTATTGGGATGGCTTTAGAAAAATCTACGGATAGTATTAGATCACTATCAGATGCTGAACTAAGAAAAGGTTTTGAAAAAGTATTCACAGATGAACGACTAGTATTACTAGATCATCAAGGTTCTTGTGCTGATACTTCACTGCTAGATAAGATTGAATACATGGCTCTTATGGGTTGTAAGTATCTTATACTAGATCATATTACTATTGCAGTCTCTGAAGGTTCAGAAGGATTAGGTGGTAATGAAGCAGTAGATAAACTAATGAGTGACTTACTTAAGATAGTAAAGAAACATAACGTATGGCTTGGCCTGATTTCCCATTTACGGAAAGCACCAGGTGGAAGCCGATCATTCGAGGAGGGTAACCTTGCATCAATCGACGACATCAAAGGCAGCGGCTCGATCAAACAGATCTCGTTCGACATCATTGCGTTCGCACGAAACCTTGTATCAGAGGACAGTACAGAAAGGAATACCATTAAGTTTAGAGTCCTCAAGTCAAGATTTACTGGACAGACTGGTACAGCTGGAGCTGCAGCTTATAGCCCCGAAACAGGAAGACTAACCTCAACTTTAAACGAAACATTTACGAGTATTTAAAATGCCAAATCAACATAAACTAGATGAGCTATTTATAAGCATAGCTTTTAATGTAGCTCAAATGAGTTATGATGAGGACACCAAAGTAGGCTCAGTAATTGTTAAAGATAATAACATACTTAGTATG
>ERZ887849.4302-NODE-4302-length-10101-cov-7.247064_pt1 | contig 10101 bp, 8 predicted proteins | sample MGYA00521267_ERZ887849 | MGnify/ENA primary metagenome ERZ887849 (study PRJEB32303, sample SAMEA104408601) | aquatic metagenome | biome: Brackish water; feature: Pelagic; material: water | place: Baltic Sea | collected 2014-06-06T16:11:00 | depth 2,863 m ... | reverse complement strand
GCTCCATGTCGTAGGGCAGCGTGTAACCCATGCTCAGGGAGATGCCCTTGCGCTCAGAAGGCGGGATTAGATCGAGGAACTCCGCCGTGTTACCACGCCGCGCCATATTTGCATACGCGAATGTAGAAGGGGGGTTCGGTCCCACAGGGATGAAACCCGCCGTAGTGGTGGGATTACTCGTCAACCCGCTCGGGGTCAGGGCCGCCCGGGTCGGATTACCATCGACGGTCATTCCAGGCAGATTACCCGACCGGGCTTGCACGGAGGCCGGGTAGCCATAAAACAGCCTATAGTCGGTGCCATAAACCAAGGCCCCGGTGGATGGGTTGGTTCCTTCGAGGATCCCTGTGTGGTCCTGTTGGTTTGAAAACTTCCGCTGATTCGCCTTGAGCGCTGAACGTTTGTAATAATTCAAGCCTAGAGTCCCATGCAGTGGACCATAGTTGAACCCGTGAACTAAGGAAACCGAACGCTCTTGGCCACCACCGTCAAACGCCCCCTTGTAATTGGCGGACAATTCGCTGCCGGACCAATTCTTCTTGAGGATGATATTTACCACGCCGGCAACCGCGTCCGCACCATAGAGGGCCGAGGCACCGTCAGTGATCACTTCAATCCTATCCACCATGCCCAACGGAATGGTGTTCAAATCAACGAAGCCCTGCCGGGAATCGGTGCCCGCATTGCCTGTGCTGGATTGCGCAACCCGGCGGCCATCGACAAGGACGAGAGTGGATCCCGCTCCTAACCCACGCAAACCCACGCCAGATTGGCCTGTTTGTTTTGCCGGGACCGCCGAGTAGCCCATAGCAAAATTGTAAAGGGGGACTGTCGTTTCCGTGCGGGAGCCAAATTCGGGGTTCAACTCGTTCGGCGTGCTGCCCCGACCGGCCGAAATAGCACCATAATTTTGCGGAAGCCGATTGAGAAAATCTGCCAACGTCAGTGCACCCGAACCCCGGATGTAATCCGTGCCGTAAGACGATACTGGGGTAGGACCGAATTTTTCTGTCTGGCTAATACGAGTGCCCAGCACCTCAAAGCGCGACAGTTTCACCGCACCAGAGGCGGATTTCTCTACCACTACCGGGAGGTCGCTACCTTGCGCCGCCCCTTGGTCGTTTGGGTTGGAATTCCTGTAGACGGCAAAGGCCCCTGATTCCTTGTCTCGCACGACAAACAACTCGGTCCCGGCCAGCATGCGACTCAAAGCGTCGAGGGCGGTAAATTCACCTTTGACCGCCTGGGTCTTGACCCCGGTCACTACCGCGACCGGATAGATCAATTCGTATCCGGATTGTTCGGTGAAGCTCTTGAAGGAGGCCATAGCATCTGCTGCAGGCAAATCATAGATTTTGCTCATCTCTGCATCCGCCGTTTGTGCAAAAGTCGGCAAGCCAAGAAGAAAAACGGTGGTAAAAACCAACCGGGAACAGACAGACTTGAAAAAGGTAGTCATAATATTAGTGTTAATCGAGGGTATGGGGCATGGTGGGTATATCCCCGTAGCCCATAAGACGGATGGCTGCACAACTTCCGTTAGAGAAACCCCCATAAAATATTTCCGAGGCCCACCGGCCATCACGGCCGATAATAGAGCACGATTTGTTTACCACGGTGTTCGGCCCGAATATCGAAGCCAGTCTCCAGTAGGCGGACAAAAGCAGCAGCGTTGTCCTCCCGGAATGTTCCCCCAATGAGCATACCAGCCAGATTTATATCGCCCAGCACGATCTGCGTGGAGCTATGAAGATTGAAGTCAGCCAAAATCTCGCTGAGCGGCATCCCGACAAATTCGAGCCGTTGCGGCTGCCACGCCAGCTCGGTCGCAATTTGCCGGGCATCCATTTCAGCCACTAACGCTACCGACTCGTTCTCCAAGGTGGAAATTAACGCCCGTTCACCTGCGACCAAAAGAGGTGTATTCAATATCGCTCGTTCCGGGGTCGCCGGTTCGTCGACGCGCACCTTGCCTTCGGTGACTAGCACTTCGATCTGATCGGGCTGCATTCGTATGTTGAAGGCCGTGCCCACAGCATGCACCGCCAGTTTGCCCACGTGCACGACAAAGGGCCGCGCCGCATTCTTTGCCACTGTGAAATGCACCTCTCCTGCCACCAAACGGACGCGACGGGTGGACGCGGTAAAACCTACTTCCAATTGCGAGCCCGCTTTCAACTCGACCACCGAGCCGTCGGCCAACGTCTGCTTTTGATAAGTGGCGGCCACGATGGTCCTCAGGGAATTGACTACGGGCTTGGGTGGCGGAACCGGTTGCCACCAGGACACCGCGGCTAAGACCAAGGCGGCCGCGGCCGCAAGCCTGGTCATGGTCAACCAGTAAATCCGGCTGCGGTGATGCGGTGCCGCCAAGAGGTCAGGATTGGGGCGGCGGCTGTGTTCCGGCCGCCACTGGGCCAAGGTATCCAACGCGTCCCAGATTTTTTCCAGACGGGCGATGGCCTGCGCATGGCGCGAATCAGCAGCCAGCCATTGCAGATAATCATCCTGCTCGGCAGCCGTCAGTCTGCGGTCACGCCGCGCCAACCATGCCGCCGCTGTTGCCGCGATGAGGTCAGACTCTAAGGAAAGTTTAAGGGGGTTGGGCATGGGATCAGGGCAAACCGAGCCGGGCTAAAAACTTCGCACATTTACGAACACCGATGCCCACTTGGGCTTCAACCGTGTGCTCGGTGATGCCCAATTGAACCGCGATCTCGCGCTGCGAAATTCCGTAGATTTTGCGCAAGGTGAGCACCTGCCGACAGCGGTCAGGCAATGACTGGATGGCTTGGGTCAATAGTTCTAATTCTTGATTTTTGGCGACGGTCTCGGCGACACCGTCCTCATCACTGTAGACGGACAGGGATTCGATTTCCGCTAGGGATTCGATTTTTACGATCTGGTGACGGCGGAGGCGGTCCAAAGCCAGATTGCGGGCCGTGGTAAAAAGGAAGGCCCGCGGGGAGGTGATCCCAACGGTTTGATGGGCTTCGCAAACCTTAGAAAAAGCTTCCTGCATAATATCGTCTAGATCGGTCAGACTCGAAAAACGACCCTGCAACCAAGATCGCAGAGCCGGTGCGTGGGGCTCAATATCTGCTGCAAACCAGCGACTGATATAAGGATCATCGGAATTCATGAGAATAGTAATAGTGGACTATACCGCTGGTTTCACTCCGCCTTTTGAGCGGATCTGTCCGGTGAAGATAGTCCCTAAGATCCCAATTTGGAATACAAAAGCCCAATTTGGAATATAAAACTTTTTCACTAACGGAAATCGTCTTTCCGAGAGAGTAACGTTTGCTGTAGATTACGAAGCGTGTCTGCGCAGTGGATTTATTTCTAGGTGCTCAAGCTCCCATCAGCGTTCATATCACCACATCTACCCCGCTCTGCCGGAGAAGCCTGAAGCCTACATTATCTTCAGTTAGCGGGAGCAGCTGAAACATCGTTCCGTCTACCTTAGGAATGGCCCCTTCTATTACATGCATCGCCCGTCCTTAGGCAATATTGGGATTGTCATGATGGAAATGCGGCGACTACTAGGCTGGGGTCGGCGAAATAGGGCTGGCGTTTAGTGCTTTCGACCTATGGTCGGCCCGCCATCGAATCGCTATTGTCTATCCATGCCCGTTCCGACCTCACATCCCCGCTCTCCTGTCCTTTCCCTAATCGGTGATACTCCGCTTGTTCCTCTCTATTTTCCCGAAGAAGACCGCACGCTGTATGCCAAAGCGGAGTTTCTTAATCCCAGCGGGTCGATCAAGGATCGAATGGCGTTGTGCATTTTGGAGGATGCGGAGAAGCGCGGTCTGCTGCAGCCGGATTCCATCATTCTCGAATGCAGCAGTGGTAACACCGGCATCTCGCTCGCTATGGTGGGCGCGGCCATGGGCTATAGCGTTCATATTTTGATGAGCGAGAGTGCCAGTGTGGAACGTCGTTATTTGATGCAACAACTCGGCGCGAAGGTGGAGTTGTTCAAGGCAGCCGAGGGTTACAGCACGGGAATCAAGTTATCGCTCGAAATGGCCGCGAAGGAACCGCGCTACTTTTTGCCCCGGCAGTTTGAAAATCCGCTCAACGCGCAGGATCACGAGGACTGCACCGCACAGGAAATTTTGCACCAAGTGCTAGGGCCGATCGCTGCGTTTGTTTCCGGCTACGGCACGGGCGGCACGCTGACGGGTTGCGGTCGCGCACTGCGGGCGGCTCATCCGCAGATAAAGATTTACGCCATGGAGCCGGCCGAGGCGGCGATGCTTTCGGGTGAGATGCCGTGCTGCCATTTGATCGAAGGCGTGGCCGGTGGGTATGTGCCGCCGTTGCTGCGTTCGGGGCATATTGATGCGAACATCAAAGTGAGCAGCAGTGACGCGATGGCCATGACGCGACGGTTGAATCGCGAGTTTGGTTTTCTGGTCGGCCCGTCGAGCGGGGCCAATGTGGTGGCCGCCCTGCGGGTGGCCGCGCAACTCACTCCTTCCACCCAAGTCGTCACGATCCTTTGTGATCGGGCCGAGCGCTACTATTCCACCAAACTGTTTTGTCCCTGAGTAAACGCCCGCCCAATCATTTATAGGGAGGTTTCCCGTGATTTGCGTCTCTCTATGTTATTACTATCCTTCCATTCATGAAGTTCACCCGACTCCTCGTATTTCTTGCTCTTGCCCTGTGGGCATCACCTTGGGCTACCGCGCAAGTCAAAGCCTCTCTTGTCGGAGCAGACAAAACGATTCAGCCCGGCCAGCCGTTTACCGTGGCGTTGCGCCTGCAACACGATGCGCACTGGCATACTTATTGGGTAAATCCCGGCACCGGGCTTGCCACCGAGATAGCCTGGGAGCTGCCGCCCGGGTTTACGGCCGGACCGATTCAATGGCCGGCTCCGGTGGCGCTGAAAGATCGGATGGGTAATGTGATTGGCAACGGTTACGAAAATGACCAATTGCTGCCGGTCACGATTACACCGCCGGCAGATCTACGGGCGGGGGAAAGAATCACGCTCCGGGCGCGGATAGAATGGCTGATGTGTAAGGATGTCTGCATGCCCGGCGAAGCCGATCTCGAGCTGGCCCTGCCGGTCGGCAGCGAGGCCCCGGCGACCAAAGGAGAACTGGGTAGACGCATTGATGAGGTCGTAGCCGGTCTACCCAGAGCAGTGGATAAATGGAGCGTGGCCGCGAGCCGGACCGCGAAATCCATCACACTCCATGTCACGCCCAACGGCGAAAATAATCACCTTCCCACCAATCTTCATTTTTTTGCGGACGACAACCTCGTGGCTTATGAGGCACCGCAAAACATGGCCGCAGATGGCTCCGGCGGTTACGCGCTCAAGCTGGATATTTCGCCCGATGGCCCGCAGGACGCGACGCACTTGATCGGGGTATTGACCGCCGGAAACGGTTGGCTGGCTGACGGGACTCTGCCGGGATTGCGCGTGGAAGTGTCCTTGACGGCGGCTGCAGCCGCGTCGGTTGGCGACACTCCCACCCTGACGGGCACGCTCCTGCTCGCATTGGTTGGTGGCCTCATCCTCAACCTGATGCCTTGTGTCTTTCCCGTGCTGGGAATCAAAATCCTCGGCTTCGTTAACCAGGCCGGAAGTGATCGGCGAAAAGTCGCGATGCACGGTGTCGCATTTACTATTGGTGTGCTCTCATCATTCTGGGTGCTCGCCGGCGCTCTTGCCGTGTTGCGAGCAGGCGGTGCGGAGCTCGGTTGGGGATTCCAACTTCAATCTCCGATCTTTGTTTATCTCCTCTCAGTTCTGTTACTGGTTTTCGCTTTGAACATGAGTGGCCTGTTCGAGTTTGGTATGTCTGCAGTGGGCGTTGGTTCCGGTCTCCAATCGAAGTCGGGCTACAGCGGCTCGTTCTTCACTGGCGTGCTTGCGACGGTCGTCGCGACTCCCTGCTCAGCCCCATTTCTCGCCCCTGCTTTAGGTGCAGCCCTCGCGCTGCCCGTGGTGCAATCCTTCACTATTTTCACCGTCATCGCCATCGGCCTTTCGACGCCCTACCTGCTACTCTCTATCTTCCCCGGCGCGATTAAGATTCTCCCACGACCCGGCGCATGGATGGAAACATTCAAACAGTTCATGGCCTTCCCTCTCTACGCGACCGTAGGCTATCTCGTGTGGGTGCTTGCCGGCCAACTCGAACAAGGTGCGATGCTTACTGCGCTGATCGGACTCGTGATCATCGCCATGGGCGTGTGGATCTACGGCCGTTGGAATGCTCCCGGCGCATCCGCCGGACGCGCAAAGTTTGGACTGATCGCCGGTCTGGCCGTATTCGCCATCGGCGCATGGACCGGATGGCCATCGACCCCTGATGACAACGAAGTAAAGTGGGGGAAATGGAGCTCCGAAACCGTTGAGAGTCTCCGTGCAGACGATCGCACCATCTACGTCGATTTCACCGCTCGGTGGTGCGCCACCTGTCAGGCCAACAAGAAACTCGTCTTTGGTGACGATGAAGTTCTGAAATATTTCGCCGACAACAAGATCGTAACCCTACGCGGCGACTGGACCAACCAGGACCCACTGATTACCGCAGAGCTCGCGAAATACCACCGCAGCGCCGTTCCCTTCAACGTGATCTGGATGCCCGGACAATCCGACCCAATCTTGCTACCGGAACTCCTCACGGCAGGCACCGTGCTGGATGCGTTGAAAGACAACAAAAAATAATGTCCGGTCGGTGATTAAACCGAAACCGGACATCAATCGACCGACGACTTACAGCGAAGCACTAACTACGCTTCGCCAATTCCTCTTCCGTAGGTAGCTCGTAGCTGATCTTGCCTTCGATGATTTCGCGCAAAGCGATATCCTCGGGGGAAAGTCTTTCCAGAGATTCAACCAGAGGGCGATTCCCGGCCCGCAGCTGTTTCACGCGGCGTGAAACCACATTCACGAGGATGTTCGGATCATCGATTATCGCTGCGGCTTCTTGTAGGTATTCTTCTCTCATAAGGTTAACTCAAGGTAAGATCACCGGGGTAAACCGTAGATGGTTTCTCCCCGAGTATCAGACTGAGTTGGCCTTTTTAAAAAAGTCCCGCTGAAAACACGACACCAATATTTTTTCATTTGCTCGCCCCGCACTCGCAATACGCTACGCGATTAGAGGATGTCGTCGCATGCAGATCATACCAAAGCCGTGGGGCAGATGGTTTTGGCCGCGCTTTGCTGGAGCCTCAACTGCGGCCAGAAGTGCTGAAGTTTGGCAAAGCCTCCCATGTGGATACCGCCACCCTTATTATTTCTCGCCAAATCCATCGGCATATCCGGCCAGAACGCGTGACCCGTAATCGTGCAAAAATCCAAATGCTGCCGCGCGTTATCGAGCGCACGCTCAGGGGTGCCATCACCGTAACTCACCGCGCAATGATTATGTAGATCGCCCCAGTATAAACTCATACCGGCGATTTCATCTCGTTTCCCCTCAGATAGCAAACACTAGCCAAGGCCAATTGTGTTGCAGAGCCCGCATTTTACGAACCCATTATTCAGCCGAATGCATGGCATTCTCACTCCCGGCAGTTCCTCGCTTAACGAATTCGAAAGATTATCAGTAAATCAGCTCAGCCCTACTTCGGGCGTTATCTATATGCATCGAATAAATTTATTCGGATTCTATCTGGATTTTTATTCTGCAGATGCTAACCCTTGCGGCCTATTCTATGCCTATAGCTAACGACGCTAAACATTTTTTTAAGCCTCAACTGGTCATCGCTATACTCGCGGCAGCAATTGCTTTAGCATTCGTTCTGCATACGAAGCATGCATGGGAAGATTACTATATCACTTTTCGGGCTAGTAAGAATCTAGCCATGGGAAACGGCCTTGTCTTCACCCCAGGAGAGAAGGTTCATAGTTTCACATCACCCATTGGAGTCTTACTACCGGCGTTGGCTAGCTACTTAGTAGGACCCAAATCTGATCTAGCGGCACTGTGGCTGTTTAGAATTATGAGTATCTCGGCTCTTAGTGGTGCCGCTGTTTTGGTGTTCTCCACACTGCGGCGCACAACCGGCACTTACCTTGGAGCTTGGCTCGCGGCTGGTTTTCTTATCCTAGAAGCAAAGACCATCGATTTCAGCACCAATGGGATGGAAACAGGCTTCCTCCTCTTGTTCACCGTTTGGGCTATCTGGGCAACTTGCAACCCATCTCCCAAGCAATGGCGTCACTTGGGCGCAGCTTGGGCTGGCATCATGTGGACACGCCCTGATGGATTTATCTACATAGGCCTATTAGGTGCCGGTTTTTGGCTTTTCAATTTCTTTGCCACGGAACGACAAGATCGCCTCGCATCCTTCATTTTGCTTCTTAAAGCGGCGCTGCTCTGCACCGTCCTGTATCTACCATGGATTATTTGGGCCACAAGTTACTACGGCACTCCCATACCCCATACGATCACCGCCAAGGGCTCAGTAAGTGATGGCAAAACCATTTTTGGCGCCCTCAAAACTTTTGCGCTTCTTCCAGTAAATCTATGGACAGGTGAAACCACGGTTCCGGGAGCGCTCATGCCCACTTATTATCAAGCCGTCGCTTGGCCATCGATATTGACGATAACCGCAAAGGTATTCGGAGCAGTAGCCATGCTAGCATGGCTATGTCCGGGTCTTCGGCCCCAGGTGCGAGCCGCCTCTCTCGCCTTTCATGGCGGCAATGCCTACCTAACCTACTTCCCTTATTTCCCCTTCCCATGGTATTTCCCTATCTTGGGTTTACTAGCGGCAATTGTATGGGGCGCTCTCGCAAGCAAGCTGTTCTATTCATCTGTAAGTGGGAGGCAGCTCTGGATACGAAGGGGACTGGTTATGTTTGCGGCCGGATGGCTTCTAATCACCCAAGCCACATTAACCATCAAAGCTGCCGGCCAAATGGAAGCCAAACAGCGCTTAGTGTATGATGGAAACCTTCGACGTATCGGTGAATGGTTAGCCACCAATGCAAATCCCAATGATCGTGTCTTTCTAGAACCACTAGGATATATCGGATACTTTTCTCAGCTCCGCACTGATGACTATCCAGGCTTGTCTTGTCCTCGTATGGTAGAGGCTCGCAAGGGCGCCAAGGATTGGTCGAGCATTCTCATAGTGCTCTCTCCGGAATGGGCCGTTATTCGGCGATCGGAGGCCATGCAAATAGAGCGAGAACAACCCGGTTTTCTGAGCACTTTTTATAAACCCGTTCAGCACTTCAATGTTCTGGATCAAGTAGCCAAAGCCGATATCCCTGATCACTTCATGCTCGAGTTTGATGCGGACTTCACTGTCTACCGCCTCAGTAAAAATGCCTTCAACGACAACCTTATTTTAGGCTACCATGTCAAACATGGCTCGGGCATTCCAGTCGACATCATTGATAACGTAGGCGTGCGGATCGTGCATGCGCCCGGCACGCTTTCAGTTCGAGTCCCGGCCGGAGCCACTCAGGTTGAAGTTTCTTTTGGGTTACTGCCTGGCACTTATGAAGGAAATCCTCAAACAGACGGTGTCATCTTCGATGTGACTTGGGCTCAGGGAGCCGATTGGCGAAAAATTTATTCGCGCACCATCGATCCGGTCGCGCATCTGGAGCATCGTGGCATCCACTCGGCTGTGATCGACCTGCCTAATGGTAATTCACAACCTGTCCGCCTACTACTGCATACTGGCCAGCGTAACCATCCGGCCAAAGACTGGTCTGGCTGGGGCGGCATCACCTATCGCGATGCGAACGGGCAAATCATCCATGTAACACGATAACGGGCATAGTGCAGCTCTTCTCCCTCGTGACATTGATCAGTTCAGCACCCATCCATACCTACTGGGCTCAGAAAAACGCTGTCCAATGAGGCCGTTTCAGTGAGCTCATACAGGCTCTCTAAACTATTCGCATTCTTATCTACGAAACTTTGGATCCCGACATGCTCCGCCCGATAGTAATCGCGATTACCCGGAGATCCACTGCCCCGCTTGATCTGCATCAAGGCATCGAGCTTCATGCAGTGCTAGATTCACCGCATGAATCCTGCTATTCATCCCGCTTTCTCAAACTGATTCCTAACTGCTTCTTCCCGTGCCGATTTATCCGCC
>ERZ887849.4295-NODE-4295-length-10124-cov-10.619923_pt1 | contig 10124 bp, 9 predicted proteins | sample MGYA00521267_ERZ887849 | MGnify/ENA primary metagenome ERZ887849 (study PRJEB32303, sample SAMEA104408601) | aquatic metagenome | biome: Brackish water; feature: Pelagic; material: water | place: Baltic Sea | collected 2014-06-06T16:11:00 | depth 2,863 m ... | reverse complement strand
CCAATTACTCGGGCAAGTACAACGCCTCGCCGACCAAGGGGTTCCTGTGTGTTGCCATTTGGGACTCACCCCACAGTTTGTCAATCGCTTTGGTGGCTATAAGGTCCAAGGGCGCACGCAGGCAATTGCAGATCAGTTGGTTGCAGATGCACAGGCGTTGGATGCAGCGGGAGCCGACATGTTACTGCTCGAATGCGTCCCAAATCACGTCACTGCACGGATTATGGCAGTCACCCAAGCACCCGTGGTCGGCATCGGTGCAGGCCCCGAGACGACCGCGCAAGTACTCGTCTTACACGATCTTTTAGGGATTACGCCAGGGAAACCGGCGCGCTTTGTGCAGAATTTTCTGTCCGGATCAGCATCCATCCAGGCCGCACTGTCCGCTTTCGATCAGGCAGTCAAATCAGGAGCCTATCCAGCACCGGAGCACTGCTTTGTCGACTAAGCCACAGATCATTACCACGGTCGCCGAGTTACGCGATCAGCTCGATCAGGCGCGCGCACGCGGGCAACGCATTGGGTGCGTCCCGACCATGGGTAATCTGCATCAAGGTCACCTCGATCTTGTCACCCGGGCCGCTGAGCTGACCGATCGTGTTGTTGTCAGCATCTTCGTCAACCCCATGCAGTTTGGTCCGAATGAGGACTATGACGCTTACCCACGCACACTCTCGGCAGACACTGAGGCACTCACAGGCACAGGATGCTCGGTGGTCTTTGCACCCACGGTTCGGGAGGTCTATCCCAAAGGGGTCAATACGGAAATCGATATTCCGAGCCTCTCTACTATTCTGTGCGGACAACATCGCCCTAGTCACTTTAAAGGGGTGGCGACGGTCGTCAATAAGCTGCTGAATATCGTGCGGCCCGATGTGGCCGTCTTTGGTAACAAGGACTATCAACAGCTGCAGGTCATCAACACCATGGTCGCTGACCTCCTGATGCCAGTTGAGATCGTCGGCCACGATACGACCCGAGAGCCTTCGGGGCTTGCCATGAGCAGTCGCAATGCCTACTTATCCGAGTCAGAACGTCACACGGCCGCCTTGCTCTATCAAGGCCTCATGGAGATCGCTTCTGCATTGCGCACAGACACCGGTGTCGCGGCCAGCGTACGTGCCGTGGAGGCTCGCCTGAAGGGTGCTGGATTTGCACTTGATTACTTAGAAATTCGGAATGCCGATGATCTCACCCAAAGCTCGCTCAATGCGACCCGTGCAGTGGTCTTAGTGGCAGCACGACTGGGTCGAGCACGGCTGATTGATAATCTCGTGGTGACACTTAAAAAAAGCCCCGACTGAACGGGGCTTTTCCGAGTCTCAGTGTGCCAAGGACCTTAGGTCGATGACATATCCTTCATGGTTAACTTAATCCGACCACGGGCATCGACATCCAAGACCTTGACCTTCACCATGTCGCCGACTTTCAGATAGTCCTCAACGTTCTCCACCCGCTCTTCAGAGATTTGGCTGATGTGCACCAATCCATCTTTTCCTGGGAGAATATTGATGAAGGCACCAAAATCCACGATACGCTCGACCTTGCCCTTGTAGATGCCCCCGATTTCCGCTTCGGCGGTGATGGCTTCGATCATGCTAATCGCTTTTTGTGCAGCCTCTTTGGTGCTTGCATAGACACGCACCAGACCATCATCATCCAAGTCCACGGTGGCACCAGAGGTCTCACAGATGTTCCGAATCACCGCGCCACCCTTACCAATGACTTCACGAATCTTGTCAGGATCAATCCGGAAGCTGTAGGTCCGCGGCGCAGTATCCGCGACTTCATCACGTGCCTTGTCGATGACTTTGTTCATCTCACCCAGGATATGCAATCGCGCATCTTTGGCCTGCGCCAAGGCCGCACGCATGATCTCTTCGGTAATCCCTTGGATCTTGATATCCATCTGCAGGGCAGTCACACCATCCCCAGATCCAGCCACCTTAAAGTCCATGTCACCCAGATGATCTTCATCGCCGAGAATGTCGGTCAAGACCGCAAATCCATGGTCTTCTTTTACCAATCCCATGGCGATACCGGCCACTGGCGCACGCAAAGGAACGCCGGCATCCATCAACGCCAAGGATGCGCCACACACGGACGCCATCGACGAGGAACCGTTGGACTCGGTGATCTCGCTCACCACCCGAATGGTGTACGGGAAGGTCTCTTCGTCTGGCAGCATCGCATAGACTCCACGACGTGCTAATCGGCCATGACCGATCTCGCGGCGCTTGGGTCCAGACATCATGCCAGCCTCACCGACTGAGTATGGAGGGAAGTTGTAATGGAGCATGAAGGTGTCTTTCTCGTCACCGCCCAAGCCATCCACGATTTGCGCATCACGCAAGGCACCAAGGGTCGTCACCACAATGGCTTGGGTCTCGCCACGGGTGAACACAGCGGATCCGTGTGCCCGCTTGAGCTTGCCCACTTCACAGGCAATCGGACGCACGGTGGTGAGATCACGACCATCAATCCGAGGCATGCCATCAATAATCCGTCCACGAACCACAGACTTCTCAAGCTTACTAAAGAGCTCACCGACGTCCTCGGCGCGACTACCGTCATCACCACCCATGGCAGCCACGGCATCTGTCCGAATTGCACCCAAAGCGGTGTAGCGATCCATCTTCTCAGAGATCTGGTAAGCCTCAATGATGCGTCCTTGATAGGCTTCTTTGAGTGAGGCATACAGGGATTCGTCAATCGCTGGTGCTTGCCAAGTCCATGCCGGCTTCCCATGCGCCTTCGCAAAGGTATCGATGGCATCAACAGCGACTTGGAATTCGCGATGGGCAAACATGACCGCACCCAGCATTTGCTCTTCGGTTAATTCATCAGCCTCTGATTCCACCATCAGGACCGCATCGCGGGTACCCGCAACCACCATGTCGAGACGTGATTCAGTCAACTGCTCAAACGACGGGTTCAGCATGTACTGACCATCTTCTCCAAAGCCAACGCGGGCGGCACCCAGTGGGCCATTGAATGGAATCCCTGAAATCGCAACTGCAGCAGAGGCACCCAGCATCCCTGCGATATCGGCATCATGGGTTTTTGACGCCGACATGACGGTGAGCACGACCTGTACTTCATTCATGAACCCATCTGGGAACAACGGACGAATGGGGCGGTCAATCAAACGCGATGTGAGGGTTTCTTTTTCAGTCGGTCGTCCCTCGCGCTTGAAGTATCCACCAGGGATCTTTCCAGCGGCGTAGGTCTTTTCTTGATAGTGCACTGATAACGGGAAAAAACTCTGACCGGGTTTGACGTTCTTCGCGCCCACCACGGTAGCTAAAATCTGGGTGTCGCCCATGGTGATCATGACCGCACCAGTGGCTTGACGCGCAATGGCGCCGGTTTCTAGTGTGACTTCCGTCCCACCAAACTGAAATTGTATCACGTGATTTTCCACTCTGTTTCCTACTTCCAATAATGCCGGCCATCCGGCTTCAATACGAAAACGGCCCCAGAGGGGCCGTTCTCAGTGAGCGTTTAACGACGCAGACCAAGTTCCTTGATCAGGGCGCTATACCGACCCACATCCTTTGATTTCAAATAATCGAGGAGTTTACGACGCTGGTTGACCATCCGGATCAAACCCCGACGACTGTGGTGATCGTGAATATTTTTCTTGAAATGACCCTGCAGACTTTCAATGTTTGCAGTCAAGAGTGCTACTTGCACTTCTGGGGATCCGGTGTCGCCATCACCACGACCAAATTTGGTACAGATCTCAGATTTTTGTTCGGCTGACAAAGCCATGTCTTACTCCTCATCTGGCATGCCCGACCCAAAGGGCCCAATCCCCGCTTCGCCACGCATGCCTGTAGCGATCGAAGCCAACATCCGTCGAGGGCAGAGCCGACCATCCTTATCGATGGCACAAATCCCTAAAAACCCGTGATCAGACGCAAAAACCGCAATAGTATGACACGGATCTATGTTGTTTCTGAACAGTTTTTGGCCTTGTGACAGTAAAAAGGCATCCTCCAAAGTGACCTCCAGTCGCGGTAGACGAGCGACCAAGGCATCAATCGGACGTAACCACTGATCGACAGCCTCTGGATCGCCGACACAGGCAGACTCCAACTCAGCCCAATCCACCGCATCGGCCAAGGTCTCGTCACCCACCGCCGTGCGGGTGAGTTCCGCCACGTGGCCGCCCACGCCCAGCGCTGCGCCAATGTCGTGGGCCAACGCCCGAATGTAGGTTCCCTTCGAGCAAGCAACTGCAAGCCGGAGCTGGCCTAATTCGCGGTCGTAGTGCAACAGATCCAGCCGATGAATCGTCACTGACCGCGTCGGCCGGTCAAACTCGACCCCGGCGCGTGCCAAGCGATACCAGCGCTTCCCATCTTTTTTTAGAGCCGCGTACGCAGGTGGCACTTGCTCAATCTGTCCCCGAAACCGCGCCAACACTGCCTCGAGTTCAGGCAGATCAAAGTGCGGAACTGGGCAGTTCTCCAGTATCGCCCCCTCCGCATCCTGCGTCGTGGTGGTCACTCCCAATTGCACCAGGGTCTCATAGCCCTTATCCGCATCAAGCCCGTATTGGCTAAATCGCGTGGCAAAACCAAAGACGATCGGCAATAACCCGGTGGCCATCGGATCCAATGCACCGGTATGGCCCACACGGCGGGCTTTGGTGAGGTACTTGATGCGTTGTACAAGGGCGTTGGAGGTCCGACCAGAGGGTTTGTTCACCAGCACAACGCCATGCACAGGACGGCCCTTGACGGACTTCGCCATGGGATTAGCGGCCTTGGTCTTTCGCCCGCGCCTGATGAATCAATGCATTGATATCGGCGCCACGTTTTAACGAGTCGTCGTAATGGAAGCGTAGATTCGGCACTTTGCGGACCTTCAATCCGCGGCCGAGCTCGGTTCGCAAAAACGTGCTGGCTTGGTTCAAGATTGCAAGCGAGGCTGCAATCCGCTCAGGTGCATCGTCAGCAACGAGCACCGTGACATTCACATCGGCGTAGGACAGGTCTTTTGAGAGTTTCACGAAATTCACAGTGACCATCCCCAATCGAGGGTCTTTCAACTCACGCTGGATCAGGGTGGCAAGATCCCGTTGGATCTGCTCCCCTAATCGCTGCGTTCTGCTGAATTCAGCTGGCATCAGATCGCCCGAGCGACCTTGCGCACATCGAATACTTCGATCTTGTCGCCCGGTTTGACATCCGTGTAGTTCTTCACACCGATGCCGCACTCCATGCCATTTCGGACTTCGCCCACGTCATCTTTAAAGCGACGCAAAGACTCAAGCTCCCCTTCGTAAACCACAACGTTATCGCGCAATACCCGGATCTTCTTGTTCCGATAGACGATTCCCTCAACCACCATACAGCCGGCAATTTGCCCGAACTTCGGTGAGTTAAAGACATCACGGACCTCAGCGATGCCGACGATCTCTTCACGAAGCTCCGGTGCAAGCAGACCGCTCATGGCCGCCTTCACATCGTCCACGATGTCGTAAATCACGCTGTAATAGCGAAGCTCGACCCCATCACGTTCGATCACTTGACGCGCACCGGCGTCGGCACGCACGTTAAAGCCAAGAATGATCGCCCCGGCTGATGATGCGAGGGTTGCATCAGATTCGGTAATTCCACCCACGCCATTGGCGATAATGCTGACGCGCACCTCATCTGTGGACAGTCTGGTTAAGGCTGATGACAAGGCTTCCAAGGTGCCCCGCACGTCCGTTTTTAACACCAGATTCAAGTTCGCCACTTCGCCCGCCGTCATATTGGCGAACATCTGGTCGAGTTTTGCTGCCTGTTGCCGCTTGTGTTCGGTGTCGCGTTTCCGTAACGACCGGAACTCAGCCACTTCTCGCGCCTTTTTCTCGCTCTCAAGCACCATCAGTTCGTCGCCGGCATCAGGGGTTCCAGAGAGGCCCAACACCTCGACCGGGATCGATGGACCAGCCACCTTGACCTGCTTACCGTTTTCATCGACCAGCGCTCGCGCTTTACCGACCTGCTCACCCACCAAAATGGCATCACCCACTTTTAGTTGACCATTCTGAATCAACACGGTGGCCACGGGACCACGCCCACGGTCCAAGCGTGACTCCACCACGGTACCCCGTGCTGGACCATCATGCACTGCAGTGAGTTCCAATAACTCTGCCTGGAGGAGAACCGCATCCAACAGTGCTTCGATCCCGTCACCGGTGTGTGCACTGACTGGAACAAACTGCGTATCACCGCCCCACTCTTCTGGAATCACGTCCTTACCAGCCAACTCGTTTTTAACACGATCTGGATCCGCATTTTCCTTATCCATCTTATTCATGGCCACGACAATGGGCACACCCGCTGCCTTCGCATGCTGAATGGCTTCTTCAGTTTGTGGCATCACACCGTCGTCAGCTGCCACCACCAGAATCACAATATCTGTAACCTTCGCACCACGCGCACGCATGTTGGTAAAGGCTGCGTGTCCAGGTGTGTCAATAAAGGTCACCATGCCGTTATCGGTGGTGACGTGATAGGCGCCAATATGCTGTGTGATACCGCCAGCTTCGCCTGCGGCCACACGGGCCTTCCGAATGCGGTCCAATAACGAGGTTTTACCGTGATCGACGTGCCCCATGACGGTGACCACGGGCGCCCGCGGCTTTTGCTCACCTTCGAGTTGCCCAAAGCTTTCGATCATGTCTTGCTCGATGGCATCTTCGGCCACGATGGTGATGGTATGCCCCATTTCCTCAACCACCAGCACCGCGGTGTCTTCATCGAGGATCTGGTTGATGGTTGCCATGACACCCATTCTCATCAAAATCTTAATCAGTTCACCAGACTTAACAGCCATTTGGCTGGCGAGTTCGGCAACCGTCACCGGGCCAGAAATCGTCACACCGCGGACAACAGGTGCGGCAGGCTTTTCAAATTTGTGAGACAAGGCTTCGGTCGCTTTTCCGGGTTTCCGCTTTGGCCGATACCTAGTACCGCCACGTTCTTCATCATCCAAAACGGGCGCCGCAACACGCTTGGGTGCTGGCTTACCATGCCGCCGCCGCTCTTCATCCCGCTCACGATCGTCTTTCTTGTGATGCCGTTTTGCATCGACTTCTTTCTTCGGTAGTTCACCGGGCTCCAAGGGCATCGGTTGCAACACGCCGGAGATATCGACAGGTGCTTCGATGATTATTGGATCGACCACCTCAGCGGGCGCCTCGTCGGGCACAACAGGGTTTGGTGCGGCCTCTGCTTCGGTCGCAAGACGCACTGCTTCTGCGGCTTCGGCCTCGCGCGCTGCGCGCTCGACTTCGTCAATCTGACGCTGCTTCTCTGCGTCAGACGTCAAATCACGATGCACGTATGTGCGCTTCTTCCGAACCTCAACATTGACTGCCTTCGAACCACCCGACCCTGCACCCACTTTGAGTGTACTGGTGGACTTTCGACGGAGTGTGACCTGCGAGGGCTCAGCCGATACCCGTGCCGTTCCGGCGCGAATATGGCTTAACAGAGCCTGCTTTTCCTGATCCGTGACGACATCATTTTCCGACTGCTTGGACACCCCGGCTTCCGCCATTTGTGCCAATAAGCGTTCAGCGGGAATGCCGACAACCTGGGCCAGTTGTTTAACTGTAGTTTGTGACAACGGCTTACTCCTGCTCGTTTTCCTGTGCGTCTTCGTCCGCGAACCAAGGCTCACGGGCTTTCATAATGAGGGCGGCGGCCAAGGATTCATCGACACCATCGAACTGGGTCAACTCATCCACTGACAGTTCGGCCAAATCTTCCATGGTGCAAACACCGCGGTCTGCCAATTGATAGGCCAGTGCGGGCGTCATGAACTCCATGGCCAACAAATCATCTGCAGGCTCACCTGTGCTGTCCTCGCCTGATAAGGCGGCGGTCAACAAGACATCTCGTGCACGGGTCCGCAGAGTCTCAACCAACTCTTCTTCAAATCCATCAATGCCGAGCATTTCTTCAACAGGGACATAGGCCACCTCATCGACCGAGGTGAATCCCTCGTCCACAAGAATACGTGCCAGCTCTTCGTCCACATCAAGGCGCGCGATAAACATATTGACCAGTTTCTCAGACTCGGCTTCCTGACGCTCTTCGGCTTGCTCTTCACTCATGACATTGAGTTTCCAGCCGGTCAGCTCAGAGGCAAGGCGAACATTTTGGCCGCCTCGACCGATGGCTTGCGCCAAATTATCTTGGGTCACAGCCAAATCCATAGACCGGCTGTCCTCATCAACGACAATTGAGGAGACTTCCGCAGGAGACATCGCATTGATCACCAATTGCGCGGGATTGTCATCCCACAACACGATGTCGACCCGCTCACCATTTAACTCATTTGAGACTGCCTGAACCCGCGCACCACGCATCCCGACGCAGGCACCGATCGGATCAATCCGTCCATCGTTGGTCTTCACGGCAATCTTCGCCCGAAGACCCGGATCCCGTGCGGCACCCCGAATCTCGATGGTCTCCTCGGCTATCTCGGGCACTTCGATCCGGAACAGCTCAATCAAAAAGCGCGGCGAGTTCCGCGATAAGATCAACTGAGGACCGCGCCCCTCACTCCGAATCTCGTGCAACACAGCACGGACACGATCATTGATCCTGAAGATCTCACGGCCAATCAAATTTTCCCGGGGCAACAATGCCTCAGCGGTCCCGCCCAGGTCCACAATGATGGCGTCGCGTGTGACTTTCTTGACGGATCCGTTAATCAAGCCGTTCAGACGGTTGGCATAATCAGCCACCACCTTTTCCCGCTCCGCTTCACGGACACGCTGCACAATCACCTGCTTGGCGGTTTGGGCTTCAATCCGTCCAAACTCGACGTTATCGACTTGAATCTCGTGGATATCGCCAATGTTTAAGCTGGGATCCATCTCCAGAGCTTCTTCAGTGGTCAGCTCAGAGCCCAAAATCGCCAGGTGGTCATCTGGGACAACCAACCACCGACGGAATGTGTCATAGGTCCCGGCAACGCGATCAATGGTGACGCGAATATCGGCTTCTTCCCCTTCGTAGCGTTTCCGTGTTGCGGTCGCCAGCGCTTGCTCGACCGCCTCAAACACGACGCCTTTTGGAATCCCCTTCTCATTCGAGAACAGTTCCACTACCTGAAGGATCTCTTTACTTCCCATTCCCATGTCGTTTCGTTCCGTTAACCGATTTACCATCATCCACGATCAATTGACCCCGCTCGATCTGCTCAAATGGGAAGACAAATTCATCTTCTCCAACGTGCACGACCACCGATTGGTCCTCTAGTCGGGCGATCATGCCCGTAAACTGCTTACGCCCCTCGAAAGGGAGTTTCAGTTTGACGCGCGCCTTGTGCCCGACAAACCGTTCAAAATGCCATAACTCATACAGAGACCGCTCCCAACCAGGACTGGAGACCTCAAGGGTGTATCGATCCGGCAGCGGATCATCCACATCCAAGACCCGCGACACCTGTCGACTCACCGCTGCGCAATCTTCCACAGTGACCAATCGATCCGGATGATCCAACACAATCCGTAGCGTAATACGCGGTGCCTTGCCCATCATTTCGATCGCCCAAAGCTCCACGCCCAGCGCCTCAATCGAGGGCCGCAACAAGGTTGCTAATTCGTGCTGCTTTGGCGTCATCACCATCCCGCCAGAAATAAAAAAACCCCAAACGGGGTTTCATGGCCTGCACATTCCTTTCTCGCTGCTTCCGTGAATGAAGAATTCACGGAGACCCCTCGCAAAAAGTCGCAGTATTATGTCCGAAGGACTGCGAGAGGTCAACGCCGCATTACGCGGTTTGCATGCGCTCCACGGTGCAACGCTCGCCATTTGCGCACAACAACTGACGTAACCGTAATCCTCGACGCTCTTGTTGTTCGCCAGCTTCACCAGCACTCGGAAACTTCCGGAAGATCCATTGGCGGGGATCACGCTGAAAACGAACAATGCCAATCGGCAGGTCATTCTTGAAGACTTCAAAACTTCGACGGCCAAGCCGTTTGATTCGCATCATTTGAGTCGTCTCCATGTGGGGTTATTGTTTTCGGGAGGGTGAGGCTAAGGAAAAAATGCGGTGGGCGCAACCTTGAATGGTCGAAGGGCGGTGGTGCGGTGCATTGCGCA
>ERZ887849.4292-NODE-4292-length-10131-cov-15.523720_pt1 | contig 10131 bp, 8 predicted proteins | sample MGYA00521267_ERZ887849 | MGnify/ENA primary metagenome ERZ887849 (study PRJEB32303, sample SAMEA104408601) | aquatic metagenome | biome: Brackish water; feature: Pelagic; material: water | place: Baltic Sea | collected 2014-06-06T16:11:00 | depth 2,863 m ... | reverse complement strand
TGTGAACGCGCGAAGCGAACGCTTTCTTCTACTACCCAATCGGCGGTCGAGATTGATTCACTGTACGAGGGTGTCGATTTTTACACGTCTATTACAAGGGCACGTTTTGAGGAACTAAACGCAGACTTATTCAGAAAGTGTATGGAACCCGTGGAGAGAGTCATAAAGGATGCGAAGATGGATAAGTCTATGGTTCAAGAGATTGTTCTCGTCGGTGGATCCACACGCATTCCTAAGATTCAACAAATGTTGTCCGAGTATTTTAATGGTAAGGAACTCAATAAGTCTATTAACCCCGATGAAGCTGTCGCATACGGTGCGGCTGTGCAGGCTGCCATTCTTTCGGGTGTAGACAATAGCGCCGTACAAGATCTACTGCTTCTCGATGTAACCCCTGTTTCTATGGGTATTGAAACCGCTGGAGGAGTGATGACTAACCTCGTAGACAGAAATACCACGATTCCTACCAAGAAAGAACAGGTCTTCTCTACCTATTCTGATAACCAACCATCAGTTCATGTTCAGGTATACGAAGGTGAGCGAGCACGCGCGGCTGATAACCACATGCTAGGAAAGTTTGATTTGAATGGTATTACTCCCGCACCCCGAGGAATCCCACAAATTGCCGTGACGTTTGACATTGATGCGAACGGTATTCTTAACGTGAGTGCTGAAGATAAAGCATCTGGAAAGTCCGAAAAGATTATCATCACGAACGACAAGGGACGTCTCTCGAAGGATGATATCGAACGTATGGTAAACGACGCAGAAAAATACAAGGAGGAAGATGATACGTATCGTAAGAAGGTGGAAGCTATTAACGCATTCGAAGCGAACGTATTCGGTGTAAAGGGTGCGACTGAAAAATTAAGCGAGGACGACAAAAAACTCGTAGAAGATAAGGTAACTGAAACTATTTCATGGATAGATAACAATAGATCTGCAGAACTCGACGAAATTGAGCACATGCAGACAGAGTTTAGGGAATTCGTCGACCCCATTTTTTCCAAGCAAAAATCCGAACCCGAACCCGAGCCCAAAGCAGATACTGGACCGGAAATTGAAGAGCTTGATTAATCGCACCTAAGTAATTTAAAGATTTCAGACAAAATAAGACTGTAAAGATGAACGTTCATTCCCTCACCGACACTGTTTTTCCTCTTGTTAACCAATACAAAGATGAAGAATATATCGAGTTAGAATTCCGTCTCGGAAAGTTCAACGGTACCATGTTCGACACGAATATTGGTAAGCCTATGCACGATTACATTATGCATGGACTTTCTAAATATACAGGTTGGGATCGTATCATCGCTTCCGAGGAAGAAGTATTCTATCGCAGCAGTGATGGTGTACGCATTTCCGTCGACTCTGCAACGGGTGATGAGGTTATCGTCCAAAAAAATCGAATCAAGAATCATGATCTAAAGCATTTAGGAAATGTACCCTTTGATATTCGTTTCAGTGTCTCAAAAGAGATTCCACTGCCAGAAGATACCGAACGTGATATGGATAAAAAGAAAACTAAGAAGCGTGTATCTTTCATTCGTAAGAATGTATCGATTGATATGACGATCGTGAGCGGTGATAGCCACGACATGGACTCAGAAGATTCGATGTCGTATCAGATGGAGTTCGAAGCTATTGACGCTACTTCTTGTGAAACGAAAGATGACCTGTTTAAAGTTATTCACAAGATTAATGATGTATTTAATATGTTGGGTACTAACAGATGATAACATTCCTGTTTCTCGTTGTATTATTCATCATATTACACAATGCAAGTCAAAATCAAGGGGAGGAGGTTGGTGTACTTGGGTATAAAACCAGGTTTTTTCATGTTTCCGCAGGCGCGTCGAAGCGTACATACGAAAAAATGAAATACGATGGTGTGCATCCTGACCAATTGAAGGAGTTTATCATGTTAGAAGATCAATTTATGCGATTGGTTCGGGTGGCTGTGTGTACAGGGGTTTCGCGGAGGAATCAAGGGTATGCTTTATCTGATGAAATCAAAGAAAAATTTAAACCGTACGATTTTGAGTACCACGTGACACTCTTAAAACAAATAGCCGAACCACATAAAGTTATAATTCAAAATATAAGATGTTAAGCATATACAATAACGCACGTCGATGCGGTCCAGGTGTCATTCGGGTAATATTGTCAAACATGTAGACGACTAGCCACGTGTCGTCCAATCTTTCTCTATTTTCATCTATCCAATTGCGTTCATCGGCTGCATCTACAAATTCCCATGAACATAAAAATTCTCGCTCGAGTTTACCCATTCCCCATTCATTATCCGAGTCGCGTTCTTTGCGTATATACGCACAAATAGTATAAAAAACACTGTCGAGGAGTGTTTCGCGTATACGTTTATCCCAACGAGGATGTTCTTCGTCTACGCGAAACTCATTATGTCTATATACCGTACTGACGTGATCAACAAAGAGTTGTCTACTATCATTCATGTATCTATATAGCGACTATTCTTTATAATTGTTCTACCACCGTACCCTTGGGGAAGCGTGGGGAATTCTTTTTCTTCGGAGGTGGTGTGGCCACGTTCATCACGTTTTCGAGTTCCTTGGCGAGGTTATTATTAAGGTTGTTTAACTTATTATTCAACTGTTTCGTACGCTGAAACTTCCATGTACGCACCGTATCACGCTTAACCTTATTAACATTGGTTTTAAAATGTAATCCATTCTTCTTATTCTTTTTGAGATTGAGGGCGTTGATCACCTTTTTCATATCCGCGACATCCGAATTTAAAGAAGGCATAACATTCTTATACTTCTTTAACCATCGCTTACCGTATAATTCCCTGATATCTTCCTTGATAGTTTTATTTGTTAGACGACGCTTATCCATCTTCTTTGCTATATTCGCCGTTCTTTTAGCAGGTTCTATCTCTTTAGGCTTTCTACCCTTTCTCTTAGGGGCTACGGGTCTAGGAATTTGGAGCTTTTTACATAACGTGTCCACAGTATCGCCGTCAATCACACTGATACCTCGAGCAATGGCTATTTGCACGAGTTCCTCCTTCTTGTGTGCACGGCACGGTTTATTACCAACTTTAAAGGTACCAAACGCACGATTCTTGATCTTCTCACAAATGGCGGGTTTTGTCGTCTTACTCGTGATGTCAACGATACCCATCTTTTCCGCGACTGCGACCAGCTTTGGTCGGGCGACAGTCAGACATTTACGTGGACCCACCCGTATACCATTTTTACCATTCTTCGAATTCGATTTATTGAAGTATTTGATATTGGTATTCTTATCGTTCATTGCGGTGGTTACATTCTTCGGGCGAGCGGTTTTCTTAACAGCTACCCTGTTCATACCTGTGTTCACAGATTCCTTCATCATACCCATAACCCACATAGTCTTTACTAAGTCGTATCCTATGGGGTTGTATGCATCGTGTAAGGCCTTAACAGTCTTAGCACCCATAATCTGTATTTTACCGGATCTAAAGAGTTGAAAATTATTTCCATAATACGTCATCTTTAAAGCGGGGCGAAGCTCGGGTTCATAATCGATATTGCGAGACTTGGCGAAAGCCTGTGCAACCATGGTTAAGTTAATAACACCTTGTGTTTGAAACGTACCTACAAGTGTAGAGTAGCGAATAGGGTTGTATAAAAACTTATACTTCGACGCATAGTTATCCACTATGAATTCGCGAATCATCTCTGGTTGCCTCGAGTTGTTATTGATGATACCACCCGCAAGTTGCATCTTACCGTTCGTATAAATTTTAGCCAGCAGTTTTTGCTTCTTACCTCCTTCATACACGAAACCGTCGATTTGAGCGACGAAGTATCGATGCCTGTTTTTCGCATTTTTATTCGGTACGACTGTAAATGTATGCTTAGCTCCTATTTGCATACGCCCGTATAACAGTTTAATCGCGCTTATCTCTATTTCGAAATTAGACCCAGGTGTGATGGGGCGTCTTTTAATTGGTTTCTTATACAGAATTTCCGCGACGTTTACGTTATAATTACCCTTCTTAGCGTCTAAATTGACCATACCGTTAAAGACACCCATTTGAAGAGGTGACATTTTCATTTTTGAAAGGTTGGCGGCCTTCAGTTTATTACCAACCATTCTATTTATTCTCGTTTGTATATTGTTTTGTTTGAGTCTGGTAGCGTTGACCCTTAGACTATTTTTTTCGCGGTTCGTGAGATATGGGGCCTGTCGTATCAAATTTTGGGATGTAGTTGGTGAAACATTATTTTTTTCAAATTCGTTGAATAAACCCATATATTAAGTAAATATTTTAATCGTCTAACTCTTGTCCATCTGTATCAACCATCGTCTGTGTCGAAATAGATGTCTCAACGTATACCTGTTGTTGCGGCGCCACTTCTTGGGGGGTTACGTTTACGACATCGAGACCAATAACCCACATAGAGTTCCTATGCTCTGTACCAGTCTTAGGTTGGTGTTGAGTTATACCGCATCTCGTATACAATGTATTTTCATCTTCTTTCAGCTTTTCCACGCCGATACCACGCTCACCAAATGGACCCGCCCATATATCAGAATTGATCGTTCGCGACTTACCCTCTTTCATACAGAAAGCGGCAAACTCGTCTTTGAAGAAAGATAGGGGACACTTCTTATCTTCACCATACTCAATGTGCGAAGATTCCATGAAACTCAGTAGAGGACTGACTGCCGCTGCAACCTGTGTCTTAACCTTTTCGAAGTAGGGTGGAAGAATGTTCCAAATGGCGTCGTTTTTATGTGCCTGTGCCTTCTCGAGATACGCCCTCACACACTTTTGCAGGATGTTTGGAAGTTCCTCTTCGAGCCTATCTTCCAGGGTCGGATCCGCTTCCTTAACTTTCTTCCTAAAGTCAACTGTAATCAAACGTCGCAAAACGCTGCCGGAGTTGTCTCTCCACCCGGGAATCTCGTTACCACCCAGAATACCCGGAGATTTCCACACGAAAGTTTTAGCCTTCTCGTGTTTCACTGCAATCGAAACATCTTCACCAGACACTACAGACTGAAACTCTGCCTGTTCAAGTGCTAAATCGCCCTTGATCTCCGGTGCAATAAACATATAGGAATCGTAAATAGAAGACAGACCAAACTTTCTTTCCACGTTATTCGAAAGTGTTCGCACATCCTCTGTTGTATAAAATTTGCGACATACTTTCGTAATAATAGTCGATTTACCGGACTGCGCGACCCCCTTTAGGAAGGGGATGCATTGCCATTTATCGATCTCATTTACGTCATAACACAGGCGCCCACAAAGAACATAGATCCATTCGATTACCTCCTTTTCGAACTTTTGGTACTTTAGGATCTTATCGAAATTGGGTGTAGGGATATTCCTCCAGTCGGTATCGTTATAGTTGTTGAATTCCCGATTGAAGTATTTGCAGCTGACGATAGTCCGATCGAGTGTCTTAAACTCCTTTGACGTATACGGGTAGAAAATAGCCCGGTAATGTTTGTCTTCTTCTGTAGACTTGTCAGGTACAAGCTCCTTGCCGATGAAAATACCATTCGTGAAAGACCATACCTGTCGATGCTTCTTAATTTCAGGAAATTGCATATCTCTCGTCTTAGAAAGATGGCGAATGAGATCGCTGTGGGTAGAAGGACTCATAGTCATATTTTTCCATAGTTCATACCATTGTTCCTTTTTACCGACTGAATATACGTAATCTTGAATACTTTCAAATGCTTCCCATGCCCGGGTACTCGCCCCATCTTTTGTTTTAATCTCCCTACAACACTGCTCTTTGTATCTCCTGATCTGACTATCATATAAATCCTTCAATAACTGTAACATAGCCTGTTGAAAAGGTTTCAATTCCTGAACATCCTTAATCGTAGATGCCCTGTAAATAGATGGGTCGGATTCCGGATCCACGGGTACGGCGTTGGGGTTATTCGAGAAATCGTGTATACGATATACACTGAATGTTACCCTCCATGCATCTTGAATGCGGTCGATCATCCTGTTAATACGAGTAGCCAGTGTAACTTCTTTGATTTCGTCGTCATCGAAGTCACATTCATTATCCTTTTCCAGGGCACATGAGCGGTGATACGCTTCGCATAAACGATCTATCATGAATGTACGAGTGCGTTCAACTTCACCGATATCAATTTGTATGGGTAGACCTTTTTCCCTTGGTTGGGAAGGGTCGAAAAATAGGTCAAACCCTATGTTAAGAGACTCTGATGCACTGAGCTTGTCGTTAATTTTCAGCTTTTTTTCAGAGGGCTGGATGATTACTTTCATGAGCTGATCTATGTCCATTTTCATAATATTCTCAGTCCAGAAAGTGCTATTATGATCATGAAGATTGTATGTGTCGTCTATGACGTGCATTGTCTCACCGGACCCCTGCATTTATAATATTAGGATTCATTTTTCTAAGCCTCATTTTTCTTCTGAAGAATGCCGAGGAGTTTGATAAAAATTTTATTCTGAATTTCCATCTGTTGCCCAATGTATACTAGAGCAGTGCACACGGTGTCACCCTCGGGGGTGGTAAGAGTTTGACCAAGTAAATTTTCCATGGGCGAAAAATCGTCATCATCGGGAAAATCCTCAGGATCGTACTCGGTGAGGTCGACCTCCTGGTCGGGTAAAATTTCAGATTCGGATTCGGATTCGGATTCGGTCTCGGTTTCGGGCTCGATAGTCTCAGGCTGTGTAGACATTTATGGTAGGTTGAGGAAAAATCACGTGCGAAATTTCGCACTTTACCTGAAATTATTTTCTCTGCGTATAGTACAACAACATACAAAATGGCGGGTGGTTTAATGCAACTCGTGGCATACGGCGCACAGGACGTCTATCTGACCGGTAACCCCAAGGTTACATTTTTCCAGGCGGTTTACAAGCGCCACACTAACTTCGCTATGGAGAACATCGAGCAGACCGTTAACGGTACTGCCTCCAACTCCGGCCGCGTTTCCGTCACCATTGCTCGCAACGGTGACCTCGTCTCCGACATGTATGTCGAGCTTAAGGCGAAGGCCACCGTCGTGCTCACCTCCGCCGACGCCGCCAACGACGACTGCTGGGCCGCCGAGCGTGCGATCAAGGACGTCGAGTTATCCGTGGGTGGACAGCGTATTGACAAGCACTACCAGCGCTGGTGGAGGCTTTACTCCGAGCTTTACCTCGATGAGTCCAAGAAGGCCACTTGGGGTAAGATGACTTCCCCCGCGGTCGACGATGGTCAGATGTTCCTTCCTCTTATTTTCTTCTTTAACCGCAATCCCGGACTTGCTCTCCCACTAATTGCTCTGCAGTATCATGAAGTCAGAATGGATTTCGATTTATCTTCCGATTTCTCACTGTATACCGATAACAGCACCTTCAAGGTCTGGGCTAATTACATTTACCTCGACACTGAGGAGCGTAGGCGATTCGCGCAGAAGGGTCATGAGTACCTTATCGAACAAGTCCAGCACACTGGCTCCGACGCTATGGCCGTCGCCGGTTCCACGAAGCAGATCCGCCTCTCGTACAACCACCCGGTCAAGGAGCTGGTTTTCTGCGCCGACCGCGGCGGGGTCGGCCGCGCCAACCTCTGGAACTTCACGTCCTCCACCGAGGTCGTGACCACCGACCCTGCTGGCGTCCTCGGCGCGGCTGGTGACGGTCTCGTCATTGCCCCGGGCTCTTCGGGTGCTCCCATGCTTAAGGTGGCCCACGGTGGTAACACCTGGACTGAGGAGGCCGACGGTCCCATCGACACCTTCAAGCTTGTTCTCAACGGTCAGGACAGGTTCAAGGAGCAGACGGGTAAGTACTTCAATTCCGTGCAGCCCTTCCAGCACCACAGCGGTTCCCCCGTGCCCGGTGTGTACGCGTATTCGTTCGCCCTTAAGCCCGAAGAACATCAACCGACCGGTACCTGCAATTTTTCGCGTATAGATAACGCTCAGGTCGCTATCAAGACCAAGTCTTCCGCAGGCGCCACGACGAACCTTAACATGTTCGCCGTGAACTACAACGTCCTCCGCATCCAATCGGGTATGGGTGGTCTCGCCTTCTCTAACTAAATACTCATACGAAGTATTTCATAAATATTATTAATTCACTTTTAAAAATTGTTCATACACATTTTTTTAAAAATGAAGGTTCAATACATTTTTGACTCCCCCGACTTTTTGTAACGCTTTTTTTTGTTCCGAATTTCACAAGGTGTCCGACCGGTCGGATCAGTCGAACGTGCAAGAAGCATTCTCGTCGTCCCATGCATCTACACTGTTACATGAAATAGTACCCCCAAATAGTTCATACACCCAAGACCCGTCTACGAGTTCATCTTCGATAAGTTTTTCTTTTAATTGTTTAAGTTCAAGCATATTAATAGACAGAAGTTCCTTTGAACGTTTATAACATTCCGATACAAGATCACTGATTTCCTTATCGACCATTAACGCGGCTGTAGGTGACATGTTCCTATAATCGAAGTTGTTAATACCTAGACCATACGTGGTAACCATTTCTCGAGCGATGTTATACACTTGGGCATAATCTGAAGAAGCACCCGTGGTGATATTATCAGCCCCGTATATAAGTTCTTCGGCTGCGCGTCCACCTAGAGCTACGACCATCTGATTCTTAAGATACTGTTTTGTGTAAAGAGCCGATTCTGCATCCTCTTCCGAAGGCTGAAAGAAAGTCACACCACCGGCTGCACCCCTAGGAATGATAGACACTTTACGCACACGATCGTACCCCGGAATGACTGCACCCGTGATAGCGTGCCCCGCTTCGTGAAAAGCGATGACCTCTTTTTTACGACCCGTAAAAGTTGTATCACCCTTTGCACCTACTATCAGTCTCTGGTATACATCGTCCACTATATCTTCCGTGATAGTACCATCTCCATCTCGAACCCCCCGAATAGCACATTCGTTCAATAAGTTAGCGAGTTCAGCACCCGAAAACCCTGTCGTCTGTTTCGCGAGGGATCCAAGACTTACACTTTTATCGAGTTTCTTACCTCGAGCGTGTACTTTAAGAATCTTCTCACGACCCCCAACACTTGGTAAGCTGACCTGAATCTTGCGATCGAATCTACCCGGGCGAAGAAGAGCTTCATCTAGAATATCACTTCTGTTAGTAGCTGCTATGACTACGATTCCCGTGTTTTCATCAAATCCGTCCATTTCTGTAAGAAGTTGGTTGATAGTCTGTTCACGTTCATCATTACCCGGCATGGGTCCAGATGCACGCTTTTTACCCACAGCGTCGATCTCATCTATAAAAACTATACACGGTTGATTCATTCGCGCTTGTTCAAAGAGTTCACGCACACGCTTAGCACCCACACCTACAAACATTTCAACAAAACTCGCCGCCGAACACTGAATGAAAGGGACACTGGATTCGCCCGCGATCGCTCGAGCGAGTAGAGTCTTACCAGTTCCAGGTGATCCCGAAAGAAGAGCACCTCGGGGGATTTTGGCTCCACTGCCCAAATAACGCTCGGGATTCTTAAGAAAATCAACGATCTCTTCGAGTTCGTATTTAGCAGAATCTATACCTTCAACATCGGTGAATCGGGTTTCTATACTTTGTTCCATATCAAAATCAGCTGATTTAAGAAAGGGGTTAGGCATTCCCATTCCACCACCGTCTTTACTTCCAAAAATGGCACGGAACATGGTAAAAGCATATAAGATGAAAAATGCTATAATTACATTTTCGGCGAGATTTTGTGGTTGAGTAGTATCTATATTGATATTAGCTTCACTATTGATAAGTGTCTCCCAGAACTTATCAGATTGAACGATCGCGACATCTCCGTAATTTCCATCCTTTTCCGTGAAAATCGCGATATTCTTAGAGGGTTTAATCAACACCTGAGGAAGCTCTTTCTTTTCTAGACTTTTCATAAATTGGCTATACGATTTCGGTTTATACTCTGATTGGGGTGACTTGTCTACCTTAATATTGGGTGCACGAAACAAACGCGGTACAGATAGACTCACAACAGGACGCATCTATATTATATATATTGAATTAAGTTTTAAGCAGCTTAAATAAATAGACATATAATATAACATAATGACAAGTTCTTTGGGTGTAATCGGATTGGGTTCTATCGGAAAAAATCT
>ERZ887849.4291-NODE-4291-length-10133-cov-8.267910_pt1 | contig 10133 bp, 9 predicted proteins | sample MGYA00521267_ERZ887849 | MGnify/ENA primary metagenome ERZ887849 (study PRJEB32303, sample SAMEA104408601) | aquatic metagenome | biome: Brackish water; feature: Pelagic; material: water | place: Baltic Sea | collected 2014-06-06T16:11:00 | depth 2,863 m ... | reverse complement strand
CAAACTCTCTCTTAGTTTAGGCCGCCATTGGTTCCATAAACCCTGACGACGGACATTATCTGATCGAGCTGCTCCAACTCCTCGTTTTCACACCGTGCACAGACTGCGCGGTGCCGTATAAGACACTCGCCACATTCTTGTGGAATTGCGGTGATCTTTTCAGTTTGCATGTTTTCGCGTTTTCTCTTGATCTGCATCAAAGATGTCAATTTGACCTGACACTAGTTTTAGCCCATGAACGCAAAAACACAACTGCGCAAATTGGGTCTGTTTGACGCCAAAGCGCCGCGATACACGAGTTACCCCACGGCGCTGCATTTCGCAGGCGATGTTGGACCGTCCGAATTTTCCAGTTGGATCAGCGCGATAGAGCCCGGCTCGAAAGTGTCGCTCTATATCCATGTGCCATTCTGCCGAAGGCTATGTTGGTTCTGCGCCTGCCGCACCCAAGGCACGCAAAGTGACGCACCCGTCAACGCCTATCTCGAATCGCTGAAGGCCGAGCTGACACTTCTGGGCCAGAAATTGCCCGAAGGCGTCACCCTCTCGCGGCTCCGTTGGGGCGGCGGCACGCCAACTTTGCTGAACGCGTCGCAGATGACCGATCTTGCCGCCGCGGTGCGCGCTATCGCGCGCTTTGACGCAGACACGGAATTCTCGGTCGAGATTGACCCCAATGAGATCGACACCGACCGGCTTGAGGCTTTGCAAGCGGCTGGTATGACCCGAGCCTCCATCGGGGTGCAGGATTTTGACCCACGGATACAGAAATGCATTGGTCGCATTCAGGGTTACGACACCACAAGAGACGCAGCCCTCGCCCTGCGCGCCCACGGGATCGAGCGCATCGACACCGATATCCTCTTTGGCCTGCCATACCAATCCAAAGCCCGGATCACCGAAAGTGTGCAAAAACTGCTCTCACTCAATCCTGACCGCATCGCCCTTTACGGCTATGCCCATGTGCCGTGGGTTGCCAAACGCCAGCAGATGATCCCCTCAGGCGCGCTGCCCACACCCGAAGAGCGGCTGGAGCTTTTCCAGACAGCACAGCGCCTGTTTCTGTGGGACGGATACAAAGCGGTCGGGATCGACCATTTCGCCCGCGCCGAAGATAGCCTGAACATGGCCCAAAAGGCCGGAACGCTGCGCCGCAGCTTTCAGGGTTATACGGACGACACCGCCGAGGTTCTGATCGGTGTGGGGGCGTCCTCAATCTCGCGGTTCCCGCAAGGCTATGCGCAAAACGCGCCCGCCACGGGCGCACATACCGCCGCGATCCGCGCGGGGAGTTTTTCGACCTCACGCGGGCATGTGTTCACGGGCGAGGACAGGATGCGCGCACAGATTATCGAGGCTTTGATGTGCGACTTTCGTGTCGATACCGACGCGATCTGCGATCAGTTCAAAGTCCCACGCGCCACGGTCCACGCGATCCTACGCCGGGCACAAGACAAGTTTTCGGGCCTTGTGACGCTTGATTCCTCAGGGCTCTTTATCCCCAAAGAAGCCCGCCCACTGACCCGCATGATTGCGCAATCCGTGGATATGTACGTCATGAAGAGCGAAGGGCATAGCTCGGCAATCTGATCACGCAATCGCAGATTGCGCGCCTATCCCGCTGGATGCATCGAGGCATAAAGCAGCGTGCGCGCATACTCGGTCTTGGGCCGCTCGAAGAGATCTTCGGCCGTGCCCGCTTCCACGACATCGCCCTGCTTCATCACCATGATCTTGTGGCTCATGGCCCGCACCACGCTCAAATCATGGCTGATGAAAAGGTAAGCCAGCCCATATTTTTGCTGAAGCCTGCGCAGCAGGTCCACGATCTGAACCTGCACCGTCATATCAAGCGCGCTCGTTGGCTCATCCAGCACCACCAGCTTGGGCCGCAGGATCATCGCGCGCGCAATCGCGATCCGCTGCCGCTGCCCGCCGGAAAACTCGTGCGGGTAGCGGTCCATTGCGTCCACGGGCAGTTCCACCTCCTCCAGCACCTCAGCCACCAGATCACGCACCGCGCGCCCGTCTGGTGTGCCATGCACGCCCAATCCTTCGGCGATGATCTGCTCACAGGTCATGCGTGGGCTGAGGCTGCCGTAGGGGTCTTGAAACACGATCTGCATCTGCGCGCGGCGGCGGCGTAGTTCCCGCGTGCTCCACGCATTCACATCTTCACCGTCAAATCGGATACCACCCTCGGACGCAATCAGCCGCATGATCGCCAGCGCCAGCGTGGTCTTGCCCGAGCCAGATTCGCCCACAATGCCAAGCGTCTCACCCGCGCGCACCTGCAAACTTGCCGCATTCACAGCCTTCACATGGCCCACCGTACGCTTCAAGAACCCCTGCTGGATCGGGAACCACACGCGCAGATCTTCCGTCTCGACCACGACCGGCGCGCCCTCGGCCACGGGCGCGGGCCGCCCCGCCGCCGCCGCACTCAGAAGCGCCTGCGTATAGGGATGTTTCGGCGCGCCAAAGACCTCCGCCGTGGGCCCCGCCTCAACGATCATCCCGTCTTTCATCACACAGACCTTGTCGGCAATCCGCTGCACGATCCCCAGATCATGGGTGATGAACAAAAGCCCCATATTCTCCTCGCGCTTCAACTCGGCCAGAAGCTCAAGAATCTGCGCCTGAATGGTCACATCGAGCGCCGTCGTCGGCTCATCCGCAATCAGGATATCGGGCTTGTTGGCCAGCGCCATGGCAATCATCACGCGTTGCCGCTGGCCGCCCGACAGCTGATGAGGGTAAGCCCCGAGGCGCGTTTCAGGGTCGCGAATGCCGACCCGCGTCAAAAGTTCGATGATCCGTGGGCGCGCCTGATCGGTGTCCAGCCCCTGATGCAGAGCAAGGCTCTCGGCCAGCTGCTTTTCCAACGTGTGGAGCGGATTAAGCGAGGTCATCGGCTCCTGAAAGATAAAGCTGATGTCGTTGCCCCGCACCCGGCGCAGGTCCTTCTCGGCGGCGCCCACCATCTCCTGCCCGTCATATTTGACCGACCCGCCAACCTCCGCAGAACTCCCCAAAAGCGAGACTGTGCTCAGCGCCGTGATCGACTTGCCCGAACCGGATTCGCCCACAAGTGCGACCGTCTCGCCGCGATCCACGGTGAAACTCACGCCATGGACACATGGCTTGATCTCCCCGTCCTGGCGAAAAGCGATTGTCAGGTCCCGGACCTCAAGAAGGCTCATTCAAACGTCTTTCTTGGGTCAAACGCATCCCGCACGCCCTCAAAGATGAAGACCAGAAGCGAGAGCATGATGGCGAAGGCGAAAAACGCGGTGAAGGCCAACCACGGCGCCTGAAGGTTCTGCTTGGCCTGAAGCGTCAACTCGCCCAGCGAGGGCGACGAAGATGGCAGACCAAAACCCAGAAAATCCAAGCCCGCCAGAAGCGAGATCGTCCCGGTGATCACAAACGGCAGCATCGTGACCGTGGCCACCATCGCATTGGGCAGCATATGGCGGAACATGATCTTGGCGTTGCTCACGCCCAATGCCTTGGCCGCGCGCACATATTCAAGGTTGCGCGCCCGCAGGAATTCCGCACGCACGACCCCCACAAGGGCCATCCAGCCGAAGACCACAGTGATCCCCACCAGGAGCCAGAAACTTCGCGGTAGAATGGCGAAGAGGATGATGATCACGTAAATCTGCGGCGTCGACGCCCAGATCTCGATAACCCGCTGAAAGATCAAATCGGTCAGCCCGCCAAAATATCCCTGCACGGCGCCCGCGATGATCCCGATCACCGACGCCAGCGTGGTCACGATCAACGTGAACAAAACCGACACCCTGAACCCGTAAATCACCCGCGCCAGAACATCGCGCTTGGTGTCATCGGTGCCCAGCCAGTTCTGCTCATTGGGCGGCAGCGGCGCCGCTCCGGGCCGGTCCACGGGCGTGTCATAGCTATAGGGAATAAGCGGCCAAAGCGCCCAGCCTGTCTCAATTTGCTCACCAGCCACCTCGCCATCGGCGGCATCCGCAATGACCCCCTCCGGATCATCAAAACAAGCATCCAGCCCCCCCGATGCGATCAAGCACCGCACCTCCGGGTCGCGGTAGATCGCCTCGGTCTCGAAATCACCACCAAAGGCCGTCTCGGGATAGAAGGTGAAAATTGGCATCCGTATCTCGCCGCGATAGCTCACGAGAATAGGTTTGTCATTGGCAATGAACTCGGCAAACAGAGTGATCGTGAAAATCATCGAGAAGATGACAAGCGACCACACTGCCCGCCTGTTCCGCTTGAAATTCCGCCAGCGGCGTTGATTGAGAGCCGAGAGTGCCATCAGATGAGCCCTCCCGCTTCTTCTTGCCCAAAATATCCCGGGGGGCGCTGGAAATCCGCAGGATTTTCAGCGGGGGGCAGAGCCCCCAAACCACACGCCGGCAGAGCCTCCAAGCGACAGGCCAAACAAAACATCAATCAGCCCTCCCGCTTTTCAAAGTCGATCCGCGGATCGACCAGAACATACATCAAATCCGACAAGATCCCGACCAGCAGACCGATCAGCCCGAACAAGAAGAGCGTCCCGAACATCACCGGATAATCCCGGCCCACGGCCGCCTCGAACCCAAGCCGCCCCAGCCCGTCGAGCGAAAAGATCGTCTCGATCAGAACCGATCCGCCGAAGAACACCCCGATGAAAACAGCCGGGAAGCCCGCGATCACGATCAGCATCGCGTTGCGGAACACATGGCCGTAAAGCACCCGTCCCTCGCTCAGCCCCTTGGCCCTGGCGGTCATCACGTATTGCTTCTTAACCTCATCGAGAAAGCTGTTCTTGGTCAGAAGGGTCAGCGTGGCAAAGGCCGCAATCGTGCTGGCCAGAACCGGCAGCGCAATGTGCCAGAAGTAATCAAGCACTTTGCCGATGAGGCTCAGCTGCTCCCAGTTATCCGATGTCAGACCACGCAACGGAAAGATTTTCCAGTAGGACCCACCCGCGAACAAAACCAGCAGCATGATGGCGAACAAGAACGCCGGGATCGCATAGGCCACGATGATCGCGGCAGAGGTCCATGTGTCAAAGCTCGACCCGTCCCGCACGGCCTTGCGGATGCCAAGAGGGATGGAGATCAGATAGGCGATCAACGTCGACCAAAGCCCAAGCGTGATCGACACCGGCATCTTCTCCAGCACCAGATCCAGCACCTCGATCTTGCGGAAATAGCTCTCCCCGAAATCAAGCCGCATGTAATTCCAGATCATGTTGACGAACCGCTCTAATGGCGGCTTGTCGAGGCCGAATTGTTTTTCCAGCTCCGCGATCATCTCGGGTGGCAGGCCGCGCGCGCCCAGATACCTGTCACCGGCCCCTTGGGTGGCCAGATCCTGCCCCGCATCATTGCCGCCGCCCGAGAAGCTCTCGAAAACGTCGCCTTCGCCCTGCATGTTGGCGATTGCCTGCTCGACAGGACCGCCAGGCACGAATTGCACCAGCGCGAAGTTGATGACCATGATCCCAAAGAGCGTCGGGATGATCAGCAAGAGCCGCCGCAGGATATAGGCTCCCATCGGCGGGCTACCTCAGCGCGCCGGCGGCTTTGAGCGCCTCGGCCTTCTCGGCGTTATACCACCAGAAATCGAGGCTCCCGAGCGCATAGGGCGGGATCTCTTCAGGGTGCTCGAACATGTCCCAATAGGCGACCCAATGGGTGCCGTTATACCATGTCGGGATCATGAACCTTTCATAGCGCAGCGCCCGGTCCAGCGCTTGCAGGGCCACCAGCTCATCTTCGCGGCTGGTGGTATTGAGCGAGGCCTCGATGATCGCATCGACCATGGGGCTGGCCAGTCCGGCGGGGTTGAAGAGGCTGAACGCGGCCTCGCGCGATCCGTAGCGCTGCATCAGGCCCGTGCCACTGCCGAGGAACGCCGCGTAGCTGTCAAAGATCAGATCGTAATCGCGGTCCCGGTCGCGGTTGGTATAGGTCGAGGGATCAAGCTTTTCGACCTTCGCCTCGATCCCCATCGCTTGCAGGTTCTTGGCGAAATTCTCCACCACGGCGCTCAGCGTGGCAGAGCCAGAGGAGTTGATCGGCAGCTCCAGCGACAAAAGCGCGCCCGTCGCGTTGCGCCGCATCCCGTCATCGCCCACGGTCCAGCCCGCCTCATCCAAGAGCTTCATCGCACGGCGCAGGTTGCGCCTGTCTGTAAGGCGCGAGGGATCGGAGGTATGCGCCATCACAACAGGCTCGGTCAGCATCTCGGGCGGAACAACATCGCCCAGCGATTGCAACAGCTCAAGCTCGGCCCCCTCGGGCACGCCTTGGGCCTCGGCCGGGGTGCCCTGACTGAACGAGTGGCGCTGCTTGAACAGGCCAAATTGCAGCGACTCGTTGGTCCATTCGGAATTATAGCCCAGCGTGATCGCCTCGCGGACGCGCACATCCTGAAGGACCTCCTTGCCGAGGTTGAAGATGATACCCGAGGGGCTTGGCGGTGTGCCATCGGGCAGGATATTGGTCTTGACCCAGCCATTCTCAACGGCAGGAAACTCATACCCTGTCGCCCATTGTTTTGAGTTTGTCTCAGCCCGGAACGTATACTCTCCCGCCTTGAACGCCTCGAAAGCCGCCCCTGCATCAGCGAAATACTCAAGCCGGATACGGTCGAAATTATGCCGCCCCTTGTTGATCGGCAGGTCCGCGCCCCAATATTCCGGGTTGCGCTTGTAAACGATACGCCGGTTCACATCATAGCTTTCAAGCATGTAGGGTCCTGAGCCGGGTGCCGCATCCAGACGCGGTTCATCCAGCCGGGCACCCGTCTCGGCGTACCACGCGCGCGGGAACACAGGCGTGCCGCCCACCTGATCAATCAGGCTGCGGCGCGAGATACCATCGGCAAAGGTGAACTTGACCCTGTGATCGCTCAGAGCCTCGGCCCCGGTAATGCGCAGCTTGACCGCATCCGCATAGGATTTCAGACCCTGTTCAAGGAAGAGGTTGTGCGAAAAGACCACATCATGCGCCGTCACCGGCGTGCCATCGGAAAATCGCGCCTCGGGGCGCATATTGAAAATCACGAAGGTCTTGCCCTCGTCATATTCAAGGCTCTCGGCCAGAAGGCCATACGCCTCGCCGTAAACATCCGCAGGAAGGCCCCCGCTCGTGGCGGGCATATCGCCCAGAAGGCTCTCATAAACCATCCACGAGAGCGCACCCGCGCGCCCTTTGCGTGTGAACGGATTCATGGAGTCGAACGTGCCAGACGCCGCAAGCGAGATTTCTCCGCCTTTGGGTGCGTCGGGATTTACATAATTGAAATGGGTATAATCCTCGGGATAGCTCAGTTCGCCAAAGAAGGAATAGCCATGCGACTTGATGAGACCCTCCTCAGCAAGCGCCGCCCCGGCGGCAAGCGCGCCAATGGCCAGCCCCATGAACGCGCCCCCTACGGAACCCAGCCGCACACACATCTCAGCACGCATTGTGCGCGCCAGCCCTGTTTGTTTAGGTCCGGTCATTGTCATACCTCCTGACAGCACTCGTTTTTATGTGGTGCGTTTTTGCTGCCGTGCAAGCTAATGGCAGCGCCGCCAAACATTCAACCCATCCCCGGCGATTTACCGCATATCCAGCGCCCAAGAAAAAGGCCGCCTGCCCAGTCGGGCGGCGGCCTTGGATCACGTCGCGGCGCGGTTTCAGTCGTCGAGACTGTCGAGATAGGCGATCACGTCCGCCCGCTCGGCACTGTTTTTCAAAGCATAGCTCATGGCAGTGCCGGGCGCATAGGCGCCGGGATTCTCAAGGAACGCATAGATGTTCTCAGGCGACCATTCGCCGTCCAGATCTCCCAGAGCGGCCGTGTATGCATAGCCGTTGGCGGCACCCTTTTCGCGACCGACTACCCCGTAAAGATAGGGGCCGACACCGTTTTCACCTGCGTCAAGCATGTGGCAGGCGCGGCATTTGTTGAACACCCGTTCACCTTTGCTGGCTTCGCCTGCGGCCAGAATGACCTCGATCGGCACTTCTTCCTCGACCACTTCTTCTTCCGCGCCGGTGTCAACAATATAACCCTGCACGACTTCCTCGCCGTGGTCTCCGTGAGGCACGCTGGCCTTGTAAACGTTCTCAGCCGCATACTTGCCCAGAAGGAAGACAAGCAAAGCCCCGCAAAAAGCTCCGGTGATCTTGGTTAGGGTCATCGTGTCGAACATAAATCCCGCATCCATAATGTGTTTATTTGCGGGGTATCTATCCGCTTCCCCTCCCTTTGCGCAAGGTATAGTTTCCGCGACCAAACGCCCCTGATGGGGGAAATGCCGGGGAGCGCCGCATGACCAAATCGATTGCTTTTCAGGGCGAGCCGGGGGCCTATTCCCAACAGGCCTGCCTCAAGACCTATCCGGATCTTACGCCGCTTGCCTGTAAAACCTTTGAGGATGCGATCGAGGCCGTGCGCTCGGGTCAGGCCGAGCTTGCCATGCTGCCGGTGGAGAATTCGACCTTCGGGCGGGTTTCAGATGTCTATCATCTGCTGCCGGAATCGGGGCTTCATATTGTGAACGAGGCGTTCGTGCGGGTCTCTATCGCGCTCATGGCTTTGCCGGGGGTGGCGCTTGAGGATATAAAACAGGCAATGAGCCACCCGATGCTTTTGGGCCAATGCCGCGCGTTTCTGGCCAAGCATGGTATAGAGCGTGTCACGGGTGCCGATACCGCAGGCTCCGCGCGTCTGGTTGCAGAGCTCGCCGATCCGAGCACCGCAGCGCTGGCCGCTGATCTGGCCGCGGAGATTTACGGCCTCAATATTCTCGCACGCGAGATCGAGGATGAGGGCAACAACACCACCCGTTTTCTCGTCATGGCCCGCAAGCCAGACCTCAGCCGCCGTGGCCCGGACGGCATGATCACCAGTTTCGTCTTTCAGGTCCGCAACATTCCGGCCGCTCTCTATAAGGCGATGGGGGGGTTTGCGACCAACGGCGTCAACATGACCAAGCTCGAAAGCTACATGGTGGGCGGATCTTTTTCCGCCACACAGTTCTACGCGGATGTCGATGGGCACCCAGATGACCCTTCTGTTTCACGCGCACTTGAGGAATTGGACTACTTCACATCCGAAGTGAAACTTTTGGGCGTCTATCCGCGCGACCCCAGCAGAGACTGATTTTCTCGTAAATACAATGCTTTGAACGCCCGCAGGACCTCGCTTGCGGGCGTTTTGCGTCACGGAATGCTCTCATGTTGATCACGCGCCCGCGCGCCAGTGTGCACGCGTTTTCACAGGCGCGCGAGGTCCATATCTTTCTCGGAAATTGCCCCCTAACTATAGCTCATGACGACGGGCAACACCGCCCACACAACATGAAAACAGATAGTTCAGGAAAGGACTTCACAATGCGCTCCATCAGCATCATCGCCCTCATCGCCGCCACCGCAACACCGGCTCTGGCAACACAACAAACCTCCCTCACGCTCACACCAGCACCCTACAGCGCCTCTGCAACACTTGCCGAGCTCAGCACCGAAGAGCGCAAGCCAAACACCTTCGCCGAACTCAGCGTCGAAGAACGTGCGGCAGGCAGCTTCGCCGAACTCAGCGTTCAAGAGCGTAACGACAAGTTTGCCGAACTCAGCGTCCAGGAACGCAACGAGAAATTCGCCGAACTCAGCGTCCAAGAGCGTAACGAGAAGTTCGCCGAACTCAGCGTTCAGGACCGTAACACACGTATCGGCTAAGGCACCCCCGGCTCCACAGTCCCTTGGACCGTCCCTCCCGAGGGGTTGTGGACCACCCAAAAGGCGCGCAGGCCCTCCAGCCTGCGCGCCTTTCAAATGTTCAGTTATACCCGAGTGCTTAGCTGCGTTGCGAATACCGATCTTCAAGCTCGCGCGCATAGGTGGCGATGCGCTGTTCAAATCGCCGGGTCACGCTGGATTTGGCCAGTTTCAGCGATTGCAGCACCAAGCGTGCCCCAAGATTTTTCGGATGCACATCAGCCACAAAGCTCAACCGCGTGCGCCCGCGCGACAGCGCCACAAGTTCCACGATCGTATCAACCGACACATTCGGCGAGTTGGTGTGGAACCGCATCACGTTGGGCGGATTGAACCGCCCCTTGTTTGCCGGAGACCCAGAAGTAAGGATACTGGGTTATGGAA
>ERZ887849.4289-NODE-4289-length-10138-cov-7.551324_pt1 | contig 10138 bp, 7 predicted proteins | sample MGYA00521267_ERZ887849 | MGnify/ENA primary metagenome ERZ887849 (study PRJEB32303, sample SAMEA104408601) | aquatic metagenome | biome: Brackish water; feature: Pelagic; material: water | place: Baltic Sea | collected 2014-06-06T16:11:00 | depth 2,863 m ... | reverse complement strand
TTTCACAGTAATTTGGGCACATTATCTATTCGTATTTCCTTATATTTTACTTACCCTTGGACCAATATGGCGTAGGTTCGATATTAGATATGAGCTAATGGGCGCGAGTTTGGGACTAGGAAAATTAGCCATATTATGGAGGGTTAAGATGCCAATGCTTGCTGTGCCGATTATAACAGCATTTAGCATTGGATTTGCGGTTAGCTGCGCCCTGTATCTTCCAACAATTTTTGCTGGAAATGGTCATTTTTTAACGCTAACAACAGAAGCTGTTACGCTAGCAGCAAATGCGAGCAGGCAGGCATTAGGTATCGCAGCAATATTACAGATGCTGCTGCCATTGATAATTTTTAGTGCAGCAGGGATCTACCTAAAGCTGCGATGGCGCCGATATAGATATTTTAGAATAGCAGATTGAAACCTGTATCTTAATCACTATTTTAGGCTTACCGTTCAGCTTGAGCTGATTGCAAAATAACAGGCAACTAGTCTAGCGGGCATTGCAGGAGTATAAGATGAATAAATATGAGGTAATAAATAGGAGCTAATATAGTGAAATTTTTTTCACCTATATTTAATTAAAATATGTTTTTTAATCTTGCATTTTATGAGGATAAATGGTATTCGGCATCTCGTTTAAGATTTTTTTCACTGGATAGATCCGTCTGTCTGGTGTTTGGACGTGAGACAGGTGCTTCTTTAAAGCATTGAATGTTGTAGCAAGATTGATGATCGGCTTTAAGAGTATGGCAAAAACTTCTCCCGCACAATTTGTCCGCCAAGTAAGACAAGAAATATCCAGAATTTCTTGGTCTTCTAGGCGTGAGACAGGGATTGCAACGCTTACCGTGTTTGCGATGGCAACCATCGCAGCTATCTTTTTCTTGCTAGTAGATGCAGTGTTATCAAACATTGTTCAATTGTTGCTTGGTTTAGGCTCGTAATTTAGGCGCTTTGTAAGGGATACAAAAATTATGGCAAAACGCTGGTATGTAGTTCATGTTTTTTCTGGGTTTGAGAAAAAAATGAAGCAGGCGATTTTAGAACAGGCAGTGTCCAACAGTCTGGATGATATGATTGAAGACGTGCTTGTGCCTACAGAAGAATATGTTGAAATGCGCCGCGGTGCCAAGGTACAAGCAGAGCGTAAATTTTTTCCAGGATATATTCTTGTAAAAATGGAACTAACAGATGCATCTTGGTCGCTCGTGCAATCGCAGCCAAGAGTGACAGGCTTCCTTGGTGGTAAAGGTAAGCCAGTGCCAATTACAAATGCGGAAGCAGAAAGATTGATGCGTCAATTGGATGAAGGGGTTGAGCGTCCAGCGGCAACGATTTCATTTGACATTGGTGAAGAGGTTCGGGTTATCGATGGCCCGTTTGAGTCGTTCAATGGTCTTGTAGAAGAGGCTGATGATGAAAAGGCTCGTTTAAAGGTAGCTGTGTCTATTTTCGGTCGCGCTACACCAGTCGAGCTAGAATATAGTCAGGTTGAAAAAGTCTAACTGCGGAACAATCTGATATAACAACCCAGCAGGAGCTAGCCACCGCGTTAGCGTTAAAGAGAGTAAAATGGCAAAAAAAATTAGTGGTTATATTAAGCTGAACATCCCCGCCGGGGCAGCTAATCCGTCCCCACCAGTTGGTCCAGCATTGGGTCAGCGTGGTGTTAATATTATGGAATTCTGTAAAGCCTTTAATGCGGCAACAGATAGTTTAGAGAAAAATATGCCGATACCTGTGGTGATTACAGTGTATCAGGATAAGTCTTTTTCCTTCACAACCAAAAACGCCCCTGTAAGCTTTTTCTTAAAGAAAGCAGCAGGCCTTGCAAAAGGCGGGCAAACCCCTGGTCGTGACGTAGCTGGCAAAGTTACACTTGCGCAGGTGGAAGAAATTGCAGAGCAAAAAATGAAAGACCTGAATGCTATTGACCTTAAGGGTGCTGTGCAGATGGTTCGCGGCTCTGCTCGTTCAATGGGTCTTGAAGTGGTGGAGGGCTAATTATGGCATCAGGAAAAAGATTAAAATCAGGCTATGAGTCATTTGACCGAAACAAAGCTTATTCAGTAGTAGAAGCGTCTAAAATAATTAAAGATGCGGCAAAAGCTAAATTCGATGAAACAATAGAAATATCGGTTAATTTGGGTGTTGACCCAAGACATGCTGACCAGATGGTTCGTGGTTCTGTTGCGATGCCAAATGGAACAGGCAAAACAATGCGCGTTGCTGTTTTTGCACGAGATGCAAAAGCAGAAGAAGCAAAGGCTGCTGGGGCAGAATTTGTGGGAGCAGAAGAACTTGCTGAGCAAATCCAAAATGGTGAGCAGGGGTTTGACCGGGTGATCGCTTCTCCTGATATGATGGGTGTTGTTGGACGCCTGGGAAAAGTGCTTGGTCCACGTGGATTAATGCCAAACCCTAAGCTTGGAACTGTTACAGCTGATGTTGCAGAGGCTGTTAAAACAGCGAAGGCTGGAGAGGTTCAATTCCGTGTTGAAAAAGCTGGTGTAATTCATGCTGGTATAGGCAAAGCAAGTTTTGATGCAGATAAAATAGCTCAAAATGCACAGGCATTTTTGGACGCAATTCAAAAAGCGCGTCCATCAGGTGCTAAAGGAACATATGTCAAAAAGATTACACTGAGCTCAACTATGGGCCCTGGTATCTTTATTGATGCAACTCAAAGTGCTGGATAAGTATAAGCTGTTTGAGTGGTAAAGAATTTCAGCACAAAATAGTGCTGGAGTGCAGGCGGAACAAACGTGTTTGTTCCCAACCTGTCCAAGACTGCAGGCGTTGGAAACCCAACTTAATATCCTGCATAGATGGGGCATAGCAAATTTAGCTTTCGCTTCTATGGGCAGGCCAATGGTATGAAGACAATGTACGTGTGTTCATACTCTGGTGAAACCGGGGAGAGTTACCCCCATAACGATGGAGAAGATCAGATGAATCGGACAGAAAAAGCCGAACTGATCGAAACACTTCAATCTGCGTTTGGTGCAGCAACATCTGTTGTTGTAACACATCAAACAGGTATGACAGTGGCAGAAAGCAGCGAGCTTCGTCAAAAAATGCGTGACGCTGGTGCGACTTTTAAAGTGACTAAAAATAGAGTCACTAAATTAGCACTTCAGGGTACACAATTTGAGGATTTAGCTGAATTATTTACTGGTCCTACTGCAGTTAGCACATCTTCTGATGCGATATCCGCAGCTAAGACTATTTTTGAATTCGCTAAAACCAATGACAAGGTGCAAATAGTTGGCGGTGGTCTTGACGGAAAAATTCTATCAAAAGAAGAGGTTGTTGCACTTGCAAAGCTTCCTTCTTTGGACGAATTGCGTGGCAAGATTGTTGGACTTCTACAAGCACCTGCTGGCAAAGTTGTTGGAGTTATTGCGGCACCTGTTGGTGGGTTGGCGCGTGTGGTTAAAGCACGAGCAGACCAGCTTGGGTAAGTGTTTTTATTCTATGATCAGAAGTTAAAGCCAAAAGGAGAACATGATGGCTGATATCGAAAAAATTGCAGAGGATCTTTCTGCGTTGACAGTATTAGAGGCAGCTGATTTAGCAAAGCTTCTTGAAGAAAAATGGGGCGTATCTGCTGCTGCTCCTGTTGCGGTTGCTGCCGTGGCGGGTGGTGATGCAGGTGCTGCTGCTGAAGAAAAGACTGACTTTGATGTTGTTTTAGCATCTGTGGGCGCTTCAAAAATCAATGTGATTAAAGAAGTAAGAGCAATCACTGGACTTGGGCTTAAAGAAGCAAAAGATCTTGTTGAAGCTGCTCCAAAGGCAGTGAAAGAAGGCGCAAGTAAAGATGAAGCAGAAGAAATCAAGGGTAAGCTAGAAGCTGCTGGCGCTACTGTTGAGTTGAAGTAATTTATTGCTGTTCAACACTTAACATGATTACAAGCATCAGACTGTGTTTTCAGTCTGGTGCTTTACTGCGTTTTACTTTTTAAGTGCTGTCGTTATGGCAGGCTTTATTCACTCATATTAGTGAGAAAAACGTAGAAGTAAGAAAATATTATTTTTCGGATTTATAGTCTGATTAAACATCAACAATAGTAAATTTTTTTAAAAGGGATATCGTTATAATGGCACAAAATGTAAGTACTCTTGATAGCCGCAAACGTGTTCGTCGTAGTTTTGGCCAACTCTCAGAAGTTGTATCAATGCCAAATCTAATCGAAGTACAGCGCTCAAGTTATGATCAGTTTTTGCAGATGGCAATTCCAGCATCACAAAGAACTGATACCGGCTTGCAAGAAGCATTTACATCGGTATTTCCCATAAATGATTTTTCTGGCAGAGCTGTGCTTGAATTTGTTTCCTATGATCTTGAAAAGCCTAAATATGATGTTGAAGAATGTCAGCAACGTGGCTTGACATATGCATCAGCCCTAAAAGTCACATTGAGACTTGTTATTTGGGAAATTGATGAGGATACAGATGCCAAGTCAATAAGAGATATCAAAGAGCAAGATGTGTATATGGGCGACATGCCGCTTATGACCAATAATGGCACCTTCGTCATTAATGGAACAGAGCGTGTTATTGTATCGCAGATGCATCGGTCTCCTGGTGTATTTTTTGACCATGATAAGGGTAAAACGCACGCTTCTGGAAAATTGTTATTCGCTGCTAGAATTATTCCTTATCGCGGCTCTTGGCTTGATTTTGAATTTGATGCAAAAGATATTTTGAATGTTCGAATTGACCGAAAGCGTAAATTGCCAGCAACTACCTTTATGATGGCTCTTCCTGATGAGCGTTCTCTTGCAAATATGATTGAAGCAAAGGCGAATTCGGAGACTATTGACCCTTCTAAAATTAATGGTATGGGTAGAGAAGAGATTCTGGCAACTTATTATCTTTCTGATGAATTCATTAAAACCAAAGATGCATGGAAACAGCCTTTTGATGCTGAATTGCTTCGTGGTTCTAAAGTTGAGAAGGATATTGTTGATGCGGATACAGGCGAAGTCGCTGTGTCTGTTGGCACCAAGCTAACGCCTCGTAGCTTGAAAAAATTAGAAGAAGCTGGATTAAAATATATTCGAATTGAAGAAGAAGATTTGATTGGAAAGTTTCTGGCAAGAGATGTGGTTGATATGTCAACAGGCATCGTGCATGCAGAAGCGGGTGACGAAATAACAGAAGATTTTCTTGCACTCACAGGTCTAAATAAAATGAAGGCGTTAGATATCCTTCGGATAGATAATGTTAATTATTCAGTGAATCTAAGAAATACTTTGGCTGTAGATAAAAATAATAGCCGCGCAGAGGCACTAGTTGATATTTACAGAGTGATGCGCCCTGGTGAGCCGCCAACGTTAGAAGGCGCGCATGAGCTGTTCACTAACTTATTCTTTGAAAAAGAGCGGTATGATTTATCTGCTGTTGGCAGGGTAAAATTAAATTCTCGACTTGAGCAAGAGACAGATGATGAAATGCGGATCTTGCGTAAAGAAGATATCGTTGCTGTCCTTAGCATACTTGTTGGACTAAAAGACGGAAGAGGAGAGGTAGACGATATTGACCATCTTGGTAACAGACGTGTGCGTTCTGTTGGTGAATTGATGGAAAATCAATATCGTGTTGGATTGTTGCGAATGGAGCGGGCAATTAAAGAGAGAATGGGATCTGTTGAAATTGATACAGTAATGCCTGCTGATCTGATTAATGCAAAGCCTGCATCTGCCGCTGTTAGAGAGTTTTTTGGCTCATCACAATTGTCACAATTTATGGATCAAACCAATCCATTATCTGAAATCACGCATAAGCGACGTGTATCTGCGCTTGGTCCTGGTGGTCTTACACGGGAGCGGGCTGGATTTGAAGTGCGTGACGTTCATCCAACGCATTACGGACGCATTTGTCCTATTGAAACACCTGAGGGACCGAATATTGGTTTGATTAACTCACTTGCAACTTTTGCACAGATAAATCGCTATGGGTTTATTGAAACACCATACAGAAAAGTTGAAAATGGCAAGCTTACAGATAATTTCATTTACGTATCTGCTATGGAAGAAGGCAAATATGGTATTGCACAAGCAAATACAGAAATAGATAAATCAGGCAAAATTGTTGGTGACCTTATACCTGTAAGAAGGGCTGGAGAAATTAGCCTTGCAAAGCCAGAAGACGTTGATTTTTTTGATGTTTCGCCAAAGCAGCTTGTATCAGTTGCAGCAGCGCTTATCCCGTTCCTTGAAAATGACGATGCCAACAGAGCGTTAATGGGGTCAAACATGCAGCGTCAAGCAGTTCCATTGTTGCGAGCTGAGGCACCTACTGTTGGGACAGGCATGGAATCTCGTGTTGCGCGCGATTCAGGAGTTACCATTATTGCCAAACGTTCAGGCTTAGTTGACCAAGTAGATGCAACCCGTATTGTTATTAGCGCAGATGAAGATAGCGGTAATGATGATGTTTCTCCAGTTGATATTTATAGCTTGCTGAAATTTCAGCGCTCTAACCAGAATACAACAGTAAATCAGCGCCCATTAGTTAAGGTGGGAGATAGGATTAATAAAGGCGATATCATTGCAGATGGACCTTCTACTGAAGATGGTGAATTAGCGCTTGGAAGAAATGTGCTTGTCGCATTTATGCCTTGGAATGGATATAATTTTGAAGATTCAATTCTTATCAATGAGCGAATTGTTCGAGATGATGTATTTACCTCTATTCATATTGAAGAATATGAAATTATGGCGCGTGATACAAAGTTAGGACAAGAAGAAATAAGCCGAGATATTCCAAATGTGGGAGAAGAAGCGCTCAAGAATTTGGATGAAGCTGGTATTGTTTATGTTGGTGCTGAGGTTAATGCAGGCGATATAATGGTCGGCAAGGTGACCCCTAAGGGTGAGAGCCCGATGACACCTGAAGAGAAGTTGTTACGTGCTATTTTTGGTGAAAAAGCATCAGACGTTCGAGATACATCTTTGCGTGTGCCACCAGGGGGCGCAGGCACAGTCGTTGAGGTGCGTGTTTTCTCTCGTCGTGGACTTGAAAAAGATGAGCGTGCCAGAGCCATAGAAAGAGCAGAAATTGAGCGTCTTGCTAAGGACCGTGATGATGAACAAGCTGTGTTAGAGCGTGGATTTGCGAGTAGGATGTTGTCTATTCTTGATGGTCAACAGGTTGCCGCAGGTCCTGCATCTGTTGGTGTCAATGATACGCTTACCAGAGAAAGGCTTAATCAGCTTAGAAATACAGAACTTCGTCAGATTGCTGTTCAGGATGATACTGTTCAAAAAAGTGTTGAAGCGCAAATAACAGATTTCGAAAATTCTATTAAACGTCTTGATGGCAGATTTTCTGATAAAGTAGATAAGCTGCAACGTGGCGATGAGTTAATGCCTGGCGTTATGAAGATGGTTAAAGTGTTTGTGGCTGTTAAACGTAAATTACAGCCTGGTGATAAAATGGCTGGAAGACACGGTAATAAAGGTGTTATCTCCAGGATTATGCCAGCAGAAGATATGCCTTATTTGGATGATGGAACAGCAGTTGATATCGTTCTAAATCCATTGGGTGTGCCATCGCGAATGAATGTAGGACAAATTCTTGAAACACATCTTGGTTGGGCGGCAAGAGGGCTTGGTAAGCAAATTGGCGAAGCAGTTGATGCTGCAAAAGCCTCTCGTGATTTGGTTCCATTGCGGGATAGATTAAAGTCGATTTATCCAGCAGAACAATATAATGCAACAATTGCCCATATGGATGATGATCAAGTAATTGAGCAATCTTCCCTTCTTACTAGGGGTGTGCCGATGGCAACTCCAGTTTTTGATGGGGCTAAAGAAGCTGATGTTCTTAATTTACTTGAGCAGGCTGGTTTGTCTGATACAGGTCAAGAATGGCTGATTGATGGAAGAACTGGTGAGCAATTTGATAGACCTGTTACTGTTGGGTATATTTATATGCTTAAGCTGCATCACTTGGTTGATGAGAAAATTCATGCACGTTCGATTGGACCATATAGTCTTGTAACTCAGCAGCCGCTTGGTGGTAAGGCACAGTTTGGTGGACAGCGTTTTGGAGAGATGGAAGTGTGGGCACTTGAAGCATATGGTGCTGCTTACACCTTGCAAGAAATGTTAACTGTTAAATCAGATGACGTATCTGGGCGAACCAAAGTCTATGAAGCAATCGTAAGAGGTGATGATGATTTCGAAGCTGGTATCCCAGAATCGTTCAACGTGCTTGTTAAAGAACTTCGCTCACTTGGTTTGAACGTAGACCTTCATGATACAGAAGTATCATAACAAATAATAAATAAGGCATGCTTCATAAGCATAGCTTTGAAGACTATAAATAATAATCCGGCATTGCCGGCGTTATCACAAAGACGCAAGGAGTCTGTTTGATGAATGATTTAATGAACCCGTTTGGCCAATTAAAATCCGCACAAAGTTTTGATAAGATCAAAATTTCAATTGCTTCTCCAGAGCTAATTAGGTCTTGGTCATTTGGTGAAATTAAAAAACCTGAGACCATCAATTATCGTACTTTTAAGCCAGAAAAAGACGGTTTGTTCTGCGCACGCATCTTCGGTCCTGTAAGAGATTACGAATGTCTGTGTGGTAAATATAAGCGTATGAAATACCGCGGTATTATCTGTGAGAAATGTGGTGTTGAAGTAACCTTATCAAAAGTGCGCAGAGAAAGAATGGGTCATATCGACTTGGCAGCACCAGTAGCGCATATCTGGTTCTTGAAATCGTTGCCAAGTAGAATTGGTTTATTGGTTGATATGACATTAAAGGATCTTGAGCGGGTTCTTTATTTCGAAAATTTTGTTGTTTTAGAACCAGGGTTAACCCCTCTTAAAAAAGGTCAGCTGCTGAGTGAAGAAGAATATTACGATGCGCAAGATGAATATGGTGATGATGCATTTCAGGCTGAAATAGGCGCTGAGGCGATTAAGACTATCTTATCTTCTATTGACCTTGAATCAGAAAGAGAAATCGTTCGAACTGATTTGCGAGAGACAGGTTCAGAAGTAAAACGTAAAAAACTGGTTAAGCGTTTGAAGCTGATAGACGCTTTCAGAGAAAGCGGCTGTCGACCTGAATGGATGATTATGGATGTTGTTCCTGTGATTCCGCCAGAATTACGCCCATTAGTGCCATTGGACGGTGGTAGATTCGCAACCTCAGATCTTAATGATTTATATCGCCGCGTTATTAACCGCAATAATCGTTTGAAGAGACTTATTGAGCTTCGGGCTCCTGATATTATTGTCAGGAACGAGAAGCGAATGTTGCAAGAAGCTGTTGATGCGTTGTTTGATAATGGAAGAAGAGGCAGAATTATTAGTGGTGTTAATAAGCGCCCCTTAAAATCACTGTCTGATATGCTTAAAGGAAAGCAAGGACGATTCCGTCAAAACTTACTTGGTAAGCGTGTTGATTATTCAGGTCGTTCTGTGATCGTTGTTGGTCCTGAACTTAGATTGCATGAATGTGGACTCCCTAAAAAAATGGCTCTTGAGCTTTTCAAGCCCTTTATTTATTCCAAATTGGAATTATACGGTCTTGCCAGCACCATTAAAGCTGCTAAGCGAATGGTGGAAAAAGAGCGTCCAGAAGTATGGGATATATTAGAGCAAGTTATTCGCGAACATCCTGTGATGTTAAATCGTGCGCCTACTCTACACAGGCTTGGTATTCAAGCGTTTGAACCAAAATTAGTGGAAGGTAAGGCAATACAGCTACATCCACTTGTTTGCACCGCGTTTAATGCTGACTTTGATGGCGACCAAATGGCTGTTCACGTGCCATTATCGCTTGAGGCTCAACTGGAAGCGCGTGTGTTGATGATGTCAACAAATAACATATTGAGCCCAGCAAACGGAAAGCCAATTATTGTACCATCTCAGGATATTATTCTTGGTCTTTACTATCTTACAATGCAAAGAGATGGTGAAAAGGGCGAGGGTATGGCGTTTGCTGATATTCAGGAAATTTTACTTGCCTTGGATAATGGGTCTGTAAGTTTGCAGGCTAATATTAAAGCAAGAGTTGCCACCTTTGATAAAAATGGTGAGCGTGTAACTAAGGTAATGGATACAACACCTGGGCGTGCACGACTTGCTGATTTATTACCAGACAAT
>ERZ887849.4284-NODE-4284-length-10146-cov-16.677039_pt1 | contig 10146 bp, 14 predicted proteins | sample MGYA00521267_ERZ887849 | MGnify/ENA primary metagenome ERZ887849 (study PRJEB32303, sample SAMEA104408601) | aquatic metagenome | biome: Brackish water; feature: Pelagic; material: water | place: Baltic Sea | collected 2014-06-06T16:11:00 | depth 2,863 m ... | reverse complement strand
ATCGGCTCGACAGAGACACCTCTGGCTTGGTCATGATCGCGAAGAATGCGCGGACCCTGAGAGCGCTGCATCAACAGCTCCGTGAAAATCGTATACACAAGCGCTACTTGGCACTGGTATCCGGCAAGTGGCCCGCCTATCAGCGGATGGTGTCGGCCCCACTGGATCGACGACATACAGCGTCCGGTGAGCGTCTGGTCAAAGTATCCAGCGAGGGCAAGGCAGCAAAAACCGAGATGAGGGTGCTTGAGCGATTCCCTGATGCAACCCTCATCGAGGCCAAGCCGATTTCGGGCCGGACTCACCAAATCCGCGTGCACACTCAGCATATTGGCCATCCGATTCTGGGCGATAACAAGTACCAAAACGATCAATCCGAGAGTCGAAGCAGTACCATTGGCCTGAAGCGATTATTTCTGCATGCGGCGGCGATTCAGTTTGAGGTCAATAATCAGCGCTACGACCTGTCGTGTCCGCTCGACCCCGAGCTAGAGTCAGTGCTGAGCAAGCTTCGCACTGAGCGGAAGGGTTAGCCCGTAGCCGCGCAGCAAATCGCACAGCGCAATCAATGGTAGGCCCTCCAGTGCGGTCGGGTCTTCCGTTTTGATGTGCTGGAATAACGTAATCCCCAGTGATTCCCACTTAAAGCTTCCTGCACAGTCGAGCGGATTATCGGCCGCCACATAATGTTCGATCTCTCGTAGCGTCAATGAACGCATCTGCACCTCGCTGGGAACCAATCGTTGCTCGTGTTGACCCGACATAGTTGAGCGGACTGAGACCGCGGTCCAGAAGATCAGTGTCTGATTCGAGCATTTCATCAGTTGCGCAATAGCGTTATCCATCGAGCCAGGCTTTCTTAATATTTCGTCCCCGATGCAAGCAACTTGATCTGACCCGATGATCAGGGCATCGGCAGTAGTGATGGCCTCGCATTTACACTGAGCGAGTCGGCTAGCGCGCTGGATGGCAGATTCACCGGGCCGCAAAGACTCATCAACGTCAGGATCCATCGTGCTAAAGGATATGCGCAGTCGCTCCAGCAAAGCGAAGCGATAACGTGAAGTGGACGCTAAAATGAGCTGAGGTGGCGGCATGGGCGCGTTTTCGTGAAAAATACCTAGGAGAGAGTTCCTATGGTACCGGGGGGCAGATAGCTTTGACAGCGCAGATTGCCGTCCGTATGATCCGCGCCCATGAGAAACGGGGCGTTGCCAAGAGAGCTAGATCTTCGAGGACTAGCCGCTCGTGAGGCCAGTATCAGCGGCATGGCGGCTTTAGCAGGGCTCGAGCGACTTGTGAGCGCCGGTGTGGGTTTGACAGAGCCCGTCTCGGCAGATTTCGAGTTTAGACGTGACGAAGAAGGGCGTTATGTCGTAGAGGCTCATATTAAAGCGGAGGTGGTGCTGGAGTGCCAGCGGTGTCTCGGGATGATGATTCAGCCGTTAGAGACGCGGACTGTCATGGCTTGCGTGTGGAACGATGATGATGCGGCGCAGTTGCCGGCCAGTTACGAGCCATTGATCGTTCAAGAAACCGCTAATTTGAGTGACATTGTTGAAGAAGAGCTACTGTTGGCGATACCGGCTAGTCCGATGCACGCGGAAGACTGTATTACAGAGGCTCAGCGAGTTGCGTTGGGTGACGATGCAGACCGAATTGAAAGTGAGGGGCGCAAAGAAAGCCCCTTTGCCATGCTGGCTAAGTTAAAATCGTAGGCGGCATGAATGATCGTATTAGTTAACAAGATCCATGTGCGCGGGTTAATGATCCGTAATCGCTTGGTACATAAGGAGGCCTGTAATGGCTGTGCAAAAAAGCAAGAAGACTCGGTCTAGGCGGGGTATGCGTCGATCACATGATGCGATTGGTGGCCCGACGTTGACGGTAGACGAGACATCAGGTGAGACGCGCCGCCGGCACCACATGAGTGCCGATGGGTTTTACCGTGGAAAGAAGGTCGTTGAAACTGGCGACGACGAGTAAGCTTTCTTGGCCGGGCTGGCGTTTCTTTTCCCCGGGCAGGGCTCGCAATCAGTAGGGATGCTGAGCGAGATAGCTGCGCGCTATCCCGTTGTTCAAGAGACGTTTTCGGAGTCCAGCGACGCACTGGGTTATGATTTATGGGCTTTAGTTTCTGATGGGCCTGAAGACCAGCTCACACTAACTGAATATACTCAGCCGGCGATTCTGACTGCTAGTACCGCTCTGTACCGTTGTTGGCGGGCAGAGTCTGGAGCGGCCCCTGAATTCGTTGCGGGACACAGCCTCGGTGAATACTCTGCCCTCGTGGTTGCCGAGTCATTAACCTTGGCTGATGCCGCTAAGCTGGTGCAAATTCGTGGCAGAGCAATGCAATCGGCCGTCCCCTCTGGCGAAGGCGCTATGTCAGCGGTGCTAGGGCTAGATGACAAAATGATTGATGACATCTGCTTGCAGCATTGTTCAGAAGACACCTATGTGGGGGCCGTGAACTACAACTCTCCAGGTCAGGTGGTCATCGCAGGGCATGCGCAAGCGGTGCATGCCGCCTCCGAAGCGCTCAAAGCGTCCGGCGCCAAAAAAGTCTTGCCGTTAGCGGTCAGCGCACCCTTTCATACCCCATTGATGCAGCCCGCCGCAGGAGTGATGGCGGAGGCGTTTCACTCGGTAGCGTTGAAGGACGCATTGATGCCAGTGATCAGCAATGTCGATGCGCAGCCACACCGTAAGGCCATTGAGATCAGACGTCGCCTTGTCAGGCAGGTGTCTGAACCGGTTATTTGGACGCGATGTGTCACGACACTGCTGCAGGCTGGATGTGATCAGTTCATGGAATGCGGACCAGGGAAAGTGCTCTCAGGCCTCATGAAGCGCATAGATAAATCGGTTGCGTGTTCACCGATGGAAGCAATAGATACTCTGCAAGCGTCCTCAGGAGCGAGCCTATGAATCAACTCGATCAAAAAGTAGCCCTGGTTACCGGCGCCAGTCGAGGTATTGGCTCGGCGATTGCAGCCAGCTTGGCGGAGCGCGGAATGAGGGTCGTAGGCACGGCAACCAGCGTGCCGGGAGCAGAGACTATTTCGGCTCATCTATCAGATTGGGGCGGTGTCGGCCGGGTGCTCAATGTGACTGACCCCGATTCGATAGCGGCTTGCTTAGGGGAAATTCGTACTGAATTTGGCGACCCTTTGGTGTTGGTCAACAACGCGGGTATCACCCAAGATAATCTCCTTATGCGCATGAAAGAGGAAGAGTGGCACTCGGTGGTAGATACCAATCTGAATGCACTTTACCGATTGTCTAAAGGCTGTTTGCGCGGCATGACCAAGGCCAAGTGGGGTAGAGTGATCAACATAACCTCGGTCGTCGGCGCTATGGGTAATGCAGGGCAAAGTAATTATGCCGCCAGCAAGGCAGGAGCGGAAGGAATGGCAAGATCATTGGCGCGAGAGCTGGGCTCCCGGTCTATTACCGTCAATTGCGTGGCGCCAGGATTTATCGATACCGATATGACGCGGGCCTTGAATGAGGGGCAACGCAATGGGTTGCAAACGCAAATTCCATTGGGACGTTTGGGATTGCCCGAGGATATTGCTGAGACGGTGGCTTTTTTGGTCAGCGATGGTGCTCAGTACATCACCGGGGAGACAATTCACGTTAATGGCGGTCTCTACATGGGCTAAAGATCCTTATCAAGAGGTATAAACAAAGTAAAAAAGGTTTTACTTGCGGCAAAAGCTTGTAAAATCCACGTCGAGCAGGCGCACAGCCTAACTAACTTGGGAGTATTGAGTACGTCATGAGCAATATCGAAGATCGAGTCAAGAAGATTGTCGCTGAGCAACTGGGCGTCAAGGAAGAGGAAGTAAAAGCAGAGGCGTCTTTCGTTGACGACCTCGGTGCTGACTCCCTTGATACGGTAGAGTTAGTGATGGCGCTGGAGGAGGAGTTCGAAACCGAAATCCCCGACGAAGAGGCCGAGAAAATCACAACGGTTCAACTCGCTATTAATTACATCAACGAAAATCTCGCTTAAGCGAGTCGCAGAAGCGAATCGAATCGAGGGCCGCTCTGCTTTAGCATTGCGGCCCTTTCGCTTTTATGGATCAGTCAGTGACTGATCGTGCTGGTGTCAGATGAGGTCGTGGCAGATAAAGTTGGCAAGACTGCTGACGCGTACTGTGAGATCGACGCGCACAGCTCGCCATCGCTAAACGAAGCAAGAGGGGCTAAGCATGAAAGGCAATAAAGTCGTTGTCACTGGGCTGGGTGCCGTTACGCCGCTGGGGTTGGATGTTGCGACCAGTTGGCAAGGCATTTGTGCTGGCGCCAGTGGTGCGGCCGATATCGATCAATTCGATGCGAGTGCTTTTACAACACGCTTTAGTGCCAGTGTGAAATCCTTCTCTGTGGAGGGTTACCTAGAGTCCCGCGATGCACGCAGGATGGATCCTTTTATCCAGTACGGCATGGTCGCCGGTATACAGGCCTTTCGTGATTCTGGCTTCGAAGTGACCGATCTCAATGCGCATCGTGTCGGCTGTGCCATCGGCTCAGGGATTGGTGGTATCGGCTCTATTGAAGACACTGCGATGTTGGTCGAGCACAAGGGGCCAAAACGCATATCACCCTTTTTTGTGCCAGGGGCCATCATTAATATGATCGCCGGTAACTTGTCTATTCTCTATAACTTGCAGGGACCTAATCTTGCCGTGGTCACCGCCTGCACGACGGGCACCCACAACATTGGGCTGGGTGCTCGATTGATCGCAGCGGGAGATGTCGACGCGATGCTCGTCGGCGGGGCAGAAATGGCAACGACCCCGGTTGGCATTGGTGGGTTTGCGGCTGCGCGAGCGTTGTCAACGCGCAACGATGATCCAGCGCGCGCGTCTCGTCCTTGGGATGCGGACAGAGACGGCTTTGTCTTGGGTGACGGTGCCGGCATTCTGATGCTGGAGTCCTACGATAGCGCCAAAGCGCGGGGAGCCAATATTTATTGCGAGCTCACAGGCTTTGGTATGAGCGGTGATGCCTATCATATGACGTCTCCTCCTGAGGATGGACGAGGTGCGGCGGCTGCAATGCAGCAAGCACTCAATGACGCGGCGCTGCAGTCTGCTGACATTGACTACGTCAACGCTCACGGTACATCGACGGCGGCGGGCGACCTTGCGGAGACGCTGGCGATCAAGGCTGTTTTCGGCGACCACGCGTCGCATTTAGCTGTGAGCTCTACTAAATCAATGATTGGGCATTTGCTTGGCGCAGCAGGTTCGGTGGAAGCCATTCTGACTATCCTCGCGCTAAGAGATGGCGTAGCGCCGCCAACTATTAATCTCGATAATCCGAGCTCGGGATGCGATTTGAATTACGTCCCACACCAAGCTCAAGAACGCGTGATACGTCACGCGTTATCCAATTCGTTTGGCTTTGGCGGCACCAACGGTTCTTTAATTTTTAGTCAGCTGAGTTGATATCGCCATTGCCGAGTGCACGTGAATGGGTTGATGGTGAAGCGCAGGGCTCTATCCCGCTTGATGACCGAGGGCTTAACTACGCCGATGGTGCGTTTGAGACAATGAGCTGCCTTAATGGAGAGATTGCTTGCCGATCACTTCATTCAGACAGGCTTGCATTGGCACTCGGGGCATTGCATTTTTCGGATCCAAAAGGCTTAGCGCAGCGGTGCTTTGACGATATGCGCCGGTGTGTTGAGTCGGTGCAGCACTCGGGGACTGCTCGGCTAACGGTGACACGCGGCTCCGGTCCGCGCGGATACACACCACCTGAGTCGGTATCCCCCAGACACATTTTGACGCTATTTCCGCCGTTGGAGATGACATCTAGTGCCCAGATTTGTGGCATTGCACATACTCGCTGGGCGCACCAGCCTCAGCTTGCCGGACTCAAATTACTGGCGCGCACTGAGCAAGTCCTCGCGGCGCAAGAAGCAGCGGCCCAGCAGTGGGATGACGCGCTGATGTTAGATGCACAAGATCATGTCATTTCGACGACTCGCGGCAATATTTTTGCCTTCTTTGGCAGCCAGTGTGTCACGCCTGAATTGAGCCAGTGCGGCATCGCAGGAACCCGGAGGCAACTTCTCATTGAATCAGTGCTCCCCGAGCTCAACTACAGCGTCAACGAGCAGCGCATGACGCTAAAGACGCTTCGAGAAGCCGACAGCGTGCTAATCAGCAATACGGTAAGAGGCGTTGTGGCGATCTCAAGGATCGAGGATCAACATTATCCAGAATGCACTTTATCCGAGCGCGTACAAGATGGGTTGATAAAGCAGGTGGTCTCGTGGGTCGCTCGCTGATTGCACTGCTTGTTGTGCTGTTGCTGCTCGCGACGACGGGCGGCTATGTACTCCGCAGTAGTTGGCAGCAGCCCCTTCAGCTTGAGTCCGAAGGTGCGGTGTTGACCATCAGCTCCGGCGAGAGCCTGCATCAGGTGCTTCAGGGGCTGGCGCGACGAGGCTGGATTACCAGGGCTCGATGGGTCGGCCTGGTTGCGCAAGGGCTAGGGATCGACAAGCAGATTAAGTCAGGTGAATTCTCTGTCGAGCCGCAGATGACGGTATCGGCCCTGCTGATGCGGCTTGCCAAGGGTGAGGTCGTGCAATACAGCATTACCTTTCCTGAAGGTATTACGTTACGAGAAGCAATAATGCTGTTGCACGAACAAGCCAAAATCACCCAGACACCGCCAACTGTGTTGGCCTCCGCCCTGCGGGACATGTCTGCGGGAGGAGACGCTGCAGAGGGTTGGTTCCTGCCAGAAACATGGTCCTTTACCGCTGGCGATCGAGACGTCGATATTTTGATGCGCTCCCACAATGCGATGCTGGCGCTGCTGACTCAGTTGTGGCAGGAACGCGACCTCGACCTGCCGCTCAAGACCTCCTATGAAGCACTGATACTGGCATCGATCGTCGAAAAGGAGACCGGCGCACCCGAAGAACGCCAGCAGATCGCAGGGGTGTTTTTGCGCCGATTAGCGAAGGGCATGCGATTGCAGACAGACCCGACTGTCATTTATGGTCTGGGTGACCAATATGATGGCAATTTGAGGCGAGTACATTTGCGCGACACGACCAATATCTACAATACCTATGTCATCTCCGGGTTGCCTCCCACGCCTATTGCCCTTCCCGGTGAGGCTGCGCTACGAGCAGTATTTTCCCCAGACAGTGCCGACACGCTCTATTTTGTAGCTAAGGGCGATGGTACCCATGTGTTTAGCCGCAGTTTGGCGGAGCATGAGCAAGCTGTGCGGCGTTACCAGCTATCACGGCGTCCTGACTATCAATCCAGCCCCAAAGCGCCGTCACCGCAACGCTGATGGCGCGCTTTATTACAATCGAAGGGGGAGAGGGCGCCGGCAAGTCCACTGCGCAACGTTTTATTGCCGGCAAACTGGCTGAGCGCGGCATCACGACAGTGCAAACGCGAGAGCCCGGTGGGACCCCCCTCGCGGAGGCGATACGTCAAACCTTACTCAGTGTTGATGGTGAGGCACCAGTTGAAATGACGGAGCTATTGCTGGTGTTTGCAGCCAGAGCACAACACCTTGCAAAGGTGATCGAGCCAGCATTATCGAGAGGCGATTGGGTGTTGAGCGATCGCTTCACAGATGCCACCTACGCTTATCAGGGTGCTGCCCGAGGGCTATCAGTAGAGACCATTTCACATCTTGAGCAGCTTGTTCAAAGTGGACGACAGCCCGACAAAGTGTTGATTCTCGATCTGCCGCCCGCGATCGGCATGGCGAGAGCCCGTTCACGGGGCGAGCTTGATCGATTTGAGCGAGAGGATCTCGAATTCTACGAGCATGTCCGAGCGGGCTACTTAGCGCGAGCTGAAGCGATGCCCGAACGTTATAGCGTCATCGACGCCGAACAGGCGTTGCCGCAAGTGGAGTCGGCGCTGGCGGCAGAAATAGAGCAATGGTTTGATGAGCGCTGAGTCAGCTGTCGTCGAGCCCGGTTGGCTGCCAGCCACTCCAAACTGGTTCTTGGATGCACTGCAGTGTTGGGACGCGTCGGGGCTGCATAGAAACCGCGGCCATGCTTACTTGGTGGTCAGCGAGGAGGCCGGAGAGGCCAATCTGTTTAACCGCATCCTCGCGGCAACACAGCTCTGTCTATCGCCAGGCTCGACAGAGCAATGTGGAGAATGCAAAGGCTGTCGTGCGTATCGGCAAGGCGCGCATGGCGACTTGATGATCTTAGAACGAGAGGAGGGTAAGCGAGCGATTGGTATTGAGCAAGTTCGGTCGGCGACGCGCTTTCTGCAGCAGACGGCACTGTACGGAGAGCGCAAAATACTGCTGGTGCAGGAGGCCGACCTGATGACCCCTGCTGCGGCCAATAGCTTGCTGAAAACACTCGAAGAACCTTCGGGCAATAGTCTGCTACTGCTGTCCACCGCGGCAGCGTGGCGGTTATCGCCGACGGTACGATCACGCTGCCAAGCGCTTCGCTTGCCAAAAGCATCACCGACAAGTGCTGCACTATGGCTTGCTGAGCAGAGTGGGTGGCCGCAAGAGGAGGTCGATAGGGCGCTGCGTATGGGCAACGGTAATCCGGTCTCTGCTTGGGACAAGGCCAATCGTGACGCGATGTATTTCTCGGGGACGCTTGAAGAGAGCTTTAGTGTCTTGTTGCAGGATCCTGCTGCGCCTATGGGCGTTCCCGAGGTGTGGTTTAGAGTTGAGTCAGAGATGCTGATCGAGCGACTTCTGCCCTGGATCGAGACCCACTGTCGGCGCGCAGATCCGGAGTTTCTCCGTCACGAGGGTGTCAGTTGGATGCTGCTGCATCACTGCGTCGCTGAGCTATATGGTCGCATTAAGTTAGGAGCCACTCCAGGCGCTGATATTTTAGCGGCCGAGGTGTACCGGCTCTGTCGCAGCCGCGGGCATGCGGAGTTTCCTCGATTATCGCGCGATTTTTTAGCTAGTCTTGGGAGGCTGGGCGCGGCTGGATGAGTTGATGTTATGCTCCCGAATATGACCCATGACAGCTTAACGCTCACCATCCGAGATCAGTCTTCCCTGCACGCTGCTTACATGTCTTTTCTTCGTCAGGGTGGACTCTTCGTGCCGACAGAGGCGCACTATCAACTTGGCGATCACGTCGTGATTTTGTTGTCGCTGTTGGATGAGGCAGAAACGCTGACGGTTTCGGGGCGCGTTGTCTGGATTACGCCAAAGGGCGCCCAAGGGCATCGTGAGACGGGAATAGGGGTCGAGTTCTCGGAGGAAGACGCAGCTATCAGCCATAAGATCGAAAATTATTTGGGTGGCTCGTTGGCCTCATCAAGACAGACGCACACCTTATAAGCAATCGGACGACCGAGAAAGTGCGTGCACGGCATCGCGACGATCTCGTTTGTGCCTGTCGCGTATGGTGCGCACCGCGTCGTGATCTGATGCAAAAATGACTGTGTGCAGGTCTAAAAAAATCGGGCCCCGAAGGACCCGTAGGCATAGACTTTTAGGAGTGGTGCTCCCGCGGGTACTTCAACGAGCGCACAAGCCAGGCACTTGGGATGCCTAGTGTCGTGACGCTTCTTATACACTGGCGATACGACATTGTTAGTATGCCCCATCACAATAATTAATCCAATGGGTCAAGGCGTTTTATGGACTTCCTGCGTCAAATTACCCGATAATGCGTATTTTATATACTAATCTACTTTTTATTTATTTAATAAAGCACTGATTTAATTGGCATTTATAAAATATTACCAGCTCAAGTAAATTCTGGGTTTTTGCCAGTGGTATGACGGGCACGCCTAGGGTGGTGGCCATGCTGTGAGAATCCGGCGATTCAGGCTAGGGCCGTTGAAACGACTCACATTCTGTGACACCATCCCGCGCCTCGTTTGTACTCGGTGAATCGCTTTTTCAGGGTTTTGTGCGGAAGTGGCGAAATTGGTAGACGCGCTGGATTTAGGTTCCAGTGTCTTACGACGTGAGAGTTCGAGTCTCTCCTTCCGCACCATATAGTATCCTGCCTCAGTGCAGTAAAAAGAGGCGGCCCAAAAAGGGACTGCCTAGCTATCGGGTTAACATGTTAAGTATTTCAGGAGCAAGATCATGCGGGTCTCCGTAGAAACAATGTCTGGGTTAGAGCGAAGAGTCACCGTC
>ERZ887849.4283-NODE-4283-length-10147-cov-7.245244_pt1 | contig 10147 bp, 7 predicted proteins | sample MGYA00521267_ERZ887849 | MGnify/ENA primary metagenome ERZ887849 (study PRJEB32303, sample SAMEA104408601) | aquatic metagenome | biome: Brackish water; feature: Pelagic; material: water | place: Baltic Sea | collected 2014-06-06T16:11:00 | depth 2,863 m ... | reverse complement strand
AGTGCGCTGATTGTCTCCAAGACTTTGGGAATGTTGGCCGGCGAAATCAAACCGGGCGTGACGACTTTATACTTGGATGGATTGGCCGAGCGTTTTATCCGTGATCACGGGGCGGAACCCGGGTTTTTGGGATTGTACGACTTTCCCAACACCTTGTGTATGAGTCCCAATGCACAAGTGGTACATGGCATTCCCAACGCGACTCCTTTGGAAGAAGGCGACATTATCTCCATCGACTGTGGCGCCCTAAAAAATGGGTTTTATGGCGATCACGCCTTTACGTTTGCGGTGGGAAACATCGATCCGGAAACCGAAAAACTTTTGACGGTAAGCAAAGCCTCCTTGTACAAAGGAATTGAACAATTTAGAAATGGAAAACGGGTGGGAGATTTGGCGCATGCCATTCAATCGCATTGTGAAAAAGAGGGCTATGGGGTTGTTCGCGAATTGGTTGGGCACGGACTGGGAAGAACCATGCACGAAGCCCCCGAAATTCCCAACTACGGTCGTCGTGGGTGGGGTAAAAAATTTATCGAAGGAATGGTCATTGCCATAGAACCCATGATCAACCAAGGAACCAAACGCATCAAGCAATTGGACGACGGCTGGACCATACTCACCGCTGATGGAAAACCCAGCGCACATTTTGAACACAATGTCGCATTGGTGGACGGAAAGCCCGAATTGCTTTCAACCTTTCAATACATTTATAATGCCTTGGGAATAGAAAGCGAGGAGGAAACCCCCTTTCGAAAAGTTCGCCTTGCGGTATGAAATGGTTGCTCAACCTTTTCCCAAGACCACTATTGATTCAATTGAGTATTTGGTTACGACCGCTCATTAAAATATATTATAAAGGAAATCGTTTTACCGATCCCATTGATGGGAGTTCGTATCGAAAATTTCTTCCCTACGGTTATCAAAAACTCCGCTCTAATGCCCTGTGTCCGGGAACTTTATCCTTGGAACGCCACCGATTGTTGTGGTTGTACCTCAGCCGAGAAACAGACTTTTTAAAAAAAAATCTCAGGGTTTTACACATCGCCCCAGAGCAAGTGTTTTACGCCACGTTTAAAGCCCTAAAAAACTGGGATTATACCACCACCGACCTGCACTCCCCGCTTGCCGATGTGAAAGCGGATATTTGTGCACTCCCCTTTGAAAACGATCACTACGATTTAATTTTTTGCAATCACGTCTTGGAACATATCCCCGATGATCAAAAAGCCATGAAAGAACTCTATCGGATATTAAAAAAAGGGGGGACGCTCATCGCACAAGTTCCTTTGGACGAAAACCGTAACGCAACCTTTGAAGACGCAACCGTCACCGATTCCAAAGAACGCACTCGGATTTTTGGACAATACGACCATGTTCGGATATATGGCTTAGATTATTATGAACGTCTGAATGCCATAGGATTTGATGCGCGTGGAATTGCTTATTTAAAGAGCTTATCCAAAGAAGAAATACAACGTTTTGGACTCCCCAAAGCGGAACGAATTCCGGTGGCTGTAAAAAATTAATATGTGCTTGCCAATCGTTTTAATACAAAACATAACAAGCAATTATTATCCATTACCTTTTTTAATCCAAAAAATATTTAAATCAAAAGTCCCTTTAAAATCGATAAACACCTTATTTTTAAAAATCTTAAAAATCGTAGGATGAAAAAATGGCTTTGGATATGCCCCCTGATGGCAATGCTCAGCAGCTGTGCAAATGTTGAAAAAAAGCAAGAAGTCGCGTCTGCGTTTGAAAGAACGTGGTGGAAAGAAGGAATTCTCTACCAAATTTATCCTCAAAGTTTTCGGGACACTGATGGTGACGGATTTGGTGATTTTAAAGGAGTCATTGAAAAATTAGACTATATCGAAAGTTTGGGGATCACCATGGTTTGGATGAATCCTTTTTTCCAGTCCCCTTTGGTTGACAATGGCTATGATGTCTCCGACTACAGAGCCATTCATCCCCGCTACGGGAATATGGAGGACTTTGAAGAAATGTTGGAGGGTTTTCACCAGCGGGGGATAAAATTTGTGTTGGATGTGGTGGTCAATCACAGCAGTGAAGCGCACGAATGGTTTCAGCAAGCTCAAAGCTCACGAACGAATCCCTATCGAGATTACTACCATTGGTGGCCTGCCGAAAAGGGAGTCCCCCCTACCGACATAGCTTGTTTGACCCCGAGGGTGCCTAGGAATACGACGCCCCAACGGATGCCTATTATTTGCACACTTTTGCCGAAGAACAACCCGACTTAAATTGGGAAAACCCGAAACTTCGACAAGAAGTCTATGACATCATGAAGTTTTGGGCGGCCAAAGGCGTTGATGGTTTTCAAATGGATGCTTTTCAATTTGCCAGCAAAGACACTACCTGGCCGGAATTTCCCGAAGGGCATGAAAAAGACTTTGTCAAATGGTACGGAATGCGACCCCAATTGCACACCTATCTGAATGAAATGTATCATGAAGTGATTGAAAAGTACAATGTTTTTGCTGTGGCAGAAGGAGCCGGAAGTACGTTTCAAGACGCGCATGACTTGGTGGACGCCGACCGCAATGAACTTCAAATGGCCTATCATTTCGAAACGGTAGACATGTCCCGAACCCCGGAAAGATATACCTTGGCTGAATTTAAAGATGTCTTCACACGCTGGGATCAGGCTTTTGCAGAAAAAGGATGGATTGCCATTTTCTTATCCAATCACGACAATGCGCGTTTGGTCAATCGCTTTGGAAACCCCAACCCCAAATTCAGAACGCCCTCCACTCAAATGCTTAACACTTTTTTGTTAAGCATGCGTGGAACCCCTTATACTTACTACGGCGATGAAATTGGGATGACCAATATCGATATGCCCAATATTGAAGACTATGTGGATGTGGAAGCCAAAGGAAAATATAAAGCAGCCCTAGCCAAAGGGGAGGATATCGACGCTTTTATGAAAGTGTTGAATTATAGCTCTCGTGAAAATGGACGCACCCCCATGCAATGGAACAACAGTACAAATGCCGGGTTTGGCTCGGGCACGCCTTGGAAACGAGTAAATGAAAATTACACCCAAATCAATGTTTCGGAACAGGAAGTCGACCCCAACAGCATCTTGAATCATTTTAGAAAAATGGCTCAAGTCCGAAAAGAAAATGCGGTTTTGGTTTATGGAGACTATACCTTGCTACAAGCTGAACATCCCGACATTTATGCTTTTACAAGAACTTTGGGGGATGAAAAGTTGCTTGTATTATTAAATTTTTCAGAAGAAAAAACAGCGATTACGCTCTCCGAAATTGATCACTTTGGAGCCCTCCTCATCAACAATTACAATAGTTTGGAAAGGGAAGCAAACAAAGTAAGTCTTTTGCCCTATCAGGCAGTACTATTAAAATTACAATAGAAAAATGGAAGTGATGGGTTGGGTGAGAAATCACTCCTTTAAAAACCCTTTTGAAAAAACTTCTTCCACCCCGCCAAGGCTGTCGGCTACGATCCAATAGGCTTCCAAATCTGGGTTTTGTTCGATCAAAGCTTTTGATTTTTCCAAGGGCATCACCATAAGCGCCGTGGCATAGGCATCTGCAGTCATACAATCGGGAGCCAACACTGAAGCGCTTAAAATGTTAGAAGGAAAAGCATTACCCGTTTTGGGATCGATGGAATGCACCCAGCGTTGACCTGTGGTGGGATGGACAAAATATTTGCGATAATTTCCCGAGGTGGCCAAAGCCTGATTCTCCAACGAAAGTACTTGTGCAAATTGCCGTTCTCCTCCTTGTTGAGGATCATCGATGGCAACCTTCCAAAAGCTGTTGGATTTTGGGCTTTTCCCTTGTGCGACGATCTCCCCTCCAATTTCCACCAAAAAATCGGTACTTTTTTTCGCTCGAAAAAAATCCCCAATCACGTCCACAGCATAGCCTTTTGCCAATGCATTGAAATCAAAGTAGACCGAGGGCGTGGCTTTGCGGATGGTATTGCGCTCCGTTAGCTCGGTTTTGTCCCAACCCGTAAATTCTAAAATACTATCGCGTTGTTGCGCACTCACTTCTTGTAATTTTTTTCCCGGACCAAAGCCATAGGCATTGACCAAAGCACCCACCGTCGGATCAAAATACCTATCACTTGCTTGCCATACCGCTGCCGCCTTATGATATACCTTTTGAAAATGTACATCCACCACCAAAGTACTGTCCCCCGCGTTGATTTTTGATATATCAGCATTGGGTAAATAGGTAGAGAGCGATTGATTCAACACTCTGAAAAGGGAATCTATACTCTGCTGTGCCTGAGTAAGAGAGAGTTCAGCGTTTACATATTGAATGTTGTACGTAGTGCCCAAGGCTACCCCCGAAAGGCTGACGGCTGGTGTGGGGGGACTTTCACAAGACCACAACAGCAGAAGCAACACCCCTTTAGTCCACTTTTTGAAGTCCATTGAAATTAACTGCATAGGGATCCTTTTTGGTAAGGGGTAATTCATAATTCTCGGCATTTGCAAAACCCACGCCGGCAAAAAATAATTGCGCTTTGTTGGTGCGTGCATGATCTTTTATTTTTTCTAAATTTTCAAGGGCAAAGGTTTTTGGATTTTCCGGATAAAGACACGCTTTGACCAAAACAAAATAAAGGGATTTATCTTTCACACAAACAAACTGGGGCGACCGTTTGGGTTGGGAATTCACCGCCAAAAACTCATAGCCTTCCGCTTCTAGAAACTTTCCCACTTCTTCCATGGCCAATTGATGCAATTCCAAGGGTTTGATTGTATTCATAGCACACAAATTAAAGGAAAAACGCCGTAAATCACCCATTAATTTGATTATAAAATCACTATCGATCAAGGATTTAAAAATTTGATTAAAAAAATGTAATTTAGCTTCGTTAACCTTAAATATAAGCCATGAAAACAATGCGTCTTCCCGCTCTAACCTTCTTTTTTTTAGTCGTCCTTTCATTTATTTATACAGGATGTACACAAAAAACTTCCTTTGCGACCAAAACAGCCCAATCGGGAGGATACACTTACGAATATGTTACGGACGATCCCACCCAAACCCGTATCTATACCTTAGACAATGGTCTAAAAGTCTATTTAAGTCATTTTGAAAATGCCCCCCGTATTCATGTTTTTACCGCTGTAAAAGCAGGTGGAAAAAACGATCCTGCCAGCAATACTGGTTTAGCACATTATTTGGAACATATGATGTTTAAAGGCAATCAATATTTTGGCACCAAAGACTATCCCGAAGAAAAAAAATTGTTGGATTCTATTGAACAGCTGTTTAATCAATATGCACAACTGACCGATCCCGATGCGCGCAAAGCCTTGTACAAAACCATCGATGAAGTATCCAATACGGCCGCTACTTTTGCCATCCCCAATGAATATGACAAAATGATTGCCCTCTTGGGTGGAAAAGGTCTTAATGCCTATACCACCGAAGACCGAACCGTCTATACGGTGGACATCCCCGCCAATGAAGTAGAACGCTTCCTTACGTTGGAAGGAAAACGCTTTAAACAAATTGTCAATCGATTGTTCCACACCGAATTGGAAGCTGTGTATGAGGAAAAAAATCGCAGTTTGGACAATGATAATTGGAAAATGCAAGAGGCTCTGTACAGTGGTCTTTTTAAAGAGCATCCTTATGGAACGCAAACTGTAATTGGAACCATCGATCATTTGAAAAATCCTTCCATCACAGAAATCATCAATTATTTCAATACCTATTATCGCCCCAACAATGTGGCGATTTGTATGAGTGGCGAATTGGACTTTGACAAAACAATTGCCTTGATCGATAAACATTTTGGAGACTGGACTGCCAATGAAGCGTTGCCATCATGGAAGAAAACAGCGGAAAAACCTATCGACGCCCCCCGAAGTATTGAGGTTTTAGGTCCTGAAAAAGAATCGTTGCGGATGGGCTTTCGCTTTGATGGAAATCAAAGTGAGGAATGGTTGTATGTAACCATAATTGATATGCTTTTGGCCAACAACAATGCTGGACTTATTGATATTGATTTAAAACAAAAACAAAAAGTGCTCAGTGCCGGAGCCTATGTGGATGTGATGAATGATTATAGCATCCACACCTTTCGGGGAACTCCAAAAGAAGGACAAACGTTGGAAGAGGTTCGGGATTTGCTTTTAGAAGAAATCGAAAAAATAAAAACCGGAGATTTTGATGATTGGTTGTTGGAAGCGGTGATCAATGACCTAAAAAAGCAGGAAATGCAAAAAGACGACTCCAATTACGCCAACTATTTACGTGCCAATAGAATGGTGATGGCGTTTACTACGGACACGCCTTGGGCGCAAGAAATAGCGTTTTTTGATAGAATTTCTAAAATTAAAAAAGAAGATTTAATGCAATTTGCGCAAACGCATTACAAGAATAATTATGCGGTTGTTTACAAAAAAACGGGTGCCGATCCCAATACTAAAAAAGTAGAAAAGCCTGCCATCAACAAAGTCCCTCTCAATCGGAACGACCGATCACCTTTCCATGAAACACTCGCCAATATGGAGGTTGAAAAATTACAACCCAAATTTTTGGATTTCAGTACAGATTTAGAGCACTTTAACATTGGCCAACTGCCCGTTATCAGCAAAAAAAATGTAGATAATGATCTGTTTTCCCTCACCTACCTCTTTGAGTTTGGAAACAACCTCGATCCCAAAATTGGTTTGGCTACCGGCTTTTTGGACTATGTGGGTACTTCAGATTTTAGTCCTGAAGCTTTGAAACAGGAGTTTTATAAGCTCGGGTGCAGTCTTGGTGTCCGAGTTAGTGGCGACGGCTCCAAAACCTATGTTTCACTCAATGGTTTAAGTGAAAATATGGAAGCAGCACTTCGACTGTTTGAATCCGTTTTGGCAAAACCCGTGGGCACTCAAGAAGCTTTGGACAAATTGGCAGACCGAATCATTAAAAGCCGGGAAGACAACAAGAAAAATAAAGGATCTATTTTACAATCCGGCTTGTATAATTATGTGAAATATGGCGCCGACAACCCCACCAAATATTTGGTTTCCAATGCTGATTTAAAAACCACTCAACACGAAGAGCTGACCAATTGGATCGGTCGTTTGAGCAATTATCCCCATCGAATTTTATACTACGGAAATAAATCGCAATCCGAATTGAGCCAGTTGATTAGCACCTATCATAAGGTGCCAGAAACTTTTGCCGAAGTGGGTGCACTCAAAACCTTTGAAGAAAAAGACCTTGACGATCCTACAGTGTATTGGACGCATTACGATATGGTTCAATCTGAAATCGTTTTGCTTTCCAAACTCGAACTCTTGGACAATTCCAAAACAGCGGCCATACAGTTGTTCAATCAATATTTTGGGGGTGGGATGAACAGTATTGTATTCCAAGAAATCCGAGAAGCACAAGGCTTGGCTTATTCCGTTTTTTCCACCTATCGTCAGGCCGGAGAAAAAGACAAAGCCGATTACTTGTTTTCCTATGTAGGGATTCAATCCGACAAACAGCGAGAAGCCCTCGCTTCCATGTTTGACTTGATTAATCATTTGCCCGAGTCGGAACAAGCTTTTTCGATAGCGAAACAAGCCATTTTAAACAAAATTGAAAGTGAACGAATTACCAAATCCAATGTGATTTTTAGCTATCTGTCCGCCCTAGAGAAAGGTCTTGATCGAGACATCCGCGAAGATGTTTACAATGAAGTACAATTGATGAATTATGAAAGCTTGTCGAATTTCCACAAACAATACATCCAAAACAAAGCCCACAGCTTGTTGTTAATCGGAAATCGAGATAAGATTGATTTTAATAATTTAAAACAATACGGAACCGTTAAAGAAGTTGCCTTGGATGAACTGTTTATTGATTAGTGCCGGGCTTTTTTAGGGAAATAGTTTATTGACTTTCCGCAAAGTATAAAACTTGGCGGAAAGTCATCATGGTCTGATTAAGCGTTTTTTTACCTTTAATAATACCAAATCCTGCCACTGCCATGAAATTCAAATTGTAAGGTTTTTTTATGGGAAAAAACCCCTTCCTCCATTAAAGAGCTATTACGGAACTAATCAATTATGAAAAAAATATCTTTTACAGTACTGTCACTCCTTTCATTCATCCTCTTTGCTCAACCTCATGATGCCGTTACGAATGAAGATTTTAAGAAAACCATCTTGCTACATAAAGCATTTTTGAGCATTCCCAATCTGCCCGAAAACAGGGATTTAATGTCTGAAAACATCCTCTGGGAGACCCAGCAGTTTGAGAATTTAAACTTTAGCACTCGCCCTTTGGCATCCGAAACCCTTCCCATCCTATTTGCCGAAAAGGTGTATGATCCAGCACTTAAAACGGTATTGTTCTATTTCCATATTGACGGACAACCCGTCAATCCTGAAGCTTGGGATCAAGAAGATCCTTTTCTTCCGGTACTGAAGGCAAAAGATCAAAAGGGGCTGTGGCGTCCTATAGCTTGGGATCGATTAAATGGTGTGATCGATGATGAATGGCGCATCTTTGCGAGAGCCGCAGCAGATGACAAGGCTCCCATTATCATGTTTTTGGCAGCCCTCCAGCTGCTAGAAAACAAGGGGGTAACTCCTAATTTTAATATTAAAATAATCTTTGATCCGGAGGAAGAATACGGGTCGAAAGCCTTGTTGTCCACTTTAGATCGATATAAAAAACATTATGCCTCCGATTATTTTGTGGTGATGGATGGACCGGCGCATAATTCCAACAAACCTACCCTAACTTTTGGGTGCAGGGGTATCGCTTCTTGTTCAATAACTACCTACGGAGCTAACGCACCGCAACACAGTGGGCATTATGGAAATTATGTTCCCAACCCCGTTTTTAGTTTAGCAAAACTTTTATCGAGTATGAAAGATGATCAGGGAAAGGTGTTGATTAAAGACTATTACAAAGGCATTGAATTGACCGCCGATGCTCAAAATCTTTTGGCGTCCGTTCCTTTTGATTCGATTCAATTGAACAAGGATTTAGGAATTTACACCTCCGAAGAAGTAGGAAGAAACTACCAAGAATCACTACAATATCCCTCGCTTAATGTCCGACAAATCGGAACTTCTTGGAAAGGAAAAGGGCTAAAAACGGTCATCCCAGAATATGCAACAGCCTACATTGATGTCCGACTGGTTCCGGAAACAGAGGGCCCTATTCAATTACTTAAAATCAAGAAACACTTGGTACAACAAGGCTATTTTGTAACCGACAATGAACCTAGTGTTGCGGAAAGGCAGCTTTATTCTAAGCTTGTAAAATTCACAGCTGCACACAGTGTAAATGCATTTAGAACCCATCCTGATTCCGCTTTTGGAAAAAAACTGAGCGCTGAGTTCACAGAAAAATTTAATGAAGCACCCATTGTGATCCCACTCATGGGAGGTACTGTCCCCATTGTTCCGCTAATCAATGCATTAGACGTACCCACCGTCATCATTCCTATGGTTAATATGGACAATAATCAGCATAGTGCCAATGAAAATATCAGAATCGGGAATTTAAGGCAAGGAATAGGCATTTGTTTGACCCTTTTGCAATCAAAATTTTGATCTAAAAAGTCATTGCTGCTTCGAAGGGTTTTGACTTTAGAATAAAAAAAGAAAACGAGTATTTAAAAATGGGTACGTTAAAACCAATCTAATAAATACTCGTTTATACTTGCTGTCCCTGAAAAAGGACAGCTCTTGAATTATGAATAATCTCTGACTACCCTCCGAAGTCGTCGAATCGAACATTTTCTGGGGGGACTCCAAAGTCTTCCGCCATACGTTCTATCGCCTGATTCATCATCGGTGGACCACAGAAGTAAACTTCAATATCCTCGGGAGATTCGTGTTTGGATAAATAATTATCAATCACCACTTGGTGCACAAAACCGACAAAACCGTCGCCTTCGCCATCCAAACCTTCCTTAATTTTCCAATTATCCTCTTCTAAAGGTTCAGACAAAGCAATATAGAATTTGAAGTTGGGAAAATCTTTTTCCAACGCTTTAAAATGGTCGATATAAAACAATTCTCGTTTAGAACGTCCACCATACCAAAAGGTAACTATTCTTCCCGTTTTGAGGGTTCTGAATAGTTCATACAAATGTGAACGCATGGGAGCCATTCCGGCACCACCCC
>ERZ887849.4282-NODE-4282-length-10149-cov-8.008718_pt1 | contig 10149 bp, 8 predicted proteins | sample MGYA00521267_ERZ887849 | MGnify/ENA primary metagenome ERZ887849 (study PRJEB32303, sample SAMEA104408601) | aquatic metagenome | biome: Brackish water; feature: Pelagic; material: water | place: Baltic Sea | collected 2014-06-06T16:11:00 | depth 2,863 m ... | reverse complement strand
AGGGCAGCACCCTACCCTGCTCCCACACGGGGTAAAAGGTGCGATCGAGAAAGTCCTTCATGGTACCGCTCAACGCCCCGGCGTTCTCCGCAGCCACCAACATGAGCCCATCGGCCGCAAGCACCTCCTGCGCCCCTGCGTCCCAGGCTCTGTAAAGAACGGCAGACACTTCAGATACGCTTTGGGCGCCAGCCATAGCGGCCGCCGCTAGCCGCGCACTGGCGCCGCTCTGGCTGTGGTAAACAATGACCAGCCTGTGCATACCGTTCCTCGCGCTTAACCCGTAAACAGCATTGGAGCACAGACACCCAATAAGAAACAAACAAGCACACGAGAGCCATATGAAGCCAGGCAATCTGCAGCTCGAGCTGTGGATAAGTCTGGGGATACTCTTGTGGAAGCCTGCCAGGCGCTCGAATCAACGTTTCGGACGGCAAACAATATATTTTATATATACTTCATATTTTTCATATATTTAAGTAATATATTTAAACCACTTTAGAGATTAAAAAATCCCACACACGCAGTCCGCACAAAGCGTCAAGGAGAGTGGGCAAAAAATTCAGTATGTTTGCAGGTACTTACCTGCGAGCCCATGGGTTTTCTTGCTTGGAGCCCTCCAACAACGAAATACGCCAACATTGGTGGATCCTCGGATTGCGCTGAAAATCCGGGTCGAGCGTCGCGCGTGAAATATCTTCACAGTGGTAACCTGCCGTGAGGCCCGCATCCAGTCGAAAGCCCCGGCGGTTGTTGGAGAAGTACAGCACACCACCCGGGCGCAGGCGGTCCATCGCGGCTTTCACCAAGGCCACGTGGTCGCGCTGCACGTCAAAACTGCCTTCGACCTTGCGCGAATTGGAAAATGACGGTGGGTCCAGAAGAATGATGTCAAAGCGTTGAGCGCAAGACTCCAACCATGCCAGGCAGTCGGCGCGGACCAGCGTGTTGCGCGTTTCATCCAGCCCGTTTTGCGCCAGGTTCTTGCGCAACCAGCCCAAATAAGTGTTCGACAGGTCGACGCTGGTGGTGCTGCGCGCTCCACCCAAAGCTGCATGAATGGTGGCACTGCCGGTGTAGCAAAACAAATTGAGAAAATCGCAGCCGCTGGCCTCGCGCCCAAGGCGCAGGCGCAGTGGCCGATGGTCAAGAAAGAGGCCAGTGTCGAGGTAATCGTGCATATTCACCAGTAAGCGTGCCGGCCCTTCGCTCACCGGTAACAACTCGCCTTCACTGGCCTGCTTGCGATACTGCTGCTCCCCACGCTGTCGCTGCCGCACTTTGTACGCTACGGCGGAGGGTGCAACACCCAAAGCCACAGGCAGCGCCGAACGAATTTCTTCAAAACGCGCGGCGGCTGCTTCCGGGTCGACATCAGCGGGCGCTTGATACTCCGCCACGTGAACCTGACTACCATAGAGGTCGACCGCTACCGCATATTCGGGCATATCGGCGTCGTACAGGCGGTAGCAGTCAATATTTTCGCGCTTGACCCAGGACGCAAGGCGTCGCCGATTCTTGCGCAGCCGATTGGCGAACATGGTAGCGCCGGCCGAAAGCTCCCCGCTCTCTTGCGCCGCACCGGTTACGTGGGTGCCACCCTCAACGGCTCCACCGGCAGCCGCGCTGCGTGCCGCGCCGGGTAAACGGTCACTGAGCCGGTTGTCGGCCAGGTCAAACAAGAGCAGTGACGCTTCCAGCGCACCGTTCCACAAGGTGTATTGTTTGTGACTGCGCAAGCCCGTGGCCCGGCCCAGAGCCTTGTCTCCCGTGAAGATGGCCGCCTGCCACCCGGCAAACTCCCGAATCAGGGTTTCACCCAACTGCCGATACAGATAGGGCAAGCTATCCCTGTCGCCGAGGCGCTCACCGTAAGGTGGATTACAGACCACCAACCCCTGTGACAGGGGTAAATGCGTGGGCTTGCTCAACTCCGCCAGGGGTTTACAACTCACCCGCACCACGCTCTCCAGGCCAGCACGGGCGATGTTGTCCTGTGCCCGACGCAATACTGCGGGATCTGCGTCATAGCCGCGTATCTCTGGCAATTGTGCACGCTTTCCGCGTTCCGCGCGGCTGTGAGCATCCGCCAGTAGCGCCTGCCACTGCGGCGCATTGTGGCCCTGCCAGCGCTCAAACCCGAAACGCTCTCGACCCAGCCCCGGGGCCATATCCGCCGCCATCATAGCGCCTTCAAGGAGCAGCGTTCCCGAGCCACACATGGGGTCGATAAGCGCCCCGCCGCGCGCGGCCATGCCCGGCCAATCGGCGCGCAACAAAATCGCCGCTGCAAGGTTTTCCTTCAGCGGCGCCGCGCCGGCTTGCAGCCGATAGTTACGGCGATGCAGGCTACCGCCGGACATATCCAGTGCCAGCAAGGCCCCGTGTTTGGACAAACGCACGTTGAAACGCAGGTCCGGATTGCCTCGGTCGACCGAAGGGCGTGCGAACCCCTGCTCCACAAACCAGTCCACAATGGCATCTTTAGTGCGCTGCGCACCAAACTGGGTGTTGCGGATCTCGGGATTTTCGCCGGTGAAATCAATACTGAATGTCTGTTCGGGGGCAAAAATATCGCGCCAGTTAACGCTGTGTATACCGCGATACAGGGCATCTGCATCCGCCGCATCAAACTTCGCCAAAGGTAACAGCACGCGGTTCGCCAGGCGCGACCAGAGGCAGGCGCGGTAACCCATGGATAAAGGGCCCTCGAAATAGACTCCGGCGACGGTTTCACGTGCAGAATCGGCACCCAGAGTGAGCAGCTCATCGCGCAGCAGGCCTTCCATACCCTTCGGGCAAGTCGAGAACCACTGCCGGCTGGCAGCGGGCGATTGTGTAACAGGAGCGGTAGAGGGAGACGTGGGACGTGACATGCAAAGGTCCGGCGAGCGCTTTTGAGGCGCACAGTGTACCGGAAAGTGGCGCTAACTGCGCTTGGGTGGAGCGCGCTTCCGCGCAGTCGCCTGTGGTTTCGGGACTGCCGCGGGTAGCGAATTTGCGGCTTTTTCATTCTGCATAACATCGAGCACCAGCTGCGCTGCGCCGTCAATGTAGTGAATGAACCGGTCGTGCTCGTCGTCAGTCAAGGTACGCAATGCGTCATGCTGGCGGTACACGTTGACGAAACGCCGCTCGCGCTCGTACTGGCGCGGCAGCGCCATCACACCCCACTGCTCCAGCTGTGGATTGTAGGTACGCAAAAACTTGATCAGAAATGGCACGGGATCATGCCGCGCAAGCAGGCTGGCGGAGCGCAGCACAAGCTCCAGTGGCATAATCTTCTCGCCGCTCTCAACGTCCTCCAGCACGGACTTGTCAGACAGCCCCAGGCCATCCGCCAGCTCTTTCAGGGACAGCCCAGCGGTCTCCCTTGCATCGCGCAGTAAATGGCCAGCATCGGCCATGGCCTCCAGCCGCTCGGGCTCCATATTCTGCAACAGCGTTTGCCGCAGCCAGCCCTCGCCAAACATGGCCGTCATGGTTGCTGTGTGCCGGGCGATTTCGAGTGTGCCGCCGGCAACCTGACCGGTAAAGCGCATCAGGCCTGCGAGCAGGCCTTCGGGGTCATCTCTGGGTTTTCTGTCGCTCATGGAGTTAGCTTAGCGCAACCCTCAGCATTATGCCGCTATGCGGCGCTCACGGCAGGCCAGACTCAAGGCGGAAAATATCACCCAGGATGTCACGCCATTGCGCATATTGGCTCTCAAGACTGCCGCTCAAACGGTACACACTGCCACTCACGTCCAGCACGGTTGGCTGAACTTCGTTATTAAATCCGCGCGCCAGATCCTCCAGATCCTGCTGCTGAATTTTACTCCACTTGAAGGCGTTGTAGGTTTGCTCCATGGCCGCGAACGTGCCGCGAGGGCCTGCCCGGTCGCGCTGTGCCAGACGACGCTGATAATCCTCCCGGTACTCGGCTTGTTCACGTCCAAACTGGCGCCACAGGTTGTAAGTTGGCTGCATCGTGTCAAAGAGGTCGACGTACTGTTGATCAACCGCGTCTACGAAGCGGTACTCCTGGTCCCGAATACGCTGCACTCGGCCCAGCATGGGGTCTTCTTCGGCTGGAACACGGCGCAGCGCATAGCCACCCGTATCGGTTTCTGTGAGGTACCCGGCAAATGCCTCGGGTGCCAGCAGGGTCGCCTGATGCAGCAGAGCAATGGTCGGCAGCTGCTGCAAGGCATCGCTACTGCGCTCGCGATGGGCCGCCAGCAGGTCATTCGCTACCTGCCAGTAAAGGTCGATAAAGGGGTCCATGCTGCCGCTGGCGGTGAAGTCGCCAGGCTGCGACTCGTCACGGTAAATGCGGTCCAGCCAGATGGCGCCACTGGCGTCAGTAGCTCTAATATGCAGCGCCAAGGTGCGCCCGTCCGAGTGCAGAATGCGCCCATCAATTTGCAACTCAGCGGTGCTTTGAGGTTCTGGCAGCACCCGCACAGGCCCCCAGGCATTGCTGTCCTGCAGCACCTGACGCAGCAGCACGGGCATGAAACGGGCTTCGGCCTTGCGAATTTCAGGAAATATCCCGGCGCGGCTGAGCCCTGCAGATGAGGCCGGCAGGCCAGGATCGAAACTCGCCACTACCAGTGACAAGGCGGGCGTCAGGGGCTGCGGGACCGTTTCCAGGCGCACGCTGCCCACCGCCAAGGTGGCTGCAAGCGTGGCGGATTCAGCTGCATCGACCGGTGCACCGCCAACGGCTGCCGTTCCCGGCGCTGGTGGTGAGCCGGCGCACGCGCCAAGCAGCAACAACAACGCGGCAACACAGGGCGAACTCAGTCGGTTTCGGTAGTGCACACGGTGCCTCGGGTGAGAGTTTGCTCACAGGAAAAACCTTGTGCGTCGCCATCCATCCTGCGATAGACGCGATTCAAGGTGAAAGGCTGAGAAACACGGTCGGAGCTGACCGTGCTGGCGATATTGAGCAGCTGGCCGTCGGGGCCTAGCGTCAACCGGTGGCGGATACCCAGGCCATCGGGCAAGGTAAGAACAAACACCAGCTGATGGCCGTCCCAGGCACAAAATTCGCGCCCCAGAGGGGTCTCCACCGCCTGCGGGCGGCCGTCATGAAAATCGCAATCCAGAGCGAAGTCGTCTTCCCTGCGCACCCGGATGCCACTTTCATTCTGAACGATGTTCAGCAGTGGGCTGCGGCTGACCAAATCGGCCATCTCCGCCAGCCCGATTATCGCGGAAGCACCGTCACTGCCGCTGCCCATCAACACACTGGCGCCTGGCCCGCGTGGGTCTGTACCTGCAGCCTGCGCGCGGCGCTCTGCCTGCCGTTGCAGCTCGCGCACCAGCGTATTCAGGCTGGCCTGAAGGTTATCACTCAGGGCATAGTCCAGCGACCACTGGCCACCAAAATCGACTCCCGTGCGGGTTGCCGTTGGCTCGCGCACGGGCGCTTGGCTGCAGGCAACCAGCAGCACCAGAACCAGAACCGTTGAGAGACGCAACAACATGGCGCGCAGTGTACCTCAGAGCCTACTGCAACCGGAATCAATTCTGACGCAGCGCAAAGCGGTGCCGGACCGCTAGGTGAATAGCCCTTCACCCTGCGACAGACGCTGCCCCAAAGCGGCGGTTTGAGCACTGCTGGAACCCAGCGTGACCTCATTGAAGCGTAGCCACAAACAGTAACGCCACAGCGGATAGTCGCGGTCGATTCCGGTACCACCGTGCACGTGCTGGCAGGCGTAACTGACCCGGTGTCCAACATCACCCGCCCAGATTTTCGCGATCTGCACCTCGGTGGTAGCTGCCCGAGCTTCACTGAGTAAGGACAGTGCCTGCCATGTACACAAACGCAGGCACTCGACATCAATATAGCAATCCGCCATGCGGTGCCCTACCGCCTGGAATGTAGCGATGGGAACCCCGAATTGTTTGCGCTCACTGGTATAGCTTGCCGCCATGCGCATCGCGCGGTCAGCAGCACCAAGCTGTTGCGCGCACAACGCCGCCGTGCAGTGCTCTCGGGTCCACGCAACCAGCGCTTCGCCACCGGAAGCCATCACAACGTCAGCCGCAGCAACCCGTACATCACTCAGCTCAATCTGTGCATAGGGCTCAAAGTGAGTCATTTGCAGATCTGTCATCTGCACACCCGCGGCGTCAGTGGCAACCAGCACCACCGCAACGCCATTGGCGCTGTGCACCGGCAACAGCAGCCAATCCGCCTGCCGCGCAAAGGGAATGCCGCGGCAACTGCCATTCAATATGAAACCACCTTCGGCGGGCAGCGCCTGCACGGGCTCGACTGCACCGCCAACCGAGCCAGTCCAGAAGGCTCCACTGAGCAACAGCTCGCCACGCGCTGCAGGCGGCAGCAACCGGGCCTGAATGTCCGCGCTGGCAAATTGTTGCAGGGGCAACATACCAGAGACGCAATGCGCCAGCACGGGCACGGGCGCAATGCTTCTGCCCAATTCTTCGATAAACAAGCCAAGTTCCATGAAGCCCAAGCCCATACCACCGTGCTCCTCGGCAACGGCGATGCCTGGCAGCCCCGCATCAAGTAAGGTGCGCCACAAGGCACGGTCGAAGCGCGGCTCAGCGTATTCGTCGTAGGCCAGCAAGGTACTGGCAGACACCGCATCATCGAGAATTTTACGCGCAAGGCCGCGCAGTTCGTCCTGAATATCTGAAAAACCGAAGTCCATGATCCTCTCCCGTCAGCGGCTGGCACGGGGCATCCACAGCCCCGCAGCCGATATGATGTCACGCTGGATTTCATTGGCTCCGCCGCCGAAGGTAATAATCGAAGCGGTGCGATATAAACGTTCGATGCGTGCGGCCTGCTCCTGCGCGCCGGCTGAGTGGCTGCGCAACAACCCGCTGTCGGCGACAATTTCCCCAAGCAGCCTATACACCTCAATAAAGCCTTCCGAGCCGAACACTTTTGCTGCAGAGGCATCGGCCATCCCCAGCGTGCCTTCGGTCATCGCCCAGGATTGTTTATAAACGATCAGTTTCATGCACTCGATCAGCGCGCGGCTGCGTGCCAGATTAGCCTGCACCCAGGGCTGCTCAGCGACCGTGCTCGCCTCATCATACACAGCGCCCCGCGCCCAGTGCACCACTTGGTTAAACAGCTCAGAAATAGGGCCGAAATTTATCAGGCTGAGACGCTCACGGTTCAGTTGGCTGGTGATGAGTTTCCAGCCCCCGTGCAGTTCTCCCACCCGGTGTGCATCGCTGACGCGAATATTGTCGTAAAACGTCGCATTGGTACGCACACCGCCCAAGGTGTGTACCGGGGTACAACTCCACCCCGGATCGCTATTGGGTACCAGGAACATAGAGATCCCTTTGTGTTTTTTTGGCGCATCCGGGTCGGTGCGCGCTGCAAGCCACGTGTAGTCGCAAAAATGCGCCAGTGACGTCCACATTTTTTGCCCGTTGATCACCCAGTCGTCACCATCGCGTACGGCACTAGTGCGAACTGCCGCGAGATCCGTGCCGGCGCCAGGTTCTGAATAGCCGATGGACACCAGCAGCTCACCGCGCAAAATCTTCGGCACAATCTCTTCGCGCATCCACTCGTTGCCGTGTTCCGCGAGCGTCGGGCCGACCGATTCGGTGGTCAGAAAAGGAAAGGGATAGCCGGCGCGCATCACTTCTTCAACGAAGATGAATTGCTCCATCGGTGACATGTCGCGGCCACCATATTCCTTGGGCCAGCCTAAACCAATCCAGCCATCCCGGCCCATACGCGCTAGCGCTGCACGCCATAAAAGCCCGCCACCCTCGCCCATGTCGCGCTCGCATTCAGCGCGTAATTCCGGGGTCATCAACTCGCGAAAGTAACCGCGTAGTTCATCCCGCAGAGCGAGCTGCGCCTCAGTGAACTGTATTTTCATAACCTGCTCCTGATTATTCTGTGCCCATCATAACGCCGCGTGACCCTCGATACAGGAGAGCAAGCGGCCAGAGTTTCTGGCCTAACCGGTCATGCCACGGCCTGCAAACGTTTGAGATCCTGCACAATATCGCGCCACATGCCGTCGGGCGCGGCATATGGTGCATAAATTGCCAGCCGATCTGCAATATCACCGTAACGTGCCAGTAGAGCACTGGCGATATCCCCGGGGTGCGCGTTGGTGGTGAAGGCTTCCAAAAATTCGTCATCAATGCGCTCGCCTAATACCTCCCAAGCACCTTCTTTAGACAAGCGATTCAGCTCCGGCTGCAAGGCCTCGTAACCCACTGCTGCCATCGGTGGCAAATAAGCAGGGGTTGATGCGTAAAAGCCCAGCAGGCCGCGCACCGCAGCGCGGGCCGCTGCGCGCTGCTTATCGTTCTCGCCGGTAATCACCATGGCATTAATTTGCAATGTAAACGTGTTGCGCGCCCGCCCACTGTGCGCCAAGCCGCGCGCTACCGCGGGCAGCGCCTGCTCACGCAGAAAGGTGGTGTTGTTGAACGGATGCACAATCAAGCCATCTGCCACCTCCCCCGCGACTTCAGTCATCCGTGGGCCCAAGGCACCGAGCAATACGGGCGGCACACCGAAGGGATTGGGGCCGGGATTAAACATGGGGGTCATTAATGTGTGCCGATAGAAGCGTCCCGCATACGCCAAAGGCAGGCCGTCTTGCCAGCAGGAAAATATCGCTTTCAGCGCCTGAATATACTCCCGCATACGCGCCGCGGGTGGATCGAAGGCAATGCCAAAACGCTTCTCAATATGTGCTTTTACCTGGGAGCCAATACCTAGCAGAAAGCGGCCCTCGCTAAACCTCTGTAAATCCCACGCTTGAGTCGCGAGGTGCACCGGATTGCGGGGAAACGCCACCGCGATACCAGTGGCGATATCCATGCCCGGCGCATGCTCGGCCGCCAGCACAAGCGGCAGAAATGGATCCGCGCTACCTTCCAACGTGTAGAGCCCATCGTAGCCCAGGCTCGCCAAACGCTTGGCCTCCTCTGCAGCTGCGCCCAGTGAGGCATAAAAGGGTCCATCAATTTTTATCGGCATAGCCCGTATCCCAGTCCCATAAAGCAATTATTTTCGCCGCCTAGCTTATACCCTGCAGGGCACAGCGCACGTCAGGCTGTGCAGCTTAAGGCCAAGGTTCATGCTGCACGGCACAGTGCCAGGCACCTTGGTTCAGATACATGAACAACCCGCCGCGCGCTACACTGTGTCTCTGAGTCATAATCCCCCCCACACTTCAGGGACACAATCGCTATGAAAGTTGGAATTTGTCTGCCGTACATGAAAGCTGGGCTCACTCGCGAAGACTATCTGCAATGGTTCAAGCGTGTTGATGATGGCCCCTTCCACAGCATCTCTTGTGGCGAGCGAGTGCATGGCCCGACCGTCGACATGCGCGTGCTACTCGGGGCAGCCGCTGCCTGCACCAGCAAAGTCATGATCACACCCACGCTGTATGTATTGCCTATGCACAGCGCAGTGCAGGTGGCCAAGGAAGTTGCCAGCCTCGACATTTTGTCTGGCGGGCGCGTGCAGCATGTCTGCGTTGGTTACGGCGGCAGGGATAAAGACTATGCGGCTCTCGAAGCACCTTTTAACGGCCGCTATGGCCGCATGGATACCCAGGTTGAGACGCTGCGCAAGGTATGGAACCAGCAAGAGATCATACCCGGGGCCGGCAGCATTGGGCCGGTGCCAACCCAGGCGGGCGGCCCTAAACTGCTGGCCGGCGCGCTAGGGCCAAAGAGCATTGCCCGCTGTGCGCAATGGGCCGACGGGCTCTATGCCTGGTCTGGTAACGGTGAGCAAGGAGAGCTTGCCAATGCCTTCAAAATGGCCGATGACGCCTGGGACGCCGCTGGGCGCAACAGCAAGCCTTATCGACTGGGCGGCTTCTGGTGCACGCTGGCCGACAACGGGGCACAGCGGCTCTACGATTATGTTTACGAATACCTTGCAATCGCTGGCCCGGAGATCGCCACCATGATGGCGGAATCCGTGCACCGCAGTTCCGAAGACGCAGTGTTGGAAGCTTTGGACAATGCGCAGGCGGCGGGCTGTGAGGAAGTCTTCCTGGTGCCAGCCACGGCTGATATTGCAGAAATCGACCGTTTGGGCGATCTGTTGCTGCGCAGAGGCTGAGCACCTCCCGGCACTAATGGCGGGCGGCCCGCGATCGGGCGGCCCGCGATCGGGCG
>ERZ887849.4277-NODE-4277-length-10156-cov-6.468963_pt1 | contig 10156 bp, 10 predicted proteins | sample MGYA00521267_ERZ887849 | MGnify/ENA primary metagenome ERZ887849 (study PRJEB32303, sample SAMEA104408601) | aquatic metagenome | biome: Brackish water; feature: Pelagic; material: water | place: Baltic Sea | collected 2014-06-06T16:11:00 | depth 2,863 m ... | reverse complement strand
ACCCGGCGCGATGGTCTTGGAAAATGAGCCCAAATAGATCACATTCTCTGAATCCTCTGCACGCATCGCGTTGGGTGATGGTTTATCAAAGCCCAACAACCCGTATGGGTTGTCCTCAACAACAAAGATGCCAGCTTCGCTACAAATACTTAAAATCTCTGTTCGTCGAGATGCTGGCAGTAAGACACCACTTGGATTTTGGTAATTTGGAATTGTGTAGAGGAACTTAATCTTTCTACCCGCTGCACGAACAGTTTTAATCGCCTCTGCTAAAGCGGTTGGTACTAAACCATCTTCATCGGTTTCAACATGTACAACCGAGGCTTCATATTGATGGAAGGTTCCGAGCGCACCAACATATGAAGGTGCCTCTACTAGTACAACATCCTGCGGATCTAAAAAGATACGTGAGATAAGGTCTAGCGCTTGCTGTGAACCGGTGGTAACTAAAACATCATCAGGGTTTGCGCGAATTCCTTCTAGCGCCATTACCTCGCAGATCTGTTCACGCAGCTTTGGGTGACCTTGCCCATTTCCATACTGCAACGCCTCCTGCCCATTGTTACGGATCAGGTTATCGACAACATCGGCCATCATTCCCATAGGAAGGGCGGAGAGATTTGGCATTCCACCAGCAAGAGAGACGATCTCTGGTCGAGATGCCACAGCAAAGAGCGAGCGGATCTCACTTGGCTTCATATGCGCTGCTCGAGATGCAAATCTCTCTTCAAGATTTTGGGGAGCACCCGTAGAGAAGCGTTGCGTGATATCTGACATGGCGTAAGTCTCCCATACCCAAGCATGCGCTTGAGCGTTATTTAGCGGCGGATACCGGCTTTACGAAGATCTGAAATTCGCAAAGTTCCTGTCTTTGCATCATCTTCAGCAGCTAAATACAGCCGTTGAATTGCAATAACCAAGGCTTCGGCGATGACATCACGAAAATCAGGGCGGGATATCCGCGAGATATCACCTGGATTGCTGCTGTACCCCCACATCAATACGAACCGTTGGAGCTGTTGTTAGCCGCAGTAAATCCCATGTTTTTGCATGTGTTCTGCAGTTAGCTAAATCGGTTCGTGCACAAATTTCACGTTGAACCAAGGAAGCAAAACGTTCACCAACAATTGAATGCACACCATGAGCATCACTGCCGTAAAAATAAGTTGCGACACCATGTGCTTTTTCATTGTGGTACATCTCCAGATTTAAAGAGATTGTTAAATCTGCACTACTTTTATTGCTAAATGCAATTCGTTCCTGCTCTGAAGGATTATTTGTTGCACCTCGTGTAAGAAACACGGATGCACCTAATGCCAGCAAACGACCTTCGGTGCGAACAGCAACATCATAAACAAGTTGATTATCACCATCTGGGTTTAAAACAATTACCTTGTTTGCTAAAGCTGGCCCGCGGCTTTGTTGTGTTGCACTCTGCCGCAGTGCAGAGGGTGCTCCCCCAGAGACAATCTTTGTTAAACGGATCAAGGCGATTATTGTCGCCGGTCCACACTTACCATCAACAGTTACTCCAACAGATTTTTGAAACTCCTTAATCGCAGCTTCAGTGTGGGCACCATAAATTCCATCTACGCGACCACAATCAAAACCCATCTCAGTCAAGCGCGCCTGTAATGCGGCGATATCATCGCCACGCATTAATTGAGAACCTTGAAGATATAAGGAGCGATCCCCAAGTTTCCACCGCGCTTCTTCTAACGCCCGCTCAGTGACCGCATCAACAAAACCCGTGACATCAAGGCCACGGGCTTGTTGAAAAGAGCGGATCTCTGCTTCGGTTAAATCAGACATATATTTATGCGAGGAAGCTTTCTAGCTCCTTCAATAGCGCCGGCTTTGGCTTTGCACCGACGATGGTCTTTACAACCTCACCATTGACATAGACATTCATAGTTGGAATCGATGTGATTCCATACTTAATTGCAATCGCTGACTCTTCATCTGTGTTGAGTTTTACGATCTTGATCTTCGCGCCGTACTCATTAGAAATATCCTCAAGGATTGGACCAACCGCACGGCATGGACCACACCATTCAGCCCAAAAATCAACTAAAACAGGGGTGCTGCTCTTAAGAACCTCTGCATCAAAGGTTGCTGTCGTTACTTTGCTTGTTGCCATCCTCGTACTCCTCTTTTTTGTTGGTGGTAATACAGATAGAAAATTAATGGGATAAAAACTTTTCAGCATCCAAGGCCGCGGCACAACCAGAACCAGCTGCGGTAATCGCCTGACGGTAGGTGTGGTCAACTAAATCACCACATGCAAAGACACCCTTTTGATTGGTGCGGGTAGAGCGGCCTTCGCAGATGACATAACCCTCAGCATCAAGATCGATCTGTCCGATGATTAGTTCGCTACGTGGAATATGGCCGATCGCGACAAATAAGCCGGTAAAGGCCCGCTCTGACTCCGAGCCATCAACTGTGTTGCGCAGCTTTAACCCTTCAACCTTATCTGCGCCCAAAACATCAATTACTTCGGTGTTCCATAAAAATTCAATCTTTGGATTTGCCTTGGCGCGCTCAGCCATAATCTTTGAGGCACGTAATGAATCACGGCGGTGAATCATTACAACCTTGTCGGCAAAACGTGTTAAAAATGTCGCTTCCTCAACCGCGCTATCTCCACCGCCGACAACTGCGATTGTCTGTCCACGGAAGAAGAAGCCATCACATGTTGCACACCATGAAACTCCATGGCCGGATAACCGTTTTTCATTCACCAAACCGATCTCACGGTAAGCACTTCCGGTTGCAAGAATTACCGATTTAGCTTTAACAGTGTTTCCGGAACCATCCTTTAATACCTTGATCTCGCCGGTTAAATCCATTTCAACAATGTCATCTGTAATCAATTCTGCACCAAAACGTTTTGCTTGGTTGCGCATACTGTCCATTAAATCTGGACCCATCACTCCATCGGTAAATCCAGGAAAGTTTTCAACCTCAGTTGTATTCATAAGTGCACCACCTGCGGTGACTGAGCCCTCATAAATAATTGGATCTAACTGCGCGCGAGCGGCGTAGATCGCAGCGGTGTACCCAGCTGGACCTGATCCAACAATTACGACATTTCTTACATCACTCATGTGTGCTCCTTAGAACCCGAAATCTAATGGTTTTCCTCTGGCTTTGCTGGTCGGCGCGAGATTGAACTGCCTAGATGGCGGATCATCGAAATCTCCTCAACCTTTAACGCTTTGGCGGCAAAGATATAGCCAAAGAATGCCACAGCCATCACAAGCAATAACTCACCCGCACGTGCTGCAGGTGAGAGCGTGGATCCAAACCACTCCACATACTCAACCATTGCAAATAGCGGAAGCATTACAAGTAAGGCCGCACTTAGTAAACGCATATGTTGAGTAATAAATTCCCGCACCGCCAGTTTTCCTGTGTGCCTCTTCAATAAACCAAGGGTTACAAATAAACCAACAAGGTAGCTAAATGAGAAGGCACCACCTAAACCAACGGTTACCCATTGATTTTTCAGGAAGTATAAGAAGAAGTAGGAAAGCGCTACTGAAATAATATTAATGATTAAAATTGAAATAACTTGTGTTCGTGTATCTTCAAAGGCGTTGAAGCCACGAATCAAAATTAAATTAATTGAGAAAGCGACTAAACCAAAACTGAGCGCCGATAAAACATAACCGATGTATCGAGAGTCCTCAGTTGGAATACCGATGAAAATTACCTCGGTAATTAATGAACCAAAAAGCAAAAAGGCAACAGCGCTAGGAATTGTTATAACACCAACTATTCGGATTGCACGGATTAGTTGGGCTTTCACCTCTTCACGCTTACCATCAAGGGCAAGCTTTGAGATATGGGGCAGGATCGCTGTAATAATTGAGATCGTCACAATTGAATATGGCAACAACATAACAAAGTAGGCGTATGTATATGGCGTATAACCAACACCTGTTGCAACACCTTCTTGCGCGCTTCTCACCGCAGCAGAGGTTGCAACATTGACCGTTACTAGGTAACCAAGTTGTGAGATCAAAACATAAACCAAGGTCCAACCCGCCAAATTAAATGATTTTCCTAAACCTTCAAGACCTAGCTTTGGTTTGATAGTGATACCTAAACGTTTTACAACGGGAACTAACACTAAAGCCTGAACAACAACACTAAGCGTTGTTCCCCAACCCAAGATTTGAACCTGTAAAGATGTGATGTTTAAAAGCGTGATTCCTGGTGAAAAGAGCAAAAACCAGCCAAATAAGGCGATTCCAACCAGGTTATTAGCGATCGGCGCCCACATCAGCGGACCAAATGAGCCTCGAGCGTTGGCAACCTGACCCAGCATCGTAAACAACCCTAAGAAAAAGATTTGAGGCAGACAGTAACGGGTAAACGCGATTGCGATCTCTTGCTCTTTTTCAAAGCCGGGGGTGAAGAACTCTGGTGCATATAAGCGAACCAAAGCTGGTGCAAAGACCATTCCTAAGGTAACTAAGACAAGAAGAATTAAAGAGATTGTTGTAATTAACCGTGAAGCAAATCCATCTCCGCCATCCTCATGATCAAAGGATCTAACTAACTGCGGGATAAAGATCGCGGTAAGTGCACCACCAACAAGTAAGTTGTACAAAATATTTGGCATTGTGTTTGCCACGTTGTAGGTATCTGCAAGCAACGCGGTACCTAAAACAGCGACAATCAAAATTCCGCGGATAAATCCTGTGATGCGAGAGATAATTGTTCCAAGTGCCATAATTCCGGAGGCGCGGAAGAGTTCATTGGATTTCACTTACCCCTCCTTCGAACTCGGCGAACACTTTGAGCTACCGCGGCTAATAACAGAAGTATGGCCGCACCAGTGGTAAACCAGGTTACCTTTGGATCAATTACTGTTGAATTTAATGTCAGCAGCGCAGGAGGTACAACCTCATCACCCTCGCTATCTGTAATTGTTGCAGCCACAACAGTCTGGCCTGGGGCAACAACATCAACCACCATCTCTAACTGCCTTTTAGAGCCAGCGGGTATAAGCACATCCTCAAAACTACCTACCCGTACACGCGTGCTTACCGGAACCATAGAGACATTTATAGTTACATCCACATCAAACTCATTAATGACAGTTACAGGTAACTTCACTGACGATGTTGTTATCTGATAATTACCGCTGTTGATGCGGAGCTTATCGACAACATCTTTAACAGCTTTTGATGCGTTATATGAAAAATAATTTCGTGAATCCTTGTTCAGTGATGGTGAAAGAAGTTGCCCAAGACGAGCTCGCATCATTACTAAATCACGGGAATCAACTACCTGCGAAAGCTTGGTTAACGCCTTGCGATTATCGCTATAACTCTTGCGTAGCACATTGCTTAAACCTGAGCTACCAACGCTCCAGCCACCATCTGGTTCACTTCGCACATCTCGGCCAAGAGCAAACTGCAAACGCTCCTTTCCGTACGAGTAATAAGAACGAAGCTCACTTGGTGCTAACTGTTGTGCAAGTCGAACATCAGGATTCCCATACGCCAAAGCAATAACCTGATTGTCTGCGGTTGCTTTCTTTAACTGAACCAACCAATCAAACGCGATATCAATTCCAGATGGTTCAGCTCCATTAGCCAGGGTGTAGGTCGTAGTCATCGCTATGACCTCATCAACTAATGCTGGATCAATTACCCAGGTTTGATTTGTCTGTATGGGGCGGAAAACAAGTTTTCCCAACCGTCCCGAAGGTGTCAACTGCTGAACCAAATCATCATTTCGGAACTCACCGGTATAGCTTTGATGAGCTGGAGCGATCACACGAATAACAGTTCCAGCCGCGGTTGCTTGCGGCAGAGTTAAAAAGGTAAAGATAAAAACAAGAGCTACCGAAAGTTTTTTCATGGGGTTAACTCCGCGCTGCGTGCAATTAACTTTTTCTCATCAGGGTATGCCAGGCGATCAACGATCTCCTCTAATGGGAACCATGAGACCTCATCAACCTCACTTTCTTGGGCAGCTAAAACACCACCAACCTCAGTAAACATAAAGTGATGAACTGTTTTGTGAATTCTCTTTCCACCGGCCATAAACCAAAAATCAATAACGCCTAATGATTTTGTAATACTTGATGTAATTCCGGTCTCTTCAGCAACTTCACGGATCGCAGCTTGTTCAGGTGTTTCACCCTCTTCAATATGCCCCTTGGGCAGCGACCACAAAATACGTTTTCCAGTCGAATCCTTGGTGTCATAGCGACCGATGAGCAAACCCTTGGTCCCAGATGCATCAATAACTAAACCGCCAGCGCTGACCTCATCAACACGCTTTGCATACGGGCGCTTTGGTTGCGGGCTCTTGTTGGTAGCCGTTTGAATCTGTGGTTGTGGGCCGCGGTTACCGGAACGCTTGCGCTTCCGCTTCTTCTTCATGCCTTCGCTGCCCGCACCAGGTGCCGGGATCATGAAGTAAGGATAGTGCTTTAACCTTACTTATTGTGAGATCACACCCAGCCGCCGAGTTAGCGATCCGTTCATTGATTGAACGTGCGCCCCTTGCTAGCTCCCTAGCCCAAGCCTTCAAGGCCAAGGGCTTTACCTTGGCCTTGGTTGGTGGACCGGTGCGTGATGCAATTTTAGCTCGGCTTGGAAATGATTTAGATTTCACAACAAATGCACACCCATTAGAGACAAAAAAGATTTTGCAATCATGGGCAGACAATGTGTGGGATACCGGAATTGCATTTGGAACCGTTGCAGGAAAACGTGGAGATACAACTGTTGAGGTAACTACCTACCGAACAGAGCAGTACGACCCAGAATCACGCAAACCTGAAGTTGAGTACGGTGATTCGATTCATGGCGATCTATCACGTCGTGATTTCACAGTTAATTCTATGGCACTTGAATTAACTGGCGATGAACCAGAGTTCATCGACCCATTTAATGGTTTACAAGATTTAGCAGCCAAGGTACTGCGCACACCGATTCGTGCTGAAGATTCATTTAATGATGATCCATTGCGAATGATGCGGGCCGCACGTTTTGCAACTCAATTAGATTTTGCGATCGCGCCAGATGTGCTTGCAGCAATGAAGGATTTAGCACACCGAATCTCAATTATTTCAGCAGAACGTGTGCGCGATGAGTTTGTAAAGATACTGATGTCTCCAAACCCCCGAATTGGAATCACAGTTCTTGTTGACACAGGACTAGCAGATATCGTGTTGCCGGAAATTCCAAAGCTGCGCCTTGAGGTTGATGAGCACCACCATCACAAAGATGTTTATGAGCACTCAATTACAGTGCTAGAACAGGCGATGGAGCTAGAAGATCGACTTAGTGGTCCCAACCTTGTTATTCGTTTAGCTGCCCTGCTGCATGACATTGGCAAGCCAAAGACCCGCGCCTTTATCGAAGGTGGCGGTGTTTCATTTCATCACCACGAAGTTGTTGGTGCACGTCTTGTAAAGAAGCGTTTACAAGCGCTGCGATTTGATAATGACACCATTGATGCCGTTGAACTATTAACAGCGCTCCACCTTCGTTTTCATGGATATGGTGAGGGTGAATGGACAGACTCTGCCGTTCGCCGTTATGTACGTGATGCTGGTGAATTGATCACACATTTACATGTATTAACACGTGCAGATTGCACCACCCGCAATAAGACAAAGGCTGCTCGCTTATCTGCAACCTATGATTCGCTAGAAAAACGGATTGAAGTATTGATGGAGCAGGAAGAGCTATCAAGGATCCGCCCAGATCTAGATGGCTCACAGGTAATGCAACTTCTCAATTTGAATCCATCTCGTGAGGTTGGGGAGGCGATGGATTTCTTAATGGAGCTTCGTCTTGAACAGGGACCTATAGGCATTGATGCTGCAACACAAGCCCTATTGAAATGGTGGGCTAGTAGGTAGCTTTAAATTTGCTAGTTCTCAAAGTTATAACCGCTACCAAAAAGTAAGCGCCCATCACAAAAAGCGGCACCTTTGCGGTAACACCTGAGGCTGGCAGTAATAAGGCTGCAATCAATCCACCACTAACAATTGCGCTATTAACAATTACATCGTAAACAGCAAAGACTCGACCACGATAGTAATCATCGATCTTTGATTGAACCAGAGCATCATTTGTAACCTTGATATTTTGTCCAAAAAAAGCTGCTAAAAAAGCGGTAAGAGAAAGTGCGATTTGAGTCTGCGATATCGCTAAGAAAACCGGAGATAACGCACTTGCAAACATCGCAAACTTAATCCAGCGATGACGACCATATCGAGCAACACCGTAAGGTGCTAAAAAAGCCCCCAAAAAGACACCAGCACCGGCGATTGTTAATGCAACTCCAAAACCCTGCAATCCATCGGCTGGTCGGGATGGATCATTAAATGTGTTGCGTTCCAATAACAAAGCGGTCAAGGTTAAAGCCGTTAAACCACCACGGTGCACCGCCGTTGCAACAATTCCCCTGCCGGCATCAATATGTTTGCGCAGAAATTCAATACCTTCTCGCAAATCAATAAATCCTTGGGAAAAGGAGGCGGCCGCCTTTTCATGTTCAAGTGGGCCAATCTCATACTTATTTAACCGTCCTGTAAGAAGCGCCGCTGTGAGATATCCACCAGCGGCAATAAGAATGAGCAGGGAATCGGCACGATCTGCGATCGCTGCTCCATCTACCAGTGCGCGTACGCCGACACCAATTCCACCACCCAACACAACTAAAACCGATCCACCAGTTACTGCGATCGCATTTGCGGTGATTAAGGATTTTGTATCAATTAATAGAGGAAGTCCAGCAGACAAAGCTGCAAGTATTAAACGATTAATTCCAAAGGCAACAAGTACAACCGCTGTCAACGCAACACCAGTTGTTCCGCTAAATACAAACAGTGCAACCACAAGCAGATTTGCACTGCGTGCTAGGTTTGCAAAAAAGAGCGCCCTTTGTCTAGAGACTCGATCTAAAATCGTTCCGACAAAGGGTCCAACAATCGAGTACGGCAACAAGACAACAGCAAAACCAATCGCTGCACTAAGCGCATCTGCTTGTCGTTCTGGTGAGAATAAAACAAAGGATGCAAGGGCGCTTTGAAAGACACCATCGGTCATCTGCCCCGTCCATCGCACCGCCAAAAGACGAGATAGCCGAGGATGTCGAATCAACCCAGCAAAACTCATAAGAAAGAGCGTAACCATCTATTAGGGATTATTCTTCACCCTAATGAAATCGCAACGATCATTCATCGATTATTCACTCGACAAGCGGGCAACTTTGATCGCCCTCTTTCGTGGAACTGTTGATGCCTGCGATGCCGACCCGTACCTAATGCGTGCAGCTAAATGGCATGGTGACAAGGTTGACCGCAACTGCCCAGTTTGCAAAAAAGAGGAGCTGGTTGAACTGCGCTACACCTTTGGTGAACAACTAGGTCAATACTCAGGTCGCATTAAGACTCCCCGCGAATTAGTTGAGATGGAGCGCCAGTTTGGTGAGTTCACCGTCTACATCGTTGAGGTCTGCCGCAACTGTTCCTGGAATCACCTATGTGCTTCATACATATTAGGTGACGGAATTGAACGAAAACCCCCGCGCAAGGTGCGGACCTTGGAGGATGAGGATTACGCCACGAGATAGCATTGCCAAATGATCCGTAAATTACTGACTAGAGCCGCTATTTTTCTAGCTGGCATCGGCTTTGTCGCCGGCTCAGTTTTGTTTGCGCTCGCCTACTTTACGGTGGATATCCCAGATCCCAATGCATATGTAAATAGTCAATCAACGATTATTCAATACTCTAATGGTGAAGAGATTGGTCGCGTCGGTACACAAAACCGACAGATCGTTCCACTGTCAAAGATTCCGCTGAATGTTCGCAACGCGGTTTTAGCTGCCGAGGATCAAAACTTTTACTCAAACAAAGCCTTTTCAATTAGAGGTATCGCTCAAGCTGTAATCGACAACATTGTTAAATTGGGTCAGGGCCGTGGTGGATCAACAATTACACAGCAGTATGCCAAGACCGCGTTTTTAACACCCGAAAGATCTATTCAACGCAAAATCAAAGAGCTGGTTATCTCTATCAAATTAGAAAACCAACTTTCTAAGGATCAGATCTTTGAGAGTTACCTCAACACTATTTACTTTGGCCGCGGCTCTTATGGAGTTATGACGGCAT
>ERZ887849.4269-NODE-4269-length-10167-cov-25.558940_pt1 | contig 10167 bp, 10 predicted proteins | sample MGYA00521267_ERZ887849 | MGnify/ENA primary metagenome ERZ887849 (study PRJEB32303, sample SAMEA104408601) | aquatic metagenome | biome: Brackish water; feature: Pelagic; material: water | place: Baltic Sea | collected 2014-06-06T16:11:00 | depth 2,863 m ... | reverse complement strand
TTGCCCACAGCCTTGAACCCGCCGGTCCAGGTGGCCCTGCTAGGAACCAGCCCGACATGGCCTACAACTGGGATGTGTTCGCGCGCCACATGTTCGACTGTGCCCAACCCACCGGAACAATAGACCGCATCTGCCCCGGCAAGCATCACCTTGCAGGCCCAACGTAGGTAGTCGTCGCGAGATCCGGCCTCTAGGTGGGTTCGGCCGGTCATCGAGAACAGGGACGGGGCGACCGCGCGATATTCGGGATGCAGTATCAGGTCCTCCGGCACCGAGACGATATCGATGCCGGCGGCCTCGGCGGCGGCGGCCTCTTCCAGTGTCATGACCCGAAGCATGGTCATCTGGCCCTTGCCCTTGCGCGCGCGCAGATCGGCGATGGTGGGTTTGCTACGGCTCATGTTCTTCTCCATTAGCGTGACAGGAACAAGTTGTGGAATTCGTCGCGATAGGGCTTGGCCGTCGGCGGAAGCTCTCGTTTGATATAATATTCCGGGTCGGACATCTGCCGCTTTACCGCCCGGTACATCTCGACATAGCCGTCAAGAATCGACCGGTTTGGCGGTGGGTAATCGTCTTTTACCAACTCATGAAGCTGCGGCAGCGCGTGGTAGGGGACCATCGGAAACATGTGGTGTTCAATATGGTAGTTCATGTTCCAGTAGATGAAGCGCGTCACTGGGTTCATGTAAACGGTGCGGCTGTTCAGCCGGTGATCGATCACGTTGTCGGCGAGACCGCCATGCTGAAGCAGCCCAGTCATGACCATGTGCCAGCAGCCATAGATGCGCGGCAGGCCGATCAGCATCAGGGGGATCCAGCTTTGCCAGATTAGCGCTGCGGCAATCGTAGCCGCGTAGATGGCGATGTGCACCCGCGCGGCAAGGATCGCTTTGCCGCGCTCGGATTCGGGGATGTAGTCCTTTTCATCGTCGCTCAGCCGGCCACTAGCCTGGCGCAGCAGGATCGCCATCGATTCCCAGGCCGCTTGCACACCGATAAAGGCAAGCAGCAGTTTGACCACAGGCGGGGGACGGAAAAACGCGATCTCGGGATCGCGGCCAACGATATAGGTGTCGGTATGGTGACGGGCGTGGCTCCAACGCCAGGCAACCGGATTGCGCATCACCTGGAACGATGCGATCTCATAGACGACATCGTTCTTCCATCCGGTCCGAAACGCTGTCCCATGGCCGCATTCGTGCCAACGGGAGTCACAAGCTGATCCGTAGAAAACGCCGTATGCCAGCCAGAACGGCACACACCACCAGCTTCCCCAAAGCCAGATGCCACCTGCCGCAAACAAGACATGCGCCAGCGCCCAGATGATTGTATCGCGCGTGGCCGGTCCGTCGGTTCGTGCCATCAGCCCCTTGATGACCTTCCGGGGGATCTCGGTATGATACCATTCTGCTGCGGCCAGTCCGATCTCTTGCGCGAAGCGCGACGAAGGTCCGGTGAGGCTGTATTCGCGAGGCGGGGCATTGTGCTGGGCGACATCGTTGGGACTGTCGATGCTGGTGAAGGTCATGTCTCTCTCTCCTTCTGCGATGGCAGAGCTGCTGTCCAACCGAGGGTCATTCCCAGCGTTAGTGTCCCACCTTGAGGCAGGATCCGAAGCCCCGGAAACCCGGGCGCATTGTGGGCATCTACCGGATGGCTCACCGGTTCAAAACAGAAAAACCCAGCGTCAGCGCCGGGCGAATAGACCTGTGCAACCATCAAGCCGGGGGCTGTGACCGATACCGAAACCGCGTCAGGTCCCTGCGTGATAGTCGCCTCGCCCATCCATCCGTCGTAGGCCATGTTCACGAAACCATCCGGTAGCGACGTCCCGGTGGCGTATGGCCCACCCGAAGGCAATGGATCAGGCTCATTGCGCAGGGGCAGATGCCGATCACCTTCGGGCCACTGCCCCGTGGCCGAAAAGTTCAACTGGGTGCAGGCACCGCGGGGGAACCAGGGGTGGAACCCGGCGCCAAAGGGTAGCTCCGGGCCGGTGTTGGTGATAGTCAGGGCAATAGACAATTGTTGTGGTGCCAAAGTGTAGGTGACGGCCGCGCAATAAGCGAAGGGACCGATCTGCCCGTCTGTCAGGTCCAGTCGGGCCACAGATTCGGTCACATAAACTGGTGTCCAGGGCCGCTGGAACCCGTCGCCGTGTATCGGACAAGCCTCTCCTGCAAGGTTCGGCGCAATGGCAAGGAAGGCACCATTGTACGCGAAACCGCCGCTTGAAATGCGATTGCTGAACGGCACAAGCAGATTGAGCGCCAGCGCAAACGGGTTGTCAGATCCGTCCCATGAACGCAGAACTGGACGCTGGAAGACCGAAAGCTCTGCAAGCCCAGCACCCATGTCCGGCACGATGCACACCCGCGCAGATCCGGCGCCAAGAGTTACCATCCGCCGTCCACGCCGATATTCTGACCCGAGATCATGGACGCGCCGTCAGACGCGAGAAAAACCGCCAGACTGGCGATATCCTCCGCCGTGATGCGTCGCTTGATCGCCTGCCGTTTCAGTACAAATTCATTGTATTCATGCAACTTTACGCCGAATACTCTTGCCTCGGCCTCGGAGACCACGGCCCCGGGCGCAATCGCATTCACAGTGATCCCATACGGCCCCAACTCTCGCGACAAAGCCCGCGTTAGGCCAAGAACAGCGCCTTTAGAGGCGACATAGGGCGTAAACCCGTCCCATTCGCCGTTCAAGGTCAGCGATGTGAGGTTGATGATCCTCCCCCGCCCCCTGGATTTCATCACAGGCGATACCGCACGCGCCAACACGAAACCAGCCGTGGAGTTAACGCGGATCTGCTCTTCGTATTCTTCAAAGGTAAAGTCCTCATGCGAACGGTTCAGGATCAGGGCGGCATTGTTAACAAGGACGTCGAAACCGCCTGTCTCTTCGACCACCGCATCAACAGCCGCCGCGGTGCCCTTCAGATCATTCAAGTCGCAGCCAATCCAGCCGTGGCCCGGCAGCGGTGTCGCATCATGCCGGTCGAGGATCGTCACGTGCGCGTCCGCCTCTGTGAAAGCCGCGACAAGCGCCCGCCCGATCGTGCCGCAGCCCCCTGTCACTAACACTCGGCGTCGTGCAAGTACCCCCATACAGTCCTCCATTCCGCGTCTCAGAGCATGTCCTGAACTTCTTCGATCGACGTTTCCTCGGTCCGCTTGTCCAGCACGACCTGCCCCAACGCCATGGCCACGATCCGGTCACAACAGGCAAAGACGTGGTGCATGTTGTGACTGATGAAGATCGCTGTGACCCCCTGTTCCTTCAGGCTGCGGACAAAACCGATGACCTTGGCGGTTTCCTTGACCGAAAGGTGGTTGGTCGGTTCATCTAGGATCATGACCTTGGACTTGAAGTGCATGGCACGAGCGATAGCCACACCTTGCCTTTGGCCACCGGACAACTCGCCAACCAGCGCATCCGGGCTTCGCAGGTGCAGATCGACATCAGCAATTGCCTTCACCGATTCCGCGCGCATCTTCTTCTGGTCCAGCCAGCCCAGACCGCCGATCGAAAAGGTTAGCGGTTCACGCCCGATAAACATGTTTCGCGCAATCGACATGATCGGCACCATGGAATTGTACTGGTAGATGGTCTCAATCCCCAGCGCCATCGCGTCCTTGGGATTGCGGATAGAGGTCGGCTTGCCCTCAACCACTACCTCACCTTCGTCCTGGCTGTGCAGCCCCGACAGGATGTTGATCAGGGTCGATTTGCCCGCACCGTTGTCACCAACAAGACCTAGCGCCTCGCCCCGGTTGACCGCAAGCGATACCCCCTTCAGCGCATGCACGCCCGAATACCACTTGTGCAGGTTCTGCACCTCGATGATGGCGTCGCTCATTTGTCCGTCTCCACCTTCATCTTGCGGCCACTCTTGCGTAGCCATGAATTACCGACGACGGCAAAGATGGTAAGCGCACCGATTGCGAACTTGAACCAATTGGCGTCGATTTGGCTCATGACCATGCCGTTGTCTATCACTCGGATTAGTGTCGCGCCGATAACGCCGCCTATGATTGAGCCGATCCCGCCCAACAGGCTCGTTCCACCGATCACAGCTGCGGCCACGGCCTGCAGCTCCATCCCCTCGCCAATCGACGGCAGGAAGGAGTTCAGTCGCAGCGACTGGATCATCCCGGCGAAACCGGCCAGCATTGAACAGATCATGAAGCAGGCAATCTTCACCCGTCCGGTTGGAATCCCCAAGGCATTGGCTGCAGGTAGATAGCCACCCGTCGCCCGCACCCAGTTGCCAAAGTTGGTCTTGCCCAGAAGCAGGCCCAGAAGGATGGCGATCCCAAGAAACCAGAGGACCGAGGCCCGGATCAGTCCGCCATCGTCCACGAAGCCTACAAAGAGGTGGCTGGGCACTTCGCCAGCACGAATTCTCGGGGGAAATCCGCCGGAAATGACGATGGTCAGGGACCGTGCCATGAACAACATGCCGAGGGTGGTGATAAACGATGGGATTTCAAAACGGATCGTAAGCCAACCGTTGATGAACCCGATCAGCGCGCATACGCCCAATCCCGCGAGCATGGCCAGCCAGAACGGTGTTCCCCCGACGAAAAGGACGGCCATCGTCATTGGCATTAAGGCAAAGGTCGATCCAACAGACAGATCAAACTCTCCGCAGATCATCAGAAGCGTTACGCCTAGGGCAACCAGAGCTGTTTCCGGCAGCAATCCCATGATGCCCCGCAGGTTGTTAGTGGAGAGAAAAAGCCCTTCGGTGCGCACCTGGAACACAAACACGAGGAGCAGGAGCAGCATGAACCCGGCCAGTTCAGGCTTTTGCAGAGCAAGTTTAACAAGACGGCGCATTGGGCTCCAGTCCTTTCATGGTTGGACCGACACGGCGGATCTTTACCGCCGCGCCGGTCTATGGACTTAGCGCAGCCCTTGTTCGGAAAGCTCCCGGACGGCAGGCACGTCGGCCGGATAGACCAGTGCTTCGCCCGTGTTGATGTCTGCCGGGACAAGACCCACGGTGACGGCCTGGTAAACCATCATGACCGGCATGAAGCCCTGCATGTATGGCTGTTGGTCCACTTCGACCTGGATGTAGCCTGCTTCCATTTCGTCAAGCACGATCGGGACGAGGTCGAAGCCGCCTAGCAAAACCTCTCCCGGTCCGACGCCGCGGTCGCGCAGCACTCCGGCGACGCCAGCATGCCAGAACCCAGTGTCGAAATACGCATTCGTGTTGGGGTTGGCTGACAGGTAGGCGCCGACGCGATCCGCGACAATGGCCAGATCCAGACCGGAGTCGATCTTTTCATAGGTTATCTCGCGATCCGGGTTTGCCGCAATGTACTCGTCTAAGAAGTTGGTCACGCCAAGCGCGCGCTGCTCGGACCAGTTCTGACCCGGCCCAGAAACACCCACGAGGATGTGAAGCGGCCCCTCAGATGGGAAGTTCTCTGACTGTGCACGGGCAAGACCATAGCCCGCCGGAATGAAGCCCTGGCCAACAAAGGCCTGGCGGGCGTTGCCAGCGGCCCCCTCAAGATCGTCCACGTTGGACGAAATCACAATGACCCCTGAGTCACGCGCCCGCTGGATAACCTCGTCAAAGGCGTCGTTGTCGATGATAGACGTGATCAGCGCGTCAGGCTGACGCGCCAGTGCGGCCTCGATGTTGCTGACCTGCTCGGCGATGGATCCGTCAGTTTGCACAAAAACCATCTGGCAATTTGCATCGATCAAATCGCAGGCTGCCTCATAGCCTTTCAGGACCGCCTGCCAAAAGGTGTTGGACGCGCCCGAGTGAACGGTAAACACCATGTCGAGTTGGTCGTCCTGCGCCATGGCCGTGGAGGCGGCCATTAGCGCGGCTGCCGCAGTAAGTGTCTTGATCAGTTTCATTTCAGTCTCCTCCCAGAGATTGGTTGTTCCGATTTTTAAGAGCTTCCCGCGTCGGAACGTCTGCGGGTAACAGTAAATGCTTTGTCGAGATCTGGATTGAGGTCGAGCCCAAGTCCAGGCCCCGGCGGCACGGTGATCATGCCATCCTTGACCTCCGGTAGAGCCGTGACCAGATCGCGATACCAGCCACGATAAAACGCCCGAACACTTTCCTGGATCAGCGCGTTGGGCGCGTTCAGCGACAGGTGAGTCGAGGCGGCAAGGACGACAGGCCCCGTGCAATCATGTGGCGCGATCGGCAAGTGCCAGGCCTCAGCCATGGTGGCAATCTTGCGCGCCTCGGACAGCCCGCCGCACCACCCGATATCCAACATGACCACACCAGCGGCGCCGGTCTCCAGCAGATCGCGAAACCCCCAGCGGGTCGCCAGCGTCTCAGAGGCACAGACGGGCGCCGCCGAGGCGTCAGCATAGCGGGCCAGATCGCCAAGGCTGTCCATCCGGATCGGATCTTCATGCCAGTAAGTGTCATAGGCGGCCAGCGCCCGAGCAATCTTGATTGCAGGAGTCAGTTGCCAAAGCGAATGGAATTCAACCATTACGTCCATTCGGTCTCCGACGGCACGGCGGATCTTTTCGAACGGCTCAAGGCCACGGGCAAGATCCGCGGCCGAGATGTGCTGTCCCCGCGAAGCCTCGGCGGCGGCATCGAACGGCCAAATCTTCATGGCCGTGATACCCTCGTCCAGCAGCGAATGCGCCAGATCGTCCGCCCGGTGCAGGAAGCCATTCAGATCGTCGTAGTCGGCGGCAGCCCGACCCGGTCCAAGTCCGAAATTGGCGGTTGTCTGACCAGCGGCACTCTTTATGTAGTCGTTGCCCGCACAGGTGTTGTAGGTCCGTATTGAGTCGCGAGTGAAGCCACCCAGAAGTTGCGCCACCGGTTGCCCCGTCGCACGCCCCCAGAGGTCCCACAGTGCAATGTCGAATGCCGAATTCCCGCGCGTCTCGATCCCGGCTGACCGCCAGCCAAGATAGCCCGTCAGGTCTGCCGACAGCTTATCGATCGCAAGCGGGTCACGCCCGATCACCCGGGGCGCGATCCAGTCGTGCACATGGGCCTCGACCGCGCTTGCTCCAAAGAAGGTCTCTCCAAGACCGTGCACGCCCTCGTCTGTATGAACCAGAACCCAGATTAGGTTTGGTCGCTCTGCTAGGCGGACGGTTTCGACGGCAGAAATCTTCATGCCATGCCTGCCTTCACCAGCGCTCGCAAACTTTCGTCAAAATGTTGCGCCATCAGATCGACTGCACCGACCTGATCACCGGCCGCAACCCTCTCAGCGATACTCTCATGGGTCGCGATCATCACTTCGCGGGCTTCCACCGTGGAGCGGCTTTTCCAGCCGATCGGCCAAGTTTGGCGGGTGATGCCCTGAAATGAACCGACTAGAAGGCCAAAGACTGGGTTGCGCGAGGCATTGGCAAGCGCTGCGTGAAAGGCAAGGTCATGCTCCATCAGACGCGCCGGATCTTCTACTGTGGCCCGCATCGCGGCGACAATCTCCAACAACTCGCTTGCTTCCTGCTCACTTCGCCGCATCGAGGCTAAGGCGACAATTCGGGTCTCGATCGTGCGCCGCACGTCATAGATATGCTGGATCCCGATCTGGTCTGTATGGACCCCATGTTCGATCATCAGAGACATGGCTCCAAAGTCGATCCGCGCGACCTTCGCCCGCTTTCCAGTCGCAAGCTTAATGATATGCATCGCATCCAGCGACCGAAACGCCTCGCGCACAACGGTGCGTGATACCCCGAGCTCACGCGACATCGCCGCCTCTGAAGGAAGCCTGTCACCCGGCATGAGGGCCTGATTCTGGATATGGCGGGTGACGGCTTCGATCGTAGCGCTGACGAGTCCGCTCGAGGATCCGATGAGCGGAGGCTCTTGTGTCGGCACGACAGCCGACTTCACTTCCTTGGTGCTTTTCATCCCTTATGCCTCAAACCTGTCTGATAGGTTTTGCTTGAATTGTATCAAGAAACGGATCAACCTTTCTGTCAACCACCAATTTACAACGCGAGCGACGACCATGATGACTGAACTCGTATTCGATGCGCAGGACGTTGTGGGCGAAAGCGTGCTCTGGGACGACCGGCGGGAACGGCTTGTCTGGGTCGACATAATCGGCCGGCGGATCCATGCCTTGGACCCGACGACTGGTGCACACAGGCTCTGGCTAATCGAGGCGCGCCCGACTTCGATTGCTCTGTGTTTGGACGGTTCCGCCCTTGTAGGAACGGAACGGCACATCTGCGCATGGTCGTGGCATGGAGAGCCGCGCCCACTTGTCGAAGTCGAACCCGACCTGCCAGACAACCGACTGAACGAAGGCGCGGCCGGACCGGACGGCGCCTTTTGGGTTGGATCCATGCAGCAGAATATAGCACCAGACGACAGCCCCCGAGACATCACCGCCGCCGCCGGCCGGTTGTATCGATACGCCCCTGATGGCAGGTTGTCGCAGGTCAGTGACGATCTCTACGGGATCGCCAACACACTGGTCTGGCCAGAGCCCAACCGGCTGGTGGTCGCGGATACGACGAAAAACAGCCTCTTTCAGTGCTCTCTTCGCCCGGATGGCCGGCTTGGTCCACGCGACATCCTGAGCGAGGGGTTTGATCGCGGCTTGCCTGATGGGTCCTGCATGGATGCCGAGGGCGGCATCTGGACGGCGCGCGTGGCAGGTGGCGCCTGCCTGACACGAACCGGTCCAGACGGACAGATCGACCGTGTGGCAGACTTGCCCTGCTCTTGGCCGACGTCCTGCACCTTTGGCGGACCGGATCTCGATAAGCTCTACGTCACCTCTGCTCGGTTCACGATGGCCTCCGCCCACCTGGCCGCTCATCCTCTGGAAGGCGCCCTCTTTGCCCTCAAACCAGGCGTCCGTGGCTACCCCGCCCATCGGTTTGGAGCCCCGCCATGATGTCCGCCGTGAAGATCATCGATCTGCGTGCCACGACCGTGGCGGTTCCGCTTGAGGCACCGCTGCGTCATGCCAATGGCGCCCATTGGGGCCGCTTCATCCGGACCATCGTCGAAGTGAAGGGGGACAACGGCATTATAGGCCTGGGCGAGATGGGCGGTGGCGGAGCCGGAGCCGAAGGCGCGGTGTTAGCACTCAAACCCTATCTGCTCGGACATGATCCACTTCAACTCGAACAACTTAGATGGAAGATCATGAACCCTGTCGGCAGTCTCTACAATGCCCGGGCCCAACTACACGCAGCGGTCGAGATGGCCTGCATGGACCTCGCAGGCAAGTCGCTTGGCATCCGTGCCTGCGACCTGCTGGGCGGCGCCCTACGGGAGAAGGTCCCCTTTGCCTCATACCTCTTTTTCCGTTACCGCAATGCCAAAACCGGCGCGGGCGGGGAAACCACCCCCGAGGAAATAGTGACCCATGCCACCGACCTTAAGGCCCGTCATGGGTTTACCACGCACAAGCTTAAGGCCGGCGTCTTTCCGCCCGATTTCGAGGTCGAGGTATTCCGCGCCCTTGGGGCCGCCTTTCCGACAGACCGGCTGCGGATCGACCCGAATTCGGTCTGGTCGGTCGAGGACTCGGTTCGAGTAGGTCGTGCCATTCTCGACCTTAACAACGATTATTTTGAAGATCCTTGCTGGGGCCTCGAGGGCATGCGCAGGCTGCGACAGTTTGTGCCAATCCCGACTGCCACAAACGCAGTAGTAGTGAACTTCGAGCAGCTGGCACAGGCGATCCGGCACGATCTACTTGATGTCGTCCTGCTCGACACGACCTTCTGGGGCGGTCTGCGGCAAGCCTTCAAGGCGGGGTGCGTGCTCGAGACATTTCAGTATGGTGCTTCGGTCCATTCGTCAGGCGAGTTGGGCATTCAACTCGCGTCGATGCTTCACTTGGGGGCCTCGCTGCCCAATCTGGCTTTCGCGGCGGACGCGCATTACCACCACCTCACTGACGATGTGATTGTGGGCGGGAAGATGGCCTATGTCGATGGCGCGATCAGTCTGCCGCTTGGCCCTGGGCTCGGAGTCGAATTGGACCCGGATCGGGTGGCCAGATACGCCGAACACTTCCGTGAATCTGGCGGATACGCCTACGACCGTGACCCAGCCAGGCCGAGTTGGTATTCGGTCTTTCCGGAACAGAGATATGCAAACCCAGCGGTGCCGCCTATCGCCTTATGACACGACTACAGTTACCGCAGGGTAGCTTCGTG
>ERZ887849.4263-NODE-4263-length-10172-cov-9.646239_pt1 | contig 10172 bp, 8 predicted proteins | sample MGYA00521267_ERZ887849 | MGnify/ENA primary metagenome ERZ887849 (study PRJEB32303, sample SAMEA104408601) | aquatic metagenome | biome: Brackish water; feature: Pelagic; material: water | place: Baltic Sea | collected 2014-06-06T16:11:00 | depth 2,863 m ... | reverse complement strand
AAAGTTTTTAATCTCACCTGCTCGAGCCTTTTTATAGAGACCCTTAGGGTCGCGCTTCTCGGCTTCCTCAAGCGAGCAATCGACGAAAACTTCAATAAACGGCATGTCGGACTCGGCGTGCAATGCTCTTACCTGATCACGATCGTCGCGGTAGGGGCTAATAAAACTCGTTAGTGCGATAACACTGGAGTCTACGAAAAGCTTAGCAATCTCGCCGATGCGTCGAATATTTTCTGTCCGATCTTCAGCCGAGAAGCCCAGATTCTTGTTGATACCTAAGCGAATATTGTCACCGTCGAGTCGATAGCTTAAATGACCACGCTCGAAGAGTGCTTCTTCGAGCGCAACAGCGACAGTACTTTTGCCACTGCCGGACAGGCCCGTGAACCACAGTGTGGCACCTTTTTGTTGCATCAGTCTGGAGCGATCTGAGCGGGATATTTCGCCGTCGTGCCAGTGAACATTGGTCGCTTTCTGTTCAGCCATGGGTGGTTTCCTGTTAGCGTGACTGTGTTAAAAAATGCAGTGTAAGGAAGGCACATCTATCTGTAAAACGGGTTTTATGGGTAGAATCAACCATATTTACTAGTTAATGGATGACCTTATGCCTGCCCCCACGTCTTTGCGCTTATCCCTTCGGCAGCTCGAGATTTTCTTGGCGGTTGCTAGCGCTCAAACCACGGCTGCTGCAGCCATCCAATTAGCGCTTTCTCAATCGGCTGTCAGCGCTGGCCTAAAAGCACTAGAAGCTCATTATGACGTCATGCTGTTTGATCGCGTTGGCAAACACTTGGTACTTAATGCTGTGGGGCAGCGCATGCGCACCCAGGCGGAAGATCTGATCGCTAGAGCACGGGAGCTTGAATCCGAGTTAACGGGACACGGTCAAATTGGCGATTTGAAAATTGCGGCAAGCTATACGATCGCCAACCATTTAGTCGTGGACTATTTGACCCAATGGCTCGGCGTTTACCCGGATGCCAAGGTCGATATTGCTACAAGCAATTCCCCTGACGTGGTGGCGCAGGTTTTGGATCATCAAGTTGATATTGGGTTGATCGAAAATGAGATTAACCACCCGGAGTTAGAGCTCATCCCGTGGTTAGGCGATGAACTTTTGGTGTTCTGCAGTCCCACTAACCAATTGGCGTATAGCGCGAGCGTCACTGATGAAGCGCTTTTGTCGGCGCGATGGATTTTACGAGAAAAGGGGTCTGGAGCTCGCCAGCGCTTTGATCAAACCTTCGCGCGTTTGCTGCCGACTATGCGGATTTACCTAGAGTTTCGGCACAATCAACCCATACAACAGGCGGTCGAGCAAGGCTTGGGGCTGGGATGTTTGTCTGATCGAGTGCTTAGACCGTATATTGAGGCCGGCAGTTTGGTGCCGTTGAAATTGAGCGAGAACTACCGGATGCAGCGTCGGTTTTTCTTTGCGCTGCGCCGAGCGGGCTTTCGACGGCCCGCAGTCGATGAATTTATTACTCTCTGCAAAACATCGCTAGGTTGATGTTTATGTTACCGAAGAACAATCAACGGAATATCAGTTCGTTCGATCATCCGTAAGGTGTTACTGCCTAAAAATAAGTGACGCACTTTTGAGTGAGCAAAAGCGCCCATGATCATCAGGTCGATGTCATGATCTTGCTTGTATGACTGCAAAGTTTCGTAAATGTCACCATCGAGTAGTGCCGTAGTGACCGGGAAACCCTCGCTGCGCAATCGGTCTGCCGCGGCTTCGAGACGCTCTTCGGTGGCGGCGCTGTTGCCCCGCACCATGACCAAGTGGCAATCGAGGCCCGTCAGCAAGCCACCGCTAATAATACGATCGAGGGATCGATTGGCCGTGTCTCGTCCATCGTAGGCCAGCATGAAACGTGCAGGCGGGCGAAAGGTTTGCGGCGCGATGAGTACCGAGGTGTGCACCTGCCTAATCAACGTTTCGATATGAGAGCCGATAGAGCGTAATTCATCGCCATGATCCAAGCCCGTTTTACCCACCACCATCAGTCGCGCTTCACCCTCAAGCGCCACCAATTCCTCGACAAAATTGCCATGGCGGAGCCGTGTCTCCACGCTCTCAACACCGTTTGCAGCGGCACGCGTAGCCGCGGTGTCTAGAAGTGACCTGCCGAGTTGGAGCGCGAGCTTGCCGCGTTCCTGATCGAGCTGTGCCATTTTGGCAAGCAGCTCTGATTGGGCGCCAAGACCAATAGATCCACTTAAATCATCCGCACCATGCTGTTGTTGCTTTTCAAGCGTGTGAAGGAGTAACAGGGGCTTAGATAAGCGATTCGCGACCCAGCTAGCGCCATCACAGACCGCGTCGCGTACCACTGATCCATCGATACAGGCGATTATATTATTCATAGCTAATCCTTAGTGTCCGCCCATAAGTTTTTCGACCTCAGCAGGATCGTTATGAATACCAAATTTATCGACCACTGTCTCGGTCGCTTCGTTCATCCCCACAATCGTGACATCGGCTCCTTCTCGTCGGAACTTAATGACAACCTTGTCCAGCGCAGCCACAGAGGTCAGGTCCCAGAAATGCGCTTGGGATAGATCAATGTCGACATGACTAACCGCTTCCTTGAAGTCAAATGAGGCGATAAATTGCTCGCTTGAGGCGAAGAACACCTGACCTATGACCCGATAATGTCGATGTGACGCGTCGCTGTCAGCTTCAGTCTTCACGACCATAAAGCGACCAATTTTGTGGGCAAAAAATAACGATGCGAGTAGCACACCGACAAACACTCCGATGGCTAAATTATGTGTGGCCACCACGACGGCGACCGTAACAACCATCACGATATTACTCGACAGGGGGTTGCGCGTAAGATCTTTCACAGATACCCACGAGAATGTTCCTATAGAGACCATAATCATGACCGCTACAAGCGCCGCCATTGGGATTTGACGCAGCCACTCATCGAGAAAGACCACCATGATGATCAGTACGAGTCCCGCAGTAAAAGTAGATAGCCGTCCGCGTCCACCCGATTTCACATTAATGATGGATTGTCCAATCATGGCGCAGCCTGCCATGCCACCAAAAAAGCCAGCGACGATATTGGCAATACCTTGACCTTTACACTCACGATTTCGATCGCTGCTGGTATCTGTTAGATCATCGACAATGGTTGCTGTCATCAGCGATTCAAGCAGGCCAACAACAGCGAGCCCAATGGAGTAGGGCAAGATGATCCAAAGGGTCTCAAAATTGAGAGGAATATCGGGCAGTAGAAAAATAGGTAGAGTGTCCGGTAGATCTCCCATGTCACCCACCGTGCGAATATCGAGCCCCATGGCGATGCTCACCGCGGTCATGCTCACGATGCACACCAGCGGCGAGGGTAGGCTCCGTCCAATGACTGGAATTAAGGGAAATAAGTAGATGATGGCTAAACCCGTCGCTGTCATGGCGTAGACGTGCCATGTGACGTTAATCAGCTCAGGTAGTTGAGCCATGAAAATAAGAATCGCGAGGGCGTTAACGAAACCAGTTACCACCGAACGAGACACGAAGCGCATCAGACCTCCGAGCTGCAATTGCCCGGCAATAATTTGTATTCCGCCAGTGAGCAATGTCGCCGCCAGCAGGTACTGGAGACCGTGGTCGCGAACCAGTGTGACCATAACAAGCGCCATGGCACCCGTTGCGGCTGAAATCATTCCGGGACGTCCCCCCACAACGGCAATGACGACGGCAATGCAGAACGACGCATAGAGTCCAACTCTTGGGTCAACGCCGGCGATGATAGAAAAAGCAATCGCTTCTGGAATAAGCGCGAGTGCCACAACTAATCCGGCGAGTAGGTCGCCTCTGATGTTGCCCAGCCAGTCGGCTTTGAGTGTTGCAAACATAATGGTGTATCCGCTGTGTGCTGTGAAAGCATGAAAACTGCTGGGCCGGCAGTGTACTGGTGTCTTGCGCAAAGCGAAAGACAGAGCCCAAGACAGAGCTCAATAGGCGTGTGGTTCTGTGACCCGAATGATTTGTCTTTTTATTGTTAACAAACGACAAATCAGTTTGAATAAAACAGTTAAATAGGACGAATGGCGAGACAGCTTGGGCTGACCCAGACACTGTGAAACAGTGCTCGCGCCTCTCATCCATAAGCAACTGGGAAACGTATAGATTCAAACTTCTTAATGGACTGTAAAGTGAAATTAATCAGCGCTATGTTTCGCCTTAAACTCATGGGCTTGTTGTTCAGTGTCGTCTTTCTTACTGGGTGCTCAGTGCCGCCGCCAAAACCTGTGCCCAATAGTGAAGTCGCGACTGAGTCGGGTATTGCACAAGGCGTAACAAGCGACGCGCGGGTCGTGCGCTGGCTAGATATCCCCTATGCGCAAGCGCCCGTTGGTGATGGTCGCTGGCGTGCTCCGCGCGCGTTGGCGCCGACTCGAGAACTTATTCAGCCCCAGGCAAATGACATTTTGTGCCCACAAATGCCCAGTGAAACGTCAGGTATCGACGCTGATGGGCCAATTGGGCAAGAAGACTGCCTGTATCTCGATATTGTAGCGCCCGCCGATTATCGCGAGCGGAGCTATCCCGTTATGTTTTGGATTCACGGTGGTGGCAATACCTCAGGGCGAAAGGGGACCTATGATTTTACTGAGCTTGCCGCGCGAGAAGAGGTTGTTGTCGTCACCATCAATTATCGCTTAGGACCGCTTGGCTGGATGACCCATGAAGCTATTCAGGCTGCAGCGGAGGGCCTCGATAAAACCTCGAACTTTGGCACCTTGGACATCATCAGCGCACTGGAATGGACGCAGCGAAATATTTCATTGTTTGGCGGTCAGACGAGTAACGTCACGGTTTTTGGAGAAAGCGCTGGTGGGCACAATGTCTACGCACTCCTCGCATCGCCCCTTGGCGAAGGGCTTTTTCATAAGGCGATCGCGCAGTCGGGTTACACCGCAGACGTAACACCGCGGCAGGCTATTAACTACGCTCGTGAGTTTATGCATATCGATCGGGGTAGCTGGGAGCTAACCAAGGCTTTGGGGTTGCCAGAGAGCGGCCTGGATGCGCAAGCACTCAGAGCGGTATCGATGACTGATTTAATCACCACTTATTACGCGCTTGAGAAAGATCACCTTGCGCCACTCACGACTGCCGACGGCATCGTAATTCCGGCGGAGGGTATTGCTGCCGCCCTCGCGAGCGAGCGTTCTGCCAAGCGTGTGCCTGTACTGTCGGGCTCAAATCGTGATGAGGTATCGCTCTGGTTGGGTCTTAATCGCTATTTCGTCGAAGGTAATGACGTATCGCTAGGTTTGCTGCCACCGAAGATGACGATACGCGACGCCGCTGTGTACAACCATTGGGTATCAATACGCTCACAAGGCTGGAAAGCACGGGGAGTCGATTCGCCACTGCGCGCCCTCGAAGCGGCAGGCTACACTGATCTGTATGCGTACCGCTTCGATTGGGATGAGCAGGCTGACAACTGGTTATTTCCTTTCTCCAAGATTTTAGGTGCGGCGCATGGCGCGGAAATTGCTTTTGTTATGGGCAGTCCGATGTACGGTTCGATTGGCGATTATATGTATCCTGACACTGAATCTGCAGCGGAGATGACGTCACGTATGATGGGCGCATGGGGTAAGTTTGCTCACGAGGGCAATCCTGGAGCCGTTGCGGGAACCCCCTGGCCGCCTTTTTCTCGTCAAGCGCCTCATACGATGGTGCTCGATAGCGGGGACTCTGTCCGTATAGAAGCCAAAGAGCTGACGCTTGATCGGCTGCTTAAAACGGCGAGTGCGCCGTCACCGCTGTCTGCCGTAGAGCGCTGTTTATTGACCTGGGAATTACTTATTAACATCGGTAGACCGGAATACTCAGAGTACGCACGTTGGAATGAGGGTGAATGTGCTGCTCTAGACCCCCGTCAAGAGAAGCGTAAAATTCAAGCGAATTTAGTGTCTGAATACGGTTCAGCAACATTGCCCTGAATAGGTCTAGCATTGTGGCTATGATAAACGCGCTATGTTTGTTTTAGGTATTGCCGGAGCGTCTGGTTCCGGCAAATCAACGCTTGCTGAGGCACTACTGCTTCGCTGTAAGCAGGCGCCAGAGTTCCCCAGTGCTGCACTTATTCCTGTCGATGCGTATTACCGGGATCTGGCGCACCTTACCTTCGCAGAGCGCGATCTAATAAACTTTGATCATCCGGATGCCATCGAGTTTACGTTGATGCATGAACACCTCGATCAATTAAGACGCGGACACCCTATTGATCTACCTACATATGATTTTAGTCGCCACACACGAGTAGAAGGCGGGCAACGTATAGATCCCCCAGAGTTACTTGTTATTGAGGGGCTGCTTCTTGCTGCAGATGAAAGGCTGTGTAACGAACTCGACTTTCTTATTTTCGTTGAAACGCCGCTTCCCCTCTGCCTCGAACGTCGCATTGCCCGAGATGCAAAAGTGCGTGGTAGAAGTCCTGAGTCGGTGAGAGAGTTTTGGATGCAGAGAGTGCTGCCGATGTATGAACAATTTGGTCAGAGCGCTCAACAGCGTGCCAACTTGACGCTCAGTGGTGAGGCATCGATCGCACAAATGGTTGAGAGTGTGGTCGCGACACTTACTGCGACCCTGGCTGCGACACGTGCTGCGACCCCGGGCCTTAAATGAGCGTTAACGTCTGCCGCGCTTTTTAAGGTTTATATTCGTTCACGCTGTTTGGCTACCCACTGGAAGTGGGTGTCGAGCTGCGAGTCAGCGAGTAAGCGCTCAAGCGTAGAAAACGATTTAGCAAGGGTCATCTCGTCGTATTGGCGATGTATTCCGACGTGACAACGTCGGCAAATCATGATTCCACTGTTGAGTGTGTCCCGGTGATAGTGCTTTTTGAAATGCGCTCGTCGATGAAGTTTGCGGGGTATTAAGTGATGAAACGTAAGCGGCACCCTGCGTCCACAACAAGCGCAGAGTGCCGTTAGTTTTCGTTGACGCGGTCCGCTGCTAAAGGACGCTGTCGATTGAGTCGCGGAGTTCTTGACTGTCTGGCCCAACATTACTGCTAAAGTGTTCTACGACGTTACCTTGGCCGTCTACGACATATTTATTGAAGTTCCAGCGGGGATAGCCCTTGGCTTCTCCTAATCCTCTGAATACCGCATTAGCGTCAGAGCCTCGGACAGCGCTGGTCGCCATCACTGGAAATGTGACATCGTATTTGTCATAGCAGACCGCTGCGGCATCTTTCTCGTCGTTCTCTTCCTGAAAGAAATCGTCACTAGAGAAGCCTAAAACGACCAAGCCTTTGTCTGCGTACTCCTTATGCAGCGCTTCTAAACCATCGAACTGCGGCGTGTAACCACAATTACTCGCCGTGTTAACGATTAACATGGCCTTGCCCTCATAGGCGTCACAAAAATTAATGGTTTCCTTGGAGCCAAGCTTACGCATCTCGTGGTTAAGGTACTCGGGGCAGGCGGCAAAGGTACTTGTCGCACAGAGTGTTGCGGCAAGCCCAAGGGCTTTACTGACAGTAGTAATTGACATGTATTTCTCCAGATTATTCATACTATGAATAGCTTTACGGTAACTGCTTCTGCGTGATCTTCGTACCTGATCCTCGTACTTGATCTAGTGGTGTACTGTACGCTCACAGGCGGAAATTGGATGCGTTACCCAAGTTAACCAAGACGTTTGTTAAAGCGCAGACGGGTGCAGCCCAACAGTATGCAGATACTTGTTGACGGCATTCATCGTCCATTGGCTATCGCACTTAAATGCGGCAACGTGTGTTCCCCAACGACCCTTGTTTCGTAGGCAGTCGGTGTCTTGGGGTACAGGCGCCGCGGTGACCAATTGGATCATAGAGTTTGTGGCCGCAGCAGCCTGAGCGAAGGTTAGTCGAGTCACGGGGTCATCGGGGTCTTGAATTAGCAGGATAGGCTGCTTAACGTCGGTGATGAGGGCGCCCGCGTCGGACTCTCCCTTAGGCAACCCGTAGAATGTCGTGGCGGCCCATGCATAGGGTTGAAAGAGCACTGAGGGTAGCCCCGTTTCTGTTCGTCCACCCTGAGCGAGGCTGTCCGCGGTATTTAAAGCGGGATCAAGCAGTATGACGCCATCCACAGCCAAACCATTTGCCAGCGCGTGGATGACAGTAGCCCCCCCCATAGAGGCTCCCATAGCTAATCGGGGAACAGATTGGTCTGTGTGGTCATCAAGCCACAGGCTCATTGCGAGGAGATCGCGGTGTTCCTCTAAGCCCATCGTCCAGCGGCCATCAGTTTTGGGCGCGTTACCGTGGTTTCGAAGATCGATCGTTAAGACGCTAATATCTTCCATTACAAACGCGGCGTATAAATTAAGTGAGTCGATAAAATGCGACGTGCGACTCGACCCTGCGCCGTGTACAAACATCAGCACTGCGCGAGGATTGGCCGCAGGCATCCACCAGCCGGGCAAGGCTAAGCCATCGCTGTGAATAACAACCTCTTGGTAGTTGAGTCCCACATCGGAGGGGGCAGTGACCACGGGGTTGTCTGTTGCGTGCGTAGCATAGAAAGGTAAGAAAAATAGCGACATACCCAGCCAAAATCCAACTAACGCGAGCGCTGCTACGGCGAGTTTTCTCATGGGCTAAATCCTATGCTTGGGCCGTGGCGCGCGCAGTTAAACGGACAGTAGGCGCCGCAACAAACCGTCGCTATGACGACGACGCTCGCGAAGAAGCAACAGATCTTTAATTTCCGCATCGATGCTATCTTCGACTTTTTGTCTGAGAGCCTGCTGTTGGCGCTTGGTAATATCTTTGCCCGCGTAGTCGCTAAGATCAATGGGCTTGCCAAAACCATAAAACGTTGCCTTGGGCTTGGGTAGAATAGAGCCAAGTGCACCCGCGGGCAGTGGCGGTACGAGATCGCTCCGTAGTTCGCTTGGGAGCAAGCCCATACGGATGAGCAATTGCGTTAGCTGCGCTTGCTGCACTTCCTCGCCAGAAAGGTATTGGTCAAAGTATTCGTCAGGTCCAACCGCGGCGACTGGAACGATGGTGTAACCACTTTTGGCAGCCAGACGAATGAACCCGTAGCGCTGGCGCCACATAAGCTCATAGCGATGTTCAGGCGTCTTTACGGCTTCGTACGTACCGCCGGGATAAAGAAGTAAATCTTGCTGCGCGTTCATGAGCGCAGTGACGACTTCTGGGTAGCCTACTGCAGCCCCCAAATTGATGACGAGATCTGCGTATTGTTTATTCTCAAATAGCGATCGGTCGCCAAGCGGTCGTAAAAAGCGGCCATAGTCATAGTGCATCAGAAGGTGAAAAACGAAGGCGTCAATTGCGAGTAAACTGTGGTTTCCGACAAAGAGTGCGGGTTTGTTGGGTAGGCGCTCTAGTCCGACAAACGTGGGTTTAAACCACTTGCGTGCAAATGCCGCACCGAAGGACACAGCGGTGCCCGTCGGCGCTCGCACGCGCAGAACGCGTTCCATATGCGCCTGTAACTCGGGACTGAGCGCCGGCTGATCTGTCATAATCTGAATCTCTGGGGCTTTGCGTATAGACAGCAGGTTACCAGATACGTACCGCGCGCGCCGCACCGAGCGGCATCTCTCATCGATTGGATCCGCTTTTATGCAAACGCCGCAACCGCGCCATTGGATACTACTTGCCTATCTCGTGCTTGCTTGGGGTTGGGCATTCTATCTCATCGCTATTGCTCTCGACGCCTTCCAGCCGGTCACCATTGTATGGGGGAGGCTGACCTTAGGTGCCGTAGTCATGATCGCGGTACTGTGGTGGCAGGGAGGCGCAATGCCTAGAGGCTGGCTGTGGTGGCGGCGACTACTGTTTTTGTCCGTAACGGGCAATATCCTGCCTTTTATTTTGATCGCATGGGCCGAACGCTCAGTGCCTAGCGGTGAAGTAGGGTTGTTAATGGCCTTGATGCCGATAACAATTCTGATTCTGGGGCATTACTTTCTCGAGCATGAGCGTCTAACAGCCTTGCGCGTTATTGGCGTGCTACTGGGCTTTGCAGGCGTCGCCTTGCTGGTCGGTGAAGATATGTTCTTTAGCGACGGCGGGGCGCGCTTAACAGGCCAAGTAGCGGCTGTGATAGCGACGTTTTGCTATGCCATTAATGGCATTTACACGAAGCGCTTACCGGCGTTCGATACCGTTGCAGTC
>ERZ887849.4261-NODE-4261-length-10177-cov-5.643055_pt1 | contig 10177 bp, 9 predicted proteins | sample MGYA00521267_ERZ887849 | MGnify/ENA primary metagenome ERZ887849 (study PRJEB32303, sample SAMEA104408601) | aquatic metagenome | biome: Brackish water; feature: Pelagic; material: water | place: Baltic Sea | collected 2014-06-06T16:11:00 | depth 2,863 m ... | reverse complement strand
AGCCACGGTTGCCGCCCCTGCCCCTGCCCCGGCACCCGCTGCGAAAGCCGCAACCGCGATGCCCACCGGCCCCGATGCTGCACAGGTCATGCGCATGTATGAGGGCCGCGCCTATGAGGAGGTCAAGCTTGACGGCATGCGCAAGACGGTTGCCGCACGGCTGACCGAGGCCAAGCAGACCATCCCGCATTTCTATCTGCGCCGCGATATCCGGCTTGACGCGCTGATGGCCTTTCGCGGGCAACTCAACAAACAGCTGGAAAGCCGTGGCGTGAAGCTGTCGGTCAATGATTTCATCATCAAGGCCTGCGCGCTGGCCCTGCAACAGGTGCCCGCCGCCAATTCGGTCTGGGCGGGTGACCGGATGCTGCGGCTCAAGCCCTCGGATGTGGCGGTGGCGGTGGCGGTCGATGGTGGGCTCTTCACGCCGGTGCTCAAGGATGCCGAGCAAAAGAGCCTGTCGGCGCTGTCGGCCGAGATGAAGGATCTGGCCACCCGCGCCCGCGACCGCAAGCTGGCGCCGCATGAATATGTCGGCGGCACTTTCGCGATCAGCAATCTGGGCATGTATGGCATCGACAATTTCGACGCGGTGATCAACCCGCCCCATGGGGCGATCCTGGCCGTCGGTGCGGGCGTCAGGAAACCTGTTGTGGGCGCCGATGGCGGGCTGACGGTTGCGACTGTCATGTCGGTCACGCTGTCGGTCGATCACCGGGTCATCGACGGCGCGCTTGGGGCCGCGCTTTTGCAAGCCATTGTTGACAATCTCGAGAATCCCATGGCAATGCTTGCATAAGAAACAATTGCGGCGCCGGGGAGGAGCGGTTCCGCGAAAGCACGGGGCCGCGATGCATGCATTGGCGGCCCCGTCGCATGTTGGCGCCTGACATATCATTATTCTATAAGAATGCGGTAGCATGCCAAGACATCGCGTCAGGGTTGCAGCGCCTTCCATGTGCCGGGGGCAAGCCCCTCAAGCGTGTGATCGCCCACCGACCAGCGGATCAGCCGCAAGACCGGCAGGCCCACATGGGCGCACATGCGCCGGACCTGTCGATTGCGGCCTTCGGTGATGGTCAGGTTCAGCCAAGCCTCGGGCACATTCAGCCGGAACCGCACCGGCGGATCACGCGGCCAAAGCCAATCCGGCTCTGCCACCTGATCGACCTTGGCGGGTCGTGTCGAGCCATCATTCAGCGCAACGCCCTTGCGCAAGGCGGCCAGCGCCTCGGGGGTGGGCGTGCCTTCGACCAGCGCGACATAGGTCTTGGGCGTGGCCGATCCGGGGTCTGTCAGCCGCGCTTGCAAGATCCCGTCATTGGTCAGCAGCAACAGCCCCTCGCTGTCACGGTCAAGCCGGCCCGCCGGATACATCCCCGGCATGTCGAGAAAGCGTTTCAGCCCCGGCCAATGCCCGTCATCGGTGAACTGGCTCAGCACATCCATCGGCTTGTTGAAGGCGACAAGCCGCGTCTGGCTGCGCGGCATGGCCGATCTGGCGCGCGGGCGGGGGCGGCTCAATGCGCCACCGCCCAATTCGCCCCCTGCCCCGCATCGACCACGATGGGCACATCAAGATGCACGGCGGGCAGGGCTGCCCCCTCCATCACGTCACGCGCGCGCGCGATCAGGGCATCGGCGGCGCCCTCATCCACCTCGAACAGCAATTCGTCATGCACCTGCAACAGCATGCGGGCGGGTAGATCCGCGATGGCGGCATCCATCTTGATCATCGCGCGGCGGATGATGTCGGCGGCCGTGCCCTGAATGGGCGCGTTGATCGCGGCGCGCGCGGCAAAGCCCGCGCCGGGGCCCTTGGCGTTGATCTCGGGGGTGTGGATCTTGCGGCCGAAAAGCGTCTGCACATGGCCATTCGTCTTGGCGAAAGCCTTGGTTGCATCCATATAGGCACGGATGCCGGGGAAGCGTTCGAAATAGCGGTCGATAAAGCCCTGCGCCTCGGCGCGCGGGATGCGCAGATTGCGCGCCAGGCCAAAGCCGGAGATGCCGTAGATCACGCCGAAATTGATCGCCTTGGCCTGACGGCGCACATCGGGCGTCATCTGGTCCAAGGGCACGCCGAACATCTCGGACGCGGTGGCGGCGTGAATATCCTGCCCCTCGCGGAAGGCCTGTTTCAGCGCGTCAATCCCCGCGATATGGGCCAGAATGCGCAATTCGATCTGGGAATAATCAAGACTGACCAGAACCTTGCCCTTGTCGGCCACAAAGGCTTCGCGGATGCGGCGGCCATCTTCGGTGCGCACGGGAATGTTTTGCAGGTTCGGATCGGTCGAGGCCAGCCGCCCGGTATTGGCGCCCGCAATCACATAGGATGTATGCACCCGGCCCGTGTCGCGGTTGATATGGTCTTGCAACGCATCGGTATAGGTGGATTTGAGCTTCTGGATCTGGCGATAATCCAGCACGCGGGCGGCAAACTCATGGGTGGCGGCCAGATCCTCCAGCACCTCGGCGGGGGTGGACCACTGGCCCGTCTTGGTTCTTTCGCCGCCCTCAAGCCCCATCTCCTCGAACAGGATCTGGCCAACTTGCGCGGGCGATTGCACGTTGAAGGGATGGCCCGCCAACCCGTGCAATTCCGCCTCGAGCCCGGCCATCTTCTGGGCGAAGGCGTTGGACATGCGGCTCAGCACATCGCGGTCGACCTTGATGCCCGCCATTTCCATCCGCGCCAGAACCGGCACGAGCGGGCGCTCCATCGTCTCGTAGACAGTGGTGACACGGGCGCGGTGCAGTTGCGGCTTGAACACATGCCACAGCCGCCATGTCACATCAGCGTCTTCGGCGGCATAGGGGGCGGCCGCATCGATCGGCACACGGTCAAAGGTGATCTGGGATTTGCCCGAACCGATCAGATCCTTGATCGGGATGGGGTTGTGGCCCAGATAGCGTTCGGACAGCGCATCCATTCCATGCCCATGCAACCCCGCATTCAGCGCATAGGACATCAGCATCGTGTCATCGATGGGCGCCACATCGATCCCGTAGCGGGCCAGGATTTTCACGTCATATTTCGCGTTCTGCAAGATCTTGAGAACGCCGGGATCTTCCAGCATCGGCTTGAGCATCGCGAGCGCCGCATCAAGCGGCATCTGCCCTTGCGCCAGCGCATTCGAACCAAACAGCCCCTCGCCGCCTTCGGCGCGATGGGTGAGCGGGATGTAACAGGCCGCTTCCGGACCACAAGACAGCGAAACGCCCACCAGATCGGCGGTTATTTCATCAAGCCCGGTGGTCTCTGTGTCGATGGCGACAGCCCCCACGGCCTGCGCGCGCGCGATCCATGCGGCCAAGGCATCGGCGTCGCGCACAAGCTGATAGCGGGCGCGGTCGATGGGCGGCATGGCGGGCGCGTCCCGATCCACCGGATCGGCACCGCGCGGGTCGGTGTCGGGCATGGCGGGTGGGGCGACCCCCAGGCCATCGGCGATCCGCTTGGTCAGGCTGCGGAATTCCATCTTGCTCAGAAAGGCAAGCAGCACCTCGGGATCGGGTTGCCTGACCTCAAGATCCTCGAGCGTGACATCGATGGGCGTGCGGTCATCGAGCGTGACAAGCCGCTTGGACAGGCGAATCTGGTCGGCGAAATCGATCAGGGTCTGGCGACGCTTGGGCTGGGGGATCTCATGGGCCCGGTCCAGAAGCGTTTCCAGATCGCCGAATTCAGTGATCAAGAGTGCCGCCGTCTTGATCCCGATGCCGGGCGCGCCGGGAATGTTGTCGACGCTGTCGCCCGACAGCGCCTGAACGTCGACGACACGCTCGGGGCGCACACCGAATTTGGCCTCGACCCCGTCGGCATCGATGCGTTGGTTCTTCATGGCGTCAAACATCTCGACGCCCCCGCCCACCAGCTGCATCAGATCCTTGTCCGAACTGATGATGGTGCACCGACCCCCCGCCTCGCGCGCAAGGCGGGCAAGCGTGGCGATGATGTCATCGGCCTCGTAATTCTCAAGCTCCAGACAGGCAAGGTTGAAGGCGCGTGTGGCGTCGCGCGTCAGCGGCATCTGCGGTCGCAGATCCTCGGGCATGGCCTCTCGGTTGGCCTTGTAGAGATCATACATGTCGTTTCGGAAGGTATGGCTGCCCTTGTCGAACACCACCGCCGCGTGGGTCGGCGCGTCGGGGCCGGTATTGGCCTCGATCATGCGGTGGATCATGTTGCAAAACCCCGCCACCGCCCCGATGGGCAAGCCATCGGATTTGCGCGTCAGCGGCGGCAACGCATGAAAGGCGCGAAAGATAAAGGCCGAGCCGTCGACCAGATGCAGGTGATGTCCCTTGCCAAATGCCATGGTCGCGCGCTCCCCCGTTCCGGTTTCGTCCGGGCCTATTCTAGCGCGCCGGCGCGCCCGCCGCGACCCCGGTTTTCAGCCAAGGGTTTCCGCCCGCCACAGGCCCAGACGCACCGCGAAGGGCGTCGGCGTCCAGAGGCCCGCCGGGACGCCGGCGGCGCGCAGCATGCGCGAGACCCAGGTGTTGCAGGTACGAAAAAGGTGAAAGCGACCTTCCGCCTCGACAAATCCGTCGGTGCCGGTAAAGCCCGCGCCAGGGATCGGCGGACCCAAGGCGCTCGCGGCGATGGCCTCGAGCAGGGCGGCATATTGTGCCTGCGACAGACGCAGGCGGGGTGGATCGAAACCGGCCTGAAAGGCCCCGATCACGTCGATGCGCAGGACCGCGCTGTCGCCTGTCACCGCGCGTAGCGTCGCGCTGGCCGTGATGTCGGAATAGGTTCCGGCGGTGGTGTAGAAGTCCCGCGCGCCCCAGCCGACAAGAACATGTCGCACATCGGGATGGTCGACCGGCACCCCGGCCGCGGCGGCAAAGCCCATCCCCGCCCGCGTCTCGTCGGTGGCGGGCAGCAGGAAATCGACATGGATCGGGCCATAGAGCAAGGCGATCTCGACCGTATCGCCCTGAGGCAGGTCGGCGGTGCGACCCGGGATCAGGCCGCCCACCGCGGCGGCAGCCAGAAATGCCACGACCGCCAGCGCCACGACCATCACCGCATGACGAAAGCCCAGAACCAAACGCCGCAGCATGGTCAATCCGCGGCGCGCGCCGTGTCGGCGACATCAGCATGGATGAATTTCTTGTCGCAATAGCCACATTCGACCCAGCCGCGATCGGCCGGGATCGACAGCCAGACCCGCGGATGACCCAGCGCCCCCTCGCCGCCGTCACAGGCGACACGGGTGGCGGTGACGATCTCGGTTTCGGGCGGGGCGATGGGCATGGTCTTGTCCTCGGCTGCGATGTGCATTGCGGATATGGCAGCAAGATCTTTCGCGGGCAAGACCATGGCCCAAGCGTTCAGTCGGGCTGTTGCAGCATCCGGCCCAAGGGACGGCCCGACAAGATATGCACATGGTAATGGGGCACTTCTTGTGCGGCGGCATCGCCTGCGTTGGCGATGGTGCGAAAGCCCTGCCCGCCTTCGCCGGGCTGGATGCCAAGATCGGCACAGATACGGCCGATGGCGCGGGTGAAATCCACGATCTCGGCGTCAGTGGCTGCAAGCGCGAAATGATCAGCGCAGACATATGGCCCCTTGGGAATGACCAACACGTGGATGGGCGCTTGCGGATGGATATCGGCAAAGGCGAGCGTGTGGGCGGTTTCCAGCACGGTGTGATTGGGGATCTCGCCGCGCAGGATGCGGGCAAAGATGTTTTGCGGATCGTAGGCATAGGCCATGGCGGGCTCCCGTCAGTCTGCGAACAGGTATGGGGTTTCCGACAGCCGCTGCGCGCTGTCCAGATCGATATCGAAAAAATCCGCCAGAACAGTCGCGTTTTCGGCCAGGGGGCGGTCTTGGCGGATGCACCAGTGGCGCGAACGGTCGGCATCGCGGATACGGGTGGCGTGCATTGCCAAATCCTGGCGCAAGCTGGGCAGCAAGCGCGCGATCACGTCGGCCGGTGTGTTCTCGGTCGCCAGCCCGAGCCGGGTGGCATGGCGCACCAAGGACTGATCGTCAAATGTGCAGCACAGTTCAAGCACCCGCGCGTCCGCCCTGTCGGACAGGAAATCCTGTAGCGCAGCCATATTGCCCGGATCCAGACAGATCATCAGCCTGTCGGTGTTGTGGTATTCGAACAGCATCCGCATCAAGGCGCGACGGTGGCGGTTGCGCTTGTCAAGGCTCCGCTCGATGCCGCCAAGATCGGGCATGGGGCATGTCGCCTCGTCAAAAAGATATTCAACGCCCGGCAGCTTCAACCGCTCTGCGCTGGAACTCAGCAGACGTTTGGCCACATGCCATTTCCTGCACACGATCATCAGCAGTCTGCGATCGGGCCCAAGCGTGCTTGTGTCTTCCCAGATGCGCGGCCCATAGCGGACGCCCACACGCCCGCGCCCCGTCAGGAAAGCGTACAGCTTTTCACCCTCACCACCGGTGACGACATCGCTGCACGGAGCCTGCCACAGGGCCCCCAGACGTTGCTTGAGCAGCGCGGCCTCTGGGCTGATCTTGCGCGCAAACAGGTAGTTCTGGCTGATCAGAAAGCTGTAGTGGTCGTTGTAAAAGGTCACGGGCATGCCGTAATCGCTGAACATCTTGAACGTCAGCGTGCGGCATTCGATCTCGCGTTCGGGCACCAGATGGCGCACCAGCGTTTGGAAAAACGTCTCGTCGGGGATCCAAGTTGTGGAAAAGAATCGCACGACATCGCGGCGTTTGCGGCAAAACTTGAGGATCTTTTCAATGGTGCCCCGCCGCAGGCACCACCATTGGCTTCCGATCTGCACCGCGATGTCGGCAGGGATGCGACGGCGCAGGCCCAGCGCCCTTTGCAGGTTGAGGCTTTGGTAAAACAGCCAACTCTGGTCGCGTTCATTGAACCAGTGGCGATAGATCAGCCGTTCTTCCCGAAGGCCTGTCTTGATCCAACCCGAGGTGAAGAAATCGAAGGCCTCGATGTAATCGCGATCGGCCGCATCAAGAAATCGATGCGCGTAGCTGGCGGATTTCACCGGCAGGCAATCGCCCGAGAGCGTGTAGAAATGCGTCGCATCGGGAAAGCTGCGCACGGCCACCTCAAGCGTGTTGAGTGTGGCACGCACCAGGCTCCAGCCACCCCATCCGCATCTGACGCGCTTTTTGGCAAAGACGACGCGGGGATTGCCGGCCAAAGCCCGGGTGATCGCGGCGTAATCGGTGGCGGCTGCGCGCGCATCGAAATGGATCGCCACATAATCCCCCGTCGCGCTCAGGCGCTCGGCCTGCGCGATGATGGCGGGCGCGTCCTTGTGGCAAAGCAAGATGAAGGCGATCTTGGCCATGCAGCAAATACCTCGTTACAATCTTTCCCGTGTCTTGTCATAGCAACACCTAACGGAAGTTGAAGGTATTCATCTTTTTGCTTTAGATGCACCCACACTTCGTGATGGTGGCGTGCCACAGGCAGACAGAGACGAGAGGGCGGCGATGGGGTTTCCGGGAACCTGGATGACGGAAAGCGAAAGCATGGTCTACCGCGTGGTGCCCAAATGCGCCTGTTCGACCATCGGCCAGATCATGTTCTATTCCGACCACAACACATATTTCCAAGGCGACATCCATGATGCCACCGATGGGCTGCACAAATGGGCGCGGGCGGCAAGCCAACCGCTGATCGAGGCGAATGTGAAGGGCCGAAAATCATTTACCTTCACCTGTGTGCGAAACCCCTATACCCGCGTACTTTCTAGCTTTTTCGACAAGATCTGTGGCATCCAGCGCAACGGGAACCGCTATCGTGGCAATCTGGTGCCGGTCTTGATCCAGAAGTACGGGATCGAGGTGGGCGGGCCGGATGGCCAGCAGGATTTCGACCAGATCGCATCCTTTCGTCGCTTCTTGCTGTTCGTGCGCGACACCATCCGCTGGCGCCGCCCGATGGAACCCGACATCCACTGGTCGACCATGTCGGGCCATATCTCGACGCTGATCGTGAATGGCGGGCGCTATGACCACATCTTTTGGACCGAAAAATTCAATGACGGGATGCAGCAGGTGCTCGATCGCATCGACACGCGCTACCCAGTCGATCTGGCGCAAGTGCCGCGCTTCAACGAAAGCGAGGGGCATGGGCCCAAGCGGCTACACCCGGTCGAGGATTATTTCGACGATCTGGCGATGCATCTGATGCATGAAATCTATCACCGCGATTTTGCGCTGTTCCGCTACGATTTCGACAATCCGGGCAACAAGATGCCTTTGGGCGACATCGACCTCGATGAGGTTCATGCCAAGCTCGGCGATTGACCGCGCGCCGTGCCATGGTCAGGACTGATCGATCTGCTTGAAGCCGCCGTCGCTGCGTTGTTCACGCATCCGAACTGATGGGGATGTCCTTGAAACGCATCGCCCCGACAAGGCGCGACGCGCCCGTGACCTTTGACGTGCCGCGCATGGACACCGCCCGCGCGGCGCAATCGGCTTGCATCCAATCGCGCCATCCAAGGCAAACGCCCCGACGTAAGGCGCCTGCGCTTTTCGCGACGCCGACCTTCTACATCGAACCCGCGCAATGGAACGGCTGTTGAACTCCGCCATGCTGACGCAGATCAGCATAGCGGCCAAGAAAACATGTCATCGTGATCCTGTTTCAGCGCAGGGGCCACCGTCGTACCGGTGTGGCCGCGTTCTTGAAAAGGACACGAGATGAGCAATTACAGACTTATCGGAGCCGGAGTTTTGGCAGCATCTTTCGCTTTGGGCGGCTGCGAAAATATCGATGGCACCTCCAATCAACCAGCCACCGGCGCGATCATCGGAGGTTTGACAGGTGCAGCGGCCGGCCAGATCATCGGCGGCGACACGCAATCCACCGTCATCGGCGGGGCCATCGGCGCTGCCATCGGCGGGGCCATCGGCGCACAGATGGAAACGCAGGAACGCGAGCTGCGCCGCTCTTTGGCTGGCACCGGTGTGGCCGTCACCAACACTGGTCAGGATATCCGTGTGATCTTGCCGGAATCGGTCACCTTCCGCACGGATTCATCCACCGTCGATCCAAGCTTTCGGCCCGCGCTCAGGGCGGTGTCCGAAAGCCTGCGCCAACACCCCAATTCCACGGTTCTGGTGGTCGGACATACCGACACCGTCGGTACCGCGGCCTACAACAAGCAGCTCAGCGAAGAACGAGCCATGGCAGTCGCAAGCGAGCTTGTGGCATTTGGCACCAGCGCGTCCCGCATCCGGGTCTTGGGGCGCGGATTTGAAGAGCCGATCGCTACCAATGCCACTGTGGCGGGGCGGGCCCAAAATCGCCGGGTCGAAATCATCATCACGCCCAACCGCTGATTGCGCTGGCAACCCTTCCCTTGCCCAAGACGGGCCACCCCGTCTTGGGCGGCCCACCACACGTCAGAACCGGGACAGTTGATGATCCAGATAATCAGGGTCGAACCCGGCAAGATCGCGAAGCCGGACGATGTCATTGAAACGAACACGGCCCCTTTGAAAGGTGAGCAGACCTGCTTCGCGCAAATGGCGCAGAACCCGGTTGACATGCACGGCACTCAGGCCCAGCGCATCGGCCAGATGATATTGCGTCAGCGGGCACGCGAATCCGCCCTGATCGCCTATGCCCACAAGTCTGAGGCGCGCACCCAGTTCCAGCATGAAATGCGCCATGCGCACATCCGCCGAACGCCGCCCAAGATTGACCAGATGTTCGGCCATCATCGCCTCGTCGCGCGAGATGGCCCATAGAACGGCCGTGGCCAAACGGGGCCTGCGGGCAAGTCTGTCAAGCATGTCCGATGGGGTGATTTCACACACCTCGATCGGGGTCAGAGCCTGCGTGCTGTGATCGGAGGTGTGAAACAGGATGCTGCGCAAGCCCAAGAAATCGCCGGGGATCTGGAAATCCACAATCTGCCGATCCCCGTCGCGCAGGATCTTGTAGGAACAGCTCCAGCCCTCGACCAGCACAAAGGCCACGCCGATCTTTTCCCCCTCTTGGATCAGCTCCTGCCCGGCGCAAAAGCGCCGCCGCCGCCGCCGCAAAAGCTGCTTGAACACGACAAGATCGTCTTGCGACAGCCGCCCAAAGCAGGACAGCTTGCGCGTCAACAGGCTTTGCATGTCCAACATATCTGACGTTGCCCCCTCCACCTAATCCAGTTTGAGGTAGACTCTGGGCCAACCGAA
>ERZ887849.4259-NODE-4259-length-10181-cov-7.930575_pt1 | contig 10181 bp, 9 predicted proteins | sample MGYA00521267_ERZ887849 | MGnify/ENA primary metagenome ERZ887849 (study PRJEB32303, sample SAMEA104408601) | aquatic metagenome | biome: Brackish water; feature: Pelagic; material: water | place: Baltic Sea | collected 2014-06-06T16:11:00 | depth 2,863 m ... | reverse complement strand
CTATTCTCTGAATATTCTGATATACCTTTATTATATTTTGTAAAATGATGCACTTGACCAAACATAGGACCAACGCCGCCCATTTGCCACATTAACCATTCCATTGTCCGCCAATATACATCACGATCTTTCGTATTTAAGAATTGACCTGACTTTTCAGCCAAATAAAGAAGGATAGCGCCAGATTCAAATAACGAATAATTATTGTTATCTCTATCCACAATTGCTGGGATACGATTATTTGGAGAAATAGCTAAAAAATGCGGCTGAAACTGCTCCTTATTTCCTATGTTAATAGAATGAGTTGTATATTCCATCCCAGTTTCTTCAAGCATCAAAGCTACTTTTCTTCCATTCGGTGTAAACCATGTATAAAAATCAATCATTTTATTCACTTCTTTATTATTTAATTAAAATTTAAAAACTACAGAACCAGTTGTCTGCCTATTCTCTAGCATATCATGTGCCTTGGGGATTTCATCAAATGACATCTCACCATGAACGCCAGTTACTAATCTTCCATCTGCTATTCTACTAAACAATGCATCAGACGCTTTGTTAAATTGCTCTTGCGTTGCTATGTAATTAAATAATGCCGGTCTGGTAACAAACAACGACCCTTTTGGTGCTAACATGCCAATATTAAAATCAGTAATAGGCCCAGATGCCTGTCCAAACACAACCCACAAACCACGGGGTTTTATGCAGTCCATAGTCCCTGGAAATACTGTTTTTGCAACACTGTCATAAGCAACTTCTACTTTTTGATTCTCAGTAATGCGCATAACTTCGGCAACAAAATCTTGGCTATTATAGTCAATCACATGGTGATATTTAGCAGCAGCAGCTACTTTACTTTTCTTTGGTCCGCCAGCTGTGCCAATCATAGTTGCACCAATTTCAGCGCCCCATTGACCTAATAACTGGCCAACACCACCTGCGGCGGCATGAACCAAAGCAGTTTGGCCTGCTTTTAATTCAAAAGTGTCGTGCAGAAGATAATAAGCTGTGACCCCTTTAAGCAGGCTTGCTGCGGCTGTCTCAAACGAAATTGAATCTGGAATTATTGCCACGTGTTTTGCAGGAACGCATACATATTCTGCATATGCACCGACAGGCACAACATAAGTAACCCTCTCTCCAACTTTAAGGTGACTAACGCCAGCACCAATTTCTGTAATAACGCCTGCTGCCTCTGAGCCAGGGATTTTTACCTCATTTTGATTTGGCCACGGATATAATGCTGTACGAAAATATACATCCAAATAATTCAACCCAATTGCTTCGTTTTTAACAATAACCTGCGCTTCTAATGCGGTTGGTATTTCTGCTTGCGATAATTCAAGCTGGTCGGAACCACCAAAATTATTGAGTTTCCAAATTTTTTGTAAAGTCATTATATACACATCTCCGTTTTTAAAAGGTGGTTTCACTCTTTTTCTAGCAGCAGTTTAGTCTGCCAGAAAGTATAAATCTAGTACTCTGATACTTCATTATAATTGATTTTACAAACTTGCCTATTAAGCCTTATCACTTTTAGCTTTATCCTGTTCGTGAGATGCAGCTGCTGTATTAAAAAATGAAAAATTGGCAAGCACAACTGCACTTATTACCATAAGAAAACCGACCACAAACATAAGTGTAATTTCTTCACCAATAAGTAATGCACCTAACAGCATGGCAATCAAGGGGTTAAATCCAAGTGAAATTGCTGCTTGTGTCGGTGTTATAATCATTAAGGCACGACCCCAAGAATACATCATCAACGCACCACCTGGAGCAGTAAGCATAAATATAGAAAACCATCCAAAGCCATCAAAAGACAAGGAGCCCTCAAAAGGCGCGCCAATTAATAATGACAAAATAAATGTAGCAGACACACCAGATATAGAGGCATAAACCATTACAGGTAAATTGCCATATCTTCCCATATATTTGCCAGAAAATACGGTAAAAATTGCTGCTCCGAAAACACCCACCATAACTAACGAATCCCCCTTCAACAGCAATAGTGTTTCTGGTTTTATGTTAGTGCCGATTGCAAGCGCAACCCCTATCATAGCCAACATAACGGCTAGTAATTTTGAAATATTTAATTTCTCAATTTTAAATAAAGTGGCGATGATTATCGTTGCAAGTGGCATAGTTGCGTATAAAAGCCCGCCCCTTGCAGCAGTTGTAAATTTTAGCCCAAATGCCATGAAAAAGGGAAATATGGCGAACATGCCAAGACCAATTATAGCAATACCAATTATATCTTGTTTTCGTAACCTAGTCTTAAGAACTTGTCTTATGGAAAAGGCAAATAGAATCAGGGCAATCAGACTATATCTAAGAAAACTAAGTGTAGCTGGGTCTGTTTGGGGCACCACCATTCTAGTAAAGACAAATGTTGTCCCACCAAGGCAAGCTGAAAAACTGGCAAAAAAAATACCGGTAAGCGTTAAACGCACTGATTTAGAAAAAAACAAAGCAGAAAAGCTTTCTTAATTTGATGAAAATTTTATTAAAAATATTTACTGATAGTGCATATCATAAAACATTGTAAATACGGTATCTTTTTATTTTACTATATTAGCCTGCTCTTAAAACTCACCTATTTTTATTGTATGTTCTAAACTCCAAATCTAAATCTTGATAAAATTTTAACTAAAATTAGATACAGTAAATTTCAAGTTATTAAAATCACCTATATAAATCGCTAAATAATATAAGCGCTGGAATCAAGCTTATGCATAATCATTTGAGCCAAACTTGAATCCTATCTAGCAATAATTTAGCTTCTAGCCTATAAGGTACCCATTTGAAGGTAGATTTCATAAGCCATAAAAAATCTAACATCTAATATGAGAGTATATCATCATGAACCGACTGATTCCAGAAACAGCCATAACTGAAGACAGTGATTTTATTATTTTTGGAGGAAGCGGCGACTTATCCGTTCGGAAAATATTTCCTGCATTATTTTGGCGTTTTATCCATAGTCAAATCACAGAAAATTTCCGTCTTATTTCTTGCGTGAGAAGCATAATAAGTAAGGATGAATTTGTGCTTAAATTTCGTCCCTATTGTGAAGAAGCATTTAGCAGCGGCGTTGCAACTGAGGATAGTTGGCAGAAATTTATTAAATTAATTGAAATATTAGAGCTTGATATCGTAAGTAATGTCGGTGGAGACAAATTATATGAAGAATTAAAATCAAGTCTTAGTGAGACACGTCCGTGTGTGTTTTATCTTGCTGTTGCCCCTAAATTATTTGGCGCAAGTTGTAACCTGCTTAAAAAAAACAACCTTGTTTTGCCTCAAAGTAGAGTTGTGGTTGAAAAACCCTTCGGACATGACAAAGAATCTGCCCTTGCCCTCAACCAAGAAATTCTAAATGTATTTGACGAAAGTCAGATCTACCGTATTGACCATTATTTAGGCAAAGAGACTGTCCAAAATTTAATGGCTCTACGCTTCGCTAATGTCATTTTTGAAACCCAGTGGAATAATCGTTATATAGATCATGTGCAAATCACAGCAGCAGAGACAGTTGGAGTAGGTCAACGCGTTTCTTACTACAACTCTTACGGTGCTTTGCGTGATATGGTGCAAAATCATTTATTACAATTGCTTTGTCTTGTGGCTATGGAACCACCATCTCATTTTGATGCTGCTCAGGTTCGAAACGAAAAATTAAGAGTTCTGCAAGCTCTTCGTCCAATAAAACAAGGAGATGTTCAAACTGGTCAATATGAGGATTATATTGATGAGTTAAAGCAGGATAGTAACACAGAAACATTTGTTGCGATGAAAGTAAGTATAGATAATTGGCGTTGGGCAGGCGTACCTTTTTATATTAGGACTGGCAAAAAAATGGGTGTGCGTGCAAGTGAAATTGTTATCACATTTAAACACAGACCACATGATATCTTTTCAAAAAACAATGAACCTGATTCAGAAGAATTTCCAAACCGCCTTGTAATTCGGGTCCAACCACAAGAAGGGTTAAGGCTGCATTTGACATCTAAAAAGCCTGGTCCTGGGGGCATGCGGCTATTTCCATCAGAGCTAAATCTTTCATTTGATGAAGCATTTGATGAAAGACTTCCAGATGCATATGAACGCTTACTTATGGATATCGCTCGCGGCAACCAAACATTATTCATGCGCTCAGACGAGGTTTTAGCTGCATGGGAATATATTGATTCTGTTATTGATTTAGTAGGGCAAACAAAGCCAGAGATTTATTCAGCTAACACTATGGGACCTGAAGATAAAATTCTTAAAAAAGAAGGCAGATATTGGCTTAACCCAGCTCTGGATGAGGATATATGATATCTCCCCAATCTTCTAAAGCGCATATAATTGCTCAATCTATTGCAGAAACGCTGCAATCTGAAATATCGAATTATGGGTCTGCATCATTAGTAGTTTGTGGTGGCTCAAGCCCTGTTGAGATTTTCTCCAATCTTGCTTCATTAATAATTGATTGGCATTTAGTTACCATCTTTCTAGTTGATGATAGGCTAGTTGAGCCGCAATCCGAATATAGTAACCAGCTGCTTCTGCGCACTCACCTGCTTCAAAAAAATGCCCAAAATGCAACCTTCATTCCTTTATCTACTGATTTTAATTTGCAAAAACTTCTTCCAGAAAAATTCACCTTAATGCTTCTTGGCATGGGAACTGATGGGCATTTTGCTTCTTTGTTCCCTGAGTTGATTTCAGGCACAGTGCTATCTTCTAAGCCAAACTCCGAATTTAATATCTCTGCTGCGCCAGCAATTATTACCACCCCTGCTCTTGGCAATCCCTGTTTGCCTCGTATTTCAATGAATTTAAGCCTCATTTTAAATAGTAAAAGACTAATATTGTTAGCAAATGGGACAAAAAAACAAGCTGTTTTAGCAGCTGCAAAAGAAGACACAACACTACCTGTCTATTACCTACTTAATCAACAACACCTGACAATCGAAATAGAAAGTGTGTAGTCATGGCTGAATTACATCCAATCATAATTGACGTATTAGAACGCATCAAAAATCGAAGCAAAGATAGCCGTGCTGCCTACCTCGCCGCTATTGATGAAATGGCAAATGATAAAGACCAAGATAGGACTGCTGTTTCTTGCTCTAATCTTGCTCATGCTGGTGCTGGCTCAGGCGCAGATCAAAATGATTTTCTAGCGAGCAAAAAACCAAATATTGGCATTGTTACATCCTATAATGATATGCTTTCTGCACATCAGCCATTTGAAACTTTCCCAGCAATTATAAAAGCTGCGGCAAGGACAGTGGGGGCAACAGCACAAGTTGCTGGCGGCGTGCCTGCCATGTGTGATGGCGTAACGCAAGGTCGCCCAGGTATGGAGCTTTCATTACTTTCACGAGACGTGATTGCAATGTCTACTGCTGTTAGTTTAAGCCATGGGGTTTATGATGCCGCATTATGTCTTGGTGTATGTGATAAAATTGTACCAGGTTTAGTCATAGGGGCTTTGTCTTTTGGCCATTTACCCTGCATTTTTGTTCCTGCGGGTCCAATGAGTTCTGGGCTTCCTAATGATGAAAAAGCGGCTGTTCGAAAAGCATTTGCAAAAGGTGAAGTTGGAAGAGAGGCATTATTAAAAGCAGAATCTAGCGCATATCATGGTGCAGGAACATGCACATTTTATGGCACCGCAAATTCAAATCAAATGTTAATGGAAATTATGGGGTTACATTTGCCAGGTGCAGCATTTCTGCACCCCCATAGTGATATAAGGCACGCATTGACGGTAGCAACAACAGAGCAGGCAGTTTCAATCAGCAGAAAATCTAATGATTATAGACCAATAGGGAAAATATTGGATGAGAGAAGTTTTGTAAATGCCATTATTGGTCTTCATGCAACAGGTGGCTCAACCAATCATACATTGCATTTACCTGCAATGGCTGCTGCGGCTGGCATTATACTTACCTGGGAAGATTTTTCTGACTTATCAAATATTATTCCATTATTAACGCGCATTTATCCAAATGGTAGCGCTGATGTAAATCAATTTCATGCTGCAGGTGGTTTGAGTTTTGTAATAAGAGAATTGCTTGAATCTGGATTGTTAGATGGCAGTGCAGGTGCTGTTTGGGGTCGTTCTATCCAAGATTACGCAGCAGAACCTATCTTTCAAAATGGGAACCTTGAATGGCGGCAAGCACCTAAAACTTCCTCTGATTTAAGTATTTTAAGACCTGTGCAGAAGCCTCACCAGAGCACTGGTGGGTTAAAAATGTTGTCTGGAAATCTTGGTAAAGCCGTGATTAAAATATCTGCTGTCTTAGAATCTAGTAGAGTGATAACAGCGCCAGCAGAAGTATTTACAAACGAAGCAGCGGTCAAAGCAGCCTATAATAAAGGCGAATTGGATAAGGATGTTATTGTGGTGGTTATCGCCCAGGGCCCGCAGGCAAATGGTATGCCTGAATTACATAGCCTCACTCCATTGCTTGCCAATTTACAAGATAAGGGGTTTAAAGTTGCACTTGTCACAGATGGAAGAATGTCAGGGGCATCAGGTAAAATACCTGCGGCTATTCACGTCTTCCCAGAAGCAATAGATGGTGGCAATATAGGGCGCATTCAAAGCGGCGATATTATTACATTAGATGCCAATACTGGGACACTTAATGTAGATGCCTCGCTTACCGATAGACCAGCATTTATACTTTTGCCATCTGTAAATCCAAATGGTTTTGGAAGATCCCTTTTTGCTCAGATGAGAAGTCAATCTGCTAATGCCGAAGCTGGAGGCGGGCTTAGCGTAATTTTAGGACAAAACACATGAATATTTCACACATTCTATCTCTTGGTCCAGTTATGCCAGTAATCGTGATTGAGCAAGCTGACTTAGCGCTTCCGCTTGGAGAAGCCTTGTTGGCTGGCGGAATAAAAACAATTGAAATTACGTTGCGTACAAATGCTGCATTAAATGCGATTGAACGGCTAGCAAAAGAATTGCCGGAAATTCATGTTGGAGCTGGGACAATATTATCTCACGAAAATGCAAAACAAGCCTTTAATGCAGGGGCTCAATTCGGCGTAAGTCCTGGAACAACCAATTCAATTATTAAAGCGTGTAGTGATTATAAACTACCCTTATTACCTGGCGCTAGCACAGTTTCTGAAATGCTAAGATTAAATGAAGTAGGTTTTTCAGAGATGAAATTTTTTCCTGCATCTGCCGCTGGTGGCTCTCAATTTATAAAATCACTTGCCAGTCCACTACCAAATCTCCAATTTTGTCCTACTGGCGGAATTACCTATGAAACTGCCCCTAACTGGCTTTCTCTAGAAAATGTGCGTTGTGTAGGAGGTAGCTGGATAGCTCCTGCAAAAGATATAAATGAGCACAACTTCTCATTAATCACATCCCGTGCAGAACAAGCCTGCAAATTAGAAAATTAGCCGTATGCAACTTAATAACAATCCATTTTATGAAACACTATTAAAACAAGCACAAGAAATTCGCTCTACTTCTCTTAGCGAGTTAATTCTCCAAGAAAACAGAGAAACGGATTTTTGTTTTACGTCAGGTCCCTTATGGATAGATATATCACGTCACTATATAACTTTGCCGATTTTGGATAATTTGCGCAAACTTGCTGATGCTGCCCAAATTACGCAAAGTTTTTCTGCACTTGCTAGTGGCAAACCAATAAATAAAACAGAAAACAGACCCGTGCTTCATACAGGCTTGCGCCAGCAAGAAAGACGCACCACCGATGAGTGGCAAAACCTTGCCTCTTTTAGTGATAAAATTCGGGCTAACAAAGACATTCATACAATTATAAATATTGGAATTGGTGGATCAGACCTTGGACCAGCGATGGTTACCAATGCCTTGAAACCATTCCATGGTGCGCAGAAAATTCGTTTTGTATCAAATGTGGACCCAGCAGATTTAAATGATACCCTAGCTGACTGTGACCCTAAAACAACTTTTTTCCTTGTTACTTCCAAAACCTTCACTACTGCAGAAACATTAAAAAATGCGTTGCTGGCTGCACGGTGGTTAAAACAAGCTAACATAAATCCCTCAAATCATATGGCAGCAATAACTGCTGCCCCTCATAAGGCAATAGAATGGGGTATATTAGAGGAATATATATTTGATTTCGCTGACGGAATTGGCGGCAGATACTCTCTATGGTCTGCAGTTGGTCTGCCTATAATGATAGCAATTGGTAATCAAAATTTTATCTCCTTTTTAGAAGGGGCTAATAAAATTGATGAGCATGTGTTTAATACGCCACTTCATAAGAATATACCGATAATTCTTGCTCTTTTGAGAATTTGGAATCGAAATTTTTTAGAAATTCCAATGCATGGAATTATGCCATATGATCAGCGCCTTTCAAGACTGCCAGCCTGGGCACAACAGCTTGAGATGGAAAGCAACGGTAAATCAGTTGATATTCATAATAACAGATTAGATTTGCCTGCCTCTCCTCTTATCTGGGGTGAACCAGGAACCAATGCACAACACAGCTTTTTTCAATATCTTCATCAAGGAATAGAAAATCAAAGCTTGGATTTTCTTATTCCTCGTCAGGCGCTACCATGTGACCTGCCAGATGGTTGGCAGGAAAGCCATAATACACTTATTTACAATGGGTTAGCTCAGGCAGAAGCACTTGCATTTGGGGAAACAAATACAGAAGAGCCCTATAGAAATTTTGCTGGTGGAAGTGTTTCTACCATTATAAGTTGGGATAAAACGGACCCATATAACCTTGGAAGTTTGCTTGCTCTATTTGAGCATATTACCATAGCAAGTGGTTTTTTATGGGGTATAAATAGTTTTGACCAATGGGGAGTAGAATTAGGCAAAAAAAGGGCAAAAGAACTTGAAACACCTGAAGGTCGAAGCAATTTTAGCCCTGCGGCAAAGCGCTTTCTTTCTATGCTCGATAGCAAAAAATAAAAACAGCCTCTACCCGTATAAATTTATATCCATGACATAAACTGCTTATTTTATTATACAATATATATGAATAGGTACCATTTCAGTAAATGCGAGGAGCGAGTAGAAATGATCAAAAAACTTTTTAAATGTGTCAGCACTGCAGCATTCACAACAATATTTATTCTAAACGGCAATCCATCTGTGATTGCTGATGAAAATACCTATTACTTATCAAGCAAGTCTCTATTGACATACTGCCAAAGTAATCTGCCTCTGGAAAATGGTATCTGCCAGGGATATCTTGTCGGCATTGTAGATAGCATCTATTCTGGACATCAATCGGAGTTTGTTTCTATATGCATTCCAAAAGGGATTAATAGCTCAGATTTAAAATCCCTTTTTATTACCTATGCAACAGAATATCCCGAATTTTTTGAGCGCCCAGCTGATGGATTATTTACAGACGCATTGGCATTTAAATATAGCTGTTAGCTGGTTAGTTTGCAATCTGTCTATTACCAAGATAATCCAACCGATATCTTACCCATATATTGACCAGCGGATTCTGAAATGCCTGCCGAGACACTAAATGGCAATGCACCATCAGCTCCTGGAGCATTCACTAAGAACATAGAACCAGCGAAATTGAGACCTAAAGCATTTTCTTGATTTTTTGTTGCCCCACCAAGTTGTACATGAAAATTCTTACCTTTTTCAGGATTACGTGTGTCAAGAGCTGCAGCCATCGCAGCAGATTGGTCTACATAACGTCTTGTGGCAGCATGGTCAGGCTCTGTTGGGTCATTAATACTTAAAACACCACGAATTTTTGTTACATGACTATCCGTATCGCCAAGTGTTAACAATCCTGAGCTAGAAGAAATAACATCATTGGTGGCATCAAAAACAAGTGAGTTCTCGCCAATATGCACAGTTCCATCACTTTCAGCTCTGATTATGCTAGTCTGTCCATCTGCAGACATGATTGTGTCTGTGTATAATGTGCCAATTGTTGCATTATCAGTGACCTCTATTGACGATAAAGTGGTAAGCCCTGTAACTGTTAAATCTCCGCTAATGGTAGTTGCTCCTGTTACATCTAATGTACCACCAATTGTCACATTATCTTGTACGGATAGATTGTTATTTACTGACAACGCTCCTGTCATCGTGCTAGCCCCAGTGACTGCCAATGTGCCGCCAATTGTCGTATTATCCTGAACAGATAGATTATTATTTACTGACAACGCTCCTG
>ERZ887849.4253-NODE-4253-length-10189-cov-8.866785_pt1 | contig 10189 bp, 13 predicted proteins | sample MGYA00521267_ERZ887849 | MGnify/ENA primary metagenome ERZ887849 (study PRJEB32303, sample SAMEA104408601) | aquatic metagenome | biome: Brackish water; feature: Pelagic; material: water | place: Baltic Sea | collected 2014-06-06T16:11:00 | depth 2,863 m ... | reverse complement strand
GGGTCCTCAGTGTTGGGATGCTCATCCGACGGTCTCTGTTGAGTCAGTAACGACTGCGCCTTGGTTCGACTCGCGATGCTGCTGTCTGCACCCGAAGAACGGATGTCGAGAGGCCCAATTGATGACTGTTGAGTATCTATCGGCCGGTGATGCTCTTCATTGGAGGAGTCTTCGAGCGTACTTGGCTTAGCGGCGCTGGGGAACTCCCGGGCACGCGCTGGCCGGAAGGCGAGCATGCGAAGCAAGACCATCTCGAAGCCAGTCCGTGGATCGGGTGTGAGTGGTAAATCCCGATACCCCTGCAATGCAAATTGATAGGCCAATTGCACGAACTCAGGATGCATCGCGTCAGCCAAGGCAGTAATGTGGTCCCGAGATGTCGGGGGTAAGTGGGCGATGGCGGCCGGCTCCACGTGTGTGATTGCAACGTGATGCAAGCAGCTTTGCACCGCACTGAGACAACTTAGCCAATCCGGTGACATCTGTGCCAACGCATCAACATGACGCAGGGTTGCAGGGGCATCCCCACGAGCAATATGGCCGAGCAAGGCGGGAATGTCGGATTGCCCCTGCTGTCCAAGCATCACAATCACATCGTTTGAACGCACTTCGCCTTCACCAAATGCGATCGCTTGGTCGAGAAGTGTCAATGCATCACGGACCGATCCTCGCCCCGCTTTGGCGAGATGCCATAAGGCATCCTCGTCATACGCAATCTGTTCCCCGTGCAACACAGTCGCAAGGTGCGAGGCCACTAAGTCAGGAGCAAGGTCCCGTAAATGAAACTGCAGGCAACGCGATAGAACGGTCGGTAGTACTTTTTGAGGGTCAGTCGTCGCCAGTAGAAAAATCACGTGGGCTGGTGGCTCCTCCAGCGTCTTAAGCAAGGCATTAAATGAATGCGGACTCAGCATATGCACTTCGTCAATCAGATACACCTTGTAGCGCCCCTGATTGGGGGCGTAACTGACGTTCTCGAGTAATTCGCGGGTGTCATCAACCTTTGTTCGACTTGCTGCATCGACTTCAATGAGATCAACGAATCGTCCAGCATCAATGGCAGCGCAGGCGTGACAGGTTCCGCAGGGGGTGGCTGTCACTCCGGTTTCGCAGTTGAGACAACGCGCCAGAATTCGGGCGACTGTCGTTTTACCAACGCCCCGGGTGCCAGTAAACAAGTACGCGTGATGGAGCCGATCAGTGTCGAGCGCGTGAGACAGGGCTTTGCGGACGTGATCCTGTCCAATCAAGTCGGAAAACCGAGTGGGTCGCCACTTTCGTGCCAGAACCTGTTGACTCATAAGTTCCTCATTGGCAATGGAAGCAACCCCTGCCAGCCACACCCCGGCACACCCGATTGTCGCTGCCGCTGCTCCCTTCCAGGCCTGACGGGGTTCACGACGATCGTGTTGCGAGGGGACCGACAAGGGTCACCATTGAGGCCAATTAGGCCGAAGCGCATCATTGTCCTTGGAACCACAGGTCAGATGCAAGCTTGATCGCCATTGCAACGCAGATGATCACGACCGTTGGCCGAACGAATAGAATGCCTCTCCCGAGAATTAGTCGTGTTCCGATCAAGGCCCCTGCGATTTGTGCGGGAATCATGCAAAGGGCAGCCACCCAAACGACAAGATCACTGGTGACGAAGATTAAAAATGCAGCGAGATTCGTCATCGCATTGAGTACTTTGGCATGCGCAGTCCCCTGCCGTAGGCCAAATCCGAGTCCTGCAACCAAGGCAAGCGCAAAAAGGGATCCTGTTCCGGGGCCAAAAAATCCATCGTAGAAGCCAATCGCTGCCGCTAGGCCAATCGCGATCCAGAGCCCTGTTCTCTGGGGGCTGATTCGATCTGTTGGCATGCGAACCAGCCCGAAATAAGCCGCAGCAACGATCAGAAGAACTGGGACCCATTGAGCGAGCCATTCTGGCTCGGAGAAACGAAGAGTCAGTGCGCCAGCGATCGAGCACACAAAGGCTGTCAGTGCATAGGGCCAAATCCATCGCCAATTAATCTGCCCATGTCGAGTCAAATTGAGGGTGGCCGTGAGTGTCCCTGCAAACGCCTGACATTTATTGGTTGCAAGTGCTTGCGCTGGTTGCATTCCGGCGAACATTAAAACCGGGATCGTCAACAGGCCGCCTCCGCCTGCCAAGGTGTCGACACAGCCTGCTAAAAACGCAATGGCGATGAGTGCAAGCAACCATTCCGGCTCAAGACTCAATCGTGAGTCCTAAGCGGTTGGCAACATCAGTGTAGGCCTCGATCACGCCGCCAAGACGTTGCCGAAATCGATCTTTATCCATCTTTTCCCCGGTGGCTTGATCCCAGAGTCGGCAACCATCTGGACTGAACTCGTCACCCAGTACGATCCGTCCACGGTATCGTCCAAATTCTAGTTTAAAATCAACAAGATAAAGCCCAATCTCAGAAAATCGATGGGTTAGAATCGCGTTGATCCGCAAGGACAGGTCCATCATTGTGTGGAGTTCGGTAGAGCTGGCCCAGCCGAACGCTTTGGCGTGATGCTCGGTAATCATTGGGTCATGGAGCGCATCATTTTTCAAAAATAGTTCGAATAAGGGCTCCTCGAAATGCGTCCCCAATTCGACCCCAAGCCGCTTGACCAGCGAGCCAGCGGCGCGGTTACGGACAACACATTCGACCGGGATCATCTCAAGGCGCCGGACCAGGGATGTCGTCGCGCTCAAGCGCTGAATGAAGTGCGTCTCGATGCCTGCATCATGTAGCAAACCCATGATGTACGCGTTGAATTGATTGTTAACAGCACCTTTATGGGCCAATTGCTCAATGACTTCTCCGTCAAAGGCCGACGTATCATCTCGAAATGCCAATACCAAGGTGTCAGGGTCATCCGTTAAATAGGCTGATTTTGCCTTGCCTTGATACAGAAGTGTGCCGTCTACCATGAATTATCCTAATCTCATCCAATCGAATCCAAAGTCTTGCGTCGCAATCATCCGTTGCGTTGAGAACGGTTCTAAGGCCTGCTCCAAAGCCGCCTCGACCAAGGCCTCGGCATTATTCTGTGCGCTGAGATGGCATGCAATCACTGTTTGTAGGCGTGTCGATGCAATCTGCTGCAGCAGTGCCATCGCCTGGCCGTTATTGAGATGACCAAAATCGCCGCCGACTCGCTGCTTGAGAAAGCTGGGATAGGGCCCATCAGCCAACATTTGCAAGTCATGATTGAATTCAAGTGAGAGACCATCCAGATTTTGAAAACGTTCGATCACTGTTTTCGAGACGGAACCCAGGTCGCTCAGGACACCAAACCGATGGGTCAGACTTGAAATGACATATTGGACTGGCTGTCGCGCATCATGTGGCACGGTCACGGGCTCGATATGAAGTTCGTTAAGTTGAGTCGATTGGGTCAGTTCATGATGTAGATCGGAAGCCCGCCCACCGATTTCGATCCAAGTACCACGCGTGGCATAGACTGGAATCTGATGCTGTTCTGACAGCGCCTTGACTCCCGTCGCATGATCACTGTGCTCATGTGTGACGAATATGGCACTCAAGGCCTCTGGCGCGAGAGATCGCTGATGAAGGCGTTTGATGGCCTCGCGGTAGCTGAATCCACAATCGATCAGAATGCAGGTGGATCCCTGTCGAATGAGCGTTCCATTACCTCGACTACCGCTTCCGAGCGATGCGATCTCCACTAGTACAGACGCCCCGAAAGCTCACGAATGAGCTCGTTGACGCCGCCGATGGAGGCGGAACCGCTAATGGGCAGTACGTCAAGGCGGACCTCGTCAGCACTGACAGGTGTGATCGCGAGCTGGTACTGCCCGACGGGGTCGTCGATGGTGGTCGCAATGGCGCGATTTAAGAAAGTCATCGTTTGCAGTCGCTGTTCGGTTGCCTTTCGAACATACTGAAATTGAATGGTTCCTGCAGAGAGGTCGCCACTTTCAATGAGGGCTCGTAAGTCTTGCAGGATGTCCGCTGCAACGGGAAATACGCGCTCGATTGGCGCGCCGATCGTCAGGTGATCAATGCCTTCTTCCCGCGTTATTACCATCCGACTCACTTGATCCAATTGCGCCAAGGCGCTGGATACCGTCCGAGTGCTCTCGACAGATCGATCGAGGAACTCTTTCAACGCATCTAGAATGGCATTCACGGTCTCTGCTGGTAATGGCGTATTGAGGCTTTCGACTCGCACTTCCGCAGTCCCCATGCGGAGACCTTGATTCACTTTAAATTCAAGTGCAGTGGGCTCGCTTAAGCTAGGGAGCAGATCCGGGGTGGTGATGCCTGTGCGTAATCGCTGACCAAGGCTTGTTGTCTCTGCGCTAACAATGACGATCTGCCGGTCAACTGCAAACTGCTCCACTTGGGGCCACACTACGGCAATGGGTTTTGGAATCGCGAGCCATTGAAGACCGCGAACGTCATAGCGTCGCGCTTCAGGTAAGGCAATCGTGCGTGCCGCAGTTTCAGCGCGCGGTGCGTTAAAGGATCCGCCATACAGCCCTGCCGTGGGCTCTTCAATACCAGGAATCGGCAACGCCTCATTGATCCGTGCATCCGACAATCCGTCCGGTACGCGCAAGGTGGGCTCGACATAGGCTGCTTGATAGTCAAGCAGCCGATCACGAATCACGGCTTGCTGTCCAGGTTGACTACTGCATGCGACCAGTACACTGCAGCTCAGTATCGCAATCAGTGCTTTCACAGGCGTACTCCGGCGTCTACGCAGGCTTGCCGTAACAGCGGTTTCAGTGCTTCCGATACGGGAACGAGAGGTAATCGGCAATCAGGTCGCATCAATCCGAGCTCAGACAGCACCCACTTCGCAGGAATGGGATTTGGCTCTTGAAAGAGGACCGAGTGCAGCCCTCGCAGCGACTGATCAATTTGCTCCGCTGCCACCCGGTTTCCTGCAAGACAAGCATTCATCAGCTGCGCCATTTGGGCGGGCGCAACGTTTGCGGTCACTGAAATATCGCCATCCGCACCCGACAGGACAAGTTCCGCCGCAGTCCCATCATCGCCGGAATACACCATAAATCCGTCAGGTCGACGAGTGATTAAGTCGCGACCACGATGTAGATCTCCAGTGGCATCTTTAATTCCGACGATATTGGGCTCTCCGGCCAGCTCTAAGGTGGTGTCATTGTGGATGTCTGTCACTGTTCGGCCAGGCACGTTGTACAAAATGACGGGCAGCGCAGTACTGGCTGCGATTGCACGGAAATGTGCGAGTAAGCCAGCTTGCGGTGGCTTGTTATAGTAGGGAGCAACGGACAGGATCCCCTGGGCGCCTGCGTCTTCAGCCGCTTCAGTGAGCCTGCAGGCCTCAGCAGTCGAATTTGAACCGGCGCCTGCAATGACCGGGATACGGCCATCAGCAAATTCCACTGTGGCACGAATCACAGCGCCATCTTCAGCATGGGACAGCGTTGCTGATTCCCCGGTGGTGCCAACAGCGACAATTGCATGGGTTCCTGCATTGACATGAAAATCCACGAGACGCTTGAGTGCGGCAAAATCCACTGCGCCATCTGCCTGAAAAGGGGTGACTAGAGCCACAATGCTGCCGCGTATCATATGAGTGTCCTGTGGGTAATGAATCCCCTATGGTACAGAGCGATGAATTGCCTCGGCAAGGTTGAACGCATGTGTTCTGTCCCAATCTTGTGGGTTAGGCCATTATTCAGAGGACAGCACGATGCCAATTACTCTCCAAGATACAGTTCCAGCCTTTCAAGCGTCAGCGACGAGTGGGGTTACGGTCACTGAGCAAGATCTGCTCGGTCGTTACACAGTCATTTACTTTTATCCGAAGGACAGTACCTCGGGATGCACGACCGAGTCCCAAGAGTTCAGTGCGCAGTATGCGGCTTTTCAGGACGCGAATTGCCAAATTTTTGGCGTTTCACGCGATTCACTGAAGAGCCATGAAAGCTTTAAAGCGGCCCATAGCATGCCATTTGAACTCATCAGCGACCCTGACGAGAGTCTCTGCGAGCTGTTTGGTGTTATGCAGATGAAAAATATGTATGGGAAGCAGGTCCGTGGTGTCGAACGATCAACTTTTCTGATCAATCCCAATGGGGTTGTGATTCAGGAATGGCGGAAAGTGACGGTGTCTGGCCATGTCACCGCGGTCCTCGACGCGCTACTTGCCGAGGTCTGATACGCGCGCTTGAATAAGAAATCGATGCACCATGCCTTCAGTGGTTTGTTCCACCAAGCGGTGCGGTGTGATGTTCAAAAATGCGGGAATATCCCGTAATGACACCGCATCGGTTGCCGTGAGACAAATGATCGCATTGTCGTCGAGACTGTGTAGCGCCACTTTGAGCTTCAAAAGTGGCAACGGACAGGGTAATCCTTGGCAATTCAAATCGATCATCTCGGCATCCTGTTACACTGTGACGGCGTTGTAAATAGGGGGGCGAATGCGTCGGCATTGTTTAGGGTGGCTGTTTACGACTGGTTTGTTGGCCGCGTCAGTATCACTGCCTGCCCAGGTGCGTACGCCTGATATCCGTGTCGACGAGGTTGGGTTTGGGGAAGCCTGGTTACGCGCAACACGAAGTCAACTGAACGAGCGTGTCGATCCATTTTGCCTTGACCTGCTCGAGACTTGGTTAACACGACTTCGAAACTATCTCGACATTGGCACGCTCCCGCTGACCCCGCTGTGTCTTAATAGCTCTGGCTTTAATGCATTTGCTGCGCCTGGCGGTATCGTCGCAATGAATCGTGGAGTATACCAAGCGCTCGCGACCGAGGCAGAAGTCATGGCGGTACTTGCTCATGAGCTTGCACATTTGGCGCTGCGGCATCATGTGCGAGGGTTACGGCAGCAAGAGGGGGTCACACCAGCCCGGCTGGCAATGCTTGCAGGCCTGTTTGCAGCGATTGCCACTGAACAAGGCACTGCTGCTCAATCATTGATCATGGGCGGTCAAGCAGCGGAGTTGCAAAATCAACTCGCTTATAGCCGTGAATACGAACGTGAAGCAGATCGCCTGGGCGTTGTGGCACTGTCTGGCGCGGGGTATCGGCCGGAGGCGATGGTTGCGGTCTTGAAGTATTTGGCCGATCAGCAGACGCGCGGCCGGACTGATCTCGCGTTCCTCTCAACCCATCCCCTTGGGATTGAACGTCAGTCCGAACTGGAGGGACGTATTGCCCAGTTGCCCACCCAGGGGCGTGATGAAGCGATCCTTTCAGCAACTGGGTTTGATGTGTACCGCTGCCTGCAAACGGAGGGTATGGATACCCCACTACTCCGCTCAAGACTGGATTGCAGTGAGGTTTGGAATGTCCTCACGGCATTTCGTGCAAAAAAGTACGAGGACGCGTTAGCACTCTGGAATGCCCAGCCTATCGCACTTCGCCAGACTTTGCCTGGCCTAGATCTCACCTTGGCGCTTGCGTTGGCGACTCGGAAAGAAGCACTTGTTCAATCCGTGTTGGACGAGCTTGGGTTGTATTATCCCGAGTGGGTGATGCTGGACATTGCCGCACTCGAGGTGGCTTCGTGGCAGGAGATACCCACAGTGCCTCGCTCCTTTCGAGCCATGTTGATTGAACGACCTGACCGGCTTGATGCTTGGCGTGCACTTGCTCGATTTGCCGAAACCACAGGACAAGCACACCTGTTGCACGAAGCGCGGGCGTGGGATCTTCTCTTGCACGGCCAAATTAAAGCGGGCCAGGATCAATGGAAAGACGCGAAGCGCACTTGGCCTGCTGAGTTAGATGCGCGCCCTCTCGAACGACTTGAGTCACGTATTAAACTGTTGCTGTAAACGCGAGCATTCGATCCAACGGGCGCCGTGCGGCATGCAAAAGATCGGCCGGCACCTTTGCCTCGCAATCACTTGGCCAGGTTCTGAGGAGGTGTTCAAGCCGGCTAAATCCATTCATTGCCATCCAAGGGCAGTGCGCGCAGCTTTGGCAACTCCCACCTGCTCCTCGAGTGGGTGCTTCAATGAGGCGCTTGTGCGGCACCCGCTGTTGCATCTTGTAGAAAATCCCTTTATCCGTTGCGACGATAAAGGCGGGGTGTGGTAAGCGCTCTGCAGCCGCAATGAGCTGTGAGGTGGACCCAACGGCATCTGCGCGTAATACCATTTCTTCGGGTGATTCGGGGTGCACTAATAAGCCTGCTTCGGGATAGACCTGCTGAAGTTGATCAAGATCCTGAATCCGAAACTCTTCGTGCACCACGCATGCGCTATCCCAAAGCAGCATATCCGCACCTGTCTTGCGCTGAATGTATTGTCCGAGGTATCGATCAGGTGCCCAGAGTATTCGTTCACCGCGACGATCGAGCATCTCGATAACTTGAAGACCGATGGATGACGTCACCACCCAGTCTGCCCGCGCCTTCACTGCTGCAGACGTATTGGCATAGACCACCACGGTTCGATCGGGATGGGCATCACAGAATGCGCTGAAGAGATCAATAGGACAACCGAGGTCGAGACTGCAGGTGGCATCAAGCGTGGGCATCCAGACTCGTTTCTCCGGACTTAAAATTTTCGCGGTCTCAGCCATAAAACTCACCCCAGCGACAATCAGATTCTGTGCGGGATGAGCTGCACCAAAGCGCGCCATCTCGAGCGAGTCGCCGACAAACCCACCGGTTTCCTCTGCCAATCGCTGTAAATCAGCATCGACGTAATAATGGGCGATCAAACAGACGCCACTGTGTTGCAACAATGCCTTCACGCGATCGTAAGTCTCCGGCGAGACTGCGCGCTTGGATGCGTCGTCAGCGAGCGCGGTTGCAAGATACTCTTTCACCATCGTGTGTGTGGCAATGTAATCAGTGGCTGTCATCGTGGTTTTCGCTTTGCTGGCTTCGGGCTGAAGTTGTCTGGCTTGCCCTTGATCCAAGCGACAAAGGTTTGAATCTCAGGATGTGCCAATAGTAACGCAACGCTCGCATAGTGCTTGGCTAAATCGCGTTCAGTGATACAGCGATGGAGGTGACGATGGCAAGGCGCACATAACCAGGCAATCAGCGTCCGACAGGCTTCGCGGCCAACCTGTTTGACCACCCACTCGCGACGATGCTCGGTTTTGGGGATGAGATGATGTGCGGTCAGAGTCGTATGCCGCCCACAGAGCTCGCATGTATGTGGTCGAGGTGTGCGGCGCATTAGCGACACTCAGCAGCCAATCGAACTCGCATGGCTGGTTTCGGATCCTCAATAAGGCCTTGCCAGTGCTCATGAATAATCCATCCTGGCGGGATTGCCGCCAACAGCTCCCCCTTGCGAACTAAAAAGTCTGGATTTGAAGGCTTACCATACTGTCCATTACCTTCTGAAAATGTCTCATAAAGGAGCCAGCCGCCAGGGCGAACAAGGTCGAATACACGCGATAGAGACGGGCGCCAGAAATAGTTGGAAACAATCACTAGGTCGACCCTGTGATCGGCGAGAGGCCACGTGGAGGTCTCGAGATCTGCACAAAGTACCCTCACATTCGCGAGACCAGAGAGTGAGGTAACTGCGCTGGTGTCACGATCAATGGCGAGAACGTGAAGTCGAGGAGCCATCAATCGAGTATGGCGCCCTGCCCCACAGGCAAGATCGATTGCCTGGATGCCATCTGGCTGGTCGGCAATCCGGCTGGCAAGCCATCTAGAAGGAGATTCGTCACCATGCAAACGTGTCACCGCGCCACCCCTATTGCCGAGGATCGTGAGATGCTTGCTCATGATGTGGATCTCGCGGTGGAAGGCGCGTAAATGGGATCGGACTGCCGAGGACGACGAACCGAAGTGCGCCATACGGTACGCCAAGCACGCTGAAAAAAATCAAGACATCCAGATCTTGCTGTGTCGCGAAACCGTAGACATACACGAATCCAATCGCGCTGAGGCCGAACAGAACTGTTAATACCCAATCTGCAATACGTAGTGCGCGATGATACATTGGAGCCTTCCTTCTTGATGCCCGCCAAGCGACGCTGAGCCGCGGCATTACACGATCGATCGCGTAAGAACGTGACACACTGTCAGACACCCTAGGGTGTTAGTAGGCATCGTGCGAATGGATTTCAATGCGGACTGCGCCAAGTCAAGTCGCGACTCTCGAGAGTGAAACCAGTGAGATGGTGGGTCGTGCAGGATTCGAACCTGCGACCAATTGGTTAAAAGCCAACTGCTCTACCAGCTGAGCTAA
>ERZ887849.4251-NODE-4251-length-10193-cov-17.313375_pt1 | contig 10193 bp, 8 predicted proteins | sample MGYA00521267_ERZ887849 | MGnify/ENA primary metagenome ERZ887849 (study PRJEB32303, sample SAMEA104408601) | aquatic metagenome | biome: Brackish water; feature: Pelagic; material: water | place: Baltic Sea | collected 2014-06-06T16:11:00 | depth 2,863 m ... | reverse complement strand
TTCTCGCTTAAGTCCAATTGAACGCTTTATTTCTAACCCATTCTCACAAACATAGAAACGTCCAAGACCATAGAGGTAATAAGACAATGTCATACTGTACCAACCTGTATTTTCAAAGCAATACAATACTATTGAAGGTGACAAAACCTGTTTTCTTATCCATTTTTCCATTTCAATAAATCCACTCTTTTTATTCGCGAATACTAAATGAATATTCAAATGATAAATGTGTACATCGATGGTTAGTTTTGATACATCAATTCCGACTGAGTCATCTACTTTTTTCATACCTTAGTGTATTATGTTAATAATAAACTTGCCGTGCTAGTGCCTTTAAAGGGTCGTAAGCCCAACATTCCAATTAGTGCGCGCAAGTACAAAGATTGAAACGGGACGAATGCAGCTAGTAAGTCTTTCTTATAGAACGTTTTCGTTCACCCGTTTCTCTTTGGTGAAAAATATATAATCTATGGAATGTAAAATAAAGGCAGAACGTTATAAACAATAAAATACAACATGAAAAAACTGTTATCAATCTCTATCTTTTTGATATTATGCACATTGGGTTATTCTCAAGAAACGAATAAAGAACTATTAAAAAAGGCTGAAATGGAATTAAGTACAGCTTTGGAAAAGGAAGACTATGAAAAAGCAGCTCAACTAAAGAAGGAAATAGAAACAAGAAAAGAAATTGAAAAAGCAGTGGAAAATGGTGACTATGAGCTTGCAGCAAGATTGAAAAATAATTTAGAGGCACCAATCCAAAATAGAACGGAGAATAAACCAGCAAGCAACTTTAACATGTCGACAGCAAAACCATCCAAAGGCTTTTACCCTCCAGAAGAGGGAAATGCAGCTGTATACATTTCCAGGGTGGATAAAACAGGGTTAGCAGTTGGGTTTGAGTATTTCCATGAAGATCAATACATTGGGGAATTTCAAGGAAAGGGATATTTGCGTTTTGAATGTGAAGCTGGGGATCACCTTTTTTGGGCTTCTTCTGAGAACAAAGAATCTATTACGACAGAGCTGGAGCCAGGAAGAATTTATATTATTCAAGCCACTCAAGCGCCTGGTGGATGGAAGATTCATGCTGAACTGAATCCAATTTCTGCCTCAGACAGCAAAATAGTTGAAGGCATTAAGAAAATTGTGCAAAAGGAGGAAGCTTCTCATGTAAGTGAGGCAGAACTTCTGAGCATAAATAAAAAGATGACTAAATTTATAGAGGAAGAGTTGGATCACTATCAAAATGTTACCAAGGATAGGTATAACTTTCACCATCTAAGTCCGGAGAATTTTATTCCAATGGAAATGCTAAAATAATAGTGTTTATAACATCGCCTATACTTCATGCCGAAAGTGTTATATTCAAGAGTCGGCACGAAAGCATAGCCGCGTACCGTTATGGTTAATTTACACCAGCATCTGAAACAAATCAGGTTTGTTGTTTAAATACTCTCCATAATATTGACGCTCCTTCATTTTTGCAATTAAAGTGTCTACATTCTTCTCACCATTCATTTCTATTCCAATTACTGCTGGCCCCATATTGCGATTGTGTTTCTTATAGTACTCGAAATGAGTAATATCATCATTAGGCCCTAAAACTTCTGAGATAAATTCTTTCAATGCTCCTGCCCTCTGCGGAAATCGAATAACAAAATAATGCTTCACTCCTTCATAGAGTAATGCACGTTCCTTAATCTCTTCTGTTCGTGTAATATCATTGTTACTTCCGCTGATTAAACACACAACATTCTTCCCTTTAATTTCCTCTTTGAATTGATCCAAAACAGCAACAGTCATTGCTCCCGCAGGTTCAACAATAATCGCATCTTTGTTATACAATTCTAAAATTGTTTGACATACCTTTCCTTCATGAACAGTAACCATGTCATCCAAATTCTTTGAACAAAATTGATAGTTTAAATCTCCCACCTTTTGCACCGAAGCTCCATCGACAAACTTATCAATCTCAGGTAACTTGGTATTTATGCCATTCTTTATGGAGGTTGACATTGAAGATGCTCCTTTCGGTTCTACCCCAATAATTTTCGTTTCGGGAGAAAGCAATTTAAAAACACTAGATATTCCAGACGCTACTCCTCCACCTCCAACAGGAAGGAATAAAAAGTCGATCGGACTGCTTGCTTGACCCAAAAGTTCTAATGCTATGGTAGCTTGACCTTCGATTACTTTGATATCATCAAAAGGGTGAATAAAATGCATACCTCGTTGTTTACAAAAGAATAGAGCTTCCTGAGAAGCGTCATCAAATGTATCTCCAACTAATACAATTTCGACATATTCTCCCCCGAACATTTTTACCCGTTCCAACTTTTGTTTTGGCGTTGGTACAGGCATGAAGATCACACCATTAATTTTCTTCAGAAAACAAGAATACGCGACTCCTTGAGCATGATTTCCCGCACTAGCACAAACAACTCCTTTCTCTAACTCTTGTGGTTTTAAGGATGAGATTTTATTGTATGCTCCTCGAATCTTGTATGAACGAACCTGCTGAAGGTCTTCTCGTTTGAAATAAATATTCGCCTCCAAATCAGTTGATTTATGAACGTTCAACATCAAAGGAGTTTTGGAAACCACATCACTCAAGAGCGATGCGGCTTCCTTTACCTTACTTAGATTAAAACTTTCCATATTACAAACTTTTCATATTGGTCATTGCCGACCGTAGGGATTCACCTATCAATTCAATTGGATGATTTCGAATCGATTGATTAACTGTTATCAGCTCTACATTATCCACGGAATTGTTTGAGTCAAATGATTTTCCAATCACGTTTGTATCAATTCCAGACATGAATTCATTCAATAAGGGGCGACATGCATGATCGAATAAATAACACCCGTATTCAGCAGTATCGGAAATGATTCTATTCATTTCAAATAGTTTTTTTCGTGCAATCGTATTCGCAATCAGTGGTGCTTCATGCAATGACTCATAATAAGCAGACTCTTCTTTTATACCTGAATCTACCATAATTTCATATGCCAGTTCTACTCCTGCTTTCACGAAGGCCACCATAAGTGTCCCATGATTAAAGAATTCTTGTTCTACAATTTCTTTTTCGGTACAAGGTGTTTTCTCGAAATCAGTTTCACCCGTTTGTCTTCGCCATTCTAAAAGATTAGCATCATCATTCGACCAATCAAGCATCATGTTTTCAGAGAACGATCCAGACATAATATCATCCATATGCTTCTCGAATAAAGGCTTCATTAGTGCTCTCAGTTCCTTTGACAAGCGCGCGCATTCTATTTTAGCAGGATTAGATAAACGATCCATCATGTTAGTAACGCCCCCATGTTTTAATGCTTCTGTGATAGCTTCCCAACCAAATTGCACAAGTTTCGCTGCATAAGTCTTTTCAATTCCATTCGCTGCCATTTTATCAAAACACAAAATTGACCCGGTTTGGAGAACGCCACATAAAATGGTTTGTTCCCCCATTAGATCAGACTTAACTTCTGCGACGAAGGAAGAATATAACACTCCTGCTTTGTCGCCGCCAGTGGCCGCAGCATATGCCTTTGCGAATTCAAGACCTTTGCCTTCAGGATCATTCTCCGGATGCACAGCAATTAGAGTTGGCACTCCAAATCCACGTTTATATTCCTCTCTAACCTCTGACCCCGGAGATTTTGGCGCAACCATTATTACCGTAATGTCTTCCCTCACTTGCATCCCTTCTTCCACAATATTAAACCCATGAGAATAAGACAATGTAGCTCCTTTCTTCATAAGTGGTATTACGGTGTTAACAACACTTGTATGTTGCTTGTCAGGCGTAAGATTGATAACCAAATCTGCTGTTGGAATCATTTCATCATAAGTTCCTACTTGAAAATTGTTTGTCGACGCATTCAGATAAGAGGTCCTCTTTTCTTCAATTGCAGAAGAACGCAAGGCGTACGAAATAGAAAGTCCTGAGTCCCTCATATTCAACCCTTGATTCAAACCCTGAGCGCCACACCCAACAATGACAATATTTTTGTCCACAAGGGCTTTTACACCGGCTGTAAATTCAGAACTGTCCATAAATTCACATTTACCCAATTGCGCCAATTGCTCTCTAAGCGATAATGTATTAAAGTAATTTTTCATTTTAATTGTGTTTAATCTCGTTTTCTAATTCTTCTACTATTGATGTCAATGTTTTCATTGGTTTGGTTATCGCGATACGTCCCGAGCGCACAAATTCCAAAATCCCATATGGTTTCAAATCATTGAACAATGCTTGTGTTTCTTCTTTATGCCCTGTCTTTTCAATCACGGTAAAATTGGATTCTACAGACAGCACACGAGCATAATGGGAGCGAACAATTTTTTCTGCTTCTTTACCCGCAAACAGAATGTCTGTAGGTACTTTGTACAAAGCAATTTCTTGAAATACGATCGCATCGTCTTCATGATATATAGCTTTGATTATTTCTACTTGTTTCTCCAATTGAAGCACGACTTTTTTAACAGTATCTTCTGTTTCAGTTATTACAATGGTATACCGGTGAACCTTCTCTACTTCACTATCGGAAGCTGCTATACTTTCTATGTTTATTTTTCGTCTTGTGAAGATGATTGTGACTCTATTCAACAGACCAACTTGATCTTCTGTAAAAACCGAAATTGTGTATCTCTTTTTCATGTTATTCACGTTTATTTTAGTCTGATTTCCGAAACGGATGCTCCAGTCGGAATCATTGGAAACACGTTGTTCTCCTTCCCTACTTTTACTTCTAAAAAATAAGCTCCTTCATACGACAACATTTCTGAAACTGCTTTGCTTAAATCTTCTCTTTTTTCTACTTTTTTAGTTGCAATTCCATAGCCTTTAACAATGGTTTGAAAATCTGGATTGATCATCGTAGTGGAAGCATATCTTTTGTCAAAAAACAACTCTTGCCATTGACGAACCATTCCCAAAAACTCATTATTTAGTACCACTATTTTAACAGGAGTTTTCGATTGAAAAATAGTACCCAATTCTTGAATCGTCATTTGGAATCCGCCATCACCTATTACAGCAATAACCTCTTTATCAGGTCGCCCCATTTTAGCACCAATCGCAGCAGGTAGACAGAACCCCATCGTTCCTAAACCACCCGAAGTAATCATTGATTTTGATTGTTGAAACTTCGCATAGCGACAAGCAACCATTTGATGTTGTCCAACATCGGTAACAACAATGGCCTTTCCGTCAGTAACTTTATTAATCGCATGAATAACTTCTCCCATCGATAGTGTATCCACAGATGGATGCAACTCTTCATTGACGACCGTTTCCATTTCTTCTTGTTCCATTTTTCGGAATTCCAACAGCCACTCTTTATGGTCCTTTTTATTAATTAATTGGGTAAGCGCTCCTAGGGATTCCTTGGCGTCGCCCAAAACAGCCACTTCTGTTTTCACGTTTTTATCCACCTCAGCAGGGTCGATTTCAAGATGGATCACTTTTGCTTGTTTTGCATACCGCGAAAGATCTCCTGTTACACGATCATCAAAACGCATTCCGACGGCGATCAACACATCACATTCGTTCGTCATCTTGTTAGGCGCGTAATTTCCGTGCATCCCAAGCATTCCTACATTTAGATAATGATTTGAATCCAGCGCAGACAATCCTAAAATTGTCCATGCAGTAGGAATACCAGCCTTTTCGATGAAAGCCTTAAACTCCTGTTCTGCTTTTGATAAAATTACTCCTTGCCCAAACAATACAAATGGCTTTTTGGCTCCATTAATCAATTGTGCCGCTTTTTGGACGTCATCTAGGTTCAATTCACTTTTTGGCTGATAGCTTCGCATTCCTCGAAAAGGTTCGTGCTTATATTCGAGTGTCTCAAATTGTGCATCTTTCGTAATGTCAACTAAAACAGGACCTGGTTTTCCTGTTCGTGCGATATAGAATGCTTTTGCAATTGCCATCGGGATTTCTTCTGCCTTTGTTACTTGATAATTCCATTTAGTCACAGGCATTGATATTCCTATCACATCTGTTTCTTGAAAAGCATCTGTTCCTAGAAGATGACTATGCACTTGACCGGTTATACAAACAAGAGGCGTTGAGTCTATCTGAGCGTCTGCAATTCCCGTAATCAAATTCGTTGCCCCAGGCCCAGACGTTGCAAGACATACACCAACTTCGCCAGTTGCTCGTGCAAAACCTTGCGCTGCATGGACTGCACCTTGCTCATGACGTGTCAATACATGTTCCAATTGATCCTCAACATCATATAATGCATCGTAAACAGGCATTATTGCACCACCTGGATATCCAAATATGAGATTAGATCCTTCATCAATAATTGTTTGAACAACGGCCTGTGCACCTGTTAAAGTTTTTGTAGACTTTGTCTTCCCTTCTTTCGCTAATTCGTCCGTTTTCATTTTTAAAATTTATCTGTTACACATCCCTCAGAAGCTGAGGATACGTTTCTAACATACTTACTTAGAACACCTCTTTTGAACTTCAATTCAGGCGCTTTCCATGCTGCTCTTCTCACTTCCATTTCATTATCCGAGACATCAACTGTAATCGTATTTTTGGTTGCATCGATTGTTATTTGATCTCCATTTTTCACAAATGCAATTGGTCCACCCACTTGAGCTTCAGGAGATACATGCCCGACAACAAAACCGTGTGTTCCGCCTGAAAACCTTCCATCCGTAATCAAGGCAACATCATTCCCTAATCCAGCACCGATAATCGCAGCTGTAGGTTTCAACATCTCAGGCATTCCAGGGCCACCTTGTGGACCTTCATAACGAATAACAACAACATCACCTTTTACCACCTTCCCTTCACGGATTCCATCATTTGCTTCGTATTCTGAATTGAATACGCGGGCAGTTCCCTGAAAATTCAACCCTTCTTTACCTGTAATTTTCGCTACTGCTCCTGTTGGTGATAAATTTCCTTTTAGGATTCTTAAGTGACCTGATTCTTTAATTGGATTATTGACTGTCTTTATCACATCTTGGCCTGCTGATAATGATTCAACCTCTTTTAGGTTTTCCGCTAAAGTCTTACCCGTAACAGTTAAGCAGTCGCCATGTAACATTCCTTCTTCTAATAAATATTTCATCACAGCTGGAATACCACCAATATCATGTACATCTTCCATAAGGTATTTCCCACTCGGCTTTAAATCTGCCAGGAATGGTGTTGTGTCAGAGATTCGCTGAAAATCATCCAGTGTAAAATCTACTCCTGCTGCACTAGCAATTGCTAAAAAGTGTAAAACAGCATTGGTTGAGCCTCCCAGAACCGTTACCAATCTCACAGCATTCTCCAAAGACTTCTTCGTAACGATATCAGATGGTTTGATGTCTTTTTCGAGCAGTAATCGAACAGCTTCACCAGCACGAACACTTTCTTGCTTTTTCGCTTCAGACAAGGCCGGGTTTGAAGAATTGAATGGTAATGCCATACCCAATGCTTCAATAGCAGACGCCATCGTATTTGCTGTATACATACCTCCACAGGCTCCTGCTCCTGGACATGCTTTTTCAATCACATTTTGATACTCTTCCTCTTCAATTTTACCAGCATTCTTCTTACCCCAAGCTTCAAAAGCAGACACTACATCTAACTTTTCTCCTTCATGACAGCCAGATGCAATTGTTCCACCGTAAACCAATACACTTGGACGGTTAACACGAAGCATCGCCATTAGCGCACCTGGCATATTCTTGTCGCAACCAACAACAGTTACCAAACCATCGTATGACATTCCTTCAACTACCGTCTCCATAGAATCTGCAATTACCTCTCTAGATGGTAAAGAATAACGCATTCCTGGTGTTCCCATTGAGATACCATCACTCACACCAATCGTATTGAAAATCAATCCAACTAGGTTTTCACTCAATGTACCTTCCTTCACTTTTTTTGCTAGGTCATTTAAATGCATATTGCATGGATTTCCTTCATACCCCGTACTAGCAATTCCAACAAATGGTTTTTTCAAATCTTCTTTTGACAATCCTATAGCGTGTAGCATAGCTTGTGCAGCTGGTTGTGAGTCCTCCTGAGTGACTCTGCAACTATATTTATTCAGTTTCATACCAATTCAAAATTTCTGTATTCTAATTTCTGTACTCGATTGAGGTAAGCAGTTGAAAGCATTGCCCCTTGAGTTTCTTCCCATGGCAAGTTGAATTTTTTACCATCCAAACTTTCAATTCCAGCAACTTCAGCTGCTGTCCCAGTGAAAAATGCACCGTCAGCATCATACACCTCTTCCGGTGTGAAAAATTTCTCTACAACTTCTATATCCAATTCTTTAGCTAATTCCAATACCGTTTGACGAGTAATTCCTGCCAAGATGTTCCCAAGTGGAGCTGTATATAATTTGTCATCTTTTTCGAAGAAGAAATTCGCTCCTGGTCCTTCTGCTACATTTCCTTGCATATCCAAAAGTAGAGCCTCATCATATCCTTTACCTTTCGCTTCGGTAGTAGCGAGAATAGAATTCGTATAATGCCCTGTTACTTTTGCCTCTACGTGGCATGATTTAGGGTTCGGACGCTGGTACGAAGAAGTCATTACACGCAACAAATCATCACCCAAATACCTTTCCCAACTCCATGCACACAATAGAACATGTACTTCATCAGTCGGCTGCAATGACATATTAGCCCCCAGATAAACCAATGGACGGATGTAGGCATTTTGAAGATCATTTCGTTCAAGTAATTCATAGGTTAACTCAACTAATTCTTCTACAGAATAACTGAGTTGGATGTGCATTTTATCCGCAGAATAAAGCAATCGTTCGTAATGCTCTTTAGCCTTAAAAACTTTAGCTCCATCATCGGTGGCATATGAGCGAATTCCTTCAAAAACTCCAGATCCATAATGCATGGTTTGTGCATACAGATCAGTCGAAGCATCTTTTGCTTTCATCCATGTTCCATCTAAAAAGATGGTTGTGTTTTCATTGTAATACATGTTATTTATTTATTTGATTCAAAAAAAAGCCCTTCTCGAAGTGAGAAGGGCTTTATAATTATATACAATCGTCCCAGTCTCACTCGGTTAGAGTAGAAATAATAATGACGATAATAATGTTGTTCAATAGGTGCTCCATAAAAGTTCTATTCATAAAAAAAGCCATCCTAATGGATGGCTTCAATCTATATTTTACATAGTCCATCCTTATAGCCTGTGATCAATAATCACGACTTTAATAATGGCTGAAATGTTGTTCATTTTATTCATTGCGAGGCCAAATGTATGATAAGTTTTCAATTAGACAAAATAAATGATCATTTTAACCATAACAACACCTATACTCCACCACTGTTTCTTTTTCAACGAATTCAATTATCTTTAGGGATGCGGCGATAGTATAGCTGCAAACCGTTAGTAACAATAGACAACCACTATGTATAAATTCTACGCAGACAACTCTGCTTTGAAGAAAACGAAGAAAGGTTTCCGAAACGTTTATCTTTTTGAAGGCATTCTAATCTCTCGCGAAGATGAGATATCACTCAGCAACGTTATTAAGCGAATAAAATCGGAATATACAGGCGAATCAATGCCTTTAAAATACAACGTGAAAGATTTGAAGAATGCTTACCAAAGTTTTATAGTCCATTTGGCAATATCTTAGGTTATGGGATTAGTGCTTCTTCTAATAATCCTGATTTTAAGAAAGAACTAAAAACCATCCTAGAATAAGTGTTACTAACACTAGTATCCGTTGCACAACCCTACATTGTGTGACGTCAGCAAAAAGTGAACTAGAACGAGCTTAAACTTAAGATAGAGGTTTAATATTTATTTTAACCTTTAAATCGACCAGAGATGGCAAAAAAGAAAAGTACAAGACTTAGCACAAATGCTCAGTTTAGTGCTCATCACAGAAATTCAGGTCTACAAACAATTTCGAATCAATTTGAATCAAAGCGGACTCACATCCCCCATCATTATCGATCCCATAACAAATGATTCAAAAGAAGATATATCAATTGAAACGCAATACCTACTATCGGCAGAACCCAAGTTAGAATGTCGCGTAAAACGACTGCAGGGCGCAACGTGATAAAACCCAAGTCGAAAGAAGTTTGTTCAGACATAGTTGAACTTGAATTCAATGTTCGCTGAAGCTGCAAATTTCAATTGATTTACCGTTCATCATTAAATATATGACATCTACAA
>ERZ887849.4244-NODE-4244-length-10205-cov-95.255468_pt1 | contig 10205 bp, 10 predicted proteins | sample MGYA00521267_ERZ887849 | MGnify/ENA primary metagenome ERZ887849 (study PRJEB32303, sample SAMEA104408601) | aquatic metagenome | biome: Brackish water; feature: Pelagic; material: water | place: Baltic Sea | collected 2014-06-06T16:11:00 | depth 2,863 m ... | reverse complement strand
GAACAGATCGAGGACTGGAGCCATCAACGACCTGCAGCGATTGACGGTGTCCCTGAGAGGGGGCTTCGAGCAGCAGGCCCACTGCCAGCTGTTCCGCTTCACCGGCCAGTTGGATGCTTACTCCGACAAACAGTTCGGGGAATTTGTGGCCTCTCACCGCGGCAATGGTCAGCCTTTGGTGATCGATCTGAGCCATATCGACTTCCTCGACTCGTCCGGTCTTGGCGCTTTAGTTCAGCTCGCCAAGCAGTGCAACAGCGATCGGCAGAAGTTTCTGGTGGTTGGTAACGCCCGGGTTGTTCAAACCGTGAAGCTGGTGCGCCTAGAAGAATTTCTGCACCTTCAGTCCGACCTCGAAACAGCCCTTGGCAACCTCGCCGCTTGAGTCGGGAAAGGCTGAGCTGCGGCCCGCTTCGAGCTGGCTAGCTGGCCTCGCCCCCCATCCTCCCCAGGCCGAATTAGGCCCGCTACAGCTGGCCTGGCTGGGTGATGCGGTCTGGGAGCTTCATCAGCGACTGCAGCGCTGTCAGCGTCCAGGGCGCTCCCACACCCTGCATCAGGAGGTTGTGCAGGTAGTGCGTGCCGATGCCCAGGCCCTGGCACTGGAGAAGCTTGATCAGCAGCTCACTGAGGCGGAGCGAGACCTGGTGCGCCGGGGCCGCAATCGGGCAGGCAGGGGGCCCCGGCGGGGGGATGCGGCGGCCTACGGCCAGGCAACGGGCCTTGAGGCCCTGCTTGGTTGGTTGTTTCTCCACGAGCCTGCCCGGTTAGCCGAGCTGCTAGATCACTTGAAGGAGATCGATCCATAACCTGCAGACAACGCCATGAGCCCACGATTTGAACGCCGTCCCGAGAAGCGGACGGGGGGCGGCGCCCGCGGGGCTGGCCGCCCACCCCGCTTCAGCGGTCCCAAGCCTGAGTGGCGCCGCGATGGAGCTGGTGAAGGCCGGGAGGGCCGGGAGGGAAGAGAAGGCCGGGAGGGCCGAGAAGGGCCAAGAGATCGGGATCCCCGGCGCGAGACCGGTGCCCGTCCCGCCCCCAGGGGTGTATCCCGCTTCCAGCCCCGCCGCGATGGGCCAGCCGAGCGCCCCAGTAGTCGCGGCGAGCGCCGCCCATTTGAACGGCGTGGTGACGGTGAGCGTCCCTCCTTCGACCGTCCGCCTGCTCCCCGTTTTTCCAGCGATCGCTCCAGCTCAGACAGCAAGCCCTACGAGCGGCGACCCGGGGGTCGCTTTGAAGGTCGTCCCCAGGGCCGCCGTCCCGACTCCGCTCGCCCCGAGGGCCGTCGCTTTGAAGGGGGCGCGCGCTTTGAAGGAGGTGGGCGCCCTGATGGTCGACGTTTTGGTACTGGCAGCCGCCCCGCGCCTGGCAGGTTCGCCGCCAAGCCGCTGATCGTCGACGCCGATAGCTTGCCCCCTAGCGGTGATGCCGAGCGCCACAGCGTCGATCCCAGCGCCGATTTGATCTGGGGCCGCCACCCGGCCCAGGCGGCACTGGAGAGCGGTCGACCGATTCACCGCGTCTGGTGCACCCCAGAAATGCGGTTTAGTCCCAAGTTTCTGCAGCTGCTGCGCGAGGCCAAGGCATCGGGCGTGCTGGTTGAGGAGGTCACCTGGGCGCGCCTGGGTCAGCTCACCGGTGGTGCCGTGCACCAGGGCATCACCCTGCAGACAGCGGCTGCGGAGACCCTTGATCTGCAGACCCTGATGGAAGGCTGCGCAACCATTGGCGAGCCGGCCTTGTTGATGGCGGTAGACGGTCTTACTGACCCCCAGAATCTTGGTGCGATTGTGCGCAGTGCCGAAGCCCTCGGTGCCCACGGCCTGGTTTTGCCCCAGCGCCGCAGCGCTGGACTTACCGGCTCGGTGGCCAAGGTTGCGGCAGGTGCTCTTGAGCACTTGCCTGTGGCACGGGTGGTTAACCTCAACCGCGCCCTCGACACCCTCAAGCAGGAGGGTTATCGGGTAGTGGGTCTGGCAGCCGAGGGCACCGTCAGCCTGGAGGAGGCCGATCTAGAGGGGCCTTTGGTCATAGTCACCGGGTCTGAGGGTGATGGTCTCTCCATGCTCACCCGCCGCAACTGCGATCAGCTGGTGCGCATTCCCCTGCGTGGCGCCACACCAAGCCTTAACGCCTCTGTGGCTACCGCCCTGCTGCTCTACGAGGTGGCACGGCGTGGCTGGATGAAGGGTTTGAGTGGTTCCCAGCCCGCACCCCGTTTGGTGCGCCCCCAGCTGCCCGCTCCAGCCGCTAGCCAGCCGGATAGCTCTGCTGAGCTTTTGGACCATCAAGAGCCTGAGCTGGAGCCCGAAATTCAGCCAGCGGATCAGCCAGGGCAACCGGCAGACCAAATGGCAGAGCAGCCGATTGTTGCCGAGATTCCGGCCAACCAGGAACCGGTCATTGACCTGGGCATGGAACCAGCCGCCAGATCTGGTTTCCTTGGGGATATTCAACTGTGACGCCCCCCCTCAGTCCCGGTACCGACGCCGGGCAGAATGGAGAGCAAGCCGCTCCTGCCCCATGAATCCCCTGCTGTGGCCAGTGCGCAGCTGCGCCAATGGTTTGGGCCTGGCCTGGTGGGCACGGGTAGAAACCCACTCTCCCAACGCTGTTTATTGGTTTGGCCCCTTCGTGCGGCGCGGCACGCTGGAAAGCCAGCTGCCGGCGTTTCTGAACGACCTACGGGCCGAATCTCCCGGCTCTCTGGATCACCAGTTAATGCGCACCCGTAGGGGCGAGCCGCTCACCGAGCTCGACTGAGGCCTAGGGGCCGTTGCCGCTGGCTGATAGCGTCCAATTCAACTGGCCACAGGGTTGATGGGGATCGCTGATTCGCGCGAACAGGGGATTGCCGAATGGCGTCAACAACTGGAGAAGGGTGAGGTTTCAGCCCGTGAACTCACCGAACACCATCTGGCCCGCATCCAGGCGGTTGATCCCACTGTTCACGCCTATCTCGAGGTAACTGCCGAGCGGGCCAGGGCAGATGCGGACCGTATCGACGCCCGGCGCGCCGCTGGAGAAGCTTTGCCACCCCTGGCAGGTATTCCTCTGGCAATCAAGGACAACCTCTGCACCAAGGGGGTTACTACCACCTGCTCCAGCCGCATGCTGGAGCACTTCGTGCCCCCCTACGAGAGCACTGTTACCGACCGCCTCTGGCAGGCGGGAGCTGTCCTGCTTGGCAAGACAAACCTCGATGAGTTCGCCATGGGCAGCTCCACCGAGACCTCAGCCTTCGGCCCCAGCCGCAACCCTTGGAATCCAGACAGGGTGCCTGGTGGTAGCTCCGGTGGCAGCGCCGCCGCAGTGGCTGCAGGCGAGTGCATCGCTGCCCTTGGCTCCGATACCGGCGGGTCGATTCGCCAGCCCGCCTCCTTCTGCGGAGTGGTGGGATTGAAGCCCACCTATGGCCGCGTCAGCCGCTACGGCCTGGTCGCCTTTGCCAGCTCCCTCGACCAGGTGGGCCCATTCAGCAACTCAGTGGCGGATGCGGCCGAGCTATTGCAGATAATCGCCGGCGCGGATCCGCGCGATGCCACCTGCCTGCAGGCCCCGGTGCCCGATTACGTCGCCGCCCTTGACCAGCCTGTTGCTGGTTTGAGGGTGGGCATGGTGCGCGAGTGCTTCGAGGCTGAGGGCCTTGATCCCCAGGTGAAGGCTGCGGTGCTGGCGGCTGCCGCCCAGCTGGAGGCCCTGGGCTGCGAGCTGGTGGATGTGAGCTGCCCCCGCTTCAACGACGGCATCGCCACCTACTACGTAATTGCGCCTTCGGAGGCCTCTGCAAACCTGGCCCGCTACGACGGTGTCAAATACGGCTACCGGGCCCCGGATGCCACCAGCCTGGCCGAGATGACTGCCCGCAGCCGGGCTGAGGGCTTTGGCGACGAGGTGCAGCGCCGCATCCTGATCGGCACTTACGCCCTCTCGGCCGGATATGTGGACGCTTACTACAAGAAAGCCCAGCAGGTGCGCACCTTGATCCGGCGTGACTTCGACCGGGCCTTTGAGGCAGTGGATGTGCTGCTCACCCCCACCTCGCCCACCACGGCCTTTGGCTTTGGCGCCCACAGCGACGACCCCTTGGCGATGTACCTCGCCGACCTGCTCACGATCCCGGCAAACATGGCTGGCCTGCCTGCCATCAATGTGCCCTGCGGTTTTGATCTCGAGGGCCTGCCGATTGGTCTGCAGCTGATCACGGGGGTGCTCGAAGAGCCGCTCCTGCTTCAGGTGGCTCACCAATACGAACTGGCTGCCCAGGTGATGCAGGCTCGCCCTGTGGCCCCATTGGTGCCCTAGGCGCTGGCCCCAGATCTAGTGGTTTTGCCCTGGTACGGGGCGCAAATGACACTGGATCTTGCGTGGTCGCCTAGTTTGGGGAGGCTTCCGATGCCTTCCGGCTAGACCTGCCCTTGGCCTTCGTTCCGCTCCACAACCACAGCGACTACAGCCTTCTAGACGGGGCGAGTCAGTTGCCGGCGATGGTGGATCGGGCTGTGGAGCTAGGCATGCCAGCCCTTGCACTCACCGACCACGGTGTGATGTACGGCGCCATCGAGCTGCTCAAGCTCTGCACCAAGGCCGGGATCAAGCCGATCATCGGCAATGAGATGTATGTCATCAATGGCTCCATTGATGACCCCCAGCAGAAAAAGGAGAAGCGCTACCACCTGGTGGTGCTGGCCAAGAACGCGGTCGGCTATCGCAACCTGGTGAAGCTCACCAGCATCAGTCACCTACGCGGCATGCGCGGCCGGGGCATCTTTGCCCGTGCCTGTATCGACAAGCAATTGTTGAGCCAATACAGCGAAGGGTTAATCGTGGCAACTGCCTGCCTGGGAGGCGAAATTCCCCAGGCGATTTTGCAGGGCCGGCCCGATGCGGCGCGGGAGGTTGCCAGCTGGTATCAACGCACTTTTGGCGACGACTTCTACCTGGAGATCCAGGATCATGGCGGCATCGAAGATCGCATCGTCAACACCGGCATTGCCCGCATCGCTGCCGAGCTGGGCATTGAGCTGATCGCCACCAATGATGCCCATTACCTCAGTGCCAACGACGTAGAAGCCCACGACGCGCTGCTTTGCGTGCTTACGGGCAAGTTGATCAGCGACGTGAAACGCCTGCGCTACACGGGGACTGAATACATCAAGGGGGAGGCAGAGATGCTCTCCCTGTTCAATGACCATCTTCCTTCTGAGCTGATCGAGCGGGCAGTGGCCAACACGGCCAAGGTGGCCGAAAAGGTGGAGGCCTACGACATCCTCGGCCGCTATCAGATGCCCCGCTTCCCGATCCCAGCGGGGCACACAGCGGTGAGCTATCTCACTGAGGTGGCCGAGCAGGGCCTCCGGCAGCGTCTGCGGCTGGATAGTGGCGCTGGCTTCGAACCCCACTACGGCGATCGCCTCGCCTTTGAGCTCCAGGTAATGGAGCAGATGGGTTTTCCCACCTACTTCCTGGTGGTGTGGGACTACATCCGCTTTGCCCGAGACAACGGCATACCTGTGGGGCCGGGTCGTGGTTCAGCTGCGGGTTCCTTAGTGGCCTACGCCCTGGGGATCACAAACATTGATCCGGTTACCAATGGCTTGCTGTTTGAGCGGTTCTTGAACCCTGAGCGCAAGTCGATGCCTGATATTGATACGGATTTCTGTATCGAGCGGCGTGGCGAAGTTATCGACTACGTCACTAAGCGCTATGGCGAAGAGAAGGTGGCCCAGATCATCACCTTCAACCGCATGACTTCAAAAGCGGTGCTCAAGGATGTGGCCCGCGTACTCGATATTCCCTATGGCGATGCGGATCGCCTGGCCAAGTTGATCCCCGTGGTGCGAGGCAAACCTGCCAAGCTCAAGGAAATGATCGGAGCCGAATCACCGGCGCCAGAATTTCGCGAGAAATATGAAAAAGATCCAGTGGTACAGCGCTGGGTTGATATGGCAATGCGTATTGAGGGCACAAACAAGACCTTTGGCGTACACGCGGCTGGGGTGGTAATTGCGGCGGAGCCCCTTGATGAATTTGTCCCCCTGCAGCGCAACAACGATGGCCAGGTGATTACTCAATACTTCATGGAAGATGTGGAGTCGATGGGTCTATTGAAAATGGACTTTCTCGGCCTCAAAAATCTCACAATGATCGATAAAACTGTCAATCTTGTACAGCAATATAGTGGTATTAAGGTTGATCCAGATGATCTGCCTCTTAACGATGTAGGTACCTACGCCCTGCTTGCCCGTGGTGATCTGGAGGGCATCTTTCAGCTTGAATCAAGCGGCATGCGCCAGATTGTGCGCGATCTCAAGCCTTCATCACTTGAGGATATATCTTCTATTTTGGCCCTATACCGGCCCGGTCCGCTTGATGCAGGTCTGATCCCTAAATTCATCAATCGCAAGCACGGTCGCGAGGTAATTGACGTAGCCCACGAGAAGCTTGAGCCGATTCTTAAGGAGACTTACGGGATCATGGTTTACCAAGAGCAGATCATGAAGATCGCTCAAGAATTGGCTGGCTATTCCCTTGGCGAAGCAGACCTGCTGCGGCGGGCGATGGGTAAGAAGAAAAAGAGTGAGATGGAGAAACACCAGAGCCTTTTTGTAAGTGGCGCTACTGAACGTGGCGTCGAACCGCGAATAGCGGAGGCATTGTTTGAGCAGATGGTTCTATTTGCTGAATACTGTTTCAATAAGAGCCATTCCACCGCCTATGGCGCGGTGACCTATCAAACCGCGTATCTCAAAGCCCACTACCCAGTTGCCTACATGGCGGCGCTGCTCACCGTAAATTCCGGTGACTCGGCCAAGGTGCAACGATATATCGCCAACTGCAATGCTATGGGTATCGAAGTGATGCCCCCCGATGTAAATGCTTCCGGCATCGATTTCACACCCGTTGGTGATCGAATTCTGTTTGGCCTTTCGGCCGTCCGCAATCTCGGTGATGGGGCGATTCGACAGTTGATCGAGGCCCGCTCTGGCGATGGTCGTTTCAACTCCCTGGCCGAGCTATGCGATCGCCTTCCTGGTCAGCAGCTCAACCGCCGTGCCTTGGAGGCCCTAATCCATTCAGGAGCACTTGATGCCCTCGAGCCTCTGGGCAATCGCGCCCAATTGATGGCGGATCTGGATCTGGTGATTGACTGGGCCAGCTCCCGTGCCAAGGACCGGGCCAGCGGTCAGGGCAACCTCTTTGATTTGTTTGGTGCCACTGCCGCTGCTGATTCTGCTGGGGGTTCAGATGCTGCCGGCCTGGCCGATATCAGCACCGCTCCCAAGGCTGCTCCGGTGCGCGACTATCCCCCCACAGAAAAACTACGCCTGGAAAAGGAGTTGGTGGGCTTCTACCTATCAGACCATCCCCTCAAGCAGTTGGCCCAGCAGGTGAAGTTGCTATCGCCGGTGGCTCTGGGCAATCTCGAGGAGATGGCCGACAAAGCCAAGGTGAGTGCAATTGTGATGGTGCCTGAGCTGCGACAGGTGAACACCCGCAAGGGCGACCGGATGGCCGTGCTTCAGCTTGAGGATCTAACTGGAAGCTGTGAGGCGGTCGTTTTTCCTAAAAGCTATGCCCGTTTAGCCGACCACCTAATGGTGGATGCGCGCTTGCTGGTGTGGGCTTCGGTGGATCGCCGCGATGATCGGGTGCAATTAATCGTCGAGGATTGCCGCTCCATCGACGATCTGCAGTTGTTGATGGTCGATTTACCCGCCGATCAGGCCGCCGACATCGCCATTCAGCACCGCCTGCGCGAGTGCCTACATCGTCACAAGCCACCACAGGATGAGGCTGGCCTGCGAGTGCCTGTGGTGGCCCTGGTTCGCCAGGCGGGCCAGACCCGCTTTGTGCGGCTTGGCCCCCAATTCTGCGTAGGCGATGTGGGCGCTGCCCTTGATACCCTCATCGCTGCCGATTTTCAGGCCCGCATCAGCTCATCGCTCTTGGCGGCCTGAGCTGGTTGGCTGATTGCCTGCACCATTGCGCATCGACTTAACCGAGCTGCGCAAGCGGCTGATGTTGAGTCCGATCTGCTCGGAGCCAAGCAAGCTGCCTGGCTTCTCTTCCCAGCTGGCAGAGAGCACGCCGAAGCTCAAGCCCAGCAGTCCTAGAAAAAAACATCCAGCCGATGCCGCCAAGGTGGCACTGGGTGGAACGTCGAAGATTTGGCGGCTGACTAACAGGTAGCTGCCAACAAATACGCCCATGCCCATCACAGTGGGAATGCCAGTGCCGATTGCAATTCGGCGCGCCATGCGATTGGCAACCGCGTCAGGGATTACCTGCTCGCTGGGACCGGAACGCCGGGTCGGTTTTGGGTTGCCCTTGCCCGATTGGGCGCGACCCTGCATTCCCTTTCCGGCCATGGCTGCCTCGATCAGCCCCGGATGCCGAGCTTGGCGATCAAAGCGCTGTAACGCTCCTTGCTGATGCCATTTAGATAACCAAGCAGGCGCTTACGGCGTCCGATCATCTTCAGCAGCCCTTGGCGCGAAGAAAAATCGTGCTTGTTTTTCTGCAGATGGCCGGTCAGCTGGGTGACCCGCTCACTGAGCATGGCCACCTGCACTTCCACCGATCCGGTGTCTGTGCCATGGGTCTGGTGCCCGTTGATCAGTTCCTGCTTTTTAGTGGTGGTGAGCGGCATGGGCTGGGGAATAAAACGCAGGCTGGGCCCGGTTTGGGGACCTACGGTGCAAGCATCCACCATACCTTCTGGCGGACATTGGTTATGCCCTTATCAGTCCATTGGGCGGGATAGCCAGCGCAGGCATTCTCGGATCCAATCTTCTGCCCCGGCCGACTCCCCCATGCCGACGGCGGCTACGGCGCGCAGGGCGCGATGGATTTCAAGGGCTTCGTAGCCCAGGGCAGCCAGGGTTAGCTGCACTTCATCACGGCCTTCTGCCGGCAGCAGGGGGCCGTCTGCCAGCGAATCCGGATCGCCGTGGTTTTCCAGTTGCCCCAGAAACCGCTGTTGCAGTTTGGTGCGCAGCTCGACAGCCAAGCGCTCGGCGGTGCGCTTGCCCACCCCGGGCGCCTGGCAGAGCCGGCGTAGATCGGCTTGCACGATGGCCTGCACCAACTCCCTGGGATCCATCACTCCCAGTAATCCCAGGCCCATTTGGGGCCCTACGCCGCTGACGGCAACCAATTCCCGAAACAGATCCCTTTCGTGGCGCTCACCAAAGCCGTAGAGAATCCAGGCGTCGTCGCGGATAGCCAGGTGGATGTGCAGCTCCAGAGCACTGCCCTGCACCGGTAGCTGCTGCCATTGACGCTGGCTCACCTGAACCTCGTAACCCACCCCCTGACACACCAGCAGCAGGCCGTAGCGCTTGTCCTGCTGCCAGGGATGGTTGAGTTGCCCTTGCAGCCAGCCGATCATGGAGTCAGTAATAGGTTCCCCATCGTGCCCGCCGTGTTCAGCCGTGCCCAGCCCCTGCTGCTTCGCCGGTTGAGCGCCTGGTTGCTGCCACTGCTGTTGATGGTTTGCGTAGTGCTCACCGGTTGCAGTGCTGCCGCTCAGCCGCCGCGATCGGTGTTGTTGCAGGCCCTTGAGTTGCAGATTCAGCTCACCCAGGGCGCCATCGCTGATGCCCTGGCCCTAGATGCCGCCGGCATGCCGGAGGTGAGCCGGGTGCGGGTGGCTCAGCAGCAATCGATTTTGATTGGTGAGGCCAAGGGGCTGCGCCTGCAAGGCCAGTTCGACTGGCGCCTCGCTGGCGATCCGATTCGGGTGGACAGTCCCTTTGAGCTCTTCCTGCAGCGGGGCGAGCGCGGGCAAAGCTGGCGTTTGGCCCGCCCCATTGGCCCTGCCGCATCTGCAGGGGCTGTAGACCAGCAGACCTGGATCACCGACCCTTTACCACTTAAGGCAAGGGCCTGATCAGCAAGACTTAAAGGATGGATACGAGCCCACCTGCCTGGCTGCCTGAGACAGCAGCAACGTGCAGGAATACCGCATCGCCATTCGCAACGCGGTGGTGGCATCGGTCGGCTTGGACCACTGGACCGGTGAGCAGCTCGACTGGGATCTGATTGGTACCTACGACAACGACGCCAAACACGACATGACGCTGGAGGAGCTGGAGGAGCTGGTGGAGTTTTGCCGCCGGGATCTCGCCCATGCGATGGCTAAGACGGCTTCTGTCGCTGACTGTGGCTAAGGCTCACCAGGGTTGCTGCCAGTACGAGGC
>ERZ887849.4243-NODE-4243-length-10207-cov-5.290780_pt1 | contig 10207 bp, 11 predicted proteins | sample MGYA00521267_ERZ887849 | MGnify/ENA primary metagenome ERZ887849 (study PRJEB32303, sample SAMEA104408601) | aquatic metagenome | biome: Brackish water; feature: Pelagic; material: water | place: Baltic Sea | collected 2014-06-06T16:11:00 | depth 2,863 m ... | reverse complement strand
ACGTGTGCTTCCGATCTGAAATCCACCCGAATCAGTGAGCACCGGCCGATCCCAGTTCATGAAGTTATGAATACCGCCGAATTTGCGAAACACTTCCGGCCCCGGACGCAGCAGCAGGTGATAGGTATTGGCCAGCAGGACATTCGATCCCACTTCCTTCATCCGCTCCATATTCATGCTCTTAACCGTGGCCTGAGTGCCGACTGGCATGAAGATGGGAGTCTGCACTTCACCATGCAGCGTTTGAAATCGCGTGGCCCGCGCTTTACTACCGCGAGCGGTCTTTTCCAATTTGAAGTTCAAGCGTGACATGTAGGAAACCAACAGCCTGCAACGCTGCCGTTCCGGCGCAAGTGCTGCGGTGAGGAAAAGTCGGATACGATTTCGCACATAGGTTTTGCCATCCTCATATTAACGCAGCTTCACTGATTTCATGAACCCCACTGCCGACATTCTTGCCACTGCGGTGGTGCCCTGGACTAAAAGTTACGAATTCGATGAGGATAAATTCTGCCACCAGGTTCACGAGATCGCGCGAGGATTGACGCCGAATATCTATGTCTTCGGCACAGCAGGTGAGGGCTATGCGGTTACCGAAAGCCAATTCGATCATATCTCCACCGCGTTCTGGAGCAGTTCGCAGGAGTGCGACGCCTTTCCGATGCTCGGGATCATTTCGCTCTCGTTGCCAACGATCATCGAGCGAATCGAACGCGGTCGCGCGTTGGGCTTTCGTGATTTCCAATTGTCGCTGCCCTCATGGGGCGAGCTAAATGATCGCGAACTGGATACGTTCTTCGCTGAGACCTGCGGACGTTTTCCGGACTGTCATTTCCATCATTACAATTTGGTGCGCACGAAACGGTTTCTCACTTCGGTCGAATATACGCGACTCGCGGAGGCTCATCCAAATCTTGTCGCGGTCAAAGCCGGCACGCGCGACCCCGAAGTGATTGCCGATCTATTGAAGGTTTCTCCACGACTGCGCTTCTATTTTACCGAATACGGCTATGCCCATGCACGAAGGACTCACGACGTCGGCTTTCTGGTTTCGCTCGCGTCAGCCAACCCCGAGCGAGCGAAGGCTTTTGTCGCCGGTGACGATGCACGCCGAACCGCTGACTTGGAAGATCTGCAAGCGATGCTCGAATCGTTGAAGGAACTCTCCACCGACAAGTTTCACATCGATGGCGGATTCGATAAGATGATCTACAAGGTAAACGATCCGTTATTTCCTCTTCGCCTCCTGCCTCCTTACGCCGGACCGACGGATGAGGACTTTGCCACATTCCGAGCTGATATCGCCGATGGTTGGATGAGGTAGAAGATTCAAGTCACTGGTCGTCGCTCGTGCATTTGCGCGAGCAGATCCGGAATCGCTTCAGTCAGCGGCGAAGTCGCGAGAAACTCTTCTGCGATCGACATGATCCCGCGCGAGCGCAGTCCCGCATAGACGTGCAGTTCGAATTGGAGGCGCAATCGTTCCTCTTCTTTGGTGAGCCCGAGAGCCGCTAATAAAAAGAGCAGCGCTTCAATCGTGGAGTAGCTTTCTTCGCCCTGTTTTTTGCGCAGCCAATAACGACTCGGCGCAGTCATCGGTAAGCGCACCAAGCGTCCCCAAGTCGCCACAGTCTGTGACATGCGTGAAGCCTCGCGCCAGGTGCCGTCGAGTAGGACGACTTGGATATTAGCCGGCGCAACATCGGCCGGGAGCTCCATTCCGTTGGGATGAAGAATCCACAGCTCACGTCTGGGTAAAGTAACCGCTCCGTGTGTCGGCGGCGATTCCGCTTCGAATAATATATTACGAGACGCAGGAATGATTCGATTAATCAGTTTCCCGGTGCTCGTCGGCCGGAGCTGCTCACGCTTATGCATGAGCACATCCACTTGCAGCGGCAGCTCGATTGATTCATGGCCGGCGCAAACACACCAGCGCGGCATAAAGTGACATCGCTCACAACGTGGGGTTTTGTTAAGGATTACGCTTCGCGACATCTGCTTGTTAACTCAAGGAAGGTTTCTCGTTTCACCGCGAACACAAACTGTGCGTTTACTTCCGCGTGTAGGCTGGAAACGCTGATCGGTTCAGTATTAATCGGTGCTACAGAAACCCATGTTTTCTCAATGTTGAAATCGTGTTGGAATCCTGATTCTTAGTTTCATGGAATTCACACCCGCTGAGGACGCGCCCCAAACCTCATCATATGTCCAAGGGTTCTATCTGCATACCTCATGGGAGTTCGCGTATCCTTTTGCCGTGAGAAGTTGGGACAGGGAGGACTATCGGCGCTACTTCCAACTGCTCAAGACCCTTAATTTCAATCTAGTGATGTTCTGGCCTTTGACGGAAGCGATGCCCGCGCCTCTTTCCACTCCCGATCGGACGGAGTTGGAAGCTATGCGTAAGTTGGTGGATGATGCTCATGGCTGTGGGATGGATTTCTGGCTCACATTTTGTCCTAACCTGACCTCCCGTCCTGAGATCGCGGCTGATCCTTTCAAACGCAGGCACCTTTACCCTTTTCGCATAGATGTGCGGCTTGATGATCCCGAGGCGAAGGCGGCGTATCTGGCTCATCGTTCCGAAATCTTGAAGGTCCTCAATAACGCTGATGCCTATGTCACGATTGATGGAGACCCCGGTGGCTACCCAGAGGCCAAACCTCGTCAATTTGTGGAGGTTTTAGAAAATGATCGCGCCGTGATTGATCGTTGGGGCGTAAATCCTCAACAGCAGAAACTCATCCCTTGGATTTGGAATGGTTGGGGGTCGGATTGGGAAAAACATGGGTTTTGGAATGAACCTCTGGAGCCCTTCATCGAACCATTTTTGGAGGAGCTGAGGACCTTGCCCGAACCGTGGGAACTTTTACCCGGCAGGCATATTCGCGAGGGCAGGGGAAATGGGCGCACGGTCCTTGAGATGACCGAAAGGGTGGGACTGACCGAAAAATCGACTCTCTTTTGCTACGAAGCGATCGAGTATGAGCCCACTCCTCCTGCAGTGGTGATTCAATTTGATGACATCCGCCGAATACTCAAACAGGAGGCTTCGCTTCTAGAGAAATCTCGTGGGGTGATGGGGAACGCTCAGCAACCCATTATGGCGCTGCCCAATCTCTTCTTCTTTGCGCGAGCCACGAGTGATCCTGGCTATCTGGATCGTAGCGACATCGACGTGCTCCGAGATCTGGCGGTGTTTCTAGGCGGAGACGCCGAGTTGCTTGTCCCGGCATGGCAATGTCTTGATTTGAATCTCGATTCATTACCGATGGATTTAGCGGAGCGCCTTCGGGGCTCTTTATTATCATCGGTTGAAGCCCAATTATTACCCGGTGGCTCTGAGCACTATCTGGAGCTACTCGCACGATTTGCAGAAACCCGACTCGAAGTTCTGCAGGCGTGTAGCGATCACGTTGAAACAAGTGCTGATGCAGCGGATCGTCTCTGCCGAATGGTCAGCGCACTATACGGCTGGTGGCTGGTTCATCGCTATGTATTTAGCGGAGAGAATGGCACTGACTTTCATTGGGATTTCACCCACCCAAAATTGATGTCCCCAATTGAAGCATGGCTGAAGCAATCTCGCGTTGAACCTCAGGCGCTGATTGAAGCGACCGTAAACAAATTAGTCGCAACAGGCGACTGGGATGAATCACGAGCGACGGTTCTGCTGGGACAACTCGTTGATAGCGATTCAGAATCCGGTGCATGAACATCTCCTGGCATAGGGTTGTCAGTGCGATCATTTACGTTATAGATTCGTTAGCCTAAAAACATAACCCACAAAATACATAGCCCTATGACAACCAGCGAAATTGCCGAGAAACTCATCTCTTATTACCGCGAAGGAAAATGGGAGGAAGCCCAGAAGGAACTCTACGCCGAGGATGTCGTTAGCATCGAAGCAGAAGCTTCCCCAGTTTTTGATAAAATCACGAAGGGATTACCCGCCATCATCGAGAAGGGAATACGTTTAACAGCATCGCCGAAGAGTTTCACTCACTGGTCGTATCCGAACCACTCGTCGCAGGAGCTGTCTTTTCCCTAACGATGACGATGGATGTAAAACTGAAAGGACAGGAACGAGAGGTCATGTCCGAGCTTTGTGTCTATGAAGTGAAGGACGGCAAGGTCATCTCCGAGCAGTTTTACCCGTAATACGGAGTGCAAGATGAGCCGATCAATCCGGCATTGTCTCTCATCTCCTTGCTCAACTGATTCACCTATGAACGAAGATAATCCCTCATACTATCTTGAGAACGTTCGGATCGTCGATCCGGGCAATTCGGTCTCATCTGGCAATGCCTTGATTCGTAACGGTCGGATCGAGGCCCTTGGCATCATCGATCCAGCGCAGGTCGATTCATGTGAACGTATTGATGGGCAAGGCCGTTTACTCACGCCGGGGCTCATCGATGTCCACACCCACGGAATACTGCAGTATCTCTATACGACCTCGCGCCAAGATTTCTTACTCGCTTGCATTGAACTAGGCCAGTTCGGCACGACCACAATTCTACCAACAATCGTGCCGCAAGTGGAACCGGGCTGGTTGGAGCAACTTTCTGAAATCGCTGATGCGATTCCCGAAGTGACGAGCGTGAATGTGCCGGGGTTGCATCTGGAGGGTCCCTTTCTCGCAATCAAAGGCTCGGCTGCTCCCACGCTGCCTGGTGATCTAAAGCTTCTCGACGAGATCATCGCGGCGTGTCGCGGCAGGATGAGTGCGATGTCGGTCAGTCCGGAAACGCCTAATATCATTCCGGTGATTGATCGATTAGTTGAAAACGGCACGAAGGTGTTTTTAACCCACACGCGAGCTTCACCCGAGCAGACTGAGGCCGCGATCGAAGCAGGCGCGACCCACGCGACTCATTTCTACGATGTCTTCTACGCTCCCGATGAAAAAGATCCGGGCGTGCGACCGGTCGGCGCGGTCGAATCCATCTTGGCGGATCAGCGGGTTTCGGTGGATTTCATCTGCGATGGAATTCATGTGCATCCCACCGCGATTCGTGCCGCCATCGCCGCAAAGGGGAGCAGGAAAGTTTGCTTGATTACCGATGCAGTGATCGGCGCAGGACTACCGCCAGATATTTATGATACGCCGTGGGGCTTTCAGATAAGAGTGAAAGAAGGAGATGCGCCACGCCACGCAACCAATGGCACGCTGTCCGGTAGCGGCCTTACAATGGACGAGGGCATGCGCAATCTTCTCAAATGGATCGATCGGCCCGAACATGAGATCTGGGGGATGGGTTCGACCAATCCCGCTCGCATGTTGGAGCTTGCCGATACTGGCGCGATGAAGGCAGGAGCCTCCGCCGATCTGGTGTTATGGGATTTCGATCTACGCGTCAGCCACACATGGGTAAACGGCCGTTTGTCGTTCCAGCGAGAATAGACAATCAACAGCTCGCGCCTGGTGAAATCGCTCACGCGAGCTAACTCCAAGCTGGCACGCCTCATGGCTGCCGTTAACGATAGCGACTGCATGAAAGAACACCCCGCTTTACTCAGCCGTTCCACTCAACCGGTTCTGCTCCCCGATCAACCATGGGAAGAGGGTGGTAGGATTAGCCCCGTGGCCACATTCATCGACGAATCTTCGGGCGATCTCTTGCTCTATTATTTACTCCGTTCCTCAGAAAGGGCGCTTGCTAATGCGCTTTGCCTAGCTCGTTCCAATGATGGAGTGAATTGGACTAAGCCTGACTACGACTCTGGCACCAACATCGTCATGCGTTCATGCGGAAATGAAAATGATTGGGGACAGTTTTATCCCTGCTCAATTATTCGTGACGAACACGAGACCGATGAAACCCAAAATTGGAAGATGATCTATTGGGATTGCCCAGATCCAAAACTCGGTTCCGGCATTTGCTTGGCCACCAGTCCCGACGGCATCCAATGGAACCGACTCCATAATCACCCGATTATCACCGGCGCCAACGATGCCGCTTCTTTAATCGACGCGTTTCCCGATGCGAAAACTCCTTTTAAGGGAGGCTCACATTTCATCCACCAGCAGACTTTTACCTACAACCCCGACTTGCCGACTGATCGCGACAATCTGAAACAAATGCATCGCGCCATTTCGATCTGGAAATGCGACAAATTCGACGAGCGTTGGGTCGGCCCTGTGCGCATCCTTGAACCTGATGTGGATGACGAACCTGATCTCCAATTCTATTGGCTCACGGCATTCAAAACACCCTCCGGCGTCTATGGCGGTTTTCTAAACTGCCATCACACCATCGACCAAACCATGGATGTCCAATTAGTGAGCAGCAAAGATGGCTGGTCGTGGACTCGCGAGAATGATCGCGATCCTGTGATTCCTTTGGCCCACCGCGGGCAATTCGATTGTGGACTCGTCTCTGCGATCGTCCCACCAGTGATCTGGAAAGATAGCGTTTGGGTATTTTATCAAGGTCGGCCGACCGTGCACGATGCCCAACCGCGTTATCCCGAAGTTGAATCTCAGCCGAATCCGGGAATCGGTCTAGCTCAGTTTTCCACGGATTTCTTCAACCTGAATCCGCAGTAATCAAAGATCTGATGCTTACACCTGACCAAATCCAATCCTATCGCGATCAAGGCTATTTGGGTGTGGAGGGTGTTTTCTCCGCAGCCGAGTTGGACGAGCTGCGTCAGGTCACTGATGAGTTTGTGGAGAAATCTCGAGCCGTCACCACGAACGATCAGGTCTTCGATCTTGAACCCAGCCACACTCCGGAGACGCCACGTCTGCGCCGTTTAAAAGATCCCATCAATCAACATGAGATCTATCGGCGAGCCCTCCAGCATCCCAAGGTGCTTGAAATTGTCAGTCAACTGATCGGCCCTGCCATCACCAGCAATGGCAACAAGCTCAACCTGAAGCTCGCGAACGAAGGGAGTCCGGTCGAGTGGCATCAGGACTGGGCATTCTACCCACACACCAACGACGATTTACTCGCAGTTGGTATCGCGATCGACGAGTCCACGCTGCAGAATGGGTGTTTGATGGTGATTCCTGGCTCCCATCGCGGACCATTGCTCGATCATCACCAGGAAGGTGTTTTTATCGGTGCGGTTACGGATCCATGTTTCCAATCCGATGCTGCCGTGCCGATCACTTTAAAAGCAGGAGGCATTTCCATTCATCATACACGACTCTTACACGGATCATTTCCCAACCGGTCGCCAAAGACGCGACGGCTCTTGTTGTTTCAATACTGTGCCGCCGATGCCTGGCCCCTCATGCCAAATGAGAACCCGTGGGAAACTTACGTCGCGACGATGGTGCAGGGAGAACCACTCAATGTTCCACGTCTTGCACCAGTGCCCGTGCGTTTACCTTTACCAGAGCCAAAGTTCAGTGGTTCGATTTATGAGATCCAGCGTGGGCTGAATAACGTAAATTTCGGGGACGAGCCCGAGAAGATGTGATCTTTAGTGGAGTAGAGCAGGGCGTCCCTGTATCACCAGAATGCTCAGCTAAGCCTTACTGCCAGTCTGTGCTTTGTGTTGCTGCAATTTAGCCACACCAGCTTCTAATGCATCCTTCTTCAGTGCTCGTCGCTTGGCGCGTAATTCGCGATAGCCGACCAACTTCTTCTGATCTTCATCCCATAGTCGCAGGGTGAGCGATTTCAAACTCGTCCAGAAAGTGAGAGGCTTAATATCTTCAGAGAAAGGCAAATCCCGATGGGCGCGAGCGAGATTGTAGTTAGGAATTCGCGAGCTCAGGTGATGAATATGGTGGTAGCCGATATTGCCGGTTACCCATGTCCAGAACTTGGGCAGTTTATAGAAAGAGCTACCATGAATGGCGGCGGTGGCATAGTCCCATTCCTCTGTGTGCTCCCAATGCGTATCATCGAATTGATGCTGCACATAGAACATCCAGATGCCGGCGCCACTACCAACGGCGGTGATGAATAATTGGATCACGAGATACGACTGCCATCCGATCAAATAACTCATACCAACTGCCATCGCTAGAATGGCCACATTCATTAAGTAGACGGATCGCTTCTCACGTGGGTTGCCCTTGGGGTTTGGGATGCGCTGATAAAGCGCGAATAAAAGCACTGGAGCGATTACGAAGATGACGACCGGGTTACGAGCGACTTTGTAGCGGAAACGCAGAAAAGCAGACCCTTCGAGATACTCCTTCACCGTGAGCGTCCAGATATCACCGATTCCACGTTTATCGAGATTCCCCGACGTGGCATGATGAACCGAATGCTCCCAGCGCCACTGATAATAGGGAGTAAGCGTTAAAGCGCCGGTGATAAACCCAACGACGTTATTGGCCATGGCTGATTTAAAGAATGAGCCGTGCCCGCAATCGTGAAAGATGATAAAGATCCGAATAAGCATGCCTGCAGCGCAGGTCGAAAAAAGCATCGAGAGCCAAATCGAGTCGATGAGGGTGGTGTAGGCAAGATACCAAAACAGCGCGTAGAGCGTAAAAGAGTTGGTTATCTGCCAAATAGCCCGCCAGAGCGATGGGGTCTGGTATTGGAGGACCTGTTCTTTCCAGTCGGAGGGAACCGTTTTAACCGTGTGGTCGGAGGATTGTGAATCGGGCATCAAAATTGAGATTAAGCGAGTGAGATTAAGTGCAAAGACGTGGAAGATCTACGCACGGACTGTCCTATTCTGATAGTTAGCTAACAAAATTTTCCCATCGGTCGCGCTGAAGGGCAACAGGATACTTCGTCACCCAAAATACAGCGTAAATGGGGACTGGAGCTCTCTTGCAAGCCACGCGAAGGCGGATAAATTCTAGTAATGAGTAAACACCCCATCTCGAAATCAAAAGCCGCTGCCAGTGGTAAATTCAAACTCGGCGGAGATCGGGTGGTGCATCGACTAGGCTTTGGAGCCATGCGTCTTACGGGGCGGGGCGTCTGGGGAGAATCTCAAGATCCTGCTGCAGCCAGACGTTTGCTGCGCAAAGTAGTAGATTTGGGAATCAACCTTATCGATACAGCTGATTCCTATGGACCTGAGGTCAACGAACTCCAGATCTCCCAAGCGCTCCACCCGTATTCCAAAGGGCTGCTCATCGCGACAAAAGGCGGACTCACTCGCTCGGGCCCGGGCGCATGGGCGCCGGTTGGTCGTGCTGAATATTTGCAGCAATGCGTCGAGCTCAGCCTGCGTCGCCTGAAAATTGACTGCATCGACCTCTACCAATTGCATCGCCTTGATCCGCAAGTGCCGATGGCAGAGACGCTCGGTTGCCTGAAGAAACTCCGGCGGCAGGGCAAGATTCGCCACATTGGCTTATCCGAGGTTTCCGTAGATGAGATTAAGCAAGCGAGGAAAATCGTGCCGATCGTCAGTGTGCAGAATCTCTACAACTTCGGAAATCGTCAGAGCGAAGACGTCCTCGACTACTGCACCAAACACAAATTGGGATTCATCCCGTGGTTTCCTCTCGCGGCAGGCAAAATTGGCGGCCCCCGCAGCGCGCTGGCGAAAGCAGCGAAGCGACACGGCGCGACTGTTTCTCAACTCGCGCTCGCATGGCTCCTTCACCGTTCGCCTGTTATACTGCCCATTCCCGGCACCTCCAGTCTCGCGCATCTCAAGGAAAACGTCGGGGCTGCAACGATAAAGCTCAGTAAGTCGGAATGGGCAGAGATCGACGCTTAAAGAAACAACCATGGCATTCGACGAAGAGCTAGCCGCACGCGTCAGGCGTTACTTCCAGCGCAAAGAAGTCGCGTTTGATGAAAAGCGGATGATGGGTGGGCTCTGCTTTATGGTAGATGAGAAGATGTGCCTCGGTGTTTCCGAGGATCGACTCATGGTCAGACTTGATTCGACTGATGTCGTAAAACTCGTCGATCGACCCGGAGCTGCCCCGATGGATTTCACTGACCGGCCGATGAAGGGTTTTTTCTGGGTTTACAAAGAGGGGATCAGCACCAGCAAAGATCTGACTTTCTGGATCGAGAAGGCGCTCGCGTTTAATCCATTCGCCAAGGCTTCAAAGAAAAAGAAGAAGCCTAGCAAGTGAATAAGAATCTAAGAACCGATCGCAGCCTGCCTTAGTTTAGCAGTGTCGAGCGTGCGGGTGATTCAATAGGTGCCTGTCGGGGTGGAGTAGCGGCCGCAGTAGATAAAGATGCGCTGCACCCCTCGTTCTGCGTCGATCACGGCTCCACCGGGGTGCGCGGCATCGATATCATCCGGAGAG
>ERZ887849.4242-NODE-4242-length-10207-cov-10.098995_pt1 | contig 10207 bp, 8 predicted proteins | sample MGYA00521267_ERZ887849 | MGnify/ENA primary metagenome ERZ887849 (study PRJEB32303, sample SAMEA104408601) | aquatic metagenome | biome: Brackish water; feature: Pelagic; material: water | place: Baltic Sea | collected 2014-06-06T16:11:00 | depth 2,863 m ... | reverse complement strand
TATGGCTAAAAGCATAGTGGCTATTGCAATATATGTATTTTTTAGATCAGATTTTTCAGAAAAGTTTTTCATTTATTTTTTTTATAAATATTGTATAAACCTTACAAATAAAATGAACTCTTTCAAACTAAATGAATCTGACATCTTATCCAATCAAGATTGGACATTTCCAACTAATATTGCTTATGGTGCTGGCCGTTTAAAAGAAATAGGAAAAATTTGTAATAATTTAGATATTAAAAATCCATTAATAGTTACTGATAAAGGAAGCCCAAAATTACCATTTATCAAAAATATTCAAAGCTATTTAACTAGTTCAAATATCAAATCAGATTTATTTTTTGATATATCTCCTAATCCAAGAGAAGATGAGATATCAGTTGGCTGCAAAAAATATAAAGATGGAAATCACGACTCTATAATTGCTATTGGTGGTGGTAGCGCAATGGACGGTGGTAAAATGATATGTCTTACTGCAAATAATGATGTGCCACTTAGAGATTTTGAATTTGAGTTAACTCCTCCTAAAATTAGTAAAGATAATCCGTTTCCAAAAATTATAACTATTCCGACAACGGCAGGAACAGGAGCCGAAACTGAAATTACAGGTATGGTTACTTATTTAAAAGAGGGAATGAAATTTTGCATGTGGCACCCAGATGTTAGACCATCGTTAGCTTTAATTGATCCAGAACTAACTATTGGACTTCCATCAAATTTAACAGCTTGGACAGGGGCAGATGCTTTAATTCATGGAATAGAGGGTTATTGTGTTCCTGGTTTTAATCCAATGTGTGATGGAGCAGCTTTAGAGGGGTTAAATCTAATTTCTAAATCACTTGTTACAGCTGTAGAAGATCCAACAAATCTACTTGCAAGAGGTGGTATGCATGTTGGCTCTTGTTTAGCGGGTATTGCATTTTTAAAAGGTCTTGGGTTAACTCACGCAATATCTCATATGGTTGGAGCTGAATATAATACACACCATGGTTTAACTAATGCAATCATTTTACCAGTTGTATTGAGATATAATTTACCAGGTATGGAAGAAAAAGTTATGAGAATGTCACAAGCTATGCAATTCGAAGATCATTCAGTTGATGGGTTTATTTCAAATATTGAAGGAATATTAGATAGAATAAAAATTCCAAAAAGTTTAAGTGAACTTGGAGTACCTGAAGATTGTGTAGATAGAATTGCAGAAAAAGCGATGAAAGATCAAGCATTTGCAACCAATCCAAAAATAGCAACATTACAAGAAGTTAAAGAAATGACACTGGCATCGATTAAAAAAGCTCGATAAAAGTTTCATTGAATGTTTGAGAATAAATCAATTTTAGAAATAACATCTCTAATAAAATCCAAAGAAGCAACAGTTAAAGAAGTTGTCAAATTTTATCTCGAAAGAATAAAGCAATATAATCCTGCGTTAAATGCAATCGTACTTCAAAAAGAAGAAGAACAAATTTTTCATGAAGTAAATTTAAAAGACAACGAAGATAATAAATTAAAACCTCTGTTTGGATTACCTCTAGCTTGTAAAGATCTTTTTGATATTGAGGGAATTCCTTCAACATATGGATTTCCACCTTACAAAAATAATATTGCAAAAAAAAATTCTCTAATCGTTGATCGTTTAATTAACAGTGGAGCAATTATTATTGGTAAAACAAATACAGCTGAATTAGGCGTGGGTGGCCATACTACTAATAGACTTTTTGGCCCAACATCAAATCCTTATGATTTTTCTAAATCAGCAGCAGGTTCTAGTGGTGGAGCAGGTGCAGCTGTTGCAGCTGGATTAATTCCTTTTGCAGATGGCACAGATATGATGGGCTCTTGTAGAGGGCCAGCAGCATTTACTAATATATATGGATTTAGACCAACAACTGGATTAATTCCAACAGATAGATCTAATGAAAAAAATTTAGATAAATTAACAGTTTTAACTTCACCAGGTTGTTTTGCAAAGTCTCCAGAGGAAATGTCAGTTCTATTAGATTGTATAGTTGGAAGTGACTCGTTGGATCCACTTTCTATTAATATTGATGGCTCTTTTAAAGAAAGCAAAATAACAGACAAACAAATTTCTAATATTAAAATTGGTTGGTTAAAAGATATGAATAATTCATATCAGTTTGAAAATGGAATAATTAGTATGTGTGAGTCTAAGTTAAAGGAATTAGAAAAACATAATATTTTAATAGAAAGTCTTCAGCCCAAAATAAATTCCTCTAAAATGTGGGATAGCTGGACAACTCTTAGAGCTAAAAGTATTTTTGAAGATACTGAAAGTATGAATTTAAAAAATATAGAAGAGATGACTTATCAAGCTATATGGGAATATAAAAAAGGAGCAAACATTAAAGATAATGACATTGAAAAAGCAATAAATCAAAAAAATGAGTGCATTAAAGAAGTCGACGATGTTTTTAAAGATTATGATTTTCTAATTCTTCCTTCAGCTCAAGTTTTTCCATTTGATAAAAATTTACAATTTCCAAAAAAAATAAATGATTTTGAGCTAGATACTTACCATAGATGGATAGAAGTTTTTATAATGTCTAGCTTGATGGATTTACCAACAATTACAGTTCCTGTTGGATTTAATGAAAATGGAATGCCGATGGGAATGCAAATTATAGGTAAAAAATTTGATGATCTAAAATTAATTGCCTTTACAAAAAAATATGAAGAGATATTTAATTTTAGTAAGATAAAACCAAAATTAGGTAATTAATTATGAGACATCCACATCATCTAAAAATTTCTGTTGCCCTAACTTTATCTGCTGGAGCTTGGGGAATTTATTGGTTACCACAAAGAATACTTGAAGAAGGTGGTCTTACTGGAGGATGGGGAACAATTGCACAAATGATAATTGGAGTTCTGGTACTATTACCATTTTCAATATGGAGAAAAATTAAAGGAAAAAGCTCAGGACTTGAATTACCACTCACAGGTTTGTTAGTTGGTGGGGGTTTTATTTGTTATGCATTAAGTTTTCTTTTAACCGATGTGGTTAGAGCTCTGATATTATTTTATATGACACCTGTCTGGACGACTATTTTTGAAATTTTATTTTTAAAAAAAAAACTAGGTTGGCAACGAGCAGTGTCCCTTGCTTTTGCACTTGGAGGGTTGTGGATAGTTTTTAGTGAACAAACAATTATTCCATTACCTGAAAATGCTGGAGACTGGATAGCATTAGCTGGTGGGGCTATATTTGCTGCAGGAATGATTAGATTAGAAGTTGTAAAAACTGATGGAGTATTCCCGATAATATTCTCTTTTTTCTTCTATGGTGCACTATTTAATATTGCAGCTGGATATTTTTTAGCAGATTATTTGGGTAAAATGCCATCAATAGAAACTTTTCTTTCTATGACATCCTTTTTGCTAATTTTATCTATATTCTATTTTATTCCAACATGCATAGTAATACTTTGGGCTCCAACTCAAATTGGTGCTGGAATTTGCTCCATACTCTTTTTATCCGAGATATTAGTTGGAGTATCGAGTTCAAGTATTTTAACAGATGAACCGTTTGGATGGCGGCAAATTTTAGGTAGTTCTCTAATTATAATTGGAGGTATTGTAGCTGTTGTTTTGTCACCAAAAGAAAACGTTAGTAAATAAATAATTATGAGTTTTGTCTCAAGTTTAGAAACATGGATTACAAAACCAGAACAGAGTGATGATGGTTGGGCTGAGATAAAACCTTTTTTATTTTTAAAATTGACTACATCTGATGGAGTAGAGGGATGGGGTGAGGCTTTTACACTATCTACTCGTGAGAAAGGAATTGTTGAGATAATTCATAATTTAATGACTTCAATATCTTCTCTAAGAAACTTATCCCCAGAAATTTTTCACAAAAAAGTTAATCAAATTGCAGATGGGCATAGAGGAATAGATTTTTCAGCTGCGACAAGTGCAATTGAAATGAGTCTTTGGGACATTAAAGCTAAACGTGAAGACAAACCACTTTCTCACCTTTTGTCAAAAAATCCTAAAAAAGAAATACCTGTATATGCAAATACCTGGAGTGAAAAAGAACCTGACTGTGAAACTTTATCTAATAGAGCAACGGAATTATTGAAACATGGTTATGGAGGGATAAAGATTTATCCATTACAAAATCGCACAATAGACGAAGCAGTATCATGTGTTTCAAGGCTTAGAAAAGTTATAGGGTTTGAAACACCCCTCATGCTTGATCTTGCAAGTCCAGAAGACTCAAATATCGCTCTAGCACTAGCACCGTTAATAAAAGAATTTAACCCTTATTGGTTTGAAGAACCTATAGATGGTGAATCAACAAGAATGTTAGCCTCTATTAGAAAAAAGACAGGATTAAAGATTGTAACTGGAGAAAAACAATTTGGATTACATCATTTTATTGAAACTTTGGCCGCTGATGCAGCTGACATTTTAAATCCTGATATTGCTGGTGTAGGGGGTATCTTAGATATGATCAAAATATCAGAAATATCTGCAAAAAATAATGTGATGATTTCTCCACATTGCTGGAACTCAATGTCCATTGCAGCTTCTGCTATGTTGCATTTTTGTGCAGGTAATTCTAATACAGAAATGGCTGAAATATATCCTGAGTATATTTCTAACGGACTAAAATATAGTGATACAAACTTTGTTATAAAAAATGGCCATGCTGAGTTAAAAGATAGACCAGGGTTAGGTGTTAATATTGATATTAAATCTCTTATGCAGCTCTCAGCAGATTACAAAAAGACAACATTAAGATAATTTTACCAGTTATTATTAACTATTTCATCCAACATATTGATCATATTTTTCTTATAATCATCATCTGTGCCAGAGCTTGTGTCAATTACTGAAAAATAAGATGCAACAACTTTTGTTTTGAGATTTATAGCCAAAAACTGTCCGGCTAAACCTGAGTGACCAATCCAGTCTCCATGTCTCATAGCTGAATTTGAATAGTAAACAAATTTATCTTTGGATAGTTCCATGTATTTTGTACCAGTATTTTTAAGAGTTTTATCAATGAATAAGGGAGAACCAACTTTTCTATTGTTTACGCCATGTCCTTTCCTAGAGAACAATAAACCAAATCTTAAAAAATCTCTAGAGATCATGCAGCCACCTCCAGAAATCCATGGCATACCATATCTATCTGTACCCATGTATAGAGCATCCTCGAAACCTGCAGCTTCAATAGCTTCAATCAACCAATTTCGAAGTGGCTTTCCACTTACTTTTTCTACCAAGATACCAATTACGTCTGTGTTTGCAGATTTATAGTGAGAGAAATCAGATTTATTTGTTAAATCATTTCCTTCATTTGATTTTATATCATTTAGAAATTCTTCTTGGCTTTTGATATCACTTAATTCATTTGGAAGCCTCCATCCATTGACTGACTCATGTAAATAGGATGAAGTATAAGGATCATTGTAATCCTCACTATAAGAGTTTTCAATATTCATATCCAAAACATCTTGCACTGTAGCGGATGCATAACCACTGCCAATATCAGGAAGATATTGTGAAATCTTATTATCTAAATCAATTAAATTTTTTTCTAAAAGTTCTCCAATAAACAAATTAATAAACATTTTAGTAATTGACATTATTGTCTGAGGTTGTGTAGCAGAGAAATCACTTGAATATTTTTCATAAAGAATATCTTGATCTTTACCAACCAATAATGAACAAAAATATTTATGATTTGTCATTTTTTTAACAGAAGAGATGTTTTCAATTTTGGAATTATATTTTTTATTTAATTTAAGAACTAAATCTGATCTTAGTAAGAAGCCATATCTATTAATCTTATGTAAATTTCTATAACCATCTCTTCTATTTTCTGGAAGATACCAACTTGGTTTATTATCTTTTACTATAGAAAGACTAGGGTTTAATATTTCTTTTAAATTTTTATCTGACATATTATATGTTGTTAGGATCTACTATTTTAGACACATTCTCAAATTTATTTTTCCAAATTACAAAAGATAAAATCTTTTTATCAAATGTAGTTATGCTATGTGCTTGGTAACTTTTGTGAAAACGTGTATCTGTAGACTTTAATATTTTTGACTCCTCATCTTCACTTTCAAATTTTGCTTCTCCTGAAACAATAAAATACAATTCTTCTGCTTCATGATTGTGTAGTGGATAATGGGTGTTATTATCTAAAAAGTTGACATATAAAGCCATTTCTAATGTTAAAAAATGACCTGTTGGTCCTATTAGCTCAAAAAAACCGTATTTATTAAGGAATTCTCTATTAACCTCATTTTCACTGTATCCATTTTCCCAATGAACATGTGGAGATAAATTTGAAATTAAATTGTGAATTTTATCTACTTGATTGTCATTAGGTGATTTCCAAGTAGAGAGCTTATCAGCTACATTTATTTTATGAGTATTTTTTTCTTTTAAAATTAAATCGTTTGGCCAATTGACAAAATCAGATAATTTTTTATTATCAGACCAAAGTTTTTCAATTTCATTTTTTGCCTGATTAAATAATTCTTCATTATTATTCATGCTTGTCATCTTTTAATATGGAAATAGCTTTAATTTCTTCAACTCCTACACCACAACATCCACCAATAATTTGAACTCCATCTTTTTTCCAACTTCTTGCATACTCCAAATAATCATTAGGACTTATATTGTCTATAAATTTCCAATTTGGCTTTTCATAATATCCTCTATTAGGATAAGCACCCAAGACACCATTAAATTTTTTTTTAGCTAACTTAATTGCATCTCCTGTAACTTTTATATCAGAGTGAGCTATTAAAATTGGTCCATTATGAATTTTACTAAAATGATTTATTGATTTTTCGAAATCTTCATAAACATTTGTATCAGAATCTATACTATCGTTATATCCAAGCATAACTTTTTTATTATCATTGTCCATAACACAGGATATTGATAACCATATAGGTAATTTTGTTTCTAATGAGCATTCAATAATCGTTTCAACAATATCAGCTTGTGATGACATGGCTTCGAGTATAATTAAATCAACTCCCTCACCTGATAAAATTTTTAACTGCTCTTTAAAACCTGGCATCATAGCTTTGGTACCAAATTTATATAAGCTGCCAAAAGTTGAAACACTTCCTGCTATAGCAATATCTTTGTTTGAATTTTTTACTGCATCTTGTGCAAGCTGAACACTTTTTTTATTAAACTCATTTATTTTATCATTAAATCCATATTGCTTCATAGCAATGGGAGTGGTTGCATATGTATTTGTGGTGATTATATCAGCCCCAGCAGAAATATACTCTTCGTGAACTTTTTTTACTAATTCTGGACTTTCTATAGAACATGTCCCACACCATAAATCATTGTGCATCTTTGCTCCTTTTTTTTCAAGCTCAGCACCAATTGCTCCGTCTAAGATTATGGTATTTTTATTATCTAATTTTTTTTTTATTAGATTATAAGTCACTAATATTATGGCTATAGGTTAGTAAAGGCACAGATTTTATTACCATCTAAATCCCTGACATAAGAATAATAAACTTTAGAACCCTTAGGTCTTTCACCTGGTGTACCTTCACTTTTTCCACCAAGTTCTATTCCTGCTTGATGAAATTTATCAACAATTTCTTTTGAGTTAGCAATAAAAGATATTTGTGTACCATTTCCAAAATTTGCATCTTTTTTATTGGCAGGTTTAGTTACATAAAATTCAATATTATCAGGATTGTTTTTTGGAGCATATCCCGCATATTCTTCTGATGTATCAACTCTTTTTAGATTTAGTAAGTCTAGTAAAGTGTCGTAATATGTAATTGATTTATTAAGATCATTCGTACCAACCATTACGTAGCCTATCACTTACTTCCACCCACTGATTGTTTTAACTTCTAAGTATTCATGAAGACCCCAGACACCACCTTCACGTCCATTACCAGATTGACCATAACCTCCAAACGGCGTACCAGCAGCAGGTGCTATTCCATTAATTTGAACTACACCAGCCCTGAGTTGTTTTGCAACTCTTCTAGCTTTTTCTTTATCTTCAGTTTGAAGATAATTACCCAACCCATAAGGGGAGTCGTTAGTAATTTTAATAGCTTCTTCCTCAGTTTCAAAAGGAATTATAGAAAGCACTGGGCCAAAAATTTCTTCTTTAGCAATACGCATTTCATTATTTACATCTGTAAAAACTGTAGGTTTAACAAAGTATCCTTTATCCATATTTTTAGGTCTACCAGTACCTCCAGCTACTAAAGTTGCACCTTCATCAATACCACTTTGAATTAGGGATTGTATTTTATCAAATTGAATTTTTGTAATAACAGGTCCAATATGATCACCTTTTTTTGAGGCAATATCTACTTTAATTTTGTTGGCTTCATCTGCAGCTTCTTTAACTGCTCTTTCATAAATTGATTTTTCAACAAGCATTCTTGTTGGTGCGTCACAAGATTGGCCAGAGTTACTCATTATATTTCTAACTCCATCTCGAATAGCATCAGGATAAGAATCTTTAAAAATAATATTTCCACCTTTACCACCAAGTTCTAAGCAAACTCTCTTAATTGTATCTGCTGAGCTTTTAGAAATTAATTTTCCTGCTCTTGTTGAGCCTGTAAAAGAAATCATATCTATGTCTGGATGCGCAGAAAGTTGTGAACCGACACCGGCACCATCTCCATTAACTAAATTAAAAACACCTGATGGAAAGCCAGCTTCATCAATCATTTCAGCAAAAAGCATTGCTGATAATGGGGCAATTTCAGAAGGCTTTAAAACCATTGTACAGCCAGTTGCTAATGCAGGTATTACTTTTAATGCAATTTGATTAATAGGCCAGTTCCAAGGAGTTATCAATCCACAAACACCTATAGGCTCATAAATAATATAACTATCCGAACCTTCATCAAAATCTGACTCAAATTTAAAATCTTTTAATCTTTTAATAAAATCTTCAATATGCCGTGCGCCAGAAGCCATTTGAGCTGAAGATGCCCAATCTAGAGGGGCACCTAATTCAGTAGAAATTGCTACGGTCATTTCTTCAGATCTCTTATTGTAAATCTCTAATAATTTTTCTAGTAAAGTTAATCTTTCTTTTTTGGTTGTATTTTTCCAAGTTACATAAGAATTTTTTGCTGCTTTAACAGCCTTGTTGGTGTCTTCACTCCCGCCAAGAGAAATTACAACATAAGGCTCTTCATTAGACGGGTTAGTGACTATAAAATCGTTTGATTTAAAGGGTGCTACCCATTTTCCATCGATATAAAAATTTTTTTTATTTTGCATAAATTATTACTATCATAAAAGTTAAATTTCAAAAGTATTTTTTTTAAATTTTTAATTATCCAAATATATGATAAATAAAATGCATAATTAATCTAATAATAAATAAGCGTAATTATGTTTAGCTTAAAAGAAATAATATCATCAATTGCTGACGTAGGTCAAAAACTTTTTAAAAAAGAAAAGATTAAGAAAAATGATTTAGAGTCGATTATAATCCTATGTGATGATTTAATTTCAAATAAAGGTGCTGCGTTTGGTATTACGGTCGCAAGAAATATTATTGAATTATATCAAACCTTATCTGTTGAAAATAAACTTTTGTTCTTTAAAAAAATTAATGAAAAAAATAAGCCAAGCTTTAGGAAGGTTAATGAAGCAATTGATATTTATAAAAATTCACAAAATGAAAAAAATTTATCACACTTATTTAGAGTTTCTGAGGGAAGTAGAAGAGAGCTTTTTACAAGGATGAATATGGCTCCCAACGGAACGTCAGCGATAGTTTCTTTGAGAGAGGATTTGATTAAAATTTTAAAAGATAATAAAGATCTTAAAGCATTAGATGATGACTTAAGATATTTATTTAAAGCCTGGTTCAATCCTGGATTTCTAAAACTTGAAAAAATTACATGGGATACTAAAGCAGCAGTTTTAGAAAAAATAATTAAATATGAAAGAGTTCATCAAATAAAAGACATGAATGAACTTAAAAGAAGATTAGGTGAAGATAGAAGATTTTTTTCATACTTTCACCCAGCCCTTGAAGATGAGCCTATTATTTTTGTTCAGGTTGCACTTACTAAAGGTCTAGGTAGATCTATCCAAGAATTAATGAAGCCATCAACCAGTGACTCAAAAAGTTATGATACAGCAACTTTTTATTCGATTAGTAACTGCCAAGAGGGTTTATCAGGAGTAACTT